>Ga0302320_10024548_pt1 | contig 11755 bp, 10 predicted proteins | sample Bog_T0_3_FD_202130 | JGI IMG/M metagenome (GOLD analysis project Ga0302320, IMG submission 202130) | Peat permafrost microbial communities from Stordalen Mire near Abisko, Sweden - Bog_T0_3 | ecosystem: Environmental > Terrestrial > Soil > Wetlands > Peat | place: Sweden: Abisko, Stordalen Mire... | reverse complement strand
AAAGCGGGATTGAAATGTGGAGCAAGTGGACTTTTGACGAGGGCCAGATTTGTTTTGTGACCCGGCCGGACGGCAATGTGCTTGCACTGGTGGTTCGTCCGGAAACGGACGCCGCCCAGAATCTGGGGACCTTGGCGGGAGAATTCCTTTCGCTCGCGGCGGCAGCCCCGGAGCCCGCCTGAGGGGCCGCCGGAAAAAGGGGAACCGGCTCTGCCGCAGGCCGCCGCAAGCGGGTCCGGTGGCACAGCCCGCGCCAGCCCCGCTGCGAATCCTGCGGCCGACGCTGAGGTTTGACCGCACCTTTTTTCTTTTCCTTTTTTTCGCCGCCGACATCTTGTGGGGGTGACCTTAACTTCTGCTGAGATTCGCCGGGCCGTTTGGGCGGCGTTGCGGGAAGATATTGGCCGGGGTGATGTGACCACTCTGGCCACCGTTCCGCGTGCGTCCCAATCCACGGCCAGCCTGCGCGCCCGGGAGCCCATGGTCGTGGCCGGATTGGATTTTGCGGTTGCGGCCTTTCGCCGGCTTTCTCCCAAGATTAAAATTGAATACCGCACGGGCGACGGTGAAAAGTTGCCGGCCGGGGCGGGTCTTTTGCGAGTCGCGGGATCTTCCCGTGCCATCCTGGGCGCCGAGCGGGTCGCGCTGAATTTTGTGCAGCGGCTTTCCGGAGTGGCAACCGCCACGGCGACGTTTGTGGCGGCCGTCAAGGGCACGGCGGCGACGATTTTGGATACGCGGAAAACCACGCCGGGGTGGCGTCGTTTTGAAAAGTATGCCGTCACTTGCGGCGGTGGCCGGAACCATCGTGCCGGGCTTTTCGACATGGTTTTGATCAAGGACAACCACTTGGCCGCGCTGGCCGGAGAGAAGCCGGACGCGGTTACCGCGGCGGTGCAAAAATCCCGCCGGGCCTTTCCCCGGTTAAAAATTGAAATTGAGGCGGACGATCTTTCGCAAGTGGCGCAGGCGGCCGACGCGGGAGCGGACATCCTATTGCTCGACAACATGAGTCTGGCTGAGCTGCGTCAGGCGGTGAAGCTGGTGGCGGGTCGCGCGCTCACGGAAGCCAGCGGCGGTGTCACCTTAAAAACGGTGGCCGCCATTGCCCGCACGGGCGTTGATTATATTTCGGTGGGGGCCATCACGCATTCCGCGCCCGCCGTGGATATCGGGCTCGATTTTGAGGAGCCGGATTGAAAAGGGCGCCGACCCCGGACATTTTTATTTTTATCTTGTGACGACCGACGCGAAAATTCTGCTGGCGCTCCGCACCCATTCGGACGGCGTATCGGGGGCGCAACTGGCGGAACAATTAAAGATCAGCCGGGCGGCGGTTTGGGCGCGGATCGAAGATTTGCGCCGCGTGGGTTACGACATCGAAGCGGGACCGCATCTGGGCTACCGGCTCATCGGCTGCCCGGATTTGCTCCATGCGGACGACCTGCTGGCGCGCTTGGGGAATGTCGCGATCATCGGACGGGATATCCGGGTTTTTGAGCAGACCACTTCCACCAATGACGTGGTGGAAAAACTCGCCCGCGACGGCGTCAAGGAAGGGGTGGTGGTCTTTGCGGAATCGCAGACCAAAGGGCGGGGACGGCTGGGACGCGCGTGGGCTTCGCCCAAAAACAAGGGGTTGTGGTTTTCCGTTTTGCTGCGGCCCGATTTGCGGCCGCAGGCCGCCACCCAATTCACCATCGCTTCGGCTACCGCGCTGGGGCGCGCCATTTATGAAGTGACCGGTTTGCGGCCGGAAATCAAATGGCCGAACGACCTGCTCATTCGCGGGAAAAAGATCGTTGGCATCTTGACGGAGCTCCACGCGGAACTGGATCGCATCCGGCATGTCATTCTGGGCATTGGACTGGATATAAACCTCGAAGCCCAGGAATTTGCCCCCGAGCTGCGGTCGGTGGCAACTTCGTTGAAAATCGAATGCGGCCACGAGGTGTCGCGGGCTGAAATGGCCGCGGCAGTGCTGACCGAGCTGGACCGGGATTATGCCCGGATCACGGCCGGGAAATTTCCCGCCATTGCGGATGAATGGGAGGCGGGCTGTTCCACCATCGGCAAAAATGTAACCGTTCAGATTGGCGGCCGGAGAATATCCGGCCGCGCTGAATCCCTCGATGATGACGGAGCGCTGCTCTTGCGCACCGAGCATGGGCTGCTGGAACGTATCATCGGCGGTGACGTCGCTCTCGCAAAATGATTCTAATATTCGACATTGGAAATACCCACACCCACCTCGGACTGGCTGACCAGAACCGGGTGATGAAACAAACGAACCTGCCCACGCTGAGCTGGCAGGGCTCCAAGGCGGCTGGCTATATCACCCAATTCATTGGCGCCCGGAAGATTGATGGCGCGGCCTTGTGCAGCGTCGTGCCGCGCGCGACCCCGCAGGTCGGCAAGGTTATGGCCAAAAACTGGGGCTTGCCGGTGTTTGAATTGAATGCCAGCACCGTTCGCGGGATCGGCATTGATTATCCGAGGCCCGCCACGATTGGCGCGGACCGGCTGGCCAATTCCGTGGCCGCCTGGCACATTTACGGGGCGCCGGTGGTGGTCGTTGATTTCGGCACCGCCGTCACGTTTGACGTGGTGGATGGCCGCGGAAATTATGTCGGTGGCATCATTACCCCGGGTTTATCCGCGATGACCGACTATCTGCATGAGAAGACGGCCCTGCTCCCCCGGATTGAGATTCGGGAGGTGAAAACCACCATCGGCAAGAGCACGCGCGAGGCCATGTTGATCGGCGCCGTCCAGGGCTATCGCGGCCTGATCCGGGAGCTGATTGTCGAACTGAAGCGGGAACTCGGAGTCAAAAAACTGCCGGTGGTGGCAACGGGCGGCTATGCCAGTTTGATCGCCGCCCGCCTGCCGGAAATTTCCAGTGTGAATCCCGCGCTCACCCTGGAAGGCGTTCGTCTGGTTTATTACGCGCAATGAATCGGGACGCGTGTTTTAAACGGTAGCTGCCAGCGGAAGAGATCTGGCAAACGGGGAACTCCGCTTGCCAAAATCCCGTGAGGAATTATTTGGTCTCCGTGGATCGTTTTGCCTCCCAATCGCGGGATTGCGTCTCGCCCTGACGGGTGAATTCAATCTTGCCCGTGATCTTGTCGGCAGCAACCGAGCCGGTATAGCTGTTTGTCCTGGAATTCCCGTTGTACTGGCGTACCACCGTGAAGGAGACTTTGTCGCCATCGACTTTTCCATCCGTTATGGAAGTTTCGGTAATTTGGCCGCCGGGCCCGGGAGCGGCGATTTTGCCGGTTAGCTTGGAATCCTCAATTTTGAGCGTGAGGGTGTTGGTGCGATCGGATCCACCGTTCCGGCCTGGCATCACCCAGGTCCATGTGCCCGCCACGTCCGCGGCCTGGGCAACCATGCCAAGGAAAACCGCCGTGATGATCGTGCAAAATAATTTCCGGGCGCTATGATTGATTTTCATTTTTCGTGGGTGGTTAATGATTCAGTGGCTTTCGCTTTAAACTATAAGTCTTTCCGGCTAAACTTCAAGAGCTCGCAGGCGACCCGTTTTTCGGGGCGCCGGACAAACTTTCCCCGAATCCCTCGATTTTTATGGCGCTCGATTTGCGAATTTGGCCAGCTTGCGGAATAGTTGCGGGCGGGTGTCAAAATGAGTGTGGCCGGCGGGGGTGACGAGAGCAAAACCTTTACCATAAGCCGGGCCGTTGGCGACGCACGCGTCGGTCTGGCAGTCCGCCAGCTGCCGTTGGGCGGAAGCCAGAGCATTGGCCCGTTTGCCGTTGGCTTCATATTTCCAACCGATGATTGCCGCGCCCGGATACCACGTGCGCAGGCTGGCGATGATCTTGGGGGTGGGGATCAGTTCGGCAAAGAGCGAACCGCTTCGCGTGGAAATCTTTTTCGACCGTTGCAGGGGAGCCAGCTGGCCGGCGTCATCCTGCGTAAATAGTTTTCCAAAGGTAAAATCGCTGACCGCCGCTGCGTGGAAAATGGCGTTCACCTTTTTGTTTGCCCGGCGTTTAAAATGGTCACGCAGATCAGCTGTCGTGGAAAAGGTTCGCACGTGATGGGCATTTTGCGGACCTTTGTAGGTGGCCTGCTCCCCGATCAACAAGGTGACCGTGTGCCCCTGTTTCGTCAGATAGCCGGCCAATTCCGCGCCCAGTTTGCCAGTGGAAAAATTGGTGAGCCGGCGCACGTCGTCCAGCGGTTCAAAGGTCGGCCCGGCGGTTACAATGCAGTTCATATCAGGTGGTCCAGTCGCTGATGCGATATAGTCGGCAAAACCGGCGGCGATGCAACTCGCCATTCAAAAAATCAAAGTGACAGGGAATGATCCAACGCGGCCCCAGCTGGCGGATTTTATCCGCGCTTTGATTCAATAATTCCGGAACGCTGTTCAAAATGGGCGGCGGCCGGTGCGTGTTGAAAAAATAACTGGCAAACATGTCGCCGCTGAAAAGAAGGTGGTGTTTCGCACTGTAGAATCCGCAATGTCCCCGGGTGTGGCCCGGCAGGTGGATCACGCGCAATCCACCCCAGAACGGCAGTTCATCCCCGTCCTGTAACACTCCGTCAATGTTTGCTGGACGATAGCGGAACACCCGGCGTCCCGCCGCTTCCAGCCGGCCGCACCAGCGATTCACACCTTGATACGGATAGGTGCCGTTGATATGGACTTGCTCAGCGGGGTGCGCGAGAACGGGGGCCCCGGTCAGGTCTTTCAAGCGGGCGAGATTTCCCGCGTGATCCAGATGCCCGTGCGTCAGCAAAATAGCTTTGATGGATTCGGGCTCCAGGCCGAGTTTGCGCAACCGCCGCCGGATCATGACGGTTTCTCCAAACAACCCGGTGTCCACGAGGACGCTCTGGTTACCGTCCGCCAGTAGAAAACAACAACCCATGATGCCCCGGATGGCGTGGAGGTTCGGTGGAACATTTTTCATTTCTTGATCCCTGCGAATGCCGGCGCCGCGAATATTGTGAACATACGGTCCAAGATAGAAGAAACCCTCGCACCCGTCATATTCATAAATTTGCGGCAAGATCGATCAAAACGATGTGGACGGTTAAAAATCGGATGTATTTCCTTCCTTTACTAGTGCAAATTAGAAAGGCACATGAGCAAAATTGTCGGCATAGATTTGGGCACCACCAACTCGCTGGTGGCCACGGTGGATTCAGGCATTCCCCTGGTGATTGCTGATTCCGAGGGCCGGCGGCTCACGCCGTCGGTGGTCCATGTCCCCGGTGGAACGGGGGCGCCCGTGGTGGGCGTGGAGGCCAACCGCATCCGGTTGATCAAGCCGGGCGAGACGGTTTATTCCATCAAGCGATTTATCGGCCGCCGGGGACAGGACGTCGCCGGGGAGGAAATGCTCGTAATGTATCCGGTCAAAGCCGGCGGCCCGGACGGCGTCGTCATTCCAATTCACGGCCAGGAATATTCGCCGGAGCAACTATCGGCGGCGGTGTTGAGAAAGTTGAAGACCGACGCGGAAGCCTACTTCGGTGAACCGGTCACCCGCGCCGTGATCACGGTGCCGGCGTATTTCAATGATGCCCAGCGCAACGCCACGCGACGAGCCGGGGAGCTGGCCGGTTTTACGGTGGAACGCATTTTGAATGAGCCGACCGCCGCCGCGCTCGCCTACGGATTGGACAAGTTGAAGGACAAAGCCAAAATCGCCGTCTACGATCTCGGTGGCGGCACATTTGATCTGTCGATTTTGGAATTGAACGAAGGCGTTTTTCAGGTGCTGTCGACGAATGGAAACACCCGTCTGGGTGGGGATGATCTGGACAAACGCCTCGTGGACCATCTCGTCGATAGAATTGGGCAAATCGGTGTGCGGGAGTTTTCCGCCCCCATTTTGTCCCGCGTTCGGGAAGCGGCGGAGCACGCGAAGATCCGGCTCTCGGATGAGGCGGAGGTGGAGGTTTCGCTGCCGTTTCTCACGCCGGAAATTTCGTTCAGCTGCAAACTGTCGCGGACCGAGCTGGAAGGTTTGACCGCCGATATCATTGCCCGCACCCGGTCTCATTGCCTGCGCGCCCTTGCCGATGCCAAATTGGAAGCCCGGCAGCTGGATCAGGTCATTCTCGTGGGCGGCCAGACGCGCATGCCGCTAGTGCGAAAATTTGTTTCGGATCTTTTTGGTTGCGCCGATTTTGAGGAAACGCGCGGCGGGCTGCGGCTGGGCAGCGAGTATCACCGCCCGGAAGGACCGCAGTTAAATACTTCCCAAAATCCTGATGAAGCGGTGGCGCTCGGGGCGGCGATCCAGGCGGAAATCTTGTCGGGCGGTTTCCAGAATGTATTGTTGCTTGACGTGACGCCATTGTCGCTCGGCATCGAGACATTTGGGGGACTGATGAACGTGATCATTCCGCGGAACTCAACCATTCCGATCAAGGCGGGCGAGATGTTTACCACCGCCGTGGATCAACAGCGGGATATGCTTATTCACGTCCTGCAGGGAGAACGCGAACGGGCCAGGGATAACTGGAGTCTGGGACGTTTTACGATCGAGTTCGAGCCGGCGCCCCGGGGAATTCCGCGAGTGGGCGTTCAATTCGAAATTGATGCCGACGGCATCTTGCATGTGTTAGTGCGGGATACGCACACCGGCCGGGAGAAAATCGTCGAAATGAAATCCGCCGTCGATGTGGATGATTCCGCCGTGCAGAAAATGGTGGAAGAATCCGTGGAATACGCATTTACGGACCTGGCGGTCCGCCGCTGGATCGAAGCGAAACTGAAGGCGGGGGATACGCTGGCGGCGACCCGTAAAGCCTTGGCCCTTCATGCGTCGGAACTGGAAGCGGAATATCGCGGCGCGGTGGAAGTGGCGATGACGGCGGTGGATCAGGCGCTGGCCACGGAGCAGTCCGACGGAGCCGGGGAGTTAAAACGGTTGCAAACGGCCATCAGCGCTTTGGACGAAGCCACCCGTCCTCTGGCTGACTTCTTGATGGACAAGGCCATGGAGGCCATGTTGCGCAAGCGTGGCCTGCTCCACTGATTGAACTAGTGGCCGGAACGATTGGCGAACCAGAACCCGGCAGCCGTTGCCAGCGAAATAAGAATCAACAGAAGGACAGTAAAAAACCGCAGCTGTCTTTGATGAGGAGTCTTGGAACGATTGGAACGATTTTCCCGGTCAATCACGATTCCATAGTACAGAATTTTCCCGGTCATTGCAAGAATTTACCAGAATTTAACCGGGGGCTCAGCCCCAGCCAAACCATTTGGTCAGCCAAGGGGCAGCGGCCAGCGCGGGCAGGTAATTGGCCAGCTCAACTTTTCGCGTTTCGAAGATGACCACGGACACCACGCAAGCCAGCAGTCCGGCGGTGATCTGAATCGACTCAATCAAGCCGTGCCCCGCCAGCATAGTCGTTGCCGCGTGATGCGAAGCGATGGTAACGCCGCCAAACAGCAAATATACGGGAATGGCTGCCATCGCGGAATACCAATGGAATATTTTCACAAATGCCGACGCCGCCAAGCCATCCATCAACGCTTTAACGATCAAAAGGTCGAAGTTATCGCTCACGCCCTCCGTGACTGATCCGATCAAGCCGAGCGGGGCGGCGCAAAATAAGATCGTGGCCGCTAGCATGCCACCATCCCCGGGCGGATTCTTTTTGGCAATCGTGATCAAATTCGAGGCGAATCGGCCCACGGCATTTGAGATTTTTTGCAGGCCCAACGCGCGGCCGGTCCAATTTCCCAACGTGACCGCTAACAGCGCCACGGCCAATTCCTTCATGCCCAACCGGAAAGTGCCGTGCAAACCGGACCAGATGAGTCGCCCGCCGGCCAGGATCGTCAGCAGGCCAATCACATTGCGGATCTGAATTTGGTGCTTGGGGGAAAAGGTGTGCGGCCACGACAATCCCAAAAGACTGCCCAACAGTATGCCAATTGCGTTCGCAAATGCTCCGCTCATCACTCAACTCAACCATTGGATGCCCCGGGTGCCAAGCTCGAAATTTTTTGCCCCCGGGCGCCGGGCCTGTTTTACTGTGACCGGATGACCGGTTCCCCGCCGCTGGTTTACCAGCCTCTCAAATGGATTCCCTCACTTTATGTGGCGGAGGGAATCCCTTACGCCTTGGTGGCTTCCGTCGCTGTGCTGGTTTATGCCAATCTTGGTCTTGGCATCGGCGACACGGCTGAATACGCCAGTTGTCTCACGCTGCCGTGGGTGCTCAAACCGCTTTGGGGACCGCTGGTCGAAATGATTGGGACTCGCCGTGGCTGGATTTGGGTCATGGAGATCTGCGAGGCTATTGCTTTGGGCGCAGTGGCCTTTTCGGTGTCATCGCCACATTTTCTGCCCCTGACTCTGGTTTTCTTTTTGCTGCTTGGCTTTTGTTCGGCAACACATGATGTTGCGGCGGATGGTTTTTATCTCCTCGCATTGTCGGAGCATTATCAGGCACTTTTTAGTGGCGTGCGCAATTCTTTTTACCGGGTCGCGATGATCGGCGCCCAAGGCGGTTTGGTCTACCTGGTGGCAAAATGGTTCCGGCTGAACGCAAGTTACGGCGCAGCCTGGCGCATGGGATTTTTTCTGTCGGCTCTGCTCCTTTTTTCCTTTGGCGTATATCACTATTTCATTTTGCCGCGCCCCTTAGGCGATGTGAAAGGAATCCTTGTGCCTCAGGCCGATGAAAACTGTTCGCAACGATATTCAGCTTTGACCAAAGCGAAGGAATCCGCTTTTGGTGATTTTTTTGACACTTTTATCTCCTTCTTCAAAAAACCAAATATCGTGCCCATGTTAACCTTTTTGTTGTTGTACCGGTTGGGCGAAGCGCAATTGGTTAAAATCGCGCCGTTATTTCTAATCGCTGGCCGCGCGCAGGGGGGATTGGGGCTGGCGCAGGAGCAGTTGAGCTTGATTTATGGAACCATTGGCGTAATCGCGTTGCTGGGGGGCGGTCTGGCCGGCGGTTTTCTGGCATCGCGGCATGGTCTGAAAGCTTGGCTTTGGCCCATGTTACTCGCCATCCATTTGCCGGATGCGGTTTTTATCTGGCTCGCCCACGCCCAACCGCAAAATCTACTTTTGATCGGGGGCGGCGTGGTCGTGGAGCAGTTTGGCTATGGTTTTGGCTTTAGCGCCTTCATGCTCTACATGATTTACATTGCCCGGGGCAGCCATCAAACCTCTCATTACGCCATTTGCACCGGGTTTATGGCTTTGGGCATGATGTTGCCGGGAATGATCAGCGGTCAATTGGAGGAGTTCTTCGGATACGAACATTTCTTCCTATGGGTGGTATTGGCAACCATCCCCAGTTTTCTTGCGGCGGCAATGATTCCGCTGGATCAGGAATTTGGGAAACGTTAAGCGGTCTGAAAAACCCATAAAAAGGCGTCTTGCGGAGGTGAAATTGGATTTTGAACGAAACCCGAAAGACGCGGAAAAGGATTGCTTTGAACGGGCCGCCCTTTCCAGAATCCAAGTTCACATGAAACATGTTGTTTGGATTAAAGCAGCGGCCCTCGCGGTGATTGCGTTTTCCTTTACGGGTTATCCGTCGGCGGCCAGGGCGGATTTGAATGCCATATTTACCAATACCCCGGCGCGCGTGGCCATACCGCGGCGGGCGAGCATTATTTTCATTCAATGCGATGGCTTGGGCATCGGCGATCTGAGTTGTTACGGCCAGCGCAAGTTTCAAACACCCAATATCGACCGGCTGGCCGCCGAGGGTATCCGGTTGACGAGCTATTATGCGGGGAGTGGGGCTAGTTCACCCGCCCGCGCCGCGTTGCTCACCGGAATGGATTCCCGGCATTTGCGCCAGCGTGCTGACGCCGAGATACCCCTCGGTCCGGATCAAATTACCGTGGCTCAAGTGCTGAAAGACTCCGGTTACCAAACCGACCTGATTGGTGAATGGATTTTGGGAGATGAGAACTCCGCTGGCGCACCCTGGAAAAAGGGTTTTGATTCGTTTTCTGGCTATTTCGACCCGGCGGACGCGGCTAATTTCTACTGCGATTACGTCTGGCGTTATGCGCCCGCCGCCCTGTATGACAGCACCAACAAGACCTGGAGCGATTTCATCGGGCACGAAATGATTTATAACAATACGAAGGCCGATAAATCGGTTTTTATTCCCGGCCTTTTCAGTACCGCGATCATTAATTTTGCGCGAGTCCACGTGCCGGATCAAAGAAACCAATACCGGCCTTTCTTTATCCTGGTTGATTTCAAGTTGCCGGGGGATTCCCAGCATTTGCGTCTGCCGACCGATGCGCCTTACTCGGAGGAAAGCTGGTCACAGGCGGACAAGTATCGGGCCGCCGCCGTTACCCGGCTGGACAATTACGTTGGCGAATTGCTGGACGGATTGGAAAAATACCGTATGACGAACAACGTCGCCATCTTCCTGTCCAGTGACACTGGTCCGCAATCGACGAACATTTTTGAAACGACGCCCGGTTTCCGCGGCCATCGGGGTGAGCTGTATGAAGGAGCCTTGCGGGTGCCCATGATCGTTCGCTGGCCTTTGCGCATTCCGGCCGGGAAGACCAGTGATTTGCCATGTGCGGCATGGGATTTTCTGCCCACGGCAGCGGAAATTGCTTCCACCAAAACTCCGGAAAACCTGGACGGAATTTCCTTTCTGCCCGCCCTGACGGGCGAAGCACAAACGAATCGGCATCAAGCTTTGTTTTGGCAATTAAACGGCCGGGAGCCGGTTTCCGCCGCGTATGTGGATGGTTGGAAGGCGATTCAATCCGCAGACGGCAAGCAGGAAGTGTATGATCTCAAAAGCGATCCTGCCGAAAGGAAACCGCTGCAAAATTCGGAAAAAACCAGCGAATTTACCGAGCTGCTTAAAACAAAAAGCTGAGGCAGGGAAGCACGGCTGGGCAGTTGGGCCACCCCGACCCCAGTCATGCTCAGATGCCTTCCCGCCAAGCCTACCCACGATTCTTCATGGTTGACCCGTTCGATTCGCCCCGCCCCGGCATCCGCGTTTGCGGCGGGCGGGACCCCGCATTGGTTCCAAGCTCCGCTTGGGTCACTTCTGGAGCCGGAAGAAGGCCCTGGTGGCGGTTGCTGAGGTGTAATAGATTCCTGTGGCATTGGTGACGTAAACGGCGGGCGCGGGCCTCCATGTGATCGGCCGACTCAAGTCCGACTGATCGAGCTGAAAATCCTGGGCGAACAAAGGCCACGACAAAACCAGATTGTAAACTCCCTGACTAAAGCCAAGCTGCGGCAGCGGTGGCGGATTGTAGGGGCCAACCGCGCTGCCGGTGGCCGTGCTTTCAAATGCGCCAATTGTCCGAGATTTCCGCCGTCATGGGAGTACCATCCGCATTGGAGACATGCACGAAAGCCGCATCGGTGTTGACCCCGACAAAGGTATTAAACAGAACCCGCATGGACATCGACAAATTCGCGAGGCCGGTATCATTGTAAAGGACGAGAACCTGGGAGTGATTGCCCGGCAGGCTGTTTTGGATAAAAACGTTGCCGCGCACAGTCATGCTCTCGTTAAACGGCCCGGAAGCGCCGAAATCATCGTCAACCATAAGGTCTCCCTCGTAGCTATGGGCGCGGGCAAACCAATTGTATTCCAAGGTCGAATTCTGACAGCGGATATGAAAATTCTGCCCTTGAACACTGTCGTGAACGTAGCAATACCGCAGCGCCAAAATACCTCCGTAAACATAAATATTGTGGGTTGGCGAGGAAGCGTTTGTATTGCCGTTCGC
>Ga0302320_10024543_pt1 | contig 11756 bp, 12 predicted proteins | sample Bog_T0_3_FD_202130 | JGI IMG/M metagenome (GOLD analysis project Ga0302320, IMG submission 202130) | Peat permafrost microbial communities from Stordalen Mire near Abisko, Sweden - Bog_T0_3 | ecosystem: Environmental > Terrestrial > Soil > Wetlands > Peat | place: Sweden: Abisko, Stordalen Mire... | reverse complement strand
CCTCGGCGACTGGGTGGAAATCAACGGTGTGAGCGGCGAGGTCAGCGAACTCGGCATGTTCCATACTGTGCTCATGGAGACCGGAAATTGGAGCGACGCCGGGCACCCCACGGGTCGGCGAGTCACATTCACCAATAGCTTCGCCATCGAAGGGCATTATTTTAATTTTTCGACTTCCGGCCAGTGGCTGTGGGACGAACTGCAGGTGGTCGTGCCCGCCGGCCAGGATCCCTACCCAATCGTCGACTCCATCACCAAGCAGGTCACCGAAGCCACTGCCGAGAGTGCCCGCCAGGCCGAGCAGGAGTGGCAGCGCGCCGTTCCTGCACAGCGCGGCAAGGTGTTCTCCGGGACACCCGGCATCAGCGTCAAGCCCGTGGTCGGCGGGGTCGAAATCGCGATTCGCTACATCACTCGGGCCCACGAGCGCTTCCTGCTGCGCGCCAAGCTGTACCAGGCCGCCGTCGACCTATTGGGCGGCAAATCGGCGGTTCGAACGCGCGAATAGGCAGACTTGAGGCAGGTGTCGGTACTTCGGCTGCCATCAAATCACATCAAGGGGTTCCGATCTTCACCCACCCGCTGCACCACGCGGCGAACGCCACGCTCTTTCCCGCGAACAGCGCGCAGGAGCCCATCGAATCTCCCGTCTTCTTGTAGAGCGAACAATTCCCGCAATAGGCATCGGATTTTGCCGATTTTGCAACGTAATCGCGTCCTCTCGCCGCCGGATCACTCGGATCCAATGCCGGCAAATCGGCATGAGCAATGCCACCGACAAAGAAGCCTGCAATCGGAACGATCGCGCCCGCAATCACGCCGCTCTTTACCAGCGATCGCCGAGTAATCACCCTATCCATGTTCATGGCCCTCGCGGTAATAACGTTCCAGACCCGGTGCAATCAACGCAGCCGGACCAACAAAGAGCATGGCCATGTCGACACTTGATGTCTGTACGTTGTCGAACATACGACGGCTCGAGAGTAGCCGGCCGGCGGCACCGGTCGCGAGTTAGTGCGGCCTGACCAGAGCAATCCGGACTTGCACCAGTTAAAGGAGGACGCTCAGGCCGATGAGCGTCGCCAAGCCGATGATCTCCTCACGCGAACCCAGAGCGATCAGCGCCAGCATGCTGCTGATGCCGATGACGGTCGCAGATCCGAGGAAGCGGAAGTTCAAAGGTGTGCCGGACAGCGCCACGCCGCGGCGAGCAAGCACCCACGAGGCTGCGCAACCCGCGATGTACAGTGCGGCGATGGCCAGTGTTGAGAGCACAACCAGCTCGGCGAAGGTTCCCGTGAGCGCCAGTACGATGGCAATAGTGGAATAGCACAGAATTGCCACGTAGGGAGCATGGCTGCGCGGATGAAGCTGCCCGAGGACGCGCGGCAGCAGGCCATCCCCCGCGAACGCAAATAGCTGTCGCGGACTGCCGAGAATGTCGCTGCCCAACCAACCGAACATCGATAGTGCAGTGCCCGCGAGCATCACCGCGCGCAGCGCCGGATGGATGTGCGCCATAGCATCGGCCAACGGCGCCTTCGACGTCGCCAGCGATGAGCCCAGGATGCCCTGTGCGATCACCTGTATGGCCACATACAGAATCGTCGTTGATAACATTGCTATGGCCAGCGCGCGGGGAATGGTGCGATTGGGCTGCACGACTTCACCGCTTGCGCACAGAGATGTCTCCATACCAACAAGTGCAAACACGGCAAGAATCAGTGCGCGACCCAACCCCTGGACATCCGGCTGCACGGTCAGTGCGAAGTTCGAGCTATGGATCGCACTCGCGCCGGCGAAGATGAAGATTGCCAGCGGAGCTAGTTTGAGCGTAGTGGTGGCGCTGACGAGTCGCGCGCCGCGTGCAACCCCACCGATGTTGACCAGCGCGATACCGCCGATGACGCCGACGATGACCGTGCCGCGTACGGGCCACATGAGGGACTGCGGGAACAAAGTCGCTGCCACATCGGCCAGAGCGGCGGCGACGGCGCCGCAAGCGAGCACGCAACATACCCAGAGCAGGGTCCCGCAGACATAACCTGTCAGAGGCCCAAAGGCGGCCTCGATAACACCGTACACTCCACCGCTGGTGGGGATCCGGCTGCCTCCCTCGGCGAAACAAATCGCCACCGCTCCGACCGCGAACCCACAAGCCAGAAACGTCAGAGGCGCATACGGGCCGATGCACGCTGCGAGGGCGGCGGGCACTGCAAAAATGCCGGCGCCGACGATCATGCTCACAATGCTGGCTGCGAAAGCCCAAGGCCCCACTGCGCGGACCAATCCGATATCACGTTTATTTTCTAGCACCGAGGCGACCATAACATGCATTTACCGCTCGTTCTAGAAGACCAATGAATCTAAGGCTGGCGCGTTGTACACGCTATGCATCGGTTGCCATCTAGAGCTTTGGCACGGCACCTGGGAAGGCGACGACAGCGATTTGAGACGAATCGATCCTCAAACGGGAGAGGTTCGACATGCCGCCCGGAGCGATGATTTCCGGGCTCGAGTCCAATGGCGTCGATCAGTTCTACTGCGGCGGAGGCAAGAGCGGCAAGGTCAGAGCCGTCCGCCGCCCCAAGCACGCCGGCGCGAAGCTCAGCCGTTCTTGAAGGTTGGTGCCCAGAGAGAGGTTCGAACTCCCGGCCCCCTGATTACAAATCAGTGGATTTGGTCATCCCCCAATACTTATCTATGTTGACGATGTCCAGACACCGGGATTTTCCAATTTCAGGCCGCCTCCATCAGTCATCGACTGCGAACCTCACGGGAACAGGCGGGGGGGGATACCGGCCCATCTTGGAATTCCAGTAGGCCCATGAACGCGGGTCGATGATTCCTGGCGGCGCACAGTCAAGCGCCTCTCGAAAATCGTTATCAGACACGTACTGACGGATCAGCCGCATGTCTTCTGGAAGTGCGTAGGTCATGGCGTAGGCCAGAAATCGCACCGGATCAGCCAAAGCTTGTTCCGGCGGTTCGAACCATATGACGTAGCTCGCCATGTTCAAAGTCTGCGGTGTGATAGGGATCGGCTTCATCGATTACAGCCCATAGTCTAGGTCAGATCCTCGGCTGGCACGATTAATGTCAGGTAAATGCTCCAAGTCAACCTCGCGAGCCGCTACAACCAGTCGGTGTTTAACGTCGTCCGCCAGTGTATGCAAATTTCCATCATCAAAATATGACAGCGCCTTGAGTGTAATTTCGGGATTGAACGACGATCCATAGAGCTTCTGGGCCGCCGCCAATGCCGAGGGTAAACCGATCTTGCCCATGGTCATTAGAGCATCCATATCGATATAGTCCTTGGCCTCAGCCCGCACTTGCAGCACCGAAGCTTTGGTACCTGCCAGATCGAGTAAGGAAGCGACGCTTAGCTTGTTGTCCGTCGAAACATGTGGCGGCCTCAGGCGTGGGAGATTAGGCACGCCAAAGAAAGATACTTTCACGCGACCGCCGCGCTCGACAATTGCACTCAGCGTATTCCTTTCGCGCTGAACAATCTTTGCCCCGCCCAAAAATGGTATGGCCGCCTCGAGAGCCGACGGATCAAGGGCGCGGCTGCCGAAAAAATCGAAATCGATAGAATGCCGGTGTCCGAGATGAAGAGCTACCGCTGTGCCACCGTACAGCACGAATTCCTCCGGGATCCTCGAAAACTCACTCCATAGACGTCTTTGCGCGGCGGGAAGAATTTCCAGATGGGGGGAGAATTCTTGCATGTATCGAATGCCAATATTCTATCGATAGTTCCAAATAATTATACTATTTAGCCGGACCATCATTGTGAGTGCAGGAACAGCCTTCTCACCGCTGCCTGTGTCCTTTCGGACACGGGCGTTACCGTTTTATTGGTGCCCACTGAGAGGTTCGAACTCCCGACCCCCTGATTACAAATCAGGTGCACTACCAGCTGTGCTAAGTGGGCGTCGCCGAAATTATAGCTTCTTCCCGAAACTTTTGAACATTTGCATGACTTGATAAGCACATTGATCCACATCGACGCCTAAGAATCGATGAGCGGCCGCGACGAATACATGGCGCCCCCAGCCGCCGGTGCCGAGGAACCGAGGCGGCTGGAGTATCGCTGGGGGCGACAATGCAATTCGGTGTCGGGCCCCGGAGTCGCGGGCCAAGGCGACCGGACGTCGTCGAGGAGTGTAAGAAACGAAGTCCTAGGGAATCCAACGCCCGATCGGCCGCCAGGGTCGCTTACAAGTAAAAATCGAACTCAATGGGGAATACGTCCGCCATCAGCACCGCGTGTTCCTTCTGCTTCAGTTCCGCATACAACTTCAAATATTGTTCGGGCACGTACTTGGCGAGCGCGGCCGATTTCTCCAGCCGATCCAATGCCGCAAGCAGGCTTTTGGGGAAATCCGCGCCGCCGCCGCGGACCCGGCCGGTCACGGGCGGAGTCGCTGCCAACCGATTCGCGGTGCCGTGCAAGACGGCCGCCAAGATCGTCGCCAGAACCAGATGAGGGCTCGCATCCGCCCCGGCGACGCGGTGTTCGATGCGTTTCGCCGACGGGCCCGACGAGGGAACGCGAAAAGCCACGCTGCGGTTGTTGTGTCCCCAATCCAGCGTGGTGGGAACGAACGGGCCCAGAAAGCGGCGATGCGAATTCAGATTTGGAGCGTAGATTCCCACGCAATCGTACATGAGCGCCTGCATGCCGGCGATCGCCTGTTCCAACAATTCGTCGCCACCGGGCGCGCCGAATCGGTTGGCTCCCGTCTCGTCGACCAGACTCATGTGCACATGCAAACCGTTGCCCGGTTGGTGCGCGAAGGGCTTGGCCATGAAACTTGCCTGCATCCCCATCGAGCGCGCCACACCTTGCACGATGCGTTTCAACAGAACCGCGTGATCGGCCGCCAACAGCGGATCGGACACATGCCGCAAGTTCACCTCGAACTGGCCTATGCCGTATTCGGCAACGGCACCGCATACGGGAACCTGCTGAGCCGACGCGGCCGCGCTGATCTTATTGAGGAAAATCGCGTTCAATTCCACGGCGTCCATGGATAGATTGGCGGCACGCCGCGGCGGACCGGCCTCAGGAGTGGATGCGGCGAGCGTCACACCGCCGTCGGCGCTGCGCTGGGGCGCCAGAAGATAGAACTCGAGCTCGCAGGCGATTACGGGCCGAATACCGGCTGCGCTGCATCGCTCGATCACGTTCGAGAGAATGACCCGCGGATCGAACCAGAAGGAGCGGCGGAACTCGATGTCCCGCATATGACACATCACCTGCGCCACGGCCTCTTGAGTCCACGGCGCCACGCAAAGAGTCTGACTGATGGGCAGCGCGACGCCATCCGGATCGCCGTCTGAGGCGCCCATACCCTGCACATTGTGTCCAAGACCGCGCGAATCGGCGATCAGCGCGCAGGCTGAGAACTGAACCCCATCGGTGAACACCGCCGCGGCGTCCTCGACTTGAACCCGCTTTCCGACCGCATTGCCGTTCACGTCGATGATAAAGGCGTCCAGCGCTCCGATGTCTGGGTGAGCGGCCAGGAAGTCGGTCCATTCGCGGAGCGGTGCAACGGGAGACAGTTCTTTTTCCATGATCGAGACTCAACTACGGTGGATCGGGGACTAGAGACGGTCGCGCAAGGCGTACCACGACATCGCGGCGACCAAGGTAGGCCATCGCAAAGCGGGGCCGCCGGGAAAGGTTGGCACGGGAACACGGGCCAGCAGATCGAAACTCATCCGCTGACCGGCTATCGCATCGGCGACGATCTTGCCGCAGTAGGGAGCGAGTAAAACGCCCAATCCGGAAAAACCGCTGGCATTGTAGAGCCCAGGCTGAATTTCCCTGATGAAAGGCATCCGCGTGGGGGTAATCGCCAGCGTGCCGCCCCAACCGAATTCGAAGTGCGCGGATTGCAATTGCGGAAATATCTTGACCGCATGCTTGCGCACGAAGGACTTGATGTCGGATGGAAAGCTGTAGCGATAGTTCTCGCCGCCGCCGAACAGCAACCGATGATCGACGGTCATTCGAAAATAATTCACCACGAACCGCGAGTCCGACACGGCGATACCGTCGCGGATGATCGAGCGTGCGCGATCTTCACCGAGCGGCTCCGTGACCGCGATGAAATTATTGATTGGCATGACGTGTTTTTGGACTTCCGGCGAGATGCCGCGCAGGTACCCATTGCATGCCAGCAGCACCGTATTCGCCCGCACCTGCGCGCGCGGCGTGCGCACGACCCAGTCAGTACCGCGGCGTTCCACGGCCAGGACCTCGCTGCCCTCGTGCAGGCGCGCACCGTGGCTCTGCGCCGCGCGCGCCAGCCCCAATGCGTAATTCAGGGGGTGCAAATGGCCGCCCCGGACATCCAGCGAGCCGCTGAAATAGTCATCCGTTGCCACCAATTCCCGCACTTCGGACCGATCGACGAAGCGAATGTGCGAATAATCGTAGCGCTTGCGTAAGTGATCGACGTAGCGCCGGGTGTCGGCCGTGTATGCGGGCTTGTGATCGGCATGCAGCAATCCCGGACGAAAATCGCATCGAATGCCATAAGTCTGGATCAGCGAGTCCAGATACATCCGCGCGTCCAGCGCGAGTTCCCAGAGGCGGCGGGCATCCGCCTCGCCCACGTGCTTTTCCAACCAATCTTGCTCGCGACGCAAGCCGACATGCGCCTGACCGCCGTTTCTGCCGGATGCGCCCCAGCCAAGCCTGGATTGCTCGAGCAGCGTGACGTCGATGCCGCGCTTTGCCAGATGCAGGGCCGCGGAAATTCCGCTGAAGCCGCCGCCGATTACACAGACGTGAGCGTTCGCATCATCCGCGAGCGGCGGCGCGATCACCTGCTCGGTGACAGTCGCCGCGTAGTAGGAGGGCGCGTGCTCCGAGCTCGGGGCGAGTGGATTGATGGGAGTAAGTTTTCTCATGTGTGATCACAGATTTGCAAAGATCATACACGAGCGGGTTTTAAACGGCCAATGTGCGGGGTTTAATCGCCCGATGGTGTGAGAAATGCCGGCCAGGCAGCCGCCGGACGTTCAGCCGAAACCGCTTTTCCCGATCAAATGCATGCCATCGCGAATATCGGCGAGAATCGCGCGGCCGAGTTTCTTGGCGTCGCCGGCGCCGATGGCGCGCACCGCCACTTCATGCTGATCCACCAGATTGGCCGTACCCACGCGGCCATAGACCACGCGCATGTACGGTCCGAACTGCAGCCACAGAGTCTCGATCAGCCGGTTGAGCGTGTTTCGCGGTTGCGCCCCGTAGATCAGGAAATGAAAGTCGAAGTTTCCCTGCATGTACGCGTTCACGTCGCCGCTCTCGAGTGCTTCGCCGATGGATTCGTCGATTTGTTCGAGATGTCTCAGCCGCTTCGAATCGATATATGGCAGCGCCCTGACGGCCGCCTCGGGCTCCAGGAGTTCGCGGCATCGGAGCAGATCGTCGAATCGCTGCGCGGTCATCGGGGGGATGACGATTTTCCGCTTTGAGCGGATCTCCACCGCGCCGTCGGCCGCGAGCCGGCTCAGCGCCTCGCGCACCGGGGTTTGACTGACTCCCAGCTCTTCGGCCAAACCCCGGGTCGACAAAGTGCTGCCGGGCGTGACCCTGCCCGTGATGAATCGGCGCGTCAGCTCCTCATGCACATGGGTCCGCAGGAGCTCCGGCGACAGCGGATCGGACGCCGGCTTACGCGGCGCCCGGGCGGATGGCTTGCGCGCCCGTGCCTCAGGCGGCTGCTTGGATTGCACGCAGCTCCGAGGCGACTTGGGTCAACGAGCGATCGAGAATATCCACGAGACTGTCGATTTCCGCATGCGTGATGATCAATGGCGGGCACATGACGATGGTGTCGCGAATCGCCCGCACCATCAGTCCGTTGCGAATGCAGGCATCGCGTACCGCAGGGCCGGCATGACCTTCCTTGCCGCCGAATCGCTGGTTCGTTCCCTTGCGGGACACTATTTCCACCGCGCCGATCAGCCCGAGGCTGCGGACTTCGCCGACCAGAGGATTCGCATTGAGCCTCGACAGCGCCTTGGACAGGTAGGGACCCACATCCTCGGCCACCCGCTCGACCAGCTTCTCCCGCGCAATGATCTGCAGATTCTTCAGAGCGACTGCCGCCGCGGTCGGGTGACCCGAATAGGTGTACCCATGAACGAACTCGCCGCCCTTCTGCTTCAAAGTATCCACGATGGTCGCAGAGATGGCGGTGGCCGCAATGGGGAGGTAGCCCGACGACAATCCCTTGGCCATGGAGACGATGTCCGGCTTGATCCCGAAATGCTGGAAGCCGAACCAACGTCCCAGCCGGCCGAAGCCGCAGATGACCTCGTCCGAGATGAGCAGGATGCCGTACTTGCGGCAAATGGCCTCGACTTTTTTCCAATAACCCGCCGGCGGAATGATGACGCCCCCGGCGCCCTGGACCGGCTCACCGATGAAGGCCGCGACGTTCTCCGGACCGACTTCCAGGATGCGTGTTTCGATCGCCTCGGCCGCCCGGGCACCGAAGCTTTCCTCGTTTTCGCTGAAGCCCTCGCCGAACCAATACGGCTGCATGACGTGCTCGATGCCGGGGATCGGTAAATTACCCTGCGCATGCATCATTTTCATGCCGCCAAGGCTTGCTCCGGCGACCGTGGATCCGTGATAGGCGTTCCAGCGGCTGATGAATATCTGGCGCTTCGGCTGTCCTCGCAGCGTCCAATAATGACGGGCCACCCGGAACGCCGTGTCATTGGACTCGGAGCCCGAATTATTGAAAAAAATGTGGGTCAGGTCGTTGCCCAGTCGCCCCGCCACTTCGTGCGCGAGCCGAATCGCAGGTTCGGTCGCCGTCTTGAAGAACGTATTGTAAAAAGGCAACTCGAGCATTTGCTCGTAAGCGGCCGTGGCCAATTCCTTGCGCCCGTATCCCACGTTGACGCACCACAGCCCGGCCATCCCGTCCAGCAGCTTGTTGCCCTCTGCGTCTTCGATGGTGCTGTTTTCGGCGCGGACGATGATTCGGCTGCCGCCCAGCTGCTGCTGTACCTGGTAATCCGTATGAGCCGGCAGATGATGTGCCAGATCCATGCGGCGCAGTTCTGACAGATCCGTATGGGACATGGGTTTGCTCATGAGGAGTCTCCTGCCGGGGAAAATAGATCAGCGGCTTCGCTTCGACCGTCAACCTACAGCCGCGAAGCTGAACGGTCAAGCATCTGTGATATCAGATTGAAGGATGGAAACCCCCGCCGACCCGTGTCCGCAGGAGTAAGCTCGCGTCAGCACATGGCAGGCGGGCGCAGCTATAGTATGGCGGCCTTACGAGTACTGGGAGGGGATCATGAGGAAACTGATCGGTCTGGTCTTGGTTTTGACGTTGGCGGGCTGCTCCGTTTGCAAGAGTTCGGATTCCCCCGAAGTGTGCCGAACCAAGCAGCGCGACCATTCGCAGCCGCGCACCGAATTTTCCGCTGCGATAGTCGGTCTTGGACGGTGACGGTCGGCGGTCGGCGGTCGGCGGTCGGCGGTCGGCGGTCGGCGGTCGGCCGATCCGTTGCATCGTTAAGTTCGCGTAAACCACGCCTGCTGGTAAAGTAGCGTGAAACCGTGTCCCAGGGAGCAGTCATGAGCGAAGGAATAGCCTCGATCCGCAATCCTGCCGAATACAGCGGCGCTGACGGGCCTGCACGGGCCGGCGCTCGGACACTCTTCATCGTGCTGGCAGTCGCGCTGGCGCTATCGGCCTGCGGTGAATCCACCAACGGCGATGAATCGACCAAGGTAAACGGGTCCATCGAGGTGCATGCGGGCAAGCAACCCGGCGCCGTCGCCACCGTCAACGGTTCGATTCAAATCGACGACAATGCGGCCATTACCAGTGCGACGACGGTGAACGGCAGCGTACACCTCGGCAATCATGCCACGGCCACCTCGCTCAACAGCGTGAACGGCTCCATCACCCTGGCCGCCGGTGCACACGTGTCCGGCAGCGCGTCCTCCGTGAACGGCGAACTCAATTTGAAGGACGGCGCCGAAATCTCAGGCTCCCTGTCGAATGTCAACGGTAAGATCACCCTCACCGCCGCGCACGTGGCGGGCGGCATCAAGACAGTCAGCGGCAGCATGAATATCGCCGCCGCCTCGCATGTGGAAAACGGCATCTTGGTGGAAAAGCCGTCGAGCGAACTGCTGCAAACGGTGCAGCAAGTTCCCCGGATCGTAATCGGTCCGGGTGCGACCGTACAGGGCGACTTGCGCTTCGAGCGTACGGTGCAACTGTACGTCAGCGACAAGGCGACCATCGGCACGGTGACGGGCGCCACGGCGATCGCCTTCAGCGGCGATGCGCCACCGAACTGAACTGCGAGGGCTTGACGCTCCGCGCATGAATTTTTGATTCCGCGGTGGCATTCAATGATGCCGCGCGACTAACGACCGAGGAAGGTATTGCCATGCAAAGTCTCCGCCTCTCCGGATTATTCGCCGCGACCCTGCTCGCGTTCATCGGACCAGTCGCTTCCGCAGCCGTCACAGGCGCGGATCCGGCTCTCGTGAACGCCGTCGCGAGCCCGGCCCGCAGCCCCAAAGCCGTGGCAAGGGACGTCGCTCGTCATCCGCTCGAAGAGCTGACGTTCTTCGGACTCACTCCAACCATGACGGTGGTCGAACTGTGGCCCGGCGGCGGTTATTGGACCGACATTCTGGGTCCCTATCTCGCCAAGAGCGGCCATTACTACATTGCGTTCCCCGCGCCGGGAAACGCCGAGGAAGATACGGAAGCCAATAAACTTCGCGCGCGAATCGACTCGGCGAAGGGACGCCTCGGCAATGTCAACGAGACCACCCTGGGCGCCGGCCACTTCGACATCGCACCGCCCGGCTCGGCGGATCTCGTGCTCACGTTCCGCAATCTTCACAATTGGATGGATGACGGATTCGCGATCGAAGCACTGGCGGCATCGTTCCAAGCGCTCAAACCCGGCGGCATTTTGGGGATAGAAGAACATCGTGGCCGCAACGACAAGCCGCAGGATCCGAAAGCCAAGAACGGCTATGTGCGCCAGGACTATACGATTGAATTGGCCAAGAAGGTCGGCTTCGAATTCGTCGCATCATCGGAAGTGAATGCGAATCCCAAGGACACGAAGGACTGGGTTGACGGCGTTTGGACCCTGCCGCCCACGCTGTCGCAGGGCCAAAAAGACCGAGCCCGGTATGTCGCCGTGGGCGAAGCCGATAACTACGTGATGAAGTTCCGCAAGCCGCTCTAGCGACCGACGTTTAGGCGATGCGCACGCCCGGGCGAGGGACTGCCCCGATCAGACTTCCGGGCCGATGACGATGGGCGAGCCGTCGCTGAATCTCGAGGCGCGAAATGGCGTTGGATCCACCGACGGTTCCGCGCCGATCGAGAGTTCCGCCGCCAATCGTCCTGCGGCGGGACCGATGCCGAAACCATGGCCGGAGAAGCCGGTTGCAACGGTCAGCCCGGGCAGAGTTCCAACCGGACTGATATAGGGCACCACGTCCGGGGTGACGTCGATATAGCCGGCCCACTGCTGAACGATGTGCGCGTCGCGGAACTGGGGATATAGCCTGATCATGGCGTCCAGGGCCTCTTGGTTCAGCCCCGCGTTCGGCGCGGGGTCCAACACCCTGGTCGTTTCGAAGGGGCTGGGCCGGTCCAGAGGCCAACGCCGCGGCGCCCGAAACTCGCGCAGCGATTGCGCATTGATGCGTAATCGCATTGAGT
>Ga0302320_10024542_pt1 | contig 11756 bp, 13 predicted proteins | sample Bog_T0_3_FD_202130 | JGI IMG/M metagenome (GOLD analysis project Ga0302320, IMG submission 202130) | Peat permafrost microbial communities from Stordalen Mire near Abisko, Sweden - Bog_T0_3 | ecosystem: Environmental > Terrestrial > Soil > Wetlands > Peat | place: Sweden: Abisko, Stordalen Mire... | reverse complement strand
CCTGGCGATGCTTCGCATCGCCAGGGCGATCCGACCTCTCCCCGCAAGCGGGGAGAGGTTGCAAACGCGCCGTCATCCAACCGACAACTTTCATCGAATCGATTCACTAGGTCTCGCTGGTCGCGTCCTTCAAGAGCTTCTGCAGCGCGTCGCCCTGCATGCGCGCGATGTCGTCCTGGTACTTCAACAGCGCGCCGAGCGTGTCGCCGACCACCTGCGGGGTCAGCGCGCGGGCGTCGAGCTCGGTCAGCGCGGTGGCCCAGTCGATGGTTTCGGCGACGCCGGGCGATTTATAGAAATCCCGATCGCGCAGCGCCTGGACGAAATTGACCACCTGCTGCGACAGCTTGGCGGAAATACCGGGCACGCGCGATTTGACGATTAGGAGTTCGCGCTCGGCCGCGGGGTAATCGACCCAGTGATAGAGGCAGCGCCGCTTCAGCGCATCGTGGATCTCGCGGGTCCGGTTCGAGGTGATGATGACAATCGGCGGCTGCGGCGCCTTGACGGTGCCGAGTTCGGGGATCGTCACCTGGAAGTCGCTGAGGATTTCCAGCAGATAGGCCTCGAACGCCTCGTCGGCGCGGTCGAGTTCGTCGATCAGCAGCACCGGCGCACCGCCGGCGCCGGGCTCCAGCGCCTGCAGCAGCGGTCGCTTGATCAGATAGCGCTCGGCGAAAATGTCTGATGTCAGCTGGTCGCGATCGGTGTCGCCTGATGCTTCCGACAGCCGGATCGCGATCATCTGCGCGGCGCTGTTCCATTCATAGACCGCGGAGGCGACATCGAGGCCTTCATAGCACTGCAGCCGGATCAGCCGGCGTCCGAGAGCCGTAGCCAGCACCTTGGCGATTTCAGTCTTGCCGACGCCAGCCTCGCCTTCGAGAAACAGCGGCCGCCCCATGCGCAGCGACAGATAGGTCACTGTCGCCAGCGCCCGCTCGGCCAGGTAGCCGTGCGAGGACAACAGCGTGAGCATCGCCTCGACGGAGTTTGGCAGAGCATGCGCTGTCATGAGAAAACCGGTTGGGAGGAGCGGAAGGCTGCCACGGTCAGGATTCCCATTCAGGACTTGGCATTCGCCGCATCCACGGCACGGCGGGCCAGCACCCCGATCAGATGCGCGCGATATTCGGCGCTGCCATGCAGGTCGCTGTTCAACCCTTCGGCCGGCACGCTCAGGCCCTCGAGCGCCTTCGACGCGAACCGCTTCTTCAGGGCTTCCTCGAAGGCCGTGACGCGAAACACGCCTTCAGAGCCGGCGCCGGTGACGGCGACGCGCACATCGGAGGGGCGCTTGGCGACGAACACCCCGACCAGCGCGTAGCGCGAGGCCTGGTTGCGGAATTTGACATAGGCGGCCTTCTTCGGCGGCGGGAACATCACCTTGGTGATGATCTCGTCGCTTTCAAGCGTGGTCGTGAACAAGCCTTGAAAGAACTCCTCCGGCTTCAGCCGGCGCTTGTTGGTGACAATGGTGGCGCCGAGCGCGAGGCAGGCCGCGGGATAATCCGCAGTCGGGTCGTTATTGGCGAGCGAGCCGCCGATGGTGCCCTTGTGGCGCACCGCCGGATCGCCAATCAGGGACGCCAGCTCGGCCAGCGCCGGGATGGCTTCGCCGACGGCAGCCGAATTGGCGACATCGGCATGTTTGGCGGTGGCGCCGATCACCAGGGCACGGCCTTTGATCTCGATGCCATCAAGCCCTTCGATGTGGGAGAGATCGATCAGATGCGGCGGCGCGGCCAGGCGCTGCTTCATCACCGGCAACAAGGTGTGTCCGCCGGCGATCAGCTTGGCGTCTTCGTTCTTGCTGAGGAGATTGGCGGCCTGCCTGACGGTCGCCGGACGATGATATTTGAATTCGTACATGGGAGACTTCCTGGGAGGCTTCCTCGCCGCCGCGCGGCGTAATCCGTTATGCGAGATCCGAATGCCAAGCGGGATCGGACGACTAGGCGAGATCCGAATTGGCCATCGCCTTGGCGCCAGCCGCGATGGATTGAACGATGTTCTGATAGCCGGTGCAGCGGCACAGATTGCCTTCCAGCTCCTCGCGAATGGTATGATCGCTGAGATCGTGACCTTTGCGATGGACCAGGTCGACCGCGGTCATGATCATGCCGGGGGTGCAGAAACCGCATTGCAGGCCATGATGCTCGCGAAATGCCTCCTGCATCGGATGCAGCGGTGCGCCGTCGGCAGCCAGCCCCTCGATGGTCTTGACGACATGTCCGTCCGCCATCACCGCCAGAGTCGTGCAGGATTTCACCGCCTTGCCATCGAGATGCACCACGCAGGCGCCGCATTGCGAGGTGTCGCAGCCGACATGGGTGCCGGTCAGCCGCAGATTTTCGCGCAGGAATTGCACCAGCAGGGTACGGGGATCAATATTGGCATTGACGGGATTGCCGTTCACGATCAGGGAAATCTTGGCCATTCAACACTCTTTCATCCGCATCAGCAGCGCCTCCGCATTGCACGGCCGCACAGCGCTTCGCAACGTTCCTAGGTCAGAAGCTTCCAGTGTCATAATATGGGTCAACCCGGCCATCAGCAACCTCGACCGAGGCCGGCGCTGGGCGATTGCCGGGATCAGGCCGCGGGTCAGCCCTGCACCGCCTTGGCAAAATTCGCAAAAAATTCGTCGGCCAGCTTCTTGGCGGCCCCGTTGATGAGGCGCTGCCCAAGCTGGGCCAGCTTGCCGCCGATCTGCGCCTCGACGTTGTAGCTGAGCAAGGTCCCGCCATCCTTCTCGGCCAGCGCCACCGTCGCGCCGCCCTTGGCAAAGCCAGCGACCCCGCCCTCGCCTTCGCCCGATATCCGGTAACCATTGGGCGGATCGAGATCGCTGAGCGCGACCTTGCCCTTGAAGCGGGCGGACACCGGCCCGACCTTCATCTTGGCGACCGCACGAAAACCGTTATCCTCGGTTTTTTCCAGCTCCTCGCAACCGGGAATGCAGACCTTCAGCACTTCTGGATCGTTCAATTTGGTCCATACCGCCTCACGCGGGGCCGCAAGCTGGACTTCGCCATTCATGGTCATGGCCATAAGGGTGCCTCGGATTTACGCGCCTGTTCGACCTCCAAGTAAAGCACGCACGGCCTAAAAGGAAGAGACAAAACACCAATGAGACGGTCCGGACCGGCCCAATCACCATTTGCCGGGCTTGACCCGGCAATCCATCCTCCGCAATAGATTCCCAGAGGTTGTTGGATTCGTCAGCGTATCGGCCCTGAGACGGATGCGCGGCGGTGATGCCGCGCTGGACATAATGAGGTTTGCCAGCGATGCCGATGATCGACGCCGACGGTTGCCTGCTCCATGTGTCCGTCGAAGGCCGCCAGGGCGGACCGACCCTGATGCTGTCGAATTCTCTCGGCTGCACGCTGCAGATGTGGCAGCCGCAGATGAAGGCCCTGACGCAGCTGTTTCGGGTGATCCGCTACGACCGCCGCGGCCACGGCAAATCCGGCGTGCCGCCCGGTCCCTATTCGATGGATCGCTTTGGCAGGGACGTGCTGGCGATCCTCGACGACCTCCATATCGACCGGGTCCATTGGTGCGGCCTGTCGATGGGAGGCATGGTCGGACAGTGGCTCGGCGCCAACGCGCCGGAACGCCTGGGCAAGCTGATCCTGGCCAATACAACCTGCCATTATCCCGATCCGACCAACTGGCTGAACCGCATCCGTGCGGTCCGGCAGGGCGGCATCGAGGGCGTCGCCGACGCCGTGATGGCGAGCTGGCTGACCGCCGATTTCCGCGAGCGCGAGCCGCAAGCCACCGCCACTATGAGGGCGATGCTGATCGCTTCCCCGGTCGAGGGCTATCTCGCGGCTTGCGAGGCGCTGAGCACGCTCGACCAGCGCGCTCTGCTGCCAAGGATCAAATCTCAAACCTTGGTCATGGCCGGGCGCCACGACCAGTCGACGCCGATCGCCGCCGGCGAATTGATCCGCAGCCAGATTCCCGGCGCCGCCTTGACCATTCTCGACGCCGCGCATCTGTCCAATGTCGAGCAGCCGCATGCCTTCGCCGACACAGTGGCCGGCTTTTTGATGCAGCGCTGAGATCGTTTGATTAGCCGCTGCTCAAAATTTTGTTCAGCAAGTCGTTCACTGCCGCCTTGCCAATTTTCGCTGCTTCACGTGGGTCGGGCGAGCGCGCGATCATCATGCCAACCTCGTTCAATGCAGCGAGCAGGATGTGGGCGTAGGTATCAATGAAGGGCTTTGCGACGCCCTCGTTGGCGTTGGCCGCGGTGATGCCAGCTTTCAACAGGCCGAAGCCATAGCGTGATTCGATCTCGCGCCATTTCTGCCAGCCAAGGACAGAGGGGGCGTCAATGAAAGCCATTTGCCGGATTTCGGCGTCCTGTGCCAGGTCCAGCCAGGCCGCGCACCCTGCCCGCAGCGCACCGACTGGATCATCGCCTGCTCGCGCGTGCGCGCTCAAGCGCTGCACGATGCGAGATTCAAGCGCTTCGAACGCGGCCTCGAACAGCTCCTCTTTGTTCGTAAAGTGATGGTAGAGCGCGCCGCGGCTGATTCCGCACTGGCTCAAGACGGCCTCGATCGAAGTGGCCGCGAAGCCATGCGTAGCGAACAAGCGCGCGGCGCCGTCGACAATCGATTGCCGCGTCGCCGCGCCTTTTTCCGCTTTCTTGCTCACGATGACGCGGCCCCCTTGACAGACCGTCAGTCGGTATTCTATAAACCGACTAACGGTTTGTAACCTCGTGATGCGGAGCGCGCAATATGTCTGTCGAAACCTTTGCTGGACAAGTGGGGCGCCAGGACCCCGAAACACATTCGCTTGTCGATCGCGGAGCAGTGTCAGTGATTCTGATCGCGGCCCTCGGTTTTCTCGCCCCTGCGGTCGTCTGGGTGATCTGGGGACCGACGCTCACGGCGTCCGGGCCGCCGGCCATCGAGCTTCAGCTTCTCGTCTGGAGCGCACTTCTCGCTCTCGCTCTGCCACTGCTGCAGATTGTCATCCACATTCGCCGCTTCGGTGGGGACAAGGTCCGTGGCAATCGCGACGGCTATCCTGAGGCGACCGGGGCCGCGGCGCGAATAGCGCGGGCTCACGCCAACCTGATCGAAAGCCTGGTGCCGTTTGCTGCAGTCGTTCTTTCGGCACATGCCGGCGGCGTTTCAAATCGAATCACGGTGGCCGCGTCCGTGGTTTACCTTGCCGCACGCCTCACCCACGCCATCAGCTATGTCCTTGGCGTGACGGTCGTACGCTCGGCGGCTTTTTACGCCGGGTTGGGCGCGACGGCTGCTATTGCGCTCGAATTTTCGCTGCGCTGACCGCCCCTCAAATCGGAGAACAAAATCCATGCAATTTAATCTCGCCACAGCAACACTCTCTTTATCAGGATTGTTCTTTGTGTTCACCACCTGGACCAGTGCAACTGCACCGGCAGTCTTCGCAAAACAACTTGGACTAGCACTCGCCGACGCGGGCGGGACGAACGAAATCAGGTCGCAATATGCTGGATTTTTCCTTGCGGCAGCCATAGCCTGTGCGTTAGCGATTTTCGGCCTGATCCCCGACCGCGAAGCGTTGGTCGTGCTGACCGTGATCTTCGGCGGACTATTCGTCGGCAGGTTGTTCAGCATCATTGGTAACGGCGGATTCAGTGGCTATGGCCCGACCATTAGAGCGCTTTGCGTGATCGATGCGGTCGGCACCCTGCTCACGGTCGGCGCACTCGTTGTCGGGCGTTGACAGGGCAAAACTATTGGCCGGTCCGTAGAGCAAGGTCGAAGACCGGGAGAGAAGACATGACAATCGAATATTTGCGAACGCCGGAAGCACGCTTCGATGGCCTTCCCGGCTATCCATTCGCGCCACATTATCGCGACGATCTTGCCGGTTACGCGGGTCTCCGCATGCACTATCTCGATGCGGGAGAAAGCCATGACCGCGTTGCGCTCTGCCTTCATGGGCAACCGACCTGGAGCTACCTTTACCGCAAGATGGTCCCTGGCCTCATAGCCTCCGGCTATCGGGTGATCGCGCCAGACCTGTTTGGCTTTGGTCGTTCCGACAAACCCGTTGACGATGCACTTTATACTTTTGACTTCCACCGCGAGAGCCTGATCGCTTTCATTCGCGCACTCGATATCGGTCGCATCACATTGGTGTGCCAGGACTGGGGGGGTCTGCTCGGTCTCACCATCCCGATGGAAATGGCCAATCGCTTTGAGGCGCTGCTAATCATGAACACCGCGTTTGCAACCGGTGACCGACCGCTCACTCAAGGTTTCATCGACTGGCGCGCCTGGAACAACGCCAACCCGGACATGCCTGTCGGCAAGCTTTTATCACGCGCTTGTCCGCAGCTCTCAGCCGCGGAAGCCGCTGCCTATGACGCACCATTTCCTGATGCAACCTACAAAGCCGGCGTGCGCCGTTTCCCAAATTTGGTGCCCGACAATTCCGACGCCGACGGCACAGCTGTCTCCCGCAAAGCTCGTGAATGGTGGAAAACCGAATGGAGCGGCAAGACGGCCATGGTGATCGGCATGACCGACCCTGTCCTTGGACCAACCGTCATGGAAGATCTGCGTCAAATGATCCGCGACTGCCCGGAGCCCGTCAAGCTGACCGCAGCCGGGCATTTCGTCCAGGAATGGGGTGAGGACGTCTTGAAGGGCGCCCTCCCGCTTCTCGGCTGAATTTTCTGCTTCCACGACGGAATGTGTCGAGCACCTCCGCGGTGATCGCCGCCGCTTCGCGCGACGCTCCGAAATCCTACCAATGTCCCCTACGGCGACCCCAGTAACCGCCGCCGCCAAAAAGCAGCACCAACACCAGGATAATAAGGATCAGGTCCATCAAAACCTCCATCAAAGCCATGAACTTCAATGAGGGAACGACCCGCCGCGAGCTCGGTTCCGGATCGGATGCAAACTATTATCCGAGAATGAGGGGGGTAGCCGCGACTACCTGATTTACTGAGCAGGTTCGCTGCGATTTCGGGCGTTAAATCGACTACTCGCGGCGTTCGCTGTTCTGCGCCGGACTGTCGGTGCGGCGTCAAGTTCGACCCGCGGGATGATCGGACGCTCGACCAACAGGACGGTCGCGGTGCCCAGCAGCATCAATAATTCGGTGACATGCAGCCGCAGCGCCTGCAATTCCCCGACCTGCGAGGCCATCAGCATGCTGGCGAAGCTGATCACGCTGCCGATCAAAAGCGCCAGCGCCAGCGGCTCGTTGGTGCCGCCGGCCCGGCGGATCGACGCGCGGGTCCCCATCGCCAGGAACACCGCGAAGAACGCGACGACGGTGAATTTGCCGAGCGCCAAGAGCCAGGCGGCGCGGATGGTGGACGCCGTTGCGAGGTGCAGATGATCGCTGATGAACAGGCCGACCGCGACATTCGGCCGCTCGAACAGGCCCTGGATCGGCGAGGTGATGATCCTGAAGGCGACGATGGTCCAGACCGGAATGAAATAGGCCGCCAGCAAGACGCCGTTGAATGAGCTGATCCGCCAATTGGTCGGCATGTCGCTTCCCCGCTGCTCCGCAAGGCTCCGCATCGAAGCGGCGGATGGGGGTCGAGCTAGCGCAGTTCAACTTCGACCGGCAATTTAAACCGTTTGTTTACCTTAACGGCACGGAGGCGGACCAGCCGCCCTGGTCCTGCCGGCCGCCCCGCAGGCGGCTATGGGATTCAGACATCCCCCGCTGCCGTCGTTCCGGGGCGCGCGTCCGAGGCGCTCGCAGCGCGCCGGACGCGCGAGCCCGGAACCATCCCGCATCTCGCACGGCGCCAGATGGATTCCGGGCCTGAGCCTTCAGTCGGCTCCCGCCGACCGAAGGCTCATCCCGGAATGACGGTGAGAGATCTGGCGAAGCCCGGTGCTGAAGTCGCACCAGAGAAAGCCCGGGCGGGGCCTTTCGGCTTGATTCCGTGGTGAGCCTTACGCGGCTGACGGCGGGTCCCGGCGACCATGGCCGGAACCCGACTGACCAAAATGACCGCTGTACAAGCGGCTTGCGAAGCGCTCGACCCTGTTGCCGCTGCAGGTTCCCACTGTTACAAATCGCTGGCGGCGCCCTTCCTGCCACAAGGCCCTGGGGTCAGCGTCGTTCGGCAGCGGCAGCGTATGGATTATATCGCCTATTTCGCGCAGCAACTGATCAACGGCCTCGTGCTGGGATCAATCTATGGCCTGATCGCGATCGGCTACACCATGGTCTATGGCATCGTCGGCATGATCAATTTCGCCCATGGCGACATCTTCATGATCGGCGGCTTCATCGCCCTGATCTCGTTCCTGATCCTGGTCTCGATCGGCCTCACCGCGATTCCGGTGATCCTGTTGATCGTGCTCCTGGTGTCGATGGCGATCACCGCGCTGTATGGCTGGACCATCGAGCGCATCGCCTACCGGCCGCTGCGGCACTCGTTCCGCCTCGCCCCGATGCTGTCGGCGATCGGCATGTCCTTCGTCCTGATCAATTTTTCGCAGGTGTCGCAGGGTGCAAGGGTGAAGCCAGTGCCGCCGATCATCACCGGCGGCTATACCCTGCTCGAACGCGGCGGCTTCGTGGTCCGGCTGTCCAATGTGCAGATCATCGTCGTCATCACCACCATCATCCTGCTGGCGCTGTTCACCTGGCTGGTGGCGCGCACCCGGCTCGGCCGCGATATGCGCGCCTGCGAGCAGGACCAGACCATGGCGGCGCTGCTCGGCGTCGATGTCGACCGCACCATCTCCATGACCTTCGTGATCGGCGCCGCACTCGCCGCCGTCGCCGGCATGATGTACCTGCTCTATTATGGTCTGGTCGATTTTTTCATGGGCTTTGTCGCCGGCATCAAGGCGTTCACCGCGGCGGTGCTGGGCGGCATCGGCTCGCTGCCCGGCGCGATGCTGGGCGGACTGCTGATCGGCCTGATCGAGACGCTGTGGTCGGCCTATTTCTCGGTCGAATACAAGGATGTCGCCGCGTTCTCGATCCTGATCATCGTGCTGATCTTCCTGCCGACCGGACTGCTCGGCCGGCCCGAAGTCGAAAAAGTGTGATCGGCGGCGACGTGACAGGACCCGCGTCCGGACCGGTACCGAACTCGCGTGCGGCTGGCGCAGCCTTCATTTTCAAGAAATCCCTGATCAGCGCACTGGTAGCCTTGGTGCTGTTTTCGCTGATGATCGGCATCCGTACCGAGGCCGGGTCCACCGGGCAATTGATCTACTGGACGCGGCTTCCGGAACTCGCCACGATGGTCTTGACCGTGTTCTTCGGCAGCATCGTCATCGAGCTGCTGCGGCAATGGTGGGGGCCGGTCACGACGATACGGATCGTGCCGAAGCCGATCGCGCGCGGCCTCGCGGTGGCGCGGCGCGGCGTGGCGCCGGTGCTGCTGATCTTCACCTTTCTGGTGCCGGTGATCTTCTACAATCAGCGCTACATTCTCGATCTCGGCATTCTGGTTTTGACCTATGTCATGCTCGGCTGGGGCTTGAACGTCGTGGTCGGCCTCGCCGGCCTGCTCGATCTCGGCTATGTCGCGTTCTATGCGGTCGGCGCCTATTCCTACGCGCTGCTGGCGACCAATTTCGGGCTGTCGTTCTGGATCTGCCTGCCGCTCGCCGGGATCCTGGCCGCGCTCTGGGGGGTGATGCTCGGCTTTCCCGTGCTGCGGCTGCGCGGCGACTATCTGGCCATCGTGACGCTCGCCTTTGGCGAGATCATCCGGCTCGTCATCATCAACTGGCAGAGCCTGACCGGAGGCCCCAATGGCGTGTCCGGGATTCCCAGGCCAAGCCTGTTCGGCATCCCGCTGACCCCGGGCGATGATGGGCTGGCGGCCCGGCTCGGCATCGAATTCTCGCCGACCCATCGAATCGTATTTCTGTTCTATCTGATCCTGGCGCTGGCGCTGTTGACCAATTGGGTCACGATCAGGCTGCGGCGGCTGCCGATCGGCCGGGCCTGGGAAGCGCTGCGCGAGGACGAGGTCGCCTGCCGCGCGCTTGGCATCAACACGACCACGACCAAGCTGACCGCGTTTGCCACCGGCGCCATGTTCGGCGGCTTCGCCGGCGCGTTTTTCGCCACAAGACAGGGTTTCATCAGCCCGGAATCCTTCACCTTCCAGGAATCGGCGCTGGTGCTGGCGATCGTGGTGCTGGGCGGCATGGGCTCGCAGCTCGGCGTCGCGCTGGCGGCGCTCGCCATGATCGGCGGCTTCGAGCTGTTTCGCGGTTTCGACCAGTACCGCATGCTGGTGTTCGGCATCGCCATGGTGCTGTTGATGATCTGGCGGCCGCGCGGCCTGATCGGCCACCGCGCGCCGACGATCTTCCTGCGCCACAGCCAGGCCATATCCTCCGACCTCGTCAAGGAGGGGGCGGGATGAGCAGCAGTGTTCCGATTCTCGCGGTCGATCATCTGATGATGCGGTTCGGCGGCATCATCGCCGTCAACGATCTGTCGTTCTCGGTGGAGCGGCGCCAGATCACCGCGCTGATCGGACCGAACGGCGCCGGCAAGACCACCGTCTTCAACTGCATCACCGGTTTCTACAAGCCGACCGCGGGCGCGATCCGGCTGATCCAGGATGACGGCAGCGAGATGCAACTGCAGCGGCTGAACGATTTCCGGATTTCGAAACTGGCAAAAGTCGCGCGCACTTTCCAGAATATCCGGCTGTTTCCCGGCATGACCGCGCTGGAAAACCTGATGGTGGCCCAGCACAATGCGCTGATGCGGGCCTCCGGCCTGACTTTGCTCGGCCTGATCGGCGCGCCGTCCTGGCGCCGGGCCGAAGTGCGCGCGGTCGATCTGGCAAAACTCTGGCTCGACCGGGTCGGACTGCTCGACCGGGCAGACGAAGCCGCCGGCAATCTGGCCTATGGCGACCAGCGGCGGCTGGAAATCGCCCGCGCGATGTGCACCGAGCCGGCGCTGCTCTGCCTTGACGAGCCGGCGGCCGGACTGAACGCCCGCGAAAGCGCAGGCTTGAGCGAATTGCTGCTGTCGATCCGCGCCGATCACGCCACCTCGATCCTGCTGATCGAGCATGACATGTCGGTGGTGATGGAAATCTCCGACCGCATTGTGGTGATGGATTACGGCGTCAAGATTGCGGAAGGTTCGCCGCAAAGCGTCCGCGACGATCCCAAGGTGATCGCGGCCTATCTCGGCGCCGACGAGAACGAGGCCGTCGCCGTGATGGAGACCGGCACGTGATGGCGGGGTCCACCGCTCCCCTGCTCGCGGTCCGCGGCCTGCGCGCCGCCTATGGCAAGATCGAGGCCCTGAAGGGCGTCGATCTCGACATCCACAAAGGCGAGATCGTGGCCATGATTGGCGCCAATGGTGCCGGCAAGTCGACGCTGATGATGACGATCTTCGGCAAGCCGCGCGCCCGCTCCGGCCAGATCCTGTTCGATGGCCGCGATATCACGGACGTGCCGACCCATCAGATCGCCCGGCTCCGCATCGCCCAATCGCCGGAAGGCCGCCGGATTTTCCCGCGCATGAGCGTGGCGGAAAACCTGCGGATGGGCGCCGATCTCAGCGAAAGCAGCGAGGCCGACCGGGCCGCCGCGCTGGAAAGGGTGCTGGCGCTGTTTCCGCGGCTGAAGGAGCGCCTGACCCAGCGTGGCGGCACTTTGTCCGGGGGCGAACAGCAGATGCTGGCAATCGGGCGGGCGCTGATGAGCCGGCCGCGCCTCTTACTGCTCGACGAGCCCTCGCTCGGGCTGGCACCTCTGATC
>Ga0302320_10024541_pt1 | contig 11756 bp, 10 predicted proteins | sample Bog_T0_3_FD_202130 | JGI IMG/M metagenome (GOLD analysis project Ga0302320, IMG submission 202130) | Peat permafrost microbial communities from Stordalen Mire near Abisko, Sweden - Bog_T0_3 | ecosystem: Environmental > Terrestrial > Soil > Wetlands > Peat | place: Sweden: Abisko, Stordalen Mire... | reverse complement strand
GCGGCCGATGACTCCGCCCATGAAGAGCAGCGGAATAAGCACTGCGATCAGAGACACCGTCAAAGAAATAATGGTAAAGCCGATTTGCTCCGCGCCCTTGATGGCGGCCTGCATCGGCGTATCTCCAGCCTCAAGATAGCGGGAGATGTTTTCGATCATCACGATGGCATCGTCCACCACAAAGCCCGTCGAAATTGTCAGCGCCATCAGCGAGAGATTGTCGAGGCTATAGCCCAGCGCATACATCACGCCGAATGTGCCCACCAGCGAAAGCGGCACTGCCACGCTGGGGATAATAGTGGCATACACATTGCGCAGGAACAGGAAGATCACCATCACCACCAGCGCAATGGTGAGCATCAACTCAAACTCCACGTCGTCCACAGAGGCGTTGATGGCCGTGGTCAGATCGGTGAGCGGCGTGACTTTGATTGAAGCCGGCAGGTTGACCTCAAGCTGCGGAAGAATCGCCTTGATGGCCTTGACTACATTGATCGTGTTTGCGCCAGGCTGGCGTTGAATATTCAGAATCACCGCCGGATTCTCATTCATCCATGCAGCTTGATTCTTGTTCTCGATACCATCGACGACCTTGGCAACATCGGTCAGCATTACCGGCGCGCCGTTGCTGTAAGCTACCACAACATTTCGATAGTCGTTGCTGGTAATCAATTGGTCGTTGGCGTTGATCTGGTAGTCCTGATGGGGCCCGTCGAAGTTGCCCTTGGCCTGGTTCACGCTGGTATCAACCAGGGCCGTGCGCAGGCTCTCAAGGTTGAGCCCGTACGCCGCGAGCGCCGTCGGATTAGCCTGGATACGGACAGCAGGTTTTTGGCCGCCGCTGATGCTCACAAGCCCCACGCCAGCCAACTGCGAAAGCTTGGGCGCAAGCCGCGTATCGACCATATCCTCAACCTGCGAGAGAGGAATGGAGTCGGATGTAATAGCGAGCGTAAGCACCGGAGCATCCGCCGGATTGGTCTTGTTATAAACCGGCGGCGCCGGAAGATCCGAAGGCAGAAAACTCTGGGACGCATTAATCGCCGATTGAACCTCTTCTTCGGCGATATCGATATTCAGAGTGAGCGCGAACTGCAGCACAATCACAGAGGAGCCGCCGGAGCTGGTCGACGTCATCTGGCTCAGGCCCTGCAACTGGCCAAACTGACGCTCCAGTGGCGCTGTCACCGTGGTTGCCATTACGTCCGGATTAGCACCCGGGTAAAACGTCACTACCTGAATCGTCGGATAGTCGACCTCCGGCAAAGCAGATACCGGCAGCTGAAAATAAGCCACGATACCCACCAGCAGGATTGCGGCCATCAGCAGCGATGTAGCAACAGGACGCTGGATGAAAGGCCCGGAAGGACTCACGGAGTATTCCCCTCCGATGGATTCTGCGCAGGCGCTTGCTTCGACACCATGATCTGGCCCTTGTCCTGCAACTTGTCGAAGCTGCTGGTTGCGACTTGATCACCAGGATTGATTCCCTGCACTGCGACAAGGCCGTTGTCGGTAACCCCAGTCTTGATGTTCCTGACGTTGGCCACCTTCTTCGTCGGATCGATCACGTAAACAAACGCCGCCTGCCCATTGTGTTGAACCGCGCCCGTTGGAATGAGCGTGACGCCTGTGAGCGTATTCACCAGCAACCTTGTATTCACAAACTGATTTGGGAATAGTGCGCTGTTCTTGTTATCGAAGGTGGCGCGCAGTTTTACCGTGCCCGTGGTGGGGTCAATCTGGTTATTGATTGTGAGCAGCTTCCCGTCTGCGAGCTTGTTAGTAGAGTTGCGATCCCATGCCTCCACAGGCAGCGAGTGCGTCTTGCGCATCTGCCCCTGCACCTGCCCAAGACTGTCCTCTGAAAGCGTGAAAATCACGGTGGTCGGCTGCATCTGGGTAATCACCACCATGGCGTTGGTTCCACCCGCCTGCACTACGTTGCCGGGGTCCACCAGGCGTAGACCAACCTGGCCGGAGATGGGCGATGTAATGTGGCAATAGCCGAGCTGAACCTGGTCGTAGGCCACGGTGCCTTGATCGTTCTTGACCGTGCCCTGATCCTGCAGGACAATCTTTTCCTGATCGTCAAGCAGTTGTTTGTTGATTGCATTGCGAGCCCACGCCGTGCGATAGCGGTCCAAATCCATCTGCGCCTGCGCCAGGATGCCGTTGTCCCGTTCCAGCGTGCCCTCAGCCTGCTTGAGCGTCGCTTCATAGGGTCGCGGATCGATCTCGATCAGCGCATCTCCCTTGTGTACGAATTGCCCTTCGCGGTAGGAAACTGAAGTCAGCACGCCGCTCGCCTGCGGGGTAATCGTGGCCGTGTACTGCGGCGTGACAGTGCCGATCGCATCAATATACTGGCCGATATCGCCCTTGGTGGCTGCTGCAACGGTGACTGGAACCGGGCCCGTCATTCCTCTCCGGCCTCCACCTCCACCGCCTGCCCCGCTGGCTGCAGGCTTCACGGTTTTACTGCTTCGACCGTGCAAGAAGTAAAAACCGACGGCCGCAAGGACCAGAATCAAGATGGTCCAAAGAATCCAGCTTTTGCTGGAACTGGGAGGTGGGGCAGGTAACTGGTGATCGACGCCAATGTGCCGATCATCTTTTCTGTCTTCAAATTCAGACACTTAAGGCTCCGCATTTAACGCAATTTAACGCATTCAAGAATTGGTTCCATCGCAGAATCGCCGCATGGCCTTGGGATTGTCAACAAGGCAGGCTCGCAGAAATCATGGGGTTCCTCACTTGATTTAGATGCAAATTTAGCATTTGCGGTTAGGGGTTAATTTGATCTTTCAACAAATTAAAGCCCAATGGCCGAAGTGTCCGCCACAAATGCTCCGTGCCCGTTCTTGCGCGTTTTTTCGCAAGGGCCGGAAACCTCAATCCTTTTTGAGACCCGGATCACTAATATCCCGCCGCACATCCCTATCAACACTTGCATCGACGTTTGAGGGGCATGCTAAGTTCCATCGCTGCGCACCAGCGCCCATTCCACGCAGCACAGGCCCGCGATTCCTCCATTCAACCCCTCGCAGTACACGAGAATTCTAAATTGCCGTTACAATCGATTAAAAGGAGAACCCCGCCATGCCCCGTGTCTATATGGACGCCAATGCCACCACCCCTCTGCTACCGGAGGTGATGGAGGCCATGCGCCCTTACTGGATGGAGCATTTCGGCAACGCCTCCTCGATTCACCAGCACGGCCAGCAGGGCCGCACTGCGGTCGATCGGGCTCGCGAGACCATGGCGCGCTTCTTCAATTGTCACGACGCCGAGGTCGTCTTCAACTCGGGCGGCACCGAGGGCGACAACACCGCCATCTTTGGCCTCCTGCACCCAGGCGATCACTTCATCACCACTTCCATTGAGCATTCCGCAATCCTCGAAGCTGCGAAGCGCCTCGCCCGTCACGGTGTTGAGACGACTTTCGTAGCACCGCAGCCCAGTGGTTTGATCGACCCTGTCGACATTCTGCGTGCCATCCGTCCTGAAACGCGCCTGATCAGCGTAATGCTGGCCAATAACGAGACCGGCGTGCTGCAGCCTGTCGAAGAGATCAGCAGAATCGCCAATGAAACCGGCATCTTCTTCCATATCGATGCCGTCCAGGGCGCAGGTAAAATCGAGTTCGATGTGCGCCGTTTCGGCTGCCACTTGCTCTCCATCAGCGCCCACAAGATGCACGGACCCAAGGGCATCGGCGCCATGTTTGTCCGCCGCGGAACGCCCATCGAGCCTCTGCTTGTAGGCGGAAGCCACGAGCGCCGCCAGCGCGCCGGCACTGAGAATGTACCCGGCATCGTAGGCCTGGCCAAAGCCGCCGAGCTGGCCATGCACTCGCTCGATGACGGCACGATTTATCGACTCGCCCAATTCCGCGACCGCCTCGAAGCAGCCATTCTCCAGCTTCCCGGCACCGGCGTGAACGGAGTAGGCGAAGACGGCAAGCCCGTCCTCCGCGCCGCCAATACGTCCAACATCTGGTTCGATCAGTTGGAAGGCGAAGCGCTTGTGATTGCGCTCGACATGAAGGGTGTATCCGTCTCCGGCGGTTCAGCCTGCCACTCCGGAGCCACCGAGCCCAGCCACGTGCTAATGGCAATGGGCCTCGACAAGAACCGGGCCCGAGCCAGCCTCCGTTTCAGCCTCCTAAAGACCGTGACTGAATCCGATATCGAGCACGTTTTGCGCGTCGTCCCCGAAGCTGTCGAGCACCTGAGGGCGATGTCACCGGTCGTGGCGGGAACGCTGGCGTAGAAAAAGGTATTAGCTGGTTTAGCGGCTAACAAGCAATCTATTGCGAGAGATACTTGGACATTTGCCATCTGGCAAATGTCGATGCAGTTGATTCCGAGAGAATCGATCGCGGAGCGATTGAGCGTCGTTCCTGCGAGCCTTTCTGCGGATACTGTGGAAGACACGCCTTGGTGGACGGGTCATCAGCCTTCTGAAGACTTTGAATGCAACATTAGCAAAATATTGCCCGATGCGCCGTCATGGTCGAAAGAGCTTCGCATCTGGGGAATGAAAGGAGGCAACACGATCTCGGTTTTTTATCGAGATGAGACGGTATCCGAGGTCGAGGAAATAGGGATTCGTATCGATGCTTCGAAGCTTTCGAATGATTTTGTACTGCGAGTGTGCAGGTGGGCAGCTGGACTGCAATGCGTGTTTGTGGAGCGTGTCTTTATGGCGAATGAATACCCACTTATTGAACCAGATTATTTTGCAGTCCACGAAGCGATCATGAAGTCCCGCGCCATGCAATTTGCAAAAGACCCAAACGCTGTTCTCAAAGACCTTAAGATTAACGAATTCGAGCAGCGCCGCTGACGCTAGCAGCGCCTGCCCATGGACCCAGTCTCCAGCGGCGTCGACGCACAATCAGTGCGAGAATAGAAGTTGGACGGCTTTTTCTTCCCCATGACCGAACCAACCACCATCGCCGTAGCCATGTCCGGAGGAGTCGACTCCTCAGCCGTAGCGGCCATGCTCGCCCACTCAGGCGACGGCTCCGCCGATTCGCGAAATATAGTAGTCGGCCTCACCCTCCAGCTCTGGGACCAGACCCGCCTCGCCGGCAAGCACGGCATTCCCGACGCCCCCAAGGCCGGCCGCTGCTGCTCACTCGATGATGTTTACGACGCCCGCCGAGTAGCCGAGCATCTTGGCATTCCCTACTACGTAGTCAACCAGCAGGAGCGCTTCGAGAAGGACGTAGTCCGTCCCTTCGTAGACGAGTATCTCCACGGCCGCACGCCGATTCCCTGCTCGCTCTGCAACAACCATCTCAAGTTCGACGCCCTCATCCAGACCGCCCGCTCCATCGGCGCTGATCGCGTCGCCACAGGCCACTACGCCGTCAATGAGTACGATCCCACCCGCCAGCGCTGGATCCTCAAACGACCGGCGGATTTGGCCAAAGACCAGACCTACTTCCTCTTCGGCCTCACCCAGGAGCAGCTTTCCCGCACTCTCTTCCCGCTTGGCAAGCTCACCAAGCCCGAAGTCCGCGAAGTAGCACGGCAGCGCGGTCTTGCGCTAGCCGAAAAGCCCGACTCCCAGGAGATCTGCTTCATCCCCGGTGGCGACTACAAGCGGTTCCTCAACGCCTATCTCGAAGAACAAGGCGAGCAGATTCCCGCGACCGCCGGCGAACTCGTAGCCTCCAATGGCGAAGTCATCGGCCACCACGAAGGCATCTCCAACTTCACCGTAGGCCAGCGCAAGGGCCTGGGCGTCAGCTCGCCCACGCCGCTTTATGTGCTGAACATCCATCCCGACAGCCACCGCGTCACCGTAGGCGCTGACGCCGAGTTAGCCACCCGTACCCTCCGCGCAAACCGCCTGAACTGGATCAGCATTCCAACTCTAACGGCCCCCATGCGCGTAAAAATCAAGATCCGCCATCGCCACGACCCCGCCTGGGCAACCCTGGAGCCATCCAGCGCGACACCCGATGAAGTCGTAGCCACATTCGACGAGCCCCAGCGCGCCGTAACCCCCGGCCAGTCCGCCGTCTTCTACGATGGCGACGAAGTAGTAGGCGGCGGTTGGATCCGCTAGGTTCTCCGCCTCAAAACCACCGTGCCCCATTCTTGCGAGTTTTTCCCGTCGCAAGGGTGGGAAACCTCCGTCCCCCAATAGCATCCCAATCGCGTTATACTGTCCCGGCACCCAATTCAGGGAGAATGCTCGATGCCCAAGAAAACGTTTGCTCAGCTTGCCGCTCTCGCCGTTTCCACCATTGCCGCCGTGACCTTAGCCCAAGCCCCGCCAGCAAAGCTGACCATTCACGCCGCTCATCCAGTCTCCAAAGTAAGCCCCACCCTCTACGGCCTAATGACCGAGGAGATCAACTTCTCCTACGACGGCGGCCTCTACGCGGAGATGGTCCGCAATCGCACCTTCAACGGCGACTGGTCCGGCATTCTGCACTGGTACCTTCTCGAAGACGGCAATTCCCAGGCGACAATATCCCCCGACAAGCAAACCGGCCCCAGCGAAGCTTTGAAATCCAGCCTCCGCATCGACATCAAGCAGGCCGACGAGCACAGCCCGGCCGGCGTCCTGAACGAAGGCTGGTGGGGCATGCCTTTGCGTCCCAACACCACCTACAAAGGCTCCTTCTACGCCAAGGCAGCCAGCAGCGACCTCGGCGCGGTAACCGTCAGTCTCATCAACAACCAGAGCGGCAAAGCCGTCGCCACCGCCCAGGTCTCCGGAATCGGAACCGAGTGGGGCCAGCACACCTTCGCCCTCACCACCGGCGCGATTGAGCCCTCGGCTACCAACCACCTCGAAATCACAGTTGCTCATCCCGGCACCCTCTGGCTCAACCTGGTCTCCCTCTTCCCACCGACCTATCACGACCGCACAAACGGCAACCGCATCGACCTGATGGAGAAGATGGCCGCCATGCATCCGGCGTTTCTACGCTTCCCCGGCGGTAATTATCTTGAAGGCGACCACATCCCCGAGCGCTACGAATGGAAGAAGACCATCGGCCCTCTGGTAGACCGTCCCACTCACCCAAGCCCGTGGCATTACCACTCGTCCGACGGACTCGGTTTCCTCGAGTTTCTGGAATGGTGCGAAGACTTGAAGATGCAGCCAGTGCTGGCCGTTTACGCTGGCTATTCAATGGCCCAGGAGCACGTGAACCCCGGCGCCGACCTCGACCCATATATCCAAGACGCCCTCGATGAATTGGAATATGTAACCGGCAGCTCCGACACAAAATGGGGCGCCGTCCGCGTGAAAAACGGACATCCCGAGCCCTTCAAGCTGACCTACGTTGAAATCGGCAATGAAGACTGGTTCGACCGGTCGCAGAGTTATGACGGCCGCTACACCCAGTTCTATAAGGCCATCAAAGCGAAGTACCCTGACCTCCAATTGATCGCCACAGCACCCGTCAAGTCCGTAAAGCCTGACGTGATCGACGAGCACTACTACGTACGCGCCGCACAAAACTTTCGCGACGCCGCCCACTACGACCCGCCCACTTCCGATTCAGCTCCGCGCTGGGATTCGGGCCACTACGACAAGGCCGACCGCAGCGGTCCCAAGGTCTTCGTCGGCGAATGGGCCACGCGTGAGGGCATGCCCACTCCAAACTTCGGCGCTGCTCTCGGCGATGCAGCCTGGATGACCGGCCTCGAGCGCAACAGCGACATTGTCATCATGGCGTCCTACGCGCCGCTGCTGGTCAATGTGAACCCCGGTGGCATGCAATGGGAGACGGACCTCATCGGCTATGACGCCATGCGCAGCTACGGCTCGCCCAGCTATTACGCGCAGGTGATGTTCGCGAAATACCTCGGCGATCAGACGCTCGGCTCCAAGCTCGAAGGAGCAGGACCCAAGCTGTTCTACTCCATTACCCGCGACTCGGCGAAGAAGCGGCTCTATCTGAAGTTGGTGAATGCTTCAACCACGCCGCAGCCGGTAGACATCGATTTCGACGGCGCGAAACTTGCCGCAACAGGCATGCTCATCACCCTGAGCGCGCACAGCACGCAATCCACAAACACGATCGAGAAGCCAACGGACATCGTGCCCGTAGAGACCGCTCTGCACGAAGTCAGCAGCCACCTGCATCACACCGTGCCGGGCCTGTCGATTCAGGTGGTTCAAGTGGACGAGCAGTAGGAGATTTTCCAACGGCTGCTGCGTCGCTTCAAGCCAATTCCCCATCACCGTGGGATCAATTTAGATTTTCATGTGCGTAACTTCAGACTAGAATAAAGGTTGGACACGATGAACCTCGAATTGCAAATACCGGATGATATTGCGCGTATTCTCTCATCCGAATACGCCGATTTGCCGCGTGCTGTCGTTGAGGCTATAGCACTCGAGGGGTACCGCTCGAATCGTTTTTCCGACGGGCAATTACGGCACATGCTGGGTTTTTCCTCCCGGATCCAGGTCCACGCCTTTTTAAAGGAGCGCGGAATTCACTTGTATTACTCACTCGCGGATCTTGACCAGGACCGCGAGACCTCACGGAACTTTGAAGCGAATGGAAACGTCGGAAATCCGCACGCAGCGTGATCGTCGTTGCGGACATCTCGCCGATCAATTACCTGGTTCTGATTGGACCCATTGATGTGCTGCCGCACTTCTACGGCAAAATCCTGCTCCCATCTTCCGTTTGGGAGGAGTTGCAGGGCGCGCATACACCGGATGTAGTGCGAGTCTGGCTAACCAATTGCCCGCCGTGGCTGGAAGTGCGCTCCCTTGCCGGTTCTCCTGATCCTTCACTAAATTTCCTCGACAAAGGGGAGCGTGACGCGATCTCACTGGCCGAAGAACTCCATGCGGACCGGCTGATCGCGGATGAAACGCTCGCCCGGGCCGAGGCGACTCGCCGGAAACTATCGGTCATCGGGACGCTTGGGGTCTTGCGCAATGCAGCACGAGCCTCGCTGCTTAGCTTGCCAGAGTCCCTCTCCAGGCTGCAGGAAACTAGTTTCTACGTGGCGCCGGAACTGATCAAGTCGCTTCTGGATGAGGATGCGGAACGGATTAATTCAGGCAAACCATAAAAGCTATTGCCGCATAGCCCAAGCCAGCCCGTCAGGACTGGCTATGGGAATCTTCCCCACCAGTTCCAGCGTCTTCAGATCGATGACCGCCACGAAATTATCCCGCCCGCAAGCCACATAAGCGCGTGCACCATCCGGTTGCATCTGAATGCCCCCCGACCCATGAACAGCGTCCAGTCGCTTCACTTCCTTGTGCGTAGCTGCGTCCAGAATCACCAGAGCCGACCCCGGCGTAAGCAGCACAAGTTTTCCATCCGGAGTAAACTTCAAGCGATTGGCACCCGGCACATTCACCTGCAAGGTTGCTGTCACTTTCTTTTGCGCAATGTCGATCACCGAGACGGTGCCGTCCTGTGCGTTCGCAACCCACGCCTCTTTGCCGTCGGGGGAAACATCAAACCCCTCCGACCCGCGGCCTACAGGAATAACCGTTAGCTTCCAGTCCCCGCCCGGCGGCGTTGGCGGGGGGCCCATTGCCATTCCAGGCTGCATTCCAGGAGGCGGCCCTCCCTGCCCCGGCCCCATTCCCGGCGGCGGTCCCCCGGCGCGGCCTTCCGTTTTTTCCAGGATCGTCACCGTTGCGGCGTTCACATTCGTCGTCACAATCCGCTTGCCGTCCGCAAACACATAGAGCATGTGTGTCCGATCCTGCCCCGTTCCCATCATCCAGTCGACCTTGCCGCTCGCCGGGTCATAGCTGCCGATCACCTTTGCAGCCTCGGCAGTAAACCAGACTTTTCCCAGCTTGAAATCCAGCCCATGCGGTCCGCGCAATGCGCCGAGGTCGATGGTCGGCTGCCTTGTTTGTCCCACAAGGTCGATCGGCGTCAGTGTGTGGAACGCACCGAATCCATAGTTCGAAACGTAAGCCGTTTTTCCATCCGTCGACGCAATCACCTCATGCGGATCATCCCCAACCGGTGCTGTCGCCACGATGTGAAGATCCACCGGATCGATGATGGCCAGCGTGTGATCCTGTTTCGAAAGAGCAAGCAGCGCGGCCTTGGGAGTTGTCTGCTCCACGGCCACGCAGGCAGACAAGGCCAGCGACAGAGCCACTCCAAACAGAATCCAATTCTTGGATGGAAGACTTCGCATGAGCATGATTTTAAGACAAAGGCGCAACGTCTTTAGACGAAATTCAATATGCTCAAACGAACATATCCTTGTCATCGGGAACGCTGGGCTCATGGAATTTGGGATCGGATGAATTGAACTTGGCAGGGGCGTTAAACTTGGAACTGGACCCACTCAGCGATTCGACAACCGCCTTGAAGCTCGCCAGCACACCGGAAATCTGCCTCACCGGCTTGCTGATCTTCTCGGTCACAAACGCCGTCGCCTTGTCTACGGCATCCAGCGTGCCCGTAACCAGGATGTCGATACGGCCCGCCTGTTTGCGAACGCGCCCCAGAACCTCGTCAACAGTAGCTTCCACGTTTGCGGCTTGTGCACGTAAATTGCGCGTCAATTCAGCGGCATCAGTCACAGTCGCTTCAACCTTGGGAGCCACCCGGACAAAAAATTCCCGAGTTGTATCCAGCAGTTCCCTGCCGTCCTTCACAACGGGCATCACCGAGGAACGCAGGTCCTCGATTTCGTCCTGCATCTTTTTCGTAGCCTTGGTAACACCAAAGAAAATTGCCAGCAGGATAGCCGACTGCATCAACAGAGCCAACGCGCCCAAAGCTATGCAAGCCAGCTCAATATTTTCATGGTTCATATTCTGGCCTCGGAATGACCTTGCACAGCTCTGCCGTGCTCATTCAACAAATTGTTCAACGCACCGTCGGCCAAAAGGAAACGTTCTGCTCCGGAACCTGCACACCAGCTTAACTCAGCTGCGCGCCCGGCCCCGGAGCGAATGATTCAATTCAGGAGGGTCCGCTCCGGAATCCTTTCCGGAGAGTAGTTGCACCTACAGTCCGCCCTAGAGTTCAGTTGGATCGACTGTGGTCGTACGATAGGCATTGCGTCCCGCTTCAACAGCAGCGCTCACGCGTGTGCTCTGGTCGTTCACCAGGGTCTTGCCGCGCTCGACAAATTCCTCCCACTGCGCGCGACCGCGATCCACAACCTCACGGCTGCGATCGACATACTCGGCCACCTGGTCCTTGCTCTTGTCCACCAGTGTGCTGACCGTTTCCTTACTCTTGTCGACCAGGGTGCTCAAGTGCTCCTTGCCCTTGTCGACCAGCGCGCCAGCCTGCTCGGCAGCTTGTTTGCTCTTGACGCGCACATATTCCGTGCCCTCGCGAGCGCTGTTGGCAATGTCCTCGCGGGTTTCACGGCCGCTCTTGGGGGCGTACAGAATTCCAACGACCGCACCCACGCCCAGCCCCGCGAGAAACCATCCTAGGTGATGAATCCTGTGATCTTGATCTTCTGCCATGATGAAAACTCTCCTTTCGCCCAGCGTAAAGATTGCCCTGAGCGTAGCAAATTCTCCGGTTGGCGGCAAATGGAAATCCATTGCCCCCCGGCCTTGAAGGGAGACGCACGCTCAGCATGAAGAAAAGTTGAGCGTCTTCCCAACGCATTGGACGCATATTCCGCGATTGAAGTTGTAACCTGACCCATGAAGCAGCGGTATCCTGCTCCTGTTGAAGACAATACAACAAAGATGCGGTGTCCAGTGAACTCCATTGCTCACCATCGTTCAGAGGAATCTCGTCGAATACGCAATTT
>Ga0302320_10024539_pt1 | contig 11757 bp, 8 predicted proteins | sample Bog_T0_3_FD_202130 | JGI IMG/M metagenome (GOLD analysis project Ga0302320, IMG submission 202130) | Peat permafrost microbial communities from Stordalen Mire near Abisko, Sweden - Bog_T0_3 | ecosystem: Environmental > Terrestrial > Soil > Wetlands > Peat | place: Sweden: Abisko, Stordalen Mire... | reverse complement strand
CCCATATCCAGGCTCATGAGACGCATGCCCTTGAGGTTCTCCGGCACGTCGCCCTTGACGATGCGCTGGGCCAGGCCTTCGACGATGGCGGTCTTGCCCACCCCCGGCTCGCCGATCAGCACCGGGTTGTTCTTGGTGCGCCGGCAGAGCACCTGCAGCACCCGGCGGATCTCCTCGTCCCGGCCGATGACCGGGTCCAGCTTGCCGGTCCGGGCCACCTCGGTCAGGTCCCGGGCGTACTTCTCCAGGGCGGCGAATTTCTCCTCGGCGTGCTCATCCTCCACCCGGGTCCCCTTGCGCGATTCGCGGATGGCGGTCTCCAGCAGGTTCCGGTCCAGCCCGTACTTGGCCAGCAGCTTCTTGGCGTCGGTGGCGGCGTTGGCGAAGGCCAGCAGCATGGCGTCGGTGGCCACGAACCGGTCGCCCAGGCCGCGGCTGGTGTCGCTGGCCAGGTCCAGGAAGCTGCGCAAGGCCGGCCCGGCCTGGGGCTGGCTGCCGCCGATGGCCTTGGGCAGCGCGTCCAGCAGGGCATCGGCGCCGTCCACCAGCCCATTGAGCGATTCCGGAGCCATCCCGGCGTGCTCCAGCACCGGCCGGAGCCCCATGTCAGGCGCCAGCAGGGCCGCGAAAAGGTGCTGGGGCAGCAGTTCCGGATGCTGGCCGGCCAGGGCCTTGTCGCGGGCGCCCACAAGGGCTTCGTTTGCTTTTTGGGTAAAAGGGAGCATGGCCATGGTGGGCCTCCATCTCCCAACATAGTTCCACCTTGATGCTTGTCAACTAAGATTTCTTTAGTATGTATTGTCACAGCGTTTTGCAAAAAGAATCCGGGCAGGCCCCGCTTCGACGGCGGGTCCTGCCCGGACAGTGGTTCAGTCAGCCTAACGTTCCGGGGCCAGCCCCATGTTCTCGGGCGAGCGCCAGAAGCTGCTCAGGAGCAGCTGGCGCATGTGGAAGAACTCCTTGGGCAGCCGGTCGTAGAGTTTCTCGAACAGCTCCTCCTGGAGCAGCACCTCGTGGCGCCATTCGTCCCGGTGGATGGCCATGGCCTCTTCGAAGCACTTGCTGCCGAAGCCCTCCAGGCCGGACAGGTCGAGGTCCTTCTCCCGGGGCACCCAGCCCAGCGGCGTCTCGGCGGCGTAGCCGCGGCCGTGGACGCGGTCGACGATCCACTTCAGCACGCGGAAGTTCTCGCTGTAGCCGGGCCAGACGAACTTGCCGTCCTTGTTCTTGCGGAACCAGTTGACGCAGAAGATCCGCGGCGGATTCTGGATCTCGCGCCCCATCTGCAGCCAGTGGTTGAAGTATTCGCCCATGTGGTAGCCGCAGAACGGCAGCATGGCGAAGGGGTCCCGGCGCACTTCGCCGATGGTGCCGGCCGCGGCGGCGGTCATCTCGCTGCCGATGGTGGCGGCGGTGTAGACGCCGAAGTTCCAGTTCACCGACTGAACCACCAGCGGCACCGTGGTGGCCCGGCGGCCGCCGAAGACGAAGGCGCCGATGGGCACGCCCTTGGGGTTTTCCCAGTCCTTGTCGATGGAGGGGCACTGCCGGGCCGGGGCGGTGAAGCGGCTGTTGGCATGCGCCGCCTTGCGTCCGCAATCCGGGGTCCAGGGCTTGCCCTGCCAATCGGTGAGGTGGGCCGGCACTTCGTCGGTCATGCCTTCCCACCAGACATCGCCGTCGGGCGTCAGGGCGACGTTGGTGAAGATGGTGTTCTCGGTCATGGACAGCATGGCGTTGGGATTGGACTTCATGCCGGTGCCCGGCGCCACGCCGAAGAAGCCGGCCTCGGGATTGATGGCATACAGCTTGCCGTCCTTGGCGGGCTTGATCCAGGCGATGTCGTCACCCACCGTGGTCACCTTGTAGCCCTTGAACTGCTCGGGCACCTGCAGCATGGCGAAATTGGTCTTGCCGCAGGCGCTGGGGAACGCGGCGGCCACGTAGGTCTTCTCGCCGTCCGGCGCCTCGAGCCCGAGGATGAGCATGTGCTCGGCCAGCCAGCCCTCGTCCCGGGCCATGCAACTGGCGATGCGCAGGGCGAAGCACTTCTTGCCGAGCAGCGCGTTGCCGCCGTAGCCGGAGCCGAACGACCAGATGGCGCGCTGCTCCGGGAAGTGGACGATGTACTTGTTGTCGGCGTTGCACGGCCAGGGCACATCCTTCTCGCCTTCGGCCAGGGGCTTGCCCACCGAGTGCAGGCAGGGGACAAAGGGGCCGTTGCCCATCACGTCCCAGACCTTGCGTCCCATGCGGGTCATGATCTTCATGTTCACCACCACGTACGGCGAGTCGGTGAGCTCGATGCCGATGTGGGCGATGTCGGATCCCAGCGGGCCCATGCTGAAGGGGATGACGTAGAGCGTGCGGCCCTTCATGCAACCCTTGAACAGGCGCTTGAGCTTGTCCTTCATCTCGCTCGGGTCCATCCAGTTGTTGTTGGGGCCGGCGTCGATCCTGCGGCGCGAGCAGATGAACGTCCGATCCTCGACCCGGGCCACATCGTTGGGATCGGAAAGGGCCAGGTAGCTGTTGGGGCGTTTGGCAGGATTGAGCTTCGTGAACGTTCCCGAGGCCACCATGGCCGCGCACAGGCGGTCATACTCCGCGTCGGAGCCGTCGCACCAGCTGACCCGGTCGGGCTGGCAGAGATCGGCCACCTCCTGGATCCAGGCGATCGCCTTCTTGTTGGAGATGTAGTCAGGGACGTTCAATGCGGCGTTCATAAGAACTTTCTCCCGGGTGACGTAAAAGTGGACCTACCCCTCAGGTCAGGCTGAGGCCCTCAGACTCTGCTTCAGTTCAAGTCTAGGCAATGCTTATATGCCACGCCACGAAGCGGGGCTGAACCAATCCACCCGCGCGATCGAGTCGTTTAAGTGAATTTCAAGGCTTTGTTTCACGATAGCACTTCTCTACCCTGAGAGTGGGTCATGTGACTTCCATCATGATCCCGGTACCACCTTACGATCCAGCGAAAGGCAATCCATGGCCATCCACCCCGAAGCCCAGGAACGCAACGCCCGCCTCCAGGAGCTCAATCCCGCCCTGTTCGAGGCCCTCTCGCCGCTGGGAAAGCGCGCCTTCTTCCCGAAGGGCATCCCCTTCCAGGCCGGCCAGAGCAAGGGCTGCCGGATCAACGCCACCATCGGCCAGATCACCGACGGGGCCGGCAATCCGTTCCCGCTCGCTCCGCTGGCCGAGAAGCTGGCCGGCCTGAACCCCAAGGACGCCTTCCTGTATTCCCCGGTCGGCGGCCGGGAGCCGGCGCGCAAGGCCTGGCACGCCAAGCACCTCAAGGAGGATCCCCGGATGGAGGCGGTCGCCCTGCCCATGGTGACCTCGGGCATCTGCCACGCCCTGTCCATGGCCGCCGAACTGTTCTTCAGCCCGGACGACACGCTGATCCTGCCGGACCTCTACTGGGACAACTATGAACAGATCTTCCAGATCTGCCTGGAGGGGAATTTCAAAGGCTTCCACTTCTACAACGCCGGCATGACCTTCAACCTGGAGGGCCTGAAGGAGGCCCTGGCCGGGGTGCGCGGCAAGGCCCAGGTGCTCCTGAACTTTCCAAGCAATCCCAACGGCTACAGCCCCACCCCGGGCGAACTGCGCGCCATCGCCGACATCCTGGTCGACGCCGCGCGCGAGCGTCCGGTGGTGGTCTACTGCGACGACGCCTACCACGGTCTGGTGTTCGATCCGAACGCCACCACCAAGAGCCTGTTCTTCGAACTGATCGGCCGCAGCCCGAACCTGATTCCGGTGAAGTGCGACGGCATCACCAAGGAGCTCTCCTTCTTCGGCGGCCGGGTGGGCTTCCTCACCTTCGGCGTGGCCAAGGACGCCGCCGCCATCCTGCTGGACAAGTGCATGGGCCTCATGCGTTCAAGGATCGGCAGTCCCGCCGGCCTCAGCCAGTTGCTGACCGAGATCGAGCTGGCGGACGAACGTCACGCCGGGGAATTCGAACGGCTGCGCCTGCTCCTGGCCGCCCGCTACGCCGCCCTCAAGACCGCCCTGGCCAAGCCCACCCGCAACTGGAAGGTGTTTCCCTTCAACGCGGGCTGCTTCTGCCTGCTGGAGCTGCGTCCGGGGCTCGACGCCGAAGCGATCCGCCAGCAGCTGATCCATGAAGAGAGCGTGGGCGTGGTGAGCCAGGGCGACCGCTACCTGCGGATCGCCTTCTGCTCCATCGACGAGGCGATGATCCTGCCGCTGGTGGAGGCCCTGGACCGGGTCTGCGAGCGCAACTGAGCCCAATAAACTTCGGGCCGCCCCGCGCTGGGGCGGCCGGAGGCCTGCCCGGAAAGGATGGCTCCGGCTGTCGTCAAGCAATCCATTTTATTCAAAAATAATAACTTTATCCAGACCAGCAACTGGCTTTGAACACATGTAATAGATTTTGTCTATATTTATTGGCTTATGCCTGAATTTGACCTATGTTTTAAGCGCAGCTGATTCTTCTTGCATAACAGGAGAAAGAGCAGCGGGGCTGCCGCATTCATATTTCAGGAGGCCATTTTGGAAAGGCGAACCTTCAACGAACCGCGCCGGGCTCCCGGCCATCCCTTTGGCCGGCTTTCCCGGGCGGAAAAAGATTTCATGCGCGGCGACCTGTTCCTGGAAACCGACATGCAGGCGCGGATCGGCCCGGTCTTCAGCCCCGCCTTCGACCTGCTGGAGACGACGGAGCAGTATCTGCTGCTGGCCGACCTGCCCGGGCTCGGGATCGGTGATCTGGACATCGAGGTCACCGCCCATTCGGTCACCATCACCGGTGAACGGGACGGGGAGGACTTCGGCGCGGGCATCGCCAGCCACGCGCTCGAACGCAGGTTCGGGTCGTTCCTGCGCCGGTTCGACTTCCCCGAGGGGGTGGACGGCGGGAAAAGCCGGGCCCGGATGCGCAACGGCGTCCTGACGGTGGAAGTTCCCAAACAGCTGGACGGGCTCCCCGATTGCTGACGGCATCCTGGCTACACTTGGGTGATCCGTCTCAAGGAAGCCCATGTCCACGCCCATGCTCACGCAGGTAGCCGCCCTCAAACGCGAGGCTGGCGACGCGATCCTCTTCACCCGCATGGGAGACTTCTTCGAACTGCACGGCGAGGACGCGGTTCGCGCCGCGCCGGTGCTGGAGATTGCCCTGACCGTGCGGGGGCGCGGCACCGAGTTCGAAACCCCCATGTGCGGCGTGCCCCACTTCGCCCTGGAAAGCTACCTGCCCAAGCTCCTCGCCGCCGGCTTCTCCGCGGCCATCGCCGAGCCCACCGCGAAGCCCGACGAGGTGAAGGGGCTGCTGCCCCGCGCCATCATCCGGATCATCACCCCGGGCACCTGGCTGGACGACGATGCCCGCTGGCTGGCCTCGGTGCATCGGCTGGGCGAGCACTGGGGGGTCGCCCTGCTCCAGCTGGCCTCCGGGCAGCTGCGGGTCATTCCGGGCCAGGGGCGCGAACTGCTGGCGGCCACCCTCGAGCGCCTGGCCCCGGCCGAGCTGATCCTCGCCGAGGGCGCTCCGGATTTCGAACTGGAGGCCGCCCGGACCCCGCTGCCCGCCTGGCGCTTCGAGACCGAACGGGCCCGCGGCCAGATCCTGGCCTTCTTCGGCTGGACCCACCTGGAAGGCGTCGGCCTCGACCCCTACCCCGCGGCGATCGGCGCCCTGGGCGCCCTGCTGGACCAGGTGGAAGCCACCCAGAAGGGCCGGCCGGCCCACATCCAGGGGGTGAGCCTGGAACTGGGCGCCGTCGGCCCCCTGCTGGACGCCACCTCCGCCCGGCACCTGGAGATCACCGCCAACTCCCTGGACGGCACCAAGGCCGGCAGCCTGATGGTGCTGCTCGACCAGTGCCGCACCCGCCAGGGCACGCGCCTGCTCAAGGCCTGGCTGGACCAGCCGCTGCGCGAGCGGGCTGCCCTGGAGCTGCGCTGGCGCCAGGTGGCCTGGCTCACCGAGGACGGCCATCGCGACCCGCTGCAGAAGCAGCTCGCCGGGGTGCCCGACCTGGACCGCATCCTCGGCCGGGTGGCCCTGGGCCTGGCGGCGCCGCCCGAACTGGGCCAGCTGCGCGAGGGCCTGGCCCGCCTGCAGAACCTGCCCTGGCTGATCGAACAGGGCGGCTGGTTCCGGGAGGCCCAGGAACTGGAACTCTGGCCCGCCGCGACCCCGCTCTGCCCGGAACTGCTCACCACCCTGCGCCAGAGCCTGGAAGAGGCGCTGCCCCTGGACCTGGAGCGCGGCTCGGTGATCCGCGACGGGGTGGACCCGGAACTGGACGGCGTGCGCCGGCTGGCCCGGGACGCCAAGCAGGTGATGCTGGAACTGGAAGAGGAGGAGCGCGCCGCCAGCGGCATCAACACCCTGAAGATCAAGTACAACCGGGTGTTCGGCTACTACTTCGAGATCACCAAGGCCAACCTGGCCGCGGCCCCCGCCCACTTCATCCGCAAGCAGACCCTGGCCAACGCCGAGCGCTTCACCACCGAGAAGCTGATGGCCTTCGAGCAGCGCCTGCTGAGCGCGGAATCGGACCTGCTGCGGCTGGAGGAGGCCCAGTTCCGCAAGCTGCTCGCCCTGGTGCTGGAGCGCCGCTCCGAGCTGACCGCCCTGTCCCAGGCCGTGGCCAGGCTCGACCTGCTCTGCGCCCTGGCCGAGCGGGCCCGGCTGTCCGGGTGGACCCGGCCGGAGCTGAGCGAGGAACGCGAACTGATCGTGGCCGGGGCCCGGCACCCCATGCTGGAAGCCCGGATGGGGCGCGAATGCATCCCCAACGACCTCTCGCTGCCCACGGCCAGGGCCATGGCGGTGGTGACCGGCCCGAACATGGGTGGCAAGTCGACCTTCCTGCGCACCGCGGCGCTGCTGGTGGTGCTGGCCCAGGTGGGCTCGTTCGTGCCGGCCGACCTGATGCGCTTCGGCCTGGTGGACAGGATCTTCACCCGGATCGGCGCCTCGGATTTCCTTTCCAAGGGCCAATCCACCTTCATGGTGGAGATGACCGAGACGGCGCGCATCCTGAACCAGGTCACCCCCGCCAGCTTGGTGATCCTGGACGAGATCGGCCGGGGCACCAGCACCCGGGACGGCCTGTCCCTGGCCGAGGCGATCGCCCTGCACCTGCGCGACCTGAAGGGCGGCGAGCCGCGCACCCTGTTCGCCACCCATTATTTCGAACTGACCAGGCTGGCCGAGGATCCCCGGATCCAGAACCTCCACGTGGAGGTGCAGGAATGGGAGGAGCACCTGCTGTTCCTGCACCGCATCGCCGAAGGCCCGGCGGACCGCAGCTACGGCATCCAGGTGGCGCGCCTGGCCGGCCTGCCCCGCTCGGTCATCGCCGCCGCCCAGCGGATCCTGGCCCAGGCCCCGGAAACCGCCGGCGTCCCGGCCCGCAAGCGGCGCGCGGCGCCCGAGGTGCAGCCGATGCTGCCCATGTTCGAGCCGGAAGCCGACCCGCTGCGGGAGGAGCTGAACGGCCTGGACCTCAACCGCATGACCCCGCTGGAAGTGATGAACTGGGTGGCCCGCCAGCAGGCGCCCAACCACTGAGCCGGCCCTCGCCCCGGGGGATCCGCCTTCCGACCTGTGCTGGCAGGTGCTGCCCAAAAGCAACTCCGAAGCCTGGGTCGTGGTTCCCGCCGAGGATGCGGACGGGCTCCGGGCCATCGGCCTGGACCTGCTGGAGGGACGGGGCGATGAGCCGGTGGCGCTGAAGGGCAGCCACGTGCCCCTGTTCTTCGATCCACAGGGGCACCTGACCGGCCTGGCGGAGGCGCTCGGGCGGTTCGAGACCCGGAAGCGCCCGCCGGCCTCGTAGGCTACTCCATCCCCACCGCCTTGCCCAGGGCGCCCTTGACCTCCTCCGCCTGCTGCGCCAGCGGGCTGGGGGCCTTTTGCGGCCAGTCGAGCATGTTCTGGTTCAGCCTTTCCCAGTTCCCTTTCAGGGGGACCTGGTCACGCTTGAAGGCCATGCCCCTGGGCGCGAACGTGGCCAGCTCTGTGCGGCCCATGCGGTAGTATGCGATCCGGGTGCGGTGGGCGCCCTTGGACTTGAACGGGAACAGCCAGTGCACCCGGGTGCCGGGACCATTGGGTTCGATGCCCTTCAGGTCGGCGGCCAACTGCGCCACCCCGTGGGCGCCCACCACCCAGATCTGGCTCCAGCCGGGCCGGGTGTAGGCCAGCTGTTCGGTGCCGTTGCCCAGGAAGTCGCCCACCACCGCCAGCAGGTCGTTGTCCACCACCAGGTCGCGGGTGTCGGCGGGAATGAGCTCGGACTTGGCGCTGTCCTGGCCCTTTTCGCAAAGGCCGGCGACGAACCCCTGGAAGGGCTTGGCCATGCGGCCGCCGTTGCTGAGCACCTTCCAGCCGCCCCAGTCCTTGCGGGCATAGACAAGGTCGGATACGCCGCTGCCGGTGAGATCCACCGCCGCCACCAGGGTGGAACCGTCATCGGCGATGTCCTCGCCCAGGGACTTCGGGGTCGCGGGCTGGCCGCCCGGGGCGGCGGAAAAGACCTGGAAGACGAACTGCTCGCCGGAGCGCACATCGCGGATCTTGAAGCCGTTCTTGTCGGCCAGGGATTCCAGTTTCTGTACGGACGGCAGGGGCAGATCCTTGGGATCCTGGTCGCTCCGCTTGAACAAGCCGGAATGGCAGGCGTGCAGGAACGGGTCCGCCGCGAAGGCGGCACTGGTGGCGAGCCCGGCGCCAAGGAGAAGCCGAAGGCCCATGATTCGATAGTTCATAAAAACTCCCATTGAGCTTGGAGGGTGGAAGGGACGGCGCGCCACCTACCCAATGCAAGCCCGATGTTGAAAGTTCCAAATAAAAATCAGGACCCGGAGACGTCCCGGTCCGGCGCGAGGTAGGCCTTGGCCCCCTTCATTTCCGCCGTGGGGCCCTGGGCCGGCTGCCAGCGCCTGGTCTTGCCCTTGGAGCGCCACTGCCGGTCCAGCTCCAGGGCCTCAGGGTTGCGCGGTGCCAGGGCGAGCACTTCGTCCAGGTCGGCCCGGGCCGGCAGCGGCCGGCCCTGGCCGCGGCGCAGCAGGGCTCGCTTCATGAAACCCCAGGGGTTGCCCGGCTCCTCCCGGATCACCTCGGTGTATTCCGCCTCGGCCTCCAGGAAGCGGCCCGCCTCCTCCGCGGCCTCCCCGCACAGCAGGTTGGTGACCGCGCAGAAGCCCAGCCAGGCTTTCTGCTCCTGGAACTCGGCCGGAGAGTAGACGGCCCGGGGGCGGGTCTGGGCGCTGACCTCGGCCAGGTAGCGCAGCGCCCGTTCCGTGTGGCCATCCACCCGGGCGAAGATCTCGGCGTCCCCGCTGCCGCGGAAGAAATCCCGGCTGATCCGGCCCTCGGCGCGGTACTGGTCGTACATCCGGGTGCCGGGGTACAGGGCCAGGGGCGAGATCTGCACATCGTGGGGCCGGGTGAGCCGGATGAGGTTGGCGGTGGTTTCCACGTCCTCCCACTGTTCGCCCGGGATGCCGGTGATCAGGTAGATGCCCAGGTTCATGCCGACCTTGCGCACCAGGGACAGGGCGCGGTGCGCGTGCTTCATGCTGGTGCCCTTGTCCAGGAGCAGCAGCACCCGCTCGCTGCCGTGCTCCACCCCGAACTGCATGAACTCGCACCCGGCGCGCTTCATCGCCACCAGCCGCTCCTCGTCGACCAGGTTGACCCGGCTCTGGCAGTTCCAGAGCGGATGCAGGCCGGACTGGCGGATCAGGTCCATGAGGGTGAGGATCCGGGTCCGGTTGGCGGTGAAGGTGTCGTCCCGGAAGCTGTAGTAGGTGAGCCCGAGCCGTTCCCGGAGCAGCACCAGCTCGCGCAGCACCGCTTGCGGGCTGCGGAAGCGCACGCTGCTGCCCCAGAATTCCGGCGTGTTGCAGAAGTTGCAGGTGGCCGGGCAGCCCCGGCTGGTGCTGAGGTAGGCGAGCTGCCCGGGATCGTCCAGGAAGTCCGCGGCGAAGTGCTCCACCGGCGCGCCCATGACGTCCAGGTCCTCCAGGGGGGCGCTGGTGGCGGTCTCGCCCTCGCGCAGGATCAGCCCGGGCGCGGAGCGCCAGTCCAGGCCCGCGTCCAGGCGCTCCAGGATGCCCAGCAGCGGCAGTTCGCCTTCACCCTTGACGATGGCGTCCAGCGCCGGGCAATCCTCGAACACTTCGCCGGCCAGGTGCGTGGGGTGCGGTCCGCCGGTCAGCAGCAGGGCCCCGGGGCAGGCCTCCCGGGCCCACTGCAGCAGATCCGAACTGCGCTTGCGGTTGAAGGTGAACATGGAGACGCCGAGCACCTGCGGGTTCTGTTCCCGCAGGTAGGCCAGGGTCTCGCGCCGGCCCTTGCCGCTCAGGTTGGCCAGGCGGCAGGAAAAGCCCCGGGAGGCCAGCATGGCCTGGAGGAAGCCCAGCCCGATCGGCAGGAAGGTCATCCATTCGTCGCCGAAGCCGCTCTTGGGGGCGCTGTAGAGCAGGAGCGTGCTGGGGCGGGTCAAGGGGCTTCCTCCGAGGAATGGACTTGTAACATGAACCGAAGTCCATACGATAAGAGTATCGGAGATCCCGTGGCACCAGCCCTCAAACGACCGGAGGCGATCCAGGACGTTCTGGCCCAAGCCTGTGCCCGGAATGAGCTTGTCATCCTGGTGACCCCCTACCTGCGCTTCGAATCGTTCTTCGTGGCCCTGGGCAAAGACGAACTGCAGGTGGCCGCCACCATGAGCCGGGAGGACGCCTCCTTCGGCCTGCGCGCGGCCGAGCTGAAGCTGCGCTTCCCCATGGGGCTGGGCTTCATGGAGGCCCCGGTGAGGCTGCTGGGGCTGGGGCTGCATGAGGGACGGCGCACGCTCCGGCTGACCCTGCCCAGGCAGCTCCAGGAGAACGACGACCGGACCGAATACCGGGTCGACCGGGTGGGCCGGGTGACGGTGACCTACGGCACCCCCAGGGGCGAGCTGCTGCAGGCCTCGCTGGTGGATCTCAACACCCGCGGCGCCCGCATCCACGCCCAGAGGGACCTGGACGGCACCGCCCTGCAGGTGGGCTCCGTGCTCATCCTCAGCATCCCCCTGGCCGACGACCTGCAGATCGAAGCCCGGGGCGAGATCCGCCACATGGGCCCGCGCAGCATCGGCCTGCGCTTCCAGCCGAAGCTGCCTGAGCCGGTGGAGACGCCCTTGGCCCGATGGGTGTTCCAGCGCCGGGAGGAGGACCAGGAGCGCCTGGCCCTGCGCCGGGAGGTCAGCCTGCGGGGCGCGCGCCGGCCGGGCTCGGGCGAGCCGTCGGGGATCATCTTCATCAGCCCCGACGCGGAACTGGAGGAGACACTCCGGGAGATCCTCCAGCCGATCCAGCCGCTGGTGCGAATCTCGCCGTCGGCCCAGGCCCTGAAGGACGCCCTGGCCAATGCGCCGCCCCTGGCCATTTTCCAGGTGAACGGCACCGGGCTGGATGAGCGGCGCCGGCTCAAGGCGCTGGTGGAACTGGCCACCGGCCGGGTGCCGGTGCTGCTGCTGGGCACCCAGCTGGACGGCGCCGCCCTGTTCGAGCTGGCCGGCGACTGGAAGGCCGCCAGCGCCATGGTCTGGAATCCGGCCCGGGGCGTGTTCCTGCAGCGCCTGGCCCAGGGCATCATCCGGCGCCACAGCCCGGGCGGGGGCGACGGCCCATTGGCGCCGGCCGAAGGCTAGGCCGGCATTCCGGTGAAGTCGATGGTGAGCAGCCTGAATATAGGCATCCCGCCTGAATGAACCA
>Ga0302320_10024538_pt1 | contig 11757 bp, 9 predicted proteins | sample Bog_T0_3_FD_202130 | JGI IMG/M metagenome (GOLD analysis project Ga0302320, IMG submission 202130) | Peat permafrost microbial communities from Stordalen Mire near Abisko, Sweden - Bog_T0_3 | ecosystem: Environmental > Terrestrial > Soil > Wetlands > Peat | place: Sweden: Abisko, Stordalen Mire... | reverse complement strand
TGAGATCACTATACTGTGACAAGGATTGAGGACGGTCAATCCACCTTCTCCGCCATGGACATTAAGGAAAAATTCAAACTCGCCCGCAAGTACCAGCGACCTCCATTGACCCAGGAAGGTGTGGCCGAATTGCTAAGCGTCACCCGTGAAGCGGTCGCGAAGTGGGAATCCTTTGCCAGCATCAACAAGCCGCCGGTGTCGGTCGTGGCTCGCGTCGCCCGGTTGTGGCATATTCCGGAGGCCTGGTTCTACGACGGTGAGGACACCCCGCCGCCGCTACCCGCAGACACGCCGCCCGGCAATGCGTGGGTCGCCCAAGTCTCACGCGAAATGGCGGGGCACCTCTCGGCCACCGAGGCGCTGGTCGCGGTGTGGCGAGGCGTGGTTTGCGGACCGGCCGATGAATGCGCCTTCATGGAGCCCGATTCGCCTGAATTCCGGGCGATCTCGATCGCGTACATCCAAGGCGATCCCGAGAACTATGTGCTTTGCGTGGCGAGTGGCGCCAGCATGTTTCCACGAATCGCCCAGGGCGAAGAAACGATCATCCGGCGCGAAACCAACCCATCCGCGGGCGATATCGTTCTCGTCCGCCATCCCGATGGCCAGATGTTTCTCAAGGTGCTCCGCCTCGCCCGGAATGGCCGCCCCGAATTGCACAGCGTCAATCCGGAGTTTTCGCCGATCACGGCCGTCGATGGTTGGCAATACATCGGCATCGCAGTTTTCATCCGACACGCGTACCGCCCCGGCGAGGCGAATATCGAATATGACGACGGCAGGGCGCTGAGAGCATAGGACGCCTTTCTTGCACCGCCTCCGACCACCGACCCCAAGCAGCAACCCATGAACTACCTACTTCTGACAGACAGCGAACTCGCATCTATGGCCCAAGGCGGCAACTCCCAGGCGGAAGGAGCGTTGGTCCGCCGCTATCTTGACGTGATTCGAATCATTGCCTCCAAAGCGAGGGTGAGCGGAGTGGAGAAGGAGGACTTGTGGCAGGAGGGATCGTTGGCGGTCGTCCGCGCGGCCCGCAAATTCGATCCCCAGGCCGGTTGGAAGTTCGGAACGCTTGCTCGCCGGTGCATTGGCAACGCACTGATCGATTTGGCGCGAAGGAGGAACCTTGCTGGCTTTGCGAGTCTGGACGATGCCACTGGCTCTGATGACGATCCAGAACTGCTGCGCGACACCCTGCCGGATCGGCGCAACCTTGAATCCGAGACATTGGATCGCCTGGATGCGGGACCTTCGCTGGCGCGGAGGCTGGAGGCGTCGTGGTCCGCTTTGCCCTCGGCGGTCAGAGCCGCGGCGTCCGCGCTCTGGCAGGACGGCGACCCGTCCTTTGGGCGGCTGGCCGAGGCACTTATTGCGGCGGGAGCCTACCGAGAAGCCGGTGCTGACGCCTCCGCAATTGCCTCCGCTCTTGGGGTCCGGCTTGCAACGGCCGAAGCGCTCTTTCGCGCGACGGGTCGGCCTCAGATCGCTCGTCGCCTTGCCGCCTAGAAAGGGATCGCGCTTAAATCCAAGCCAGCCGACGGCTTACCGGCCGATTTCGCATAGCGAACCACCCCATCGACGTCGATCAAGTACGAACCGCTCTTTTGCCAGACCCCGAACGCCTTGTCTAGACCATACTGGTCGTAGACACTGTGGGAGGGGTCGGCAAGAACGGTGAAGGGAATCTTATAGCGCGCAGCGAACCGTTTGGCGGTGTCGACGTTACCACCACCGATGACCAGCACCTCAACCCCTTGCTTCTGGATGCGATCGTAGTCTTTTACGATTTCAAGCACGTGGTGAAGGCAGGTGTGGCAAGCGAACTCACGCATGAAGTAGATCAGTACCGGGCTCTTCCCGCGGAAATCCGCGAGCGACACATCGGCGGTGCCGCTGAGGGTGAATGAGGGAGCCGGCGAACCGACGATTTCGGCGGTATTGGTTTCCATTGATTGCATATTGACCTTCGTTAGCTCACCGGAATTCGTTAGCCGGATACGCGGCAACTCTTGCCCACCGAGAGGTTCTTTGCAAGAGCAATTGGAATTTTGACTCCTTATACCTTAACCGACCAGCGATCCGCAAAAACCGGTTTGGGGTAGCTTCTGGGCATGCGATTGGGCGTGAGCATGTGGAGCTACTACAAACCATGGAAGCGGGGCGACCTGGATATTCCTGGTTTCGTGCGGGAGGCGGCCAAGATTGGCGCGGAAGGAGTGGAACTCCTTGACTTTTTCTATAAGGACGCCGACGCCGAGCGACCTGCAATTCAAGAAGCGCTTGACGAGGTCGACCTCCCCGTTCCCATCTTCTCGGTCGCCAACAACTTCTCGAAGCTCACCGAGCAAGAGCGCCTCGCCCAGCTCAAGCGAATCATGTTCGGCGTCGACGAAGCGGTCCGATGGGGTGCAAAGGTGGTTCGTGTGTTCGCTGGCGATGTCGCGGAGGGAATTACGTTCGAACAGGCGAAGTCCTGGATCGTTGCCGGCCTTGCCGAGGCCTCCCGCTATGCGGCGGAACGCCACGTCAAGCTTGCCCTTGAGAACCATGGTTCGATGGCGGGCCGCGCCGACCAAGTTCGTGGCCTCATTGACGCCGTGCGCAATCGGGCCGGCAACGACGCCCTCGGCTCGAACCCCGACGTGGGCAACTTCGTTCTTGTCGATCAAGTCCCCCACCTCGCCGTTCAAGCCCTGGCGCCCCTGGCGAATATGGTGCATTTCAAGGACTTCGTGGAGGGCCCCGGCCCCTTCGTCTCCCCGTCCGGCAAACACTACGCCGGCGCCGTGGTCGGCGAGGGCGTCGTCAACCTGGCTCAGTGCCTCTTGGAACTGCAAGTCGCCCGGTTTAAGGGCTGGCTCAGCGTGGAGTACGAGGGCGAGGAAGACTCCCTCACCGCCGTCCCCCGTTGCCTGGCAAACGCAAGGCGTTTCATGCAGGCGTAGCCAATTTCCGCGCTTCCGCACGGAGAACCTGCCAAAAATGCGCTCTCCCGGTCGATTACCATCGAGATAGCCAAGACGTCACATGGCCAATTAAAATGTCGTGTCGTTGCTTCATCTACACGCCTTTTATGGCCCTGTCGCGTGTGGTAAACCCGGGCGGTCTGTTGAGGGCAGTGGCACCTCCTACTGGCGATCCGTCGAGTTTTGGCATGCGTTGAGCCGGGAAGCCTCGCTTCGAAGTAAAATCCCGACCTCGGAGGGATGGCAGAGTGGTCGATTGCGGCGGTCTTGAAAACCGCTAGGGCGCAAGTTCTCAGGAGTTCGAATCTCCTTCCCTCCTCCAGTTCTCCCTGGCTTTCTCGGCCCATGCCGGGCCGTCGGTCCGGTGGCTAGCCACCGGCACTCCCCCCCGATTCGATCACCCAGCGCCGACCTTCATGCCGACGGCCCTGTCCTCTTACTTTGGCCCGTCGAGCAGCAGCTTTTGACCGTCCACAACAAGGTCGGTCGGGCCGAAGGGCTCGGTGGGCATCTGGACAGCAAACGCGGCAGACACGACAAGGCCGTTCACAGGCGCCGACTTTTCGAGGTGGGCGGCAACATCGATCACCTCGGCAAACATCACATCGTTCAGGTTTGCCACTGCAGTGCCGGCGTGAAGCGCCACCCGAATCCGGAACGGCGTCTCCAGTCGGTTGACTTCCCGGTTGAATCGGTCCAGGTCGCCAAGGGTGCTCCGGGCCGCCAGAAGCGCCTCTTCCGGTCGGGCAAAGGCGAGAATCGCTCCGTCTCCCAGAGTCGCCAGCACAGAGCCGCCCTGGGCAAGCGAGATGCCCGCGATCCACTCATGATAGAGACGAAATGCATACTCGGCCTGTAGGGGGTCGGCGGTTGCCTTCATTCCCGTGCTGCCGACCGCATCGATCACAAGCACGTTGACTATTGCCGGACGCTCGACCAGTCGCCATTGCAGGCGAACCAATTCCGAGACCAAAGTTGCTTCATCGTTGTCACGGATCTTTCTCTCGCGTACACCCTGGAAATACACTTCAGTCGCGGCGCCGATCGCAGCGCAGAAGATCACCAAGACCGCCGAAACACCCCCGTAAAAGGCCATGTATTGGGGCTTCCAAACGTTCGAAATGGCAGGGTCGGATGTTGGGATCAGGGTCGCCAAGAGGCCGGCGGCAGAGAAGCAGGCCGAGGAAAGCGCCGCCTTGCGGGCGCTGCCTGACAGGAATGCCAGCGCCGCATAGAGGGCAATGTTCGCCATGCCCACGAGAATGTAGAGGCATAGTGCCGGGATACCCATGCCAGGCGGCAAACCCACGGCGTACGGGTCGATTCCAAGAAGGCGAAAGACGGGAATGGTCGCCGCCGTCGTCAGAAAGCCCAACCCGAGCGACCAGCCGTAGAGGTGTCTTAAGAATCCGGCCGATAGGGTCGCGATCCAATCTGGTGGCGCACTGGGGCTCGGGTTTCGAAGGCGTTCAGAAACTTCGAAGTAACGCTTGAGCAGCGTTTGACGGCTAGCCTTCCGTTCCTCCAGGCGCTTCCGGCGCATGAGACCGAGAGCGGTGAACAGCAAGCCCAGTCCACCATATACGAACGAATTGTAGAGCGTCGCAACCAGCACGAGGACAACCACCTGCGGCAAGTGCGAATTTGGGCTGTGCACACTGAGCAGCGGGATGAGGTTGATAAGCAGCGTGAGTGTCGCCAGCAACGCGGTTCCAATCAACACCAGGCGAAAGCGGGCGGCCTGGAAATAGAAACAGCCATTGACCGCAATCAGGACGAAGAACAAGCCGGCCGCCGCATAGCGGGGAGCATAGAGGTCCTTGGCGCCGCCGCGCACCAGGAAAAGCGTTGCGAAGAACTCGAACGCAAGGATCGTCGTCAGGGTCACCGGCAAAGCGCCGTGCGCGCGAAGCCCTGCGATCCACTTAGGGATGCCGGGGTTTCGCACGGCCACGGAAGATTCCCGCCGTCCCAGGTCATTGATCACGTTGCGAACAAACTCCGGCTCGAGGTCGAAGCGGCGCGAAAGATCGCTCGGATCAATGGGCAGCCCTGGCTCTGCTTGAAGGTAGGCAAGCAAGCCCGCCACCCGGCTTGATCGCGAAGTGCCTTCGCCCACGTCCATGGATCCCATTCTGTCACGGAGCGAGCGGCATCACGCCGTTAGCCGCGCCCGAAACTAACCGCAAGAGTGCGGTTGATTTGCAACCCGCGGATAGCCGTCTTCAGCCCCGAGCGGCGTCCCACCTAACGGTGCTCCGACGGGCGGCAAGCCGCCGCACTCTCATTTATTGCGTGCGTGTGATGCCACGATTGTCTAGGTCGAGTTCCAAGATCCCGATTCTCCCCGTCTTGCCCACCGGTCGGGCCTGATACTTGCTCGGCCACGCACTCTTCACAACGTAGCGGGCGAGCACCTGCATGCCCGGCCCGTAATGGGCAATCGAACAGCTCTTCAGGCTCTGGCCGATCAATCCGCGTTCGATTTGGCCCCTCCACTTGGCAAGCTTGTCATTGAGAGTAAGGCCCCTCCGTAGTACGATCCTCGGCGACTTGACCTGTCCAGGAGTCCTCTGAATGATGAGCTTGCTGTTCGCACCCATGCGACGCTCAATCACCTCGGCCTCCGAATCGAGCCCGGTGACCCGTTGGAAGTTGGCGAGGTTGATGCCGTCCACCTCCAAGGTCCAGCTCAATGCCACACCTTGGGCGGGCATCCTGACGACAGGTACCTGAGCGCATGTGTGGGCGACAACCGCGGCCAGAATGGCCACAAAGGTGAGTTGCTTCATTTCGAGTTTCATGTCATATTCTCCCCGACTTCGGTCGGTATCTCATCGGAGATGGGAAGCGTCGGGACGTATTACCATCCCGACATCGCCGAACTTGGTAGGCTGGTGAACCGTCCCTTCTTGGCGTGACGCCATGTTGCGGGATGGCGGCGGCTGGCGTATTTCTGATTGGTGATGCAACTTTGAAGACATTTTTGTGCGTGTGCGTGTCGTTTTTGGCGTTAGCGAGTTTGGGACAGGTCACTATCGATGCCAAGGGCTACACGCCCGCCCAGGTATCCACAATCATTGGCCTTAAGACCCTGGCTTTCGGCAGGAGCGCCAACCGGCTGATCGCGCCTGCTCGCGCTGCCCGGTTCAAACTCCACCCCGAATGGGCGAATGTGCCCTTCATGCTGCCGATCCGCGTGCAAGTGCTGCACCCTGCGACTCCCGCTGAGGTTGCAGAACGTCCGGCAACTTCTCGCGCTCCCCTCGGCCTCACCCTCGTTTTCGACACCAGCGGCTCTTACATCTTCAGCGCTGCCTATCAGCAACTCTTGATGAGTGTGTTCACCACCGCCCAGCCCACCATCAATGCAGTCTTCGGCTCGCCGGCCACCCCTGGCCTTACGGTGCATGTACGAAATTATGACGCCGTCATTGGAGACCGACAGGCGGTGGCCGGGGGCTACTTCGTCTCCAACAATGGTGCCGGGCAAGCCGAGATTCGCTTCCCTGTTTACAACAGCAACGAGGCGGCGGCGGTGGACTTCCTCCATTGCCTACTTTTGGCATATCAGAGTACCGATTCCTACGGATACGACGCCTTCAACGAGGGCCTCGCCCGTGCTTCGGTCATGAAGATCGCGCGGACTCCAGGCGCGATGCCCGCAACACTGGATTCCTCTGCCGTAGAGAACGTTCTTGAAGCCGATTACGATGTGCTTGGCTACTATGATTGGTACAACCAACGCGCATTGGGTGGCCCCGTGTTTATCGCTCCGAACCTCATCAACCTCAGCCTCCCGGAGTCTGGTTCGGTCGGAGGGGTTTATCTGCTTCGCTATCTGATGGCGGGAAGTGCATGGGCCAAGGTGCTGGTCCAGTATCCCGGGTTCGCGTCTGCCTTCAACCAAGCGTTCTACGCCGATCCCGCTCTCGCGTCAAATGTCCCGGGTTTGGTCGCGCTTGGTCAGACCACCATCAACACCTTGGCCGGTTCCGGCAACGCCACCATCGAGGGATTCTCCTTCTCCGATTGGTTCAATCGCCAGTTCATCCTTGAGACCCACCTGACCTACGGCAACAAACTGCTGGTCCAACCGGTACCCATCACGGGCAATTTGGGTTCGGGCGACTTCGGCGTTTTCCTTATCCAGGCCAACTACTTCTCCACCGCCGCCAACGGTTCGGAGACTCTGGCGGGCGGAACCAGCTATCCCATCTATTGGGACAACAGCTTCAACCGGGAGTCGCCCGCGACCGATACCGCTCAGATTCCCATTGCTGCCGCCTATGGCTCGGTGACGCCGAATTTCCTTGACGAATACGGTGGGATGCCCTACCGCGTGACGGTAGACACCCCGGTCGGTGACCAGTTATCCCGCGTGAACCTGCCCGCCGGCGCCATCGCGACCGACGCCAACCCCACTCCGAACGACTGCTTCGGAACGATCGAGGGAGCACCCCTCCAAACCGGCCAGACGCTCTCGGTGTTGGTCAGCTATACGGGAGGAACTCAGGTCACGATTCCCGTATCTAATGGCGCGTTCGGGGCCACAATCGGAACTGCCGCCTGGCTTGCGCCCACCGAAGCCCAGTTCAAGGTCATTGAGACGTCGAGCGGTGTGCCGTCCACGCTGCTCACCCGCACGGTCGATAAGTCGGTCGGTGCGCTCGCGGTAGACCTCCGGGTAGGGGGGGAATCCACCTACGCCGCCACCCTGCCGGCCGGCGTTTCCGCTTTTGGGCTTCCCATTGATCCGTTCGGATCGTACGCTCCTGCCCTTGTCAGCCAACCGGCGGCAGGGCTGCTGATGGCCCGCTACGACCAATCTGCCGGGGCCTACGACTACTATCCGATGGTGGAGGCGCCGACGATCGGCCACGGTTACTTCGTGCGGCTCCCCTCTTCCCAGCCGATTTCCATTCAGGGTCGCGTCTGTTCCCAGTTCCCGGTGTCGGTGGCGTTGGAGCCGGGCTGGAATCTCATCTCTTCGCCCTTTGACTTCAACATTCCCTTTTCCCAGGTGCAGGTCGTGGTCGCGGCGAACGACCCCGAGTCGTATGCATCGGCGCTCGGCGCAGATGTTGGCAACGACATCTTCACTTATCTACCGGGGCCCGTCGACTCGGCGAGCGGAGTCTCCGAAACCGGTACGATGACCGCGGATACCCAGTTCGCCGCCGGTAAAGCCTATTTCGTGCAGTGCCTGGACTCAACCGGCGCCGTACTTACCTTCTACCCATCGACCCAGATCTCCTCGTTCCTCCGATCCCTTTCCGCAAACTCCGCCCAACCCGAGGGCAAGGGCTGGCAGGTACGCCTTGAACTTACCGACGGGCACCGAACCGTGCCTGTCTACCTAGGGGTCAACACCGCTGCCAAAGCCGGACTTGATTTGCACTATTCCAGCGCCATCGCTCCTGCTTGGGGTGGGTTCCAGACCGAGTCCATTCGTGGCGTTCATCTCTACCGAGACATTCGGCAGGACACTGGCGCCATCCAAACCTACACCGTTGAATTAGACGGGCTCAACGTCGGGAAGAGCTACCAGCTCCTGTTTCCGGTCACCCAAGGCGTGGTGACAACCGAAGAAGTCCGCGACGGCACACGGTCGCTGAGGCTGCACGGCAACACGCCATACTCGTTCATCGCAACCACGACCGCCAAATCGGTTCAGATCCTCCTGGGAGGCACCGCCCAGTGAAAAACGTCGTGTTCCTCTTGGTCGGCGTCCTTTGGTTGATCGGTTGCGGCGGCGGCAGTTCGGGCGGCGGCGGAGGCGGAGTGTCCACGACCATCGTGGGCCAGGTCCTCGATGTGACAACCGGCGGCGCCGTCGTCGGCGCCAGTGTGACGGCAGCCGGCTTTGCAGCCGCAACCACTCAGGGTGATGGTTCCTTCTCTCTGACCGCCGGTCCCACGACAACTTCGGTGGTCGTCGATACGACCAGCTATGGCGCTTGGACCTTTCCATTTACTGGCAGTTCCGGTACGGTGGACCTCGGGCAGCTTTGGGTCGGCCCCTCGCGCGTCTCACTATCGGGAACCATCATTGATTCGACGACCGGTCTGCCCGTTGGAAACTCGACCGTCAGCTTCGCCGGCATCAGCACCACCGCTGCCGGCAACGGCAAGTTCACCCTAAGCCCAGTGCCATACAACGGTGCGTCGCTGCCCGTCTTTTGGGGGATCGTCGGATCAGTCACCAACCCGTCGTATTTCACCGACATGTTCACCGCCAGCGGTGTAAGCGCCTCGGGCGGCGTGGTTGCCCTTGGCGATATCTTGGTTACGCCGAGCAACGATCCGAATCCACCTGGCCAGCCCTACAGTATCAGCGGCGTGGTTGAGCCGGTGGGCCCTTCCACGGGCACGGTGGTGACATTGCTGTCCGGCGGAGTCCCGGTGCGGGTGTTCAACGTGGGCGCGACTGGGCAGTACACGTTCTGGATCGGGCCGGGCTCTTATACGATCACGTACAAGAATGGATCGCAGTCCGCGCCGACGCAATCGGTTACGGTAGTGTCGCTTGGAACGCCGGTGACGGTGCCACCTGTCACTTTGCACTAAACTTAGCGACACATGTCCAAATTCGCCCGAGCGCTTCGAACTGGATGGCCCACACTGCTGGTAGTCGTCTGCCTGGCCGGTGGTGGCCTTTGGGTTCGGTGGGTAATGGCTCAAGACCCGTTTGCCGAGTACGGCAAACCGAGCGGCCTCTCCAATTTCGTGGGCATCCGACTCGAGAACGTTCTCCTCAAGCACTATAAAGGGGCAAGGTTGGTAGAGCAGGCCAACGTGGACCAGATTGACGTGGACCACGAACGCAACACCTTGCAACTATTGGGCATTCGGAGCGGCTGGACCCAGACCGCGAACGGAAAGGTTCTGTTTTCAGCCGGGCAGGCTTATTACAACGACATCAGTCGTATGGTTGCGGTGAGCAACGGCGCCCACGTCACCGGCCCCGCCTACGATTTGCACGTCAACGCCTTCCAAATTGACGCCAAATCTCATTTGCTCCAAGTCAATGGAACAGTGCAGGGCCGACTCGCCGACGGAACCATTACTGGCGCCGATCTGGCTTACAACCTCTCAAACGGGGACTTTACCGTTGGCCAGCCGAGTTGGACCGGCTTCGTGGTGGGCGGGCCGGATCAGGGATCGAAGTCGTCCGACGAAGACACCGATGAGAAGACGCAGTGGCACATCTTCACCAAGGGCACCGTTAGCAGTCGGGGCGACATTGAGACCTTTCCAAAGGCAACCGCCAACACCACCAATGGCGATACCATCGTGAAGGCGGACATGGTGGTGCGCAACCGTGAGACCGACGTGATTACCGCAACTGGAAACGTCGAGTATTTCTCGAAGCAGGTGAACCTTACTTGCGATCAGGCGGTGGTGTACCGGAAGAACAAGCACGCCGTCTTTACCGGCACCGTGCATTGCTATTTCAAGGCCGATGATGAACAGAAGAAGCCGGTCACGGAAGTGGTCATCCCCCCATTCCGCCCGATGGTGCCGGACGACATCGCGGCCAGCCGGCCCGCCGCTCCCGCGACCTCCGACCAAACGGATGAGGTCCGCAATACCGACAATGCCCGCAAGTATCCCGTGACCGCCAAGGCGGACAAGATCGAGTATTGGTACACGAAGGGCTCCCGCCACGCCGTTATCACCGGCGATCCCCAAGCCCGCCAGGACTTTCCAAGCGGGGGTTGGCGACACCTTTGGTCAGACGAGGGCTACTACGACGGCGAAGCGGAGACCTTGCTCTTGAAAGGACCGGTGGACAAGCAGGCGACCCGGGTGATCAACTCCGCCGGCGACGACATCAAGTGCGACTCGATCAAGATTTGGACGAACAGCAACGATAAGAACCACTACGACGCAGACAACGTCGACATGCTTGAAGCGCCCGAGTCGTCCAGTAGCAGCACCCCTGCGCCCGCAGCCGTCCAGCATGGCAAGCCAGGCAGGACTCCGCCACCGGCAACCACTACGCCAGGCCAGTCGCAGCCCGCGCCGCTGCCCGGCACTCACTTCGGAGCCTGAGGCGAGATTTCAATCAAGACGTTCACTCCCGTCGAAGGCATCAGCCCCAGTCGCCGGCTGCGGATCTTGCGTATTCGCGGCAAAATCCAAGCACGCGGTCCGAGTCGGTCCGCTTCAGTCTTTTGGCGGTCCCGCATATTCGGGCAAAGGATCGGCGCATGGCCGCTAGCGCCTGCTTGGCCACCACGACGTCAAACGTGGGATTGTCGCTCTTGTCCTTTGCGTCACTTGCGATCTGGCCTGCAAGCCCGTCGAGTTGCTTGACGACTTCCGAAACCACCATCGGTCGTGCCTTCGGCATTTTCCCCCCAAGAAGGGCAAAGAGAACCGCCTCGGTATCCGGCTCAATTTGGGCCCCCACAACCGCCCACATCGTGCCCCCGCCGTCGAGCTCGCTTCCAGCGTTGGCCGCGGCGTTGCCATAATCGCCAAGAAGTTTCCTGAGATCCTCTGCCTCGCGGCGAAGTCGTGCTGACACCCGCGCCTCAAGCCGCTGGTTTCGATGTTCAGCGGCCTCCCCGAAAATGGCGTTCATCTGTACCATCGCAGCGGTCGAGTTGCCGCCTCTGGACTCGTAGTATGCGTCCCAACCATCCTGGCCCATGGCTAATACCTGCGCCTCGGATTTGCCGTAGCGGTCGGCTTGGGAGTAATCCAGGCCACGGCTAAGGACCACGAACGGAAGGAGGAAGGTGAAGACGGGCATCCCCAGGATTTTAGCGAATCGGAC
>Ga0302320_10024536_pt1 | contig 11758 bp, 9 predicted proteins | sample Bog_T0_3_FD_202130 | JGI IMG/M metagenome (GOLD analysis project Ga0302320, IMG submission 202130) | Peat permafrost microbial communities from Stordalen Mire near Abisko, Sweden - Bog_T0_3 | ecosystem: Environmental > Terrestrial > Soil > Wetlands > Peat | place: Sweden: Abisko, Stordalen Mire... | reverse complement strand
AGCGACGTCTCGTGCACGCAACGCCCGACGGCTTCGTCTCTGACGACGGCGAATCACCGGTGTTCTTGGACGCCGAGACGACAGTCTCGATGAACCTTTGGGGATTCCAACCAGCGATGTGGTCACTCTTGCACCAAGAATTGTCGACGCACGACTTCGCAGACAAGCCAGAATCGCTCCTCTCAGAAATGGTGGGGAGGATTCTTCACCATGTGCCCTTGCGCTTTGACGTGCTGAAGACTGAGTCACGTTGCGTTGGGGTCACGCACGCGCACGACCTCGCATTGGTGCAAGCGGACGTGCGTCTGCAGGTGAGCCTGGGCGAACGTCCCGAGCACGTTTTTCGTTAAACGTCGCTCAACGTTTTCACGCAGTGATTAATGATGTGCTCGTCGACGTTCTACAGTGGTGCACAATGATTGCGCCTACGCATCGAACTTCTGATCGCGCACGAGCGAACCGTTCGAGATAGAGACGACGTTGAGCGACGAGACAAATAGTTCTGCGAGTGCGGTCATGGGCACGGGCCGACTCGAGTCGTTCAGCGACGGCGTCTTAGCGGTGATCATCACGATCATGGCGTTCGAACTCAAGACACCAATCTCTTCGAACGTGCACGCACTCTCGCACCGCCTCCCACTTTTGCTGGTGTACGTGCTCAGCTTCGCCTTCATTGGCATCTACTGGGTGAACCACCATCACTTGTTGCACGCGACGCGTCTCATAAGTGCCGGAGTGATGTGGGCGAATCTTTACCTTCTCTTTTGGCTGTCGCTCATTCCCTTCGTGACGGCCTGGGTCGGCGCCCAGCACAGCGCGTCACTACCCGCGGCCTGCTACGCCATCGTCGCTAACGGCTCGGGGCTCGCGTTTCGCCTGCTCAGTAGCGCAATCCGCCGGGCCAACCCGAAGGACCAGACGTCGTCGAGAATCCTGAGCCTCACGCGAAAAGAGAACGCGTCGACGTTGCTCTACACGTCGTCGATCGGACTCGCGTTCCTCTCTCCCTATATTGCCTACGCCTCTTTCGTGATCGTCGCGATCCTTTGGTTCGTGCCGGATCGACGACTCGTCGCCTGATCTAGTCGCGCCAACATCAACACACGCACAACAAATGTGCGAGTGTCTGAAAAACAAAACACCTCACGCTTGTTTTTGTAAACGTCGCAACGCGCGCGTAGTGCATTTGCACTTTGCCAATTCAACTCACATCACGACGTAGTACGAGTTTCACATCGCGAATTAGTTCATTGCGTGTCTCGAAATCAGAGAACCCGCATCATGAACTTTCGTCTGGAAAAAGTGACCATAGATAGTCGCTTCTGGAAGGTCCGGAGGCACTTGAAAACTCGCTGAGGGGTGGTTGTATGAAGGTTCTTCACCGAAGGATGATGAACAGTTCGCAAGCCTTTGTTCTCGTGGCGGCCGTGATCGCGATGTTTCTTACGTCGTTACAGGGTGCGAGTGCAACGGGTATCAACGCCCGACACACTTCAGCAACTTCAACCGTGTGCTCCACCAACGTGGCACCGGGCCACGCACGCTGCTTGGCCTTCGTGCGACCAGCGAGCTCGGTGTCGAGTTCAGCGGGCCAACTCGGTGACGGTGGCGCGTACTCGCCCGCCTACCTGCAGTCCGCCTACAACGTCGCGTCGCTAGCGACCGGTCACAACAATGGTGTTGGCGAGATCGTCGCCATCGTCGACGCAAACTCCGACCCCAGCCTGGTCAACGACCTCGCGCACTACCGCGCACACTTCGGTCTGTCGGCGTGCCCCTCGGGCACGGTGTCAACCGCCAACTCAAGCTGTGTCATCCAACAGGTCAACGAGACTGGCGGCGCCACACTGCCGGCCGCGAGCAGCGCGTGGGCCCTCGAAGAGTCCATTGACGTCGACATGGTGAGCGCCATCTGCCCCAACTGCCAGATCCTCGTCGTCGACGCCGCGAGCTCGAGCATCGGCGACCTTGGAACCGGCGTGAACACCGCGGTGTCCATGGGCGCCCTCGTGGTCTCGAACAGCTACGGATTGCCTGAGTACGCGAGCGAAGTCAGCGACGCGAACCTGTACTACAACCACCCCGGCGTCGCCATCCTGGCTGCGGCCGGTGACACTGGCTACGGCGTCGACTTTCCCGCCGCGGCCCCCGACGTGATCGCGGTTGGTGGCACGACCCTGAACCAAGCGTCCGGCATCGGCACACGCAACGGCAACGAGACCGCGTGGAACGGCACGACCTCGGGTTGCAGCCTCTACGAGCCCAAGCCCACGTGGCAAACCGACACCGGTTGTGCCAACCGTGCGGTCGCTGACGTGGCCGCGGTCGCGAACCCCTCGACCGGTGTGTGGATCTACGACTCCTACAACCAGGCCGGCCTGCTCATCGCGGGTGGCACGAGTGTCGCGACACCTATCGTCGGTGCACTCTTCGCGGTTGCGAACTCTTCTTTCCCCGCCAACTCGTACCCCGTGACCGACCTGTACGCGAACCGTTCCGCACTGGTCAGCGTCACGTCGGGTTCTGACGGCAGCTGCGGTACGTACCTCTGCAACGCAGCGCTCAGCCAGAACGGCTACAACGGTCCGACCGGACTCGGCACCCCTGCCGCCTCGCCCAACAGCGCACTCGCGCTCGGTGCGACCCCCGCCACTGTGGCGCCGTCGCCCACCATCAAGTCCTCGATCGCCCCCTCCAAGGCCGCACTCGCGAGGCACCGCGCCGCGCTCGCGCGTGCGAAGAGGTTGGCTCGTTTGGCCAAGGCCAAGCGTGCGGCCGAAATCGCCACCAAGAAGCAATAAGTACGAACTCGACGGTGCAGAACCGTTGACGAACTGCAGGGTTTCGCGGTGGCGTGCGAACGGCGCCGTGAAAACCTAGACGCCGATGTTGACGATCTTGTCGCGCGTGGCGATAGCGACCGCCTCGAGTTTCGAGTGCGCGCCGAGTTTCGCGAGGATCTTGCTCACGTGATTTCGCACGGTATTGACCGAGATAAATAAGTCCGTGGCGATCCGCTCAGTGGACAGTCCCTCGGCGAGCAACTGCAGTACCTCGATCTCGCGGGGCGTCAGAAAATCAGCGTCGGGATTCGCGGGCTTGCGCAAGTGACTGAGAAGTTTGTTCATGTCGTCCGCGCGGAACACGAGCTCGCCGCGCGAGGCCGAGCGGATGGCGCTCAGTAGTTCGTCAACTGGCCGGTCCTTTGCCAGCATGCCCACACAGCCCGCCTCGATGGCGCGCGCCATAAGGTCGTGGCCCGCGTCACCCGAGAGCATCACCACGTGGGTCTCGGGCCAGCGCTCGAGGATGCTCTTGACCGCGCCGATACCGTCGCCGTCGGGCAGGCGGTAATCCATCAGCACGACGTTGGGTTGTTCTCGCTCGACGAGCGCGAGGGCTTCGGCGACGTTTTGCGCGGTTCCCACTAACGCCATGTCCGACTCACCCTTGACCATCACCGAGAGCATCTCGGCGACCATGCGGTGGTCGTCCACAATCGCGATAGTGATTACCTCTTCGATGATTCTCTCCCGGTTTCGACGACGTCAATACGTGGGCACGCTCTGGCGCGTCCGCTTCAAGTGTACGAAGGAAACACTGCGGACGTAGCGATATCGCGCACTTGGAGATGGGCCGCGCCTCGCCTCGTCACGGTCAGCCAATTTGGTACGTGATGGCCACGATGCACTGGACGACGCCAAAAACAATGACCGGAACGTAGATGCCGTGGACCTTGATGAGAGCGCGGTCCTTCCTCGAGTGCGTGAAATCACCCTCCCAAGTGCGCCCAAGCGAGAGAACTTCCATCATCTCGGCACTGACGTCGAGTGTCCACGGTCCCACGACGAAATCCCCCACGGTTCGTTCGAGCACTTCGTCAGCGGTCCAGCCGTAGAGCGCCTCGGCGCCCGCGTCCCAACCAAAAATCGCGCCGAATCGGTCAACGACGCGTACCGCGACGACCTCGGTCGTCCTGGTCTCGAGAATGGCGCTGCGCGGGGACTCCGCGACTTCTCGAATCACTCGCACGAGGTCCTTGTCGGCCGTGTCCTTGAGCAAGAACGCCGACGCACCGGCCGCGAGCACGGCCTCTTTGGTGCCTCGAATCGACGACGCCGAGATCGCGACGACGCCGCGCACGCCGCCAATGCGCTTGACGCCTTCACTGACCGCAGCCCCACCCCCGCCGGGCATCCAGACGTCGGTGACCACGACGTCGGGGGTGAGCGACGCGACCAGGTCGAGCGTCTCTTCCACGTTGCGACCCATGCCCACGACTTCGAGATCGTCCGCCGAACCAATGAGGTCCGCAATCGCCTGACGCATCGCGTCATTGTCGTCCGCGACGACCACGCGAAGTTGCGACTCGCTCACCGCGACGACCCTCGAACAGACAAGCGCACGCTCAATGAGACCCACTGGTGCCCGACGTACTTTGGCGCTTGTTGCGCGTCACGTTCGCCCTCACTTGCCACGGGTCCGACTCCCACTTCGACTCTTCCTACGCATTCTGCGCATTGTCGCGAAACAACCCCGTCAGTGCCAATCAATCACACCTACGAGACCTCACGCCAGTTGACGAATATTACCCGTGATGCCGTCTCGCGCGACGGTTAAATCCGGTTCGAAACCCCTCCGACACGAGGAATCCACACCTGGATGCGCGTTCCCGAAGCGGGGTCGCTCTCGATGTCCAGGTGGCCCCCGTCTTGTTCGGCCCGGTCGCGCATGGTTTGTATGCCGAAGTGCCCGGAACCAGACTTCGTACTCGTCATCCCTCGGCCGTCGTCGGCGATGTACATCTGGTACCCGCCGTACGCCTCGACGATGCTCGCCCGAATGTTCGAGGCGTGTGCGTGCTTGAGCGCGTTGGTGATCGCTTCTCGACCTATGCGAAAGAGCGTCGACGCGTTCTGAGGTGACAGCGAAGGACTGGGAAGATTCTCGAACACGAGTTCTGTCTGCTCGGACATGTCGTGAAGTCGATCGAAGTGTTCGCGCAATGCTTCGAGCACGCCACCGAAGTCGAGCGCCGAGGGCGAGACCTCGAACATGATCGTGCGCAACTGCTCAATGGACTGAGAGATGGAGCGTTCGATTGACTCAAGTTGCGACGACGCCGCCTCATCGTCAGCCTTTTTCATCAACATGCGAAGTCGCAACGAGTTCGCGATCAGTTCTTGGAGGACACCGTCATGAATGTCGTTGACGATCTTCTTGGAGATCTCATCTTCGAGATTCAAGAGTCGACGCGTGAGGTCCGCGCGCGCGAGTTCAGACTCGCGGTATCGCGTGATGTCACGTGAGACCGCAGACAGTCCCACCATCTCACCCGACTCGCCGCGCATGGCGGAAAATCGAACCGACACCGTCAGCATCGAACCGTATTTCATTATCCGCGAGGTTTCATCGGCGCCGACGACGGGGCCCGGGTCCACGGCGAGTGCGTCGAGGGCGGTCTTAGAACTCCACGGACCCGGACTGCGCTCTTTGATGCTGTGGCCGATCAACTCCGAGGCCTTGTAACCGTAGAGGCTTTCGGACGCCTGGTTCCAGTAGATGATCGTTCCGTCCCGATCGACCGCGGACACGGCGTCTTGGAGGCTGAACAGGATCGACTTCTGCTCCGCCGGAGGGTAGTGATCGTGAAAGGAGTAACTCACCGCGAGTACCGCCCGCGAAGGCCGCAACTCGGACACTCATTGATGAGAAGCGCAAGGAACACGTCGCGTCGCTCGAAGTCCAGAGATACCACTATGTTCACCTAGTTCCGCTGATTCTCTTCGCGATTACGTCGAACGTCTTAAAAACCACTCTACTTCGCCGACCGTCCTTGTCGGTCCCTGCGCGCAGTGCTCATTCACGCGTTTGTTCGTAGAGTTCGGGCCGTCGAAGTGCGAAGACGTCGATCTCACGACGACGTCGTGCGACTTGTGAGAGATCGATATCGCACAGCACGACCTCCTGCTCGTCGCCGCTCGACTGGGCGAGCACACTGCCCCAAGGATCAATGATCATCGCGTGTCCGTAGGTCGCGAGTCCCTCTTCGGTCGTGCCCGCCTGGGTCGCGGCGATGACGAACGCGTGGTTCTCAATCGCTCGAGCTCGCAAGAGCACCTCCCAGTGCGCGGGTCCCGTCACCGCCGAGAACGCGGACGGCACCGCGAAGACGGTGGCACCTCGCAGCGCGAGTTGTCGATACAGTTCGGCGAAGCGCACGTCAAAGCAGATCGACAGACCAAGCGTGAAGCCGCCGAGCTCGGCGACGACGAGTCGCGAACCAGCCGCGATGGCGGCGGATTCTCGGTACGAGACCTCGCCGGGTACGTCGATGTCGAAAAGATGGGTCTTTTGATAAAGCGCGATGATCGCACCGTCGTCGCCCAACAACACACTGGTGTTCGCCGATCGTTCGGCGCTGCGCGAGTCTTGCAGCATGCTGCCCAGATGAAGCGTGACGTGACGCTCGCGCGCGACTTCGCCCATTGCGCGCGAAGTGACGCCCGGAATTTCCTCGGCGACGTCGGCGAAGTGTTTGGCTGGTCCGTAGTAATTGAAGTACTCGGGCAGTTGGATGTAGGTCGCGCCCTGATCGGCGGCTACGTGCACGAGCTCGGTCGCCGCCAGCAGGTTCTTTTCGACGTCGGTGCCCGAACGCATCTGCAGTGCCGCCACGCGTACCGGGGACACGTGGTCGCTCACGGTGTCGTGCTCGACGCGGTGTTGTCGTGCGCCTGCGTTGGCCGCAACAATGACAGCGACGTAATGGTCCACACGAGCGTGAGTAGAAGCCAGATGACCAGACGGACCCACGCGTGCATTCCCCCGGCGTACGGGATCGTGTTGTTGTTTTGAAGTGGCGCGTAACCAACCCATCCCGTGAACAGATGCGTGCCGAGGTTCGTGAGCCAGATACCGAGAACGTAGAGGGCGAACGCGAGGGCGATGATGAGCACGACGCGTTGTGAAAAGAGCAGTCGGGTCCGCATAGCCCTCATTCTTCCACGGTCGTCTCGTTCGTTACGTGGGTCATTTAGTGCCAGTCCCTCGACGGCACCGTCGCACCGAGGTGGAGCGGCTCGACGAACTCGGCGGTCAGTACCAGGGTGCCCTGGCCGCGTTGCAACGAGCCTCGTATGACGAGGGCCCGCGAGGAACGAGCAATCACCCTCCACCGCGCCCACGCACCCTTGGAGAAAATCACGTTCACGTGTCCGGTCTCGTCTTCGAGGTTCAAGAACACCGCGCCCTTCGCCGTTTCGGGGTGCTGGCGATGCGTGACGACCCCCGCGACGCTCACCCGCGAACTCTCGGCGGCGAAGAGCGCGCTCGCGCGAGTGACGCCGCGCTCGTCGAGGTACTCGCGCACCAGCGAGATCGCCGTTGCTTCAGTGGTCAGGCCCATCGCCCACAAGTCGTCGGCCACCCGTTCCATCTCGGTGGGCACCGGTAACACGGGCGCCACGAGACCGGTCACCACGCCCGCGAGACGATCGGGCGTGCCCTGGGCGGCGGCGCCCGCGGCCCAGGCCTGGGCCCGACGGCTCGTGCCGAAACCATCGAGCGCTCCCGCCGCGGCGAGTGTCTCGAGGTGATGCTGTTGGACTCGCGCACGGCGCACCAGATCCTCGGGACCCCGCCAGGGCGCGCCCTCGACAATGCGCGTCGCGAGTTCGGTGCCGATACCTCGCAACGCCCCAAGACCCAAACGCACCGTCGGATCGTGGCGCTCACCCTCGAGCGTGGCCTGCGCGCCCGATCGATTGACGTCGGGGCGCACCACGCGCACGCCGTGACGCTTGGCGTCGGCGACCAGACTCTGGGGTGACCAGAACCCGAGCGGTTGCGCATTGAGCAGCGAGACGAGAAACGCCGCCGGGTAGTGGAACTTGATCCACGCCGAGCAGTAGACGAGATGCGCAAAGGACACCGAGTGCGACTCGGGGAACCCGAAGTTCGCGAAGGCCGCGAGCGCGTCAAAGAGTTGGTCGGCGTCACGACCGGTGATGCCGTTACTCGCCATACCCGAATAGAAACGACTCTTTAGTTTCAGCATGCGAAGTTCGGAACGCTTCGCGGCCATGGCCTGGCGGAGTTCGTCCGCCTCGGCGGGCGAGAAACCCGCCACCGCGACTGCCATCTCCATCAGTTGCTCTTGGAAGAGTGGCACGCCGAGCGTGCGCGAAAGAATCGGCTCCAGACGCGGGTGAAGATACGTCACGGGTTCGTCGCCGCGTCGGCGTCGAATGTAGGGGTTGACGGCGTTGCCCTGAATGGGCCCGGGACGGATGATCGCCACTTCAATGACGAGGTCGTAGAAGCAGCGCGGTTGGATTCGCGGCAACGTCGCCATCTGGGCGCGCGATTCGACTTGAAAGACGCCCACGGTGTCGGCTTCACAGAGCAGGTCGTAGACCGCGTCCTCTTTGGGAAGCGAACCAAGGTCAATCGTCGTGTCGTGAAACGCCGCCACCTGATCAACCGCGCGATGCAACGCGTCAAGCATGCCCAGTCCTAGAAGATCGAACTTCACCAGACCACTCGCCGCGCAGTCGTCCTTGTCCCACTGCAACACGGAGCGTCCGGGCATGCGTCCCCACTCCACGGGACACACCTCGAGAACCGGGCGGTCACAGAGCACCATCCCCGCCGAATGGATGCCAAGGTGACGGGGTCGGTCGAGCAACTCGGTCGCCATGCTCACCACGAGCGCCGAGGCGTCACTGGTCGCGGGCGTCATGCTGTGGCGATCGACGCTGTCGCGAAGGGTGTTCGCCTCTTCTTCTGAGTACCCGAAGGCGCGCGCGACGTCGCGCAGCGCCGAGCGCGGACGGTACGTAATCACGGCCGCCACCTGGGCGGCGTGACGGCGTCCGTATCGCGCAAAGACGTACTGAATCACCTCTTCACGACGACCCGACTCGATGTCCACGTCGATATCGGGGGGGCCGTCGCGCGCGGGCGAAAGGAACCGCTCGAAGAAGAGGTTGAGCGCCACCGCGTCGGCGTTGGTGATACCGAGCGAGAAACAGACCGCGGAGTTCGCCGCCGAACCCCGACCCTGGCAGTAGATGTTCTCTCGTCGACAGAACTCGGTGATGTCCCAGACGGTAAGGAAGTAACCCGCGAAACCGAGCGCGCCAATCACCCCGAGTTCGTGATCGATCTGGCGCCACGCACCCGTGACGCGTTCGTGCTCGCGCGCGCCGTATCGTTCGCGCGCGCCTTTTTCGACGAGTGCTTCAAGGTAGGACTGCTCATCCATTCCTTCGGGCGTTGGGAACTTCGGCAAGTTCGGTGCCACGAGACGAAGATCGAAACTGAGTGAGCCACCAATCTCGCCCGCGCGATCAACCACCCCGGGCCAGCGCGCAAAACGACGGCGTTGCTCGGCGTCACTTCGCAAGTGCGCGAGTGGCGACGCGTTGAGCCAGCCCTGCATCTCTTCGAGACTCTGGCGCGCGCGTATCGCCGCGAGCACGTTGGCTCTCGCGAACGCGTCGGGAGTGGCGTAGTGCACGTTGCCCGTCGCTATCACGTCGACGTCGTGAGTGACGGCCGCGTGGGCGAGCACGTCATTGCGCGCGACGTCGTCGGGCGCGCCGTGATCCCAGAGTTCGACGCAGAGCGCGTCGCGACCAAAGGCCTCGATGAGTCGCTCGAGCTCGCGTTGTGCGGCGCGCGGCCCCTCGTCCATCAACGCTCTGGTGAGTGGACCCTTGCGACAGCCCGTAAGGATCAACCAGTCTTTGGCGTGCGACGCGACGCCCTCGAGCGTGAAGCGCGGACTTCCTTTTTCACCACGCGCCAGGTGCGCCTCACCGAGCATCGTCGAAAGATGGCGATACCCCTCGGGTGAGCGTGCGAGCAGCACCAAGTGGCTACCCGAGGGATCAGGGACGCCCACGCGATCATCGGTGCCGTTCAGCGTCACCTCGCAGCCAAAAATAGTCGCGAGCCCACACGCCCTCGCCGCCTCGGCGAAACGCACCACCCCGTAAAAGCCGTGGTGATCGGTCAGCGCGAGCGCACTCAGCCCCAGTCGCACCGCCTCGCCCACGAGTTCTTCGGGGTCACTCGCGCCGTCGAGAAAGCTGAACCCCGAGTGCGCGTGCAGTTCGGCGTAGGTCGCCATCAGTCGTAGATCCCCACGAGCCACCAGCGGCCCGACTCCGCTACGAGTAGCACCGCCTCACCGAGGGCGAGTACTACTTGCACGTACGCCCGACGACGTCCGAGTACCCACCAGCGCTCGACGAGGGGCCAAGGTCCCGCGTACCAGCAGACCGTGCGGCGAGCGTAGTGCGTGAGCAGCAGCGTCGCGGGCTCGGCGCTCAACAACCCCCGCGCACTGAGCAACACCGGCAGGTCGTGCTCGTCGTGCAAGCGAACCGCGACCGGGTGCGCCAAGGTCGTCGCGGGCGAGGGCGAACGGATCCGCCCAGGCCAGGGAGCACCAATCTTCTCTTCGACGATCGGCGAACCCCACGGCACGAGCGTGGCACGGTCCTCGGGCACACGTCCTCCCCGCAGTGAGGCCACGAGCAGCGCGTCCGCTCCGAGACGGCGTCGTACGCGATGCGCGGCGGCGAAGGCGCGCTCGTCGCCCGCTCCGCGTTCGCCAAAGAGACCAAGTTGCTCGTTGCGCGTCTCTCGTTCGCCGCGCAAGTGACCAAGGCGTGACGCCAGGCGAAGGTCACGTTGACCGTTCAGTTCGTCGAGCTCACCTCGAGCCACGCGATGCAGTTCGAGCGCGTACGTGCTGAAGCGCTCGCCCACTCGTGCGCTCTCGAGGTCCGCGAAGGAGCCAACCGTGTAGAGACCAAGGCGTCGGCACGTCGTTGCGAGATCCTTACTCCCCAGCACCTCGATTGGTTGGGCCCGGCGAAAGTGATCCGTACTCCCGACAGCGACCACTCGTTGTTCGCGTGCCGCGAGTTCGGCACAAAACAGTCCGTCGGCGACCCCGAGCAGTGTCTCGTGACCCGTCACGTCATGCACGGTCTCACTCGCCATCTTCATGACCGCTTCTTCACCACCGAAGAAACGACTCGGTCCGCGAAGCGGCAGGACGTAAAGACCGAGACGTACGAGTTCGGTGAAGGGGCATAACAGAGAAAGCGCCTCGAGCAACGCGAGCGAGTCGCGCAACGTTGAGCCATCCGCCTCGTCGATCGCCAACGCCTCAACCCACAGCGCGAGAAGACGCTCCATCTACGTGGCCGCCGCCTGCCCTCTTCGATTGGGCAACACCACGACGTGCTCACTCGCGCGCCCCGCCTCGCCGCGCCCGGCTATGCGCACCCGCAGATAGCGCGCGTCGAGTCGCGAGGACGTGACCCAACGCGACTCGGTAATGACGAAAGAAAGATCGGGTGGCAACGGCCACGCGGCGCCGGGTTCGCTCACGACGATCAGCACCGTGCCACGCTCACGCACGCGATCCATCAATTTACGTGCGACGCCATGCGCCGCTCGCGAGGGCGGACGCACGATGAGTACGTCAACGCCGTCGAGCAAGTCCGAGGCGGACTCGGCCCACTCGCCACGCGGACGTGGCACGAAGAGCACTCGGCGAAGATCAACCCCGAGTTCGGCCATGGCGACAACCCCGGGATCGTCCACGCCCACGACGCCCGCCCAGTGACCCTCCGCGCTCGAGGCGGTGAGCAGGCTGAGCGCCAGACTGAACCCGCCTTGACCCGCCGGTGCCTCGACGACCACGGTCGAACCACGGCGCAGCCCGCCCCCAGGC
>Ga0302320_10024535_pt1 | contig 11758 bp, 10 predicted proteins | sample Bog_T0_3_FD_202130 | JGI IMG/M metagenome (GOLD analysis project Ga0302320, IMG submission 202130) | Peat permafrost microbial communities from Stordalen Mire near Abisko, Sweden - Bog_T0_3 | ecosystem: Environmental > Terrestrial > Soil > Wetlands > Peat | place: Sweden: Abisko, Stordalen Mire... | reverse complement strand
ATATGCCTTTCCCGGCCCGCCCGGCTTTCGCCTGTTTGCCGCCGCGGCCGGACCGCGCCGTCAGCGCCGCGCCGCCGCGATGGCCAGACTGCCGACAACGGCGGCAAGCGCAAGGCCCCCCGTTACCTGCCGGCTGGTGGGCCTGAGGCCGTGGCAGGCGTTGACGAAATGCTCGCAGTTCCAGGAGACCAGATTGTAGCGGGTGCCGAACATGCCATAGGCATTGTAAAGCACCTGTTCCGGCGAAAGCTTGCTGGGATAATAGGCGCGTTCATGGGGTTGGCCCTCGGTGAACTTCGTCCACAGTTCCTCGGCCGGACCGCCGCTGGCCCTGGCATTGGCAACCACAATCGGCAAACCGTCCGCGCCGCGTTTGTCCGTCACAATGGCAAAATGCCGGGTCAGGCCGAACCAGCCTTTCATCGGGGCGTTGACGATGGTGCCGGGCAGCAGGAAATTGGGCGGGATGGTCAAATTGCGCATGGAAATCTCACAGAGAACGGCTGGATATACCGAGATCGGCGTGGTTTTGCAAAACTGTCACAGCCTGTGTCCTGAATCGCAGCGCCCAAGACCCAGGAGTGACGCATGATCCGAAAATTGGCAGCTGGCGGGTACCGTTTGTACAGCCGAAAAAAGGACCCGAAGACTGGCAAGCGCCGGAATCTGGGGACTTTCAAAACGCGCAAGGCGGCGGAAAAACACGAAAAAGACGTGCAGTACTTCAAACGTCACTGAGCGGCGAGGCGAGCGGTCGCCCGGCCATTCCAATTCGCGATTGGAAGAATCCGGGCGCGGTCATTCGGTCGGGCCGCGATTTTGGACCACGCATAACCCCATCATTACAACGGCATGTGCGGCATGCTGCACCGCAACGATCACTCCTTGACGGGCCATTTTTTAAGGGGAATAATGCTGCTGCACTGCACAATTCGGGAGGCGTGGCAAACCGAGGCCGCAAAACTGCCGGACGGGTGCACGCGTTAGGAGGGACCGCTGACGCAGACCGATAGCATTGTCAGTTTGGCCGAAGGCCTGCAAAGGCTCTATGGCGAAGAGGCTTCGCTTCTGATCCGGCAATTCGCGGCCGAGAATGCGAAAGTCGGCGATGCCGTCAGCGCTGCTTTTTGGAACAGCATCGCGCTGGTTATTTCGAATTCCAAGACCTTCATGACACATTCTGCGGGTGAGCATGGTTCATGAGGATGCGGTTGCGATGACCTTTGCCCGCGCCGATACCTTGCTTTGATGGGAAGGATCATGACGCAGCACGCTGTCGCTCGGCCGCAATTGGCCGGCCTGGTTCATCCGGATGGCGACCCCATCCGCCTCAACAAGCAGAAATTCGTGGCGATCGATCGGCGGCAGGGCGCGCAATTCAAGGCAACCTATCGCCCGCAGGCCCTCTATAGCCGCGCCGACAATGGCTTTCATGCCAACAACGACGCCTTCCTCCTGCACGAGGTGGCGACCAATCTGCCGATCCATCGGCCCGATACCGGCCCCACCGATTTTCATCTGCACCTGCCGCCTGGCGGCTTTCAGTTTGTGCTCGTGACGTCGGGTGTCTTTGCCTTCGATTACGATGGCAGCATGTTTTATGTCGGTCCGGGCGCGGTGATGCTGCAAAGCGCCATCGTGCACCGCCAGCTCTTTTACACCTGGTCGGGAATGTCCACGGAAGACAATCTGAAGACGCCGCAATCGGTCGTGCCGGATCCGCTGACAATGGGTTATTCCGGCAAGTTTCTCGAAGCTTTCGTGACCGACCCGACGACGTTCCCGAACCCCAGCATCGTGGGCAGCGAGCATGTCATCGAAGCCGAAACAGCGCGAACCGCATGGACTCATCCGCTGCATGACCGGCCGGCGGGCGCCGGCTTCTGGCTTCAGGACCCGCTGGCGCTGGCGGCGCTCTACAAGCCCGTTCCCGCTGATGGTGCGATCAAATCGGACGCCATCGTCCATATTCGCGACCTGGAAATCGAGATTCCGAGCGGTCATCTGGTGACCGGTCACATCATCGCAACCGACCCGCGCGGACAATCGCTGCTGCCCAAGAGCGCTTCAGGCAAGGGCGAATTGAGCGCCCTGGCGAAAAGCCAAGTCGCGATGTATCGCGTCATCCGCGGCAATGCCGAATTCAAGGATCATGCAGGAACAACCCATGCGCTGGTGGCCGGCGATGTGATCACGGCCGGCAAGGATTCGCTCAATCTTGTGGCGGTCGGTGACGATACGCAGGTCCTGCGGTTGGGCTTGATGAATGGCCTGGAAAATCTGCGCAGCTGGACGCCGGCGCAGCGTGACGAAGTGGATGGCCTGGCCGGCCAGATCATCACGCAGAAGGAATTGCGCCCCTTGCGGAGCGAGGGGAAACCGGTCGGGTACTTGTACCGCTGATTTCGCGGCGGGGCGGCTTGTCTTGCCCGGCGCAAAATGCGATGCGGTTTGCATGGCTCTGACAGTCCTGTTCATCGCGGCCCTGTGGGCGGGGGTGCAGAATGCGCTGGCCGGCGGCGGCTCCTTTATCACCCTGCCTTGCCTGATGCTGACAGGCATGGATGCGCGGGCCGCCAATATCACCTCCACCTTGGCGCTGTTTCCCGCCCAACTCGTCACCGGCGCCACTGGCTACAAAAATGCCACCGGCGCGGGCGGTCATTCCATCCGGTCCATGGCCGTCATCAGCCTGGCGGGCGGGGCGGTGGGCGCGATGCTGCTGCTGATGACGCCGTCCAGTTTCTTTGCCGCGCTGGTGCCATGGCTGGTGCTGTTCGCCACCGGCATTTTCGCCTATGGCAGTTTCATGCCCCGCAAAGCCGAGACCGCGCCGCGCATCGGAAAGGCAGGCGCGGGCATGGCGCAATTTTTCATCTCCATCTATGGCGGCTATTTCGGCGGCGGCATCGGTTTCCTGATGCTGGCGGCGCTGAGTGCGGCCGGTCTGGCGATACGCGCCGCCTCCTCGACCAAGAATCTGTTGGCCGGCGTGATGAACGCCTCGGCGGTGGCAATCTTTGTATTCTCGCCGCAGGTGCATTGGCTGCAGGCGGGCATCGCCTGCGCCGGGGCGGTGAGCGGCGGCTATATCGGCGGCACCATGGTGAACAAGGTCAATGAAAAGGCGCTGCGGATCGTGGTGGTGCTGATCGGCATCGCCCTGACGGTGGGCCTGTTCCTGCGCGCCCATCAGGGCGCCTAAAGGCGCCCTCTCTAATAAGCCCCTCTGCCTTGCATGCGCTTCGCGCAAAAGGGGGGTGAGCATGGCGCCCAAGCCATGCGAACGACCTGCGCTCGCTGCGAGATTAGTTGGGCTGCGGCGTGGTCCGCAAATACGGTTTGTGGGTCTTGTAGCCGGGGAACAGCGACTTGGCTTCGTCGTCGCTGACCGCGCCGGTGATGATGACATCGCCGCCCTGTTTCCAATCCGCCGGCGTCGCAACCTTGTGCTTGGCGGTGAGCTGCATGGAGTCGATCACCCGCAATATTTCATCGAAATTGCGCCCGGTTGTCATGGGATAGACCAGCAGCAGCTTGATGCGCTTGTCGGGCCCGATGATGAAGACATTGCGCACCGTGGCATTGTTGGCTGGGGTGCGGCCTTCCGAGGTACCGGCTGTGTCGGCGGGCAGCATGCCGTAAAGTTTTGATACCTTCAGGTCGGTGTCGCCGATCATGGGATAGTTGGGACCCATGCCCTGGGTCTCCTTGATGTCAACCGACCATTTGGCATGGTTCTCCACCGGGTCCACCGACAGGCCCAGCACCTTGACGCCGCGCTTGTCGAATTCCGGTTTCAGCTTGGCGACGGCGCCCAGCTCGGTGGTGCAGACCGGCGTGAAATCCTTGGGGTGGGAGAAAAACAGCACCCAACTGTCACCGGCCCAATCATAGAAATGCAGCGGCCCCTCGGTCGAGGCGGCGGTGAAATCGGGGGCGATGTCGTTGATCGAAAGCGGCATGGCAGTATTCCTCTGGCAATAGGACGGCGGACTTTATCCCAAAATGCCCCACTTCCAATATCCCGGGGCGAAACAGCATTCCCGCGATTTTCACATAAGGGTAAGGGGGAATTTGCGGTTGACGGCGGGCGCCTGCTGGCGCAAGGGTTCCGCCCAGGTGCAAGGTCTAGGGAACGCGGTTCAACACCGCGGCTGCCCCCGCAACTGTAACCGGCGAGTGATCGTCCATACTGCCACTGACCATCTTCGGAGGGTTGGGAAGGCGGGCGAGAGCAAGAACCCGGGAGCCAGGAAACCTGCCTCGCACTGTCGTCCAGTTTTCGGCCGGGGTGCGCCGAAGATTCGCGGGGTAAACCGTCGCGGCGACAAAGTTGGGGTCGTTGCGGGGCGTTTTTGAACCACAAGCAAAATGCAGCCGTGCGGCTCCTGAACCTGTCAGGAGAAGTCATGTTGAAATCCATTCTGCTTATCGGTGTCGCCGCTATCGCGCTGTCTCCGTCTCTTTCCTATGCCGATGACACCGAAAACGTCATTGTCACCGCCACCCGCATCGCCACGCCGGAAGACCAGGTCGCCAGTTCGGTCACGGTGGTGGATGCGGCCCAGATCGAAAGTCAGCAACGGAAATCGCTGCCGGATGTTCTGAAAGATGTTCCGGGCCTGAATATCGTGCGCACGGGCGGCGAGGGCGGCCAGACTTCGGTCTTCACCCGCGGCACCAATTCAAACCACACCAAGATACTGGTGGACGGGATTGACGTGTCCGATCCCTCAACCCCCAACGACACGTTCGATCTCGGCAAGCTCAGCGCCGCCGATATCGCCAAAGTGGAAGTGCTGCGCGGGCCGGGCTCGGGCCTGTACGGTTCGGATGCCATCGGCGGGGTGATTTCTGTCATCACCAAAAGCGGCGACGGACCGCTCAGTGTGATCGGCCATGCCGAAGGCGGCAGTTTCGACACCTTCAACCAGGATGCCACAATTAGCGGTTCGCAGGACCGCTTTCATTACCGGCTCACCGTGGCGCACCAGCATGCGGGCGATACACCGGTGACGCCGGCCGCGATCCTGCTGCCGGGCGAAAAGGCCAATGGCGATTATTATGACAGCATCAGCGCTTCGGCCAAGCTGGGCTTTGACGTTAGCGATAATTTCGATCTCGGCCTGGTCGCGCGCAGCAATGACGGGCTGGAAAAAATCACCGGCGATGGCTTCAGTCTCAAGACCTTTACCGGCTTTCCCTCGCCAACCCAGTCTCGCATCACGTTGCAGGGCAATGACGCCCGCGCCACGGCCCATCTGGTCTTGGGCGCGTTCGACCAGACCCTGGGATTTGCCTTCAGCAGCGCGGTGACAAGCGACAATGATCCCAACAATGGCAAGTCGCGCAATTCCGGCAGCCGCACCAAGCTGGACTGGCAGGCCAATTGGAACGTGATGGACGGGCAGACGGTGGTGTTGGGCGCGGAAACGGCGCGCGACGCCATTCATTTGCCGCTCTCGGCGGGCATCACCATCAATGCCGGTTATGCCGAATTGCAATCGGTGCTGGGCGATTTCAGCAACGCCGTCAGCGCGCGTTACGACGACAATAGCCCCTTCGGCAACAAGTTCACCTATCGCATTGCGCCGACTTACCGGATCGGGGAAACCGGCACGCGGCTGAAAGCCAGCTTCGGCACCGGCTTCAAGGCGCCGTCTTTGGAGGATCTGTTCGGCCCCTTCGGCCACAATCCCAATCTCAAGCCGGAAACCAGCATCGGCTACGATGTCGGGCTTGAACAAAATGTGCTGCCGGACCTGACCGGCGGCGTCACCTGGTATCACAATGACATCCGCAACCTGATCGAATCCGGGCCGCCGCCGACTTACGCGCCCATCAATATCGACAAGGCGCGGACGCAGGGCGTCGAGGCGTATCTGGCCTGGATGCCGCTGGATGTGCTGAAGCTGCGCGCCGATTACACCTATACCGAGGCGCGGGACGTCACCCTGAACAAGCGGTTGCTGCGGCGGCCCGCCAACAAACTCAGCGGCGACGCCCTATGGCAGGCGCTGCCGCAGCTTTCGCTGGATGCCACGCTGCTTTATGTAAGCGGGGCGGTGGATGTGGGCCGTGAAAGCTTCCTGCCGGTGAAGGATCAGAATTATGTTACGGCGGATCTTTCGGTCAATTATGCCCTGTCGGACATGTTCACGCTTTATGGCCGGGCGGATAACCTGTTCAATGAAGTCTATCAAAATCCAAACGGGTTCTTGCAGCCGGGACAGGGCTTTTATGCCGGCATCAAGGCGACGTTTTAAATGAAGCATGGAGCATCGGCCCGGAAAAGTGGACTTCCGGTTTTCCGGGCGCCGCCGGAGGCGCCTTTTGGAAAAATTGGGCGCGTCCGCGCCCGGGCCGTGCGACCAAAAATAAAGTTTGGCGCGGCGATGATCCTGTTGGCACTTTGCCGGCCGGTGATCGCCGCGCCACCACAACACATCATGTCGCTCAAACTCTGTAACGACGAGCTGCTGATGGATTTGGTGCCGCCGCAGCGCATTGCCTCGATCTCTTATCTGTCGCGGGAGAAGGCGGCGCTGAAAATCTGGCCCGAGGCGGCACAGATTGCGGTCAATCACAATACCGCCGAAGAAGTCCTGGCGGTGCATCCCGATCTGATCCTCACCGACGAATTCACCACGCCTGCGATGCGGGTCATGCTGGCCCAAAGCGGCGCCAAACTGGTCGCGGTGCCGGAGGCGCAGAATTTCGACCAGATACGCGCGGTAACACGCTTGCTGGCGGACGCGGTCGGGGCGCGGCCCCGGGCCGAAGCGCTGATCGCCCGGATGGATGAAACCCTGCGCCGGCTCGCCGCGAGCGCGCCGCGCCGGCCCATCCGCGTCGCGGGCTGGGGCGGCGGCGGCTATGTGCCGGGCCGGGACGGGCTGTTCAACAGCGTGCTGGTTGCCGCGGGCGGCCAGAGCATTGAGGGCGGCTATTATGATGTCGAAAGCCTTATCGCGGCCCGGCCCGAATTGCTGGCTTACGGCGATAATTACAGCGATTCGCCATCGCTGCGCCGCGACCAGAATGCCCATCCCGTGCTGCTGAAATTGTTCGCGGGCCGGCGCATCACCTATCCCTCGGCGCTTTATGGCTGTGGCTTGCCGCAAAGCGCCGATGCCGCCGTGGCGCTGCGGGGCGCGCTGATGGCGGCGATGCGCAGTCCCGCTCCGTTCAAGAGCGGCACGCCGTGAGGTCATTGATCCTTATACTGACGATATTGCTGCTGCTGGCGGTGGTGGCCTCGCTGCTGGCGGGGCGGGTGTGGATCGCGCCGCAGGATATTTTTTCCGGCAACAAGCTGGCGGTCCTGATCGTCAGCGACATCCGCGCCCCCCGCACCATCCTGGCGCTGGCGATGGGGGCGACGCTGGGCCTGTCCGGCGCGGTGCTGCAGGGACTGACGCGCAATCCGCTGGCCGAACCGGGTCTCCTGGGCGTTTCCACCGGCGCGGCGCTGGGGGCAGTGATCGCGATTTATTTCGGCGCCGCTACGGTCTCGGTGCTGGCGGGGCCGCTGTTCGGATTGCTGGGCGCGCTGGCAGCCTGCACTCTGACATTTGCATTGGGACGCGGCGGCACCATCGCGCTGATTTTGGCGGGCGCGGCGGTTTCAAGCCTCACCGCCGCGGGCATCGCGCTGGCGCTGAATTTTGCGCCCAATCCTTATGCCGCCTATGAGATCATGAGCTGGCTCTTGGGTTCGCTGGCCGACAAAAGCTGGGTGCAAGTCTGGCTGGTGTTGCCATTCGTGATCATCGGTTGCGCATTGCTGGCCTCCACCGGCCGCGCCCTCGATGCCCTGTCTCTGGGTGAGGCCCAGGCGGAAAGCCTGGGCATCGCCATGAACCGGCTGCGCTTTACCATCATCGCCGGCACGGCGCTGGCGGTGGGCGCCGCCACTTCGGTCACCGGAGCCATCGGTTTCATTGGCTTGGTGGCGCCGCATCTGGCCCGGCCTTTTGCGGGCCACCAGCCCAGCCGCATTTTGCTGCCCGCCAGCCTGGGCGGTGCGCTGCTGCTTCTGGCCGCCGATATCGCGGTGCGCGAGATTCATCTGGGCCCGGAAATCAAGCTGGGCGTTTTCACCAGCCTGATTGGCACGCCCTTCTTCTTCTGGCTGGTGCTGCGCCTGCCGAGAAAGTCGCCATGACCTATCTGATGGCCGAACATGTCTGCGTGGCCAAGGGCGGGCGAACCATCCTGGAGAATGTCCCGCTGGAAGCCGGCGCCGGCGATTTCGTCGCGGTGATCGGGCCCAATGGCGCGGGCAAATCCACCTTGCTGGCGGTGCTGGCGGGATTGCTGAAGCCGAATTCCGGCGACATCAGCCTGGATGGAAAGAACTTTGCCGAAATTCCGCGCAAAATACTGGCGCGGCGCCGGGCCTATCTGCCGCAAAACCCGCTGTGCGAATGGCCGCTGTCGGTGGAGCGGCTGGTGGCGCTGGGCCTGACGCCGCAGCTTCCCGCGCTGGGCGCGCTGCCGGCGGAATTCGAACCGGCGATTACACGCGCCCTGGAAGCCTGCGACCTGGTGGATCGCCGCGAGCAGACTGTCACCACCCTGTCGGGCGGAGAATTCTCGCGCGCCATGCTGGCCCGCGCTCTGGTGGGCGAGCCCGATATCCTGATTGTGGATGAGCCGGTCACAGGGCTTGATCCCCGCCATGCCATGGACTGTGCCATGCGGCTGGCCGTCTATGCCAAAAGCGGCAAGCTGGTGATCGCCTCCCTGCATGATCTCACCCTGGCGGCGCGGCACGCCAACCGCATCTTGGCACTGAAAGAGGGGCGGGTGGCGGGTGAGGGCGCGCTCACATCAGCGCTGATTGCCAAAGTCTTTGATGTGCAGGCGGAATTGCGGGGTGAGGGCAATTTCATCAGCGTCGGCATTTTGCCATTGCCTGATTCGCATGATTACCGGAAACCATCTGCGTAAAAATTCAAGTCACCAAACGCGGCTGATCCGCCCGATATTTTTCACCTTCTCCGTATTATCCACACCCCAATACGTCTTGACGGAACCAGGTAATGAACCACTAGATGTGGCGGCTGGGTTCTCTGATTTGTCACAATCTTTGGGGTACTAAGGCATCTGGTGGGCTCGAAATGGGTCCGGCCACGGCCTTTTTGTCCCCTCGAGAGCGCCCTGATTTTCAGCGGACCGATACACGGTCCACCTGGTTTTGGGGGCTTTCATGTCGGCACTCGGCAAACGCGACTATAACGGCGATTTCGATGAAAACGGCCAGTTGGTCGAGACGCCTTACCGTCCCAGTCTGGCGGAACGCAAAGCGGCCGCCCTGCGAAAGCCGGCCTCGACGCAGGATCTGCACAAGCCGGTGGTCAAGCCGCCGATGCCCGCGCCGCTGGCTCGAAAGCCGTTGGCCGCCGACCTCAACCTGGACCGTTCGCGCGACGCCCTGCTCACCGCGTTCGGCAAGGCGACGCTGAGCGACCGCTATCTGATGCCGGGCGAAAGCTTCCAGGACATGTTCGCGCGGGTGTCCTGCGCCTATGCCGATGATGTGCCTCACGCCCAGCGCCTCTATGACGCCATGAGCCAGCTCTGGTTCATGCCCGCCACCCCGGTTTTGTCCAATGGCGGCACCAAGCGCGGGTTGCCGATCTCCTGTTTCCTCAATGACGTGCCGGATTCACTCGATGGCATTGTCGGCACCTGGAACGAGAATGTCGCCCTGGCCAGCAATGGCGGCGGCATCGGCACCTATTGGGGCAAGGTCCGCTCCATCGGCGAAAAAGTGAAGACCGGCCAGACCAGCGGCATCATCCCCTTTATTCATGTGATGGACGGGCTGACGCTGGCGATCAGCCAAGGCTCTCTGCGGCGCGGCTCGGCGGCGGTGTATCTGGACATCACCCATCCGGAGATCGAGGAATTCCTGGAAATCCGCAAGGCCAGCGGCGATTTCAACCGCAAGGGCTTGAATCTGCATCACGGCATCAACATCACCGACGAATTCATGCTGGCGGTGAAGGACAACAAGATGTTCGGGCTCAAAAGCCCGAAGGACGGCCAGGTCTTGCGCGAAATCAACGCCCGCCAGCTCTGGCAGCGCATTTTGGAGACAAGGCTGCAGACCGGCGAGCCCTATATCCTGAACATTGACGCGGTGAACCGGGCGCTGCCCAAGCACCAGCGGGAGCTGGGCCTCAAGGTCAACACCTCCAACCTGTGCAGCGAGATCACCCTGCCGACCGGGATCGACCATCTGGGCAAGGACCGTACCGCGGTCTGCTGCCTGTCGTCGCTGAATATCGAGACCTGGGACCAGTGGAACGAGGTGCCCGGCTTTGTCGAGGACGTGCTGCGCATGCTCGACAATGTCCTGACCGACTTTATCGATACCGCGCCCGACAGCATGGCGCGGGCCAAATATTCCGCCATGCGCGAACGCTCGGTCGGACTGGGCGTGATGGGTTTTCATTCCTTCCTGCAGTCCAAGGGCATTCCCATGGAAAGCGCCATGGCCAAATCGTGGAATCTGCGCCTTTTCAAGAAGATACGGCGGGAAGCGGATGCGGCGTCTTATATATTGGCCGAGGAACGCGGCGCCTGTCCGGATGCGCAGGAGCGCGGCATGAAGGCCCGCTTCAGCCACAAGATCGCCATCGCCCCCACCGCCAGCATCTCGATCATCTGCGGCGGCACCAGCGCCTGCGTCGAGCCCATCCCGGCCAATGTTTACACCCACAAGACCCTGTCGGGCGCCTTCTCGGTGCGCAATCCCTATTTGCAGGAATTGCTGGCGTCCAAGGGCAAAGACACGCCCGAGACCTGGGCCTCGATCGTGGAACAGGAAGGCTCGGTGCAGCATCTGGACTGTCTGAGTGACGACGAGAAATCGGTCTATCGCACGGCGTTCGAGATCGACCAGCGCTGGGTGATCGAGCTGGCGGCCGACCGTACACCCTTCATCTGTCAGAGCCAGTCGCTCAACCTTTACTTGCCCGCCGACATCGACAAGTGGGATCTGCACATGCTGCATTGGACGGCGTGGGAGCGCGGCATCAAGAGCCTTTATTACTGCCGCTCCAAATCCATCAGCCGCGCCGGTTTCGCCGGCCAGCTGGAGAAAAAGGGCGCCAAGGCGGCCCAGGTGAGCAAGACCGATTATGAGGAATGCCTGGCATGTCAATGAAACTGGGTGGCGTCGATCCGCGCACCCTGATCGGCAAAAAGACCATCGGGCTGCTCAATTCCAGCGGCACCTATGACATCACCCGCTATCCCTGGGCCTATGACTGCTGGAAGCGCCAGCAGCAAACGCACTGGATGGGCGAGGAGGTGCCGCTGGGCGCCGATATCAAGGACTGGCAGTCCGGCCGGCTGAACGACTCTGAAAAGAATTTGCTGACCCAGATTTTCCGCTTCTTCACCCAGTCGGACGTCGAGGTCGGCGACAATTACCTCAAGCGCTACATTCCCATCTTCCAGCCGCTGGAAGTGCAGATGATGATGGCCGCCTTCACCAATATGGAGACGGTGCATATCGACGCCTATGCCCTGCTGCTGAAGACGCTGGGCATGCCCCAGACCGAATTCGAGGCTTTCCGCGACTATGACGAGATGAAGGCCAAGGCCGACTATATGCATACTTTCGGCGTGGGCACTGTCTCGGACGTGGCGCGCACGCTCGCCATGTTCGGCGCCTTCACCGAGGGTATGTCGCTGTTCGCCAGCTTCGCCATGCTTTTGAACTTCCCCCGCCACAACA
>Ga0302320_10024533_pt1 | contig 11759 bp, 10 predicted proteins | sample Bog_T0_3_FD_202130 | JGI IMG/M metagenome (GOLD analysis project Ga0302320, IMG submission 202130) | Peat permafrost microbial communities from Stordalen Mire near Abisko, Sweden - Bog_T0_3 | ecosystem: Environmental > Terrestrial > Soil > Wetlands > Peat | place: Sweden: Abisko, Stordalen Mire... | reverse complement strand
GCTACCGCGCTTACGGCCAACAGGAATGCAATGATGGCGATCTTCTTCATTCGGTCCTGAACCTCACAACTGCACTCGCCGGCCGGCTGGCAACGAGCTTGTCGAATCCGGCGCGCCGGTTGATCCGTGCCCCGCTCTTTGCATTGTAACTGCCGAGACCGGGTCAGGCCTAGGAACCCATCTCATCAGTCACTTATCTGCAACGTTCTTGCCCGTTAGACGCACCGGATTCGATTCCGGTAGAAGGGGAAGAAAGGGACGTAGGGACTAGGGACGTAGGGACTAGACTGCCTTCGGGGAAACGAGCCGAAACGCCTCCACAGATTGACGCAAAGAAACATTGAAATACTCCGCGTTAGTCCCTAGTCCCTAGTCCCTAGTTCCTACGTCCCTACATCCCTCAGTCCCTACGTCCCTACATCCCTCAGTCCCTACGTCCCTTAGTCCCTACGTCCCTCGTGCATCACCCCACCCGCTCCACATGGTAGTAGAACGGTGCTCCCTGCTCCTGGGCCAGCGCTCGAACCGTCTGCAAAAACGCCTTCGCCGCATACGACAAGGTCGCCTGCCGCCGGTGAATCAGCCGTAACACCCGCCGCATCTCCAGCTCGTCCACCGGCACCCGTACCAGGTCTCCGTTCTCGAGCTCCTGCGCCACCGAAAGATGCGGCACCAGCGCAACCCCGTTACCCATAGCCACAAATCGCTTGATGGCCTCAATCGTCGGCAGCTCGATCGCCATGTTCAACGGCGTCCGGTAGCGCTGAAATGCTTCGATCACTTTCCGGCGCAGCGGCGAAGCCACATTGTGCGCCACAAAGAGCTCTCCGCCCAGGTCTGTGATCGATACCCTGACTTTCCCTGCAAGAGGATGATTCGGGCTCACAATGAATGCCAGGCTGTCCGCATACACTGCAATCGTCCGGTACTGGGCCGGGTCCGGCTTGAATGAAATCATGCCCAGCTCAAACGTGCGCAGAGCCAGTTCCTCGGGAATCCGCGAGGCCAGCATCCGATGCACCGTCACGCTCACGTGCGGGAATTCCCGCCGGAACCGGTCGATGGCCGGCAGCAGATACATGCACGTGTACTCGTTGGCCGCCAGTTGCAGCCGCCCGCGCTCCAGGCTCTTCAGCTCATCCAGCGCACTCGTCGCCTCACGCCGCAACGCCATCAGCCGCAGCGCATAGTCGCGCAGCAACACTCCGGCTGCCGTCAGTGACCCGTCCCGCGCCGCCCGGTCAAAGAGTATCTCGCCCACCGCCGCTTCCAGCTTGCGGATCACCTGGCTCACCGCCGGCTGTGTCCTGTGCAGCCGCACCGCCGCCTTCGAGAAGCTCCGCTCCTCCGCAACGGCGAGAAAGGTTTCGAGTTGATTAAGTTCCATGTGAGTTGTCAGTTCTCTGTTTTCAGTTGTCAGTTCGACAACTACACCCGCCCGAACTACTTGCTGGAAGCAGCTCTCGACGACCTCGAAACCCGCTTCGGCAACGTTTGCAACCGATCGATAGTATCCGGATACCGCGAGACCAATTCTACAAACGTCGCAGCCAACGGACTCATTTGCCCACCTTGCTCCCACTTCTCCACCGTGCGAGGGCTCACGCGCAACATATTGGCCCACACAGCACGCGACACGTTAAACTTTTCCCTCGCAGCCACAAAGAATTCCGCACCCGGCGATTCCTTCACCTCGGCGTCCGGAAGAGAATGCGTTCTCAGCGTCACCTTGCCCTTGCGATGCGCCCCCATAGCGTCAACGCCTTCCATCAACTCCCCGAAGATGTTGCGGTCAGTTCCCTTCTGCTTGCTCATTGCATCTCCCTTCGCTTGCGAGCCGCCCGTTCCGCTTCGAGCGCTCTTTTCAGTTGCGCCTTTTCGTCCTTCGATAAATCGGAAGCTACGTCCTTGCCATAGAGAGTCAAAAGCCAGATCTCTTCATCCGACAGAAAACTGTAATAGACAATTCTCAGGCCGCCACGTTTACCCTTGCCTCGCCTCGTGTCCGCCCAACGCAGTTTTCGAACTCCGCCAGCGCCCGGAAACAAATCCCCTGCTTCTGGATTGCCCGCCAACGCCCGCTGCAACTCTCGAAACCCATAATGGGTATACTTTGCAATCCGCTCGATCGGTTCTTTTACTAACAACTGAAAACCGACCACTCACAACTCCAGTATAAGTGATTCTAATCGTCAACCCAAAAAGAATAACTTTGCCTTATACCGCTCCCATGCGAGACACTAGCAGTGTTGGCAACCAAAGGCTTCCCCGGCAGGTACACTGATGAGCTCAAACCACCTGTACTTCTTCGACACCACTCTGCGCGACGGCGAACAGTCGCCCGGCTGCTCCATGACCACGCAAGAAAAGCTTTCCATGGCCCATGCCCTTGAAGAACTGGGCGTGGATATTATCGAGGCCGGCTTTGCCATGGCCTCCGAGGGCGACTTCGCGGCCATCGCCACCATCACCCAGGCAATCCGCAAGCCCCGCATCGCCTCCCTTGCCCGCGCCAAGAAGGAAGACATAGAAATGGCCGCCCGCGCCGTCCAGTTTGCCGACCGCGCCCGCATCCATGTCTTCCTCGCATCCAGCGACCTGCATCTCGAATACAAGCTCAAAATCAGCCGCGCCGAAGCCCTCGACCTCACCGCCGAGTCCGTCCGCCTGGCCCGCTCGCTGGTCGACGACGTCGAGTTCTCCCCTGAAGACGCAACCCGCTCCGAACGCGACTTCCTTGTCGAAATGGTCCGCGTGGCCGTCGAAGCCGGAGCCACCACCATCAACATGCCAGACACCGTAGGCTACTCGACGCCTGAGGAATACGGCCGCATGTTCGCCGAAGTCCGCGAGCGCATTCCCGCAATCGACGCTGAAGGCGTTATCCTCTCTTCGCACTGCCACGACGATCTGGGGCTGGCCGTCGCCAACTCCCTCGCCGCCGTCCAGAACGGAGCCCGTCAGGTCGAGTGCACCATCAACGGCATCGGCGAGCGCGCCGGCAACGCGGCTTTGGAAGAGATCGCGGCTGCCCTCTACGTTCGTGGCGACTACTACGGCATCTCCACCGGCATCAGGCTCGAGAATCTCTATCCCACCAGCCAGGTGCTCGGCCAGATCATTACCTTCAAGCCGTCGCCCAACAAAGCAGTCGTCGGCGACAACGCTTTCGCTCACGAGTCCGGCATTCATCAGCACGGAATGCTGGCCAACCCGCTCTGTTATGAAATCATGACGCCGGCATTGGTTGGCGTTGCCAAGACGCATCTCGTTCTCGGCAAACACTCCGGCCGCGCCGCTCTCCGACACAGACTGGAGCAGCTCGGCTTTGCCCTCACCCGCGATGAATTGCAACATGTCTACTACCGCTTTGTGGCCTTAGCCGACCGCAAGAAAAACATTTACGACCAGGACCTGATCGGCCTGTTACCCGACCAGATCCGCGAGCGCCGCCACGAACCAGTCTCCGAACTCGATTAGGTCTCTGGCTGCTCGATCATGGAAGACCATGGGTGCCCCAGCTCTCGATTTTGAGACCTGGGAGAGCACAAACTTCAACTCACCGCTTTACGCGGTCAGCCACCGGAGCAAATACAAATCCACGCAGAGCAACAGGCAAGAACGGAACCTATGAAGACGCGTCGTTTGCTGATCCTCACATGCACTGCAATCGCATCTCCGCTGATTTTGCTCGTATTGCTTCTCGACAATGGAGCAAGGCTCGGTTGGCTCCAAAATTTGCTCTTGGGCCCAGGCAATTTCGTGGCGCACCTATTTGTCCCGGACGCAGCCGCCACGCACCCTCCAGTGTGGTACTACCAGGTTTCGTTTGGCCTGAACTTTCTTTTTTTATGGGTCGTTTTACTGATCCTTGCATTCTTGATTGAGAAACTCATCACCCGAAGGAAAAAGCACGCATGAAGCTGAAGATCCTAGTAACCGCCGGCGACGGCATCGGCCCCGAAGTCACAAACGAAGCAGTTGCGGTCTTGCAGGAAGTGGCGCAACTCGGCGGCCACACACTCGCGCTCGATAACAAGCGCATCGGCGGCATCGCCATCGTCACTGACGGCACGCCCCTCCCCGCCGACACCCTGTCCGCCGCTCTTGACTCAGATGCCGTTCTCCTCGGTGCGGTGGGTGGCAATGAGTTTAATTCCCTCGCACCCGACAAGCGCCCTGAAGCCGGCCTGCTGCAACTGCGCGCCGCTCTTGGCGGCTTTGCCAATCTCCGTCCCGCCTTCGCCTTCAAAGAGCTAGCCGTCAACAGCCCGCTCCGCCCCGAAATCATCGACGGAGCAGACATCCTTTTTGTTCGTGAGTTACTCGGCGGCCTTTACTTCGGCCAGCCCCGCGAATGGAACAAAACCACCGGCGAAGCCTGGAACACCATGCGTTACACAAAGGAAGAGGTAGCCCGCGTAGCACGTATCGCATTCCAGTTAGCCGGCAAGCGCCATAACAAGGTCACGAGCGTCGACAAGGCTAACGTGCTTGAAGTCTCGCAACTCTGGCGGGCAACCGTCACTGAGATCGCCAAAGAATTCCCTAACGTCACCCTTGAGCATCAGTATGTAGACGCCATGTCCATGCACCTGATGAACCAGCCCCGCAGCTACGACGTGGTGCTCACCGAAAACCTCTTCGGCGACATTCTCAGCGATGAGTCCGCCGTCATCACCGGTTCGCTCGGCATGTTGCCATCGGCCACCATCGGCGGCAAAGTCAATTTGTACGAGCCCGTCCACGGCAGTGCGCCCGACATCGCCGGCAAGGGCCTCGCCAATCCACTCGGCGCAATCCTCACCGGCGCATTGATTCTGCGCCACTCCGGCGGTCTCGAAGCCGAAGCCGCAGCCATCGAGTCCAGTGTCCGCAAAGTCCTCGAACAAGGCTTCCGCACGCCGGATCTCGCGCGCACCAATCCACAAGGATTCACAGTTCTATCGACAACCGAGATGGGCAAAAAAGTCCGCGAAACCGTGAAGCAGCTCTTAGCTGTCAGCCCTCAGCTTTCAGCTTGACCTGCCAATCCGACGCCGTTGCGACTGAGTAAGTTAACAAGGTTCGTGCTGAAAGCTGATAGCTGACAGCTGAAAGCTAGCAAACAGGAGCTTCATGAGCGCACCAAAAACATTATTCGAAAAAGTCTGGCAGCAGCACGTAGTCGTCGACCCCGAAGGCGAGCCTACCCTGCTCTACATCGACTTGCAGCTTCTTCACGAGGTCACCTCGCCGCAAGCTTTTGAAGGCCTCCGTCTCGCCGGCCGCAAAGTCCGCCGCCCCGACCGCTGCATCGCCACCGTAGACCACAACGTCCCCACCACCATCGCCGGCCGTCTCCACATCGTTGACCAAATCGCCGCCACGCAGATCGCTACTCTCCGCGCCAACTGCGCCGAATTCGGCATCGAGCTTTACGACGTCGACTCACGCGAGCAAGGCATCGTCCACGTCATCGGCCCTGAACTCGGCATCACCAAGCCCGGCATGACCATCGTCTGCGGCGACTCGCACACCAGCACCCACGGCGCATTCGGAGCACTCGCTTTCGGCATCGGCACCAGCGAGGTAGAACACGTTCTCGCCACGCAAACATTGCCGCAATCCAAGCCCAAGACCTTCCGCATCTCCGTCGAAGGCGAGCTGCCCACCGGCGTTACCGCGAAGGACATCATCCTCGCCATCATCGGACAAATTGGAACGGACGGCGCAACCGGCTGCGTTGTCGAATACGCCGGCTCCGCTATTCGCGCGCTGTCGATGGAAGGCCGCATGACCGTCTGCAACATGAGCATCGAAGCCGGAGCACGCGCCGGCATGATCGCTCCCGACGAAACTACATTCGCCTATCTCAAAGGCCGCCGCTTCTCGCCACGAGCCGAAGCGTGGGACAAGGCCGTCCAAGAATGGAGCAAGCTCCCCACCGACGAAGGCGCAACCTTCGATCGCGAACTCGTCATCGATGCCGCCAAGCTCGTTCCCTACGTAAGCTGGGGCACCAGTCCCGGCATGGTCGCGCCCATCACCTCCACAGTGCCCAACCCTGCCGCCACTGCCAATGAGCAGGACCGCAAGAGCCTGGAGCGCGCTCTCGAATACATGGGCCTCACCGCCGGCACCCCGCTTGAAGAAGTTTCCATCGACCGCGTCTTCATCGGCTCCTGCACCAACTCGCGTATTGAAGACCTGCGTGCCGCCGCCCGCATCGCCGCTGGCCACAAAGTATCCGCACACGTAAGCGCCATGGTTGTACCCGGCTCACAAGCTGTCAAAGCGCAAGCCGAATCCGAAGGCCTCGACAAAGTATTCATCGAAGCCGGCTTCGACTGGCGCGAGCCCGGCTGCTCCATGTGTCTTGGCATGAACCCCGACATTCTCGAGCCCGGCGAACGCTGTGCTTCAACCTCGAACCGCAACTTTGAAGGACGCCAGGGCCGCGGCGGCCGCACCCATCTCGTCAGTCCTGAAATGGCCGCAGCAGCCGCCATCGCCGGCCACTTCGTCGACATTCGCACCTGGCACGTCAATCAGGAGGTGACCGCGTAATGCAACCTTTCAAGACACTCACAGCCATCGCCGCGCCCCTCGACCGCACCAACGTCGACACGGACCAGATCATCCCCAAGCAGTTCCTCAAGCGCATTGAGCGCACCGGCTACGGGGAGTTTCTTTTCTTCGACTGGCGTCGCAAGTCCAACGGCGACCCCAACCCGGAATTCGAGCTCAACGACCCGCGCTACAAGGGTGCTCAAATACTCATCGCCGGCAAAAACTTCGCCTGCGGGTCGAGCCGCGAACACGCCGCCTGGGCCCTCAGCGACTACGGTTTCCGCGTAGTCATCGCTCCCACTTTTGCCGACATCTTTTTCTCCAACGCCGGCAAAAACGGAATCGTTCTCGTTCGTCTCAGTGAACCGCAGATCGCTGAACTTCTGCAAAACGCAAAAGAACTTCCCGGCTATGAACTCACCGTCTCGCTTGAAGCGCAAAAGGTAACAGACGCGTACGGCTTCCACGCCACCTTCGAAGTCGACCCCTTCCGCAAGTTCTGCTTGCTCGAAGGCCTCGATGACATCGGCCTGACCCTGCGCCACGAAAACGCGCTCGACACTTATGAAGCCAAGCACGACGAAGCAGGATGGTTGAAGGCGAAATGAGCTATCAGCCGTCAGCTCTCAGCTCACATTGCTGAAATATGCGGCTGTGGCGACACAGAATGCAGTGAAAAAGAAATCGGTTGTCAAAGACCAAGGAATTTAAGAGCAGCACCAACCAACTGAAAGCTGATAGCTGATAGCTGACAGCGAGCGAACGAAGAGAGCAAATGACCATCGAAGGCAAGCGTCACAGCATCCCGTTAACAGAAGGCCCCAGCCGTGCAGCCGCGCGTTCCTACCTCCGCGGGGCCGGATTCGAAAAGGAAGATCTGCACAAGCCCATCATCGGCATCGCCAACACCTGGACCGAAATCGGCACTTGCAACGTGCACCTGCGCGACATCGCCGAAGCCCTCAAAGAAGGCATTCGCGAAGCCGGCGGAACTCCGATGGAGTTCAACACCATTACTATCCACGACGGAATCACCATGGGCACGCAGGGAATGAAGGCTTCCCTGGTTAGCCGCGAAGTTATCGCCGACTCTATCGAGTTAGTAGCTCGCGGTAACTTGTTTGACGGCCTGGTCGGCATTGGCGGTTGCGACAAGAACATGCCCGGCATCATCATGGCCCTCTGCCGCCTCGACATTCCCGGCATGATGCTCTACGGCGGGTCGATCGCTCCAGGCAAACTCAACGGCATCGACATTACTATTCAAGATGTTTTCGAAGGCATCGGCTCTCACGCCGCCGGCCGCATCGACGACGCCGGCCTTGAAGCCCTCGAAGCCAACGCCTGTCCCGGCGCGGGCGCATGTGGCGGCCAGTTCACCGCCAACACCATGGCCATGTCCGGAGAAATCCTCGGCATCTCGCCCATCTATCTCTCTGGCGTTCCCGCCACCAATCCAGACAAACACGCCGCCACCCGTGAAGCCGGCCGCATCCTCATGGACGCCGTTCGCGCCAATCGCCGTCCCTCGCAGATCATTACCCGCAAGTCGATCGAGAACACCATCGCCAGCGTCGCCGCCAGTGGCGGTTCCACCAACGCGGTACTACATCTGTTAGCCATCGCCAGCGAAATGGGCATCGACTTATCCATTGATGACTTCGATGTTATTTCCAAGCGAACTCCCTTTATCTGTGATCTAACTCCCGCCGGCAAATATGTAGCATCCGACTATCAAGCCGCAGGCGGTTCACGCCTTCTCGCCAAGCGACTCATTGAAGCGGGCCACGCCGACGGCAGCACACTTACCATCAGCGGCCGCACTCTCGCCGAAGAAGCCGCGCTCGCCAAGGAAACTCCCGGCCAGGTCGTTATTCACACATTTGAAAATCCCATCAAGCCCACCGGCGGCCTCGTCATCCTCAAAGGCAGCCTCGCCCCCGAAGGCTGCGTGATGAAAATTGCCGCCGCCAATCGCGTCGAGCACCGCGGCCCTGCACGCGTCTTCAACTGCGAAGAGGATTGTTTCGCCGCCGTACAGACCGGCCAAATCAAGCCTGGCGATGTTCTCGTCATTCGCTACGAAGGCCCCAAAGGCGGCCCCGGCATGCGCGAAATGCTGCAAGTTACCGCTGCGGTTTCGTCCAACGCTGAACTCAGTGCACACGTCGCTTTGTTGACCGACGGACGCTTCTCCGGCGCAACGCGCGGCTTCACCGCCGGCCACGTAGCTCCTGAAGCTTTCGTTGGCGGCCCCATCGCCGCCGTCCGCGAAGGCGACATCATCCACTTCGACATTCCCAATCGCAAGCTAACCTTGGAAGTAAGCGAAGAAGAAATCGCTTCACGTCTCAAAGACTTCACACCTCCGGCACTCCGCTGGCCACGCGGCGTCTTCCGCAAGTATGTCGACCGGGTGTCCTCCGCCTCCGAAGGCGCAACAACGTAAGAGCAGCTTTTAGCTGTCAGCTATCGGCTTTCAGCTTTTGAACAGAAACAAACTAGCAGCGTAAAAACCGGGGATGACCAAGTAACAAGCTGAAGGCTGAAAGCTGAAGGCTGAAAGCTCAAAAGGAGTCCACCATGGGAACCACCGCAACCACGCAAGCCGCAAACGCCCACCTCGTCACACCCACCCGCCTCACCGGCGCTGAAATCGTGTGGGCCACCCTGGTCGGCGAGCGTGTAGAAACCGTCTTCGGCTATCCCGGCGGCGCCATTCTGCCGGTCTACGATGCGCTGCGCAAGTTTCCCATTCATCACGTCCTGGTCCGCCACGAGCAAGGCGCATCGCACATGGCCGACGGCTACGCGCGTGCCTCGGGCAAGGTGGGCGTGGCCATCGCCACCAGCGGTCCCGGCGCCACCAATCTCGTCACCGGCATCGCCACCGCCATGCTGGACTCCATTCCCATCGTCTGCATCACCGGCAACGTGTCGTCAAAAATCCTCGGCACCGACGCGTTTCAGGAAGTCGACATAACCGGCATAACTCTACCGGTAACGAAACATAACTTCCTCGTCAACCGAACCGAAGACATTGCCGCGGCCATTCGCAGCGCATTTCAAATCGCGCAATCCGGCCGCCCCGGCCCCGTGCTCGTAGACATCACCAAAGACGCGCAGCAGGCCACGGCCATCTTCGACTTTGCTGCCGCCAAGCCGAAACCCTACCGCCCTCACCCCATGCTCCGCGTTGATGACTCAGGTCTGGCACAAGCCGCCGAACTCATTCGCAACGCCAAGCGCCCCATCATCCTTGCAGGCCACGGCATCTCCGAATCTGGCGCGATGGAGCAGGTCCGCACCCTCGCTGAGCGCGCGCAGATTCCCGTTGCTCTCACGCTGCTCGGCCTCGGCAACTTCCCTGCCTCGCACCCGCTGAACATGGGCATGATGGGCATGCACGGTGAGTCCTGGGTGAACCACGCCATTCAAGAAGCCGACCTGCTCATCGCCTGCGGCATGCGCTTTGACGACCGTGTTACCGGGTCCACTTCAACCTATTCTCTGAAATCGAAAAAGATTCACATCGAAGTAGACCCCGCGGAAATCAACAAGAACATCAAGGTCGATGTTGCCCTGGTCGGCGATCTCCGCGAGGTGCTTGAAAGGCTGCTCCCTCGCATCGCCAGCCGCGACGGTTCAGAATGGATCAAGGCCATTGAAACCAGCAAGGGCGCAGTCGCCGTCCGCGACATCAAGAACCTTCCCGACCTCGGTCACCTTTACGCGGCTCATGTTATTCACGACATATGGCGCATCACCGGCGGCAACGCCATTGTGGTCACAGACGTAGGTCAGCATCAAATGTGGGAAGCGCAATACTTCCACCACGAGCATCCGCGCTCGCTGGTGACATCCGGCGGCCTCGGCACCATGGGCTTTGCGCTGCCCGCCGCCATAGGGGCAAAGTTCGCATGCCCCGACAAGGAAGTCTGGGTCGTGGCCGGCGATGGCGGATTCCAGATGACCGCGGCGGAGTTATCCACCATTGTGCAGGAAAAAATCAAGATCAACATCGCTATCATCAACAACGGGTTTCTCGGCATGGTGCGCCAGTGGCAGCAGTTCTTCTACGACAGCAACTACGAAGCCACGCCGCTGATCAGTCCCGACTTCGTCAAGCTCGCCGACGCACATGGCATTCAAGGCCGCGCCGTCCGCACCCGCGCAGAAGTAGTCGACGCCGTAGCCGAAGCCCGCACCGCACCCGGCACGTTCCTGCTCAACTTCATGGTCGAAAAGGAAGAGTCGGTCTATCCGATGATTCCCGCCGGCTCCGCACTGCACGAAATGATCCGCCGTCCCGGCAAAGACCCGCTGCTGGAAACGCCGGAAGACAAATAAGACAGCTTCCAGCTGCTAGCTTCTAGCTTTTAGCTTGTTTGGTGCCGGATATGTAAGACAGTGGCGCTTGATTCGCACGAAGATCAGAGCTAGAGGCTAGAAGCTAGAAGCTAGAGGCTGATTTATGCTGCATACATTCGTCGCTTACGTTGAAGACCTCCCCGGCGTGCTTACGCGCGTGGCATCGCTGTTTCGCCGCCTCAACATCAACATCAACTCGCTCACCGTCGGCCGCAGCGAGCGACCTGGCCTCTCGCGTCTCACGCTGGTCTGCGACGCTTCCGCCGAGGCCGGCCATCGCATCCGCGCCAGCCTTTTCAAGCTCGAGAATGTCGTCGACGTTGACGACATTGCTAAAGATCCAGCCGTCACCCGCGAGCTCGCGCTCATCAAGGTGGCCGCCACGCCCGCCAACCGCTCGCAGATCTTCGACCTTGTCGAAGTCTTCCGCGCCCGCATCGTCGATCTCACATCGGAATCGCTGATGATCGAGATGACCGGCGTCGAAAGCAAGATCGAAGGCCTTATCGAGGTCCTGCGCGAAGACGACGGCCGTATCCTCGAAATCTGTCGCAGCGGTAAAATGACCATGCGCCGCGGCTGCCACGTATCCAGCGTCCTCAAGGCAATGGGCGCAGGCTCCGATGAACCTGCGGAACCAGAAACCGAGCACCCTGAATCTCTCGAAGTAATTCCCAGCGAAGCGGAATAGTCTCATCCGCAGGTGCGGATGCTTTTACTCCGCATTGAACAGGGCAATCGCATTTCAAAATAGCTCCAGTAGCCGGTAGAGGTAGTCATCGTCCCATCCGGCGCGTTTGAACTTTCCGCGCAAGGAGCCTTTCGATCCTTCCTTT
>Ga0302320_10024531_pt1 | contig 11760 bp, 10 predicted proteins | sample Bog_T0_3_FD_202130 | JGI IMG/M metagenome (GOLD analysis project Ga0302320, IMG submission 202130) | Peat permafrost microbial communities from Stordalen Mire near Abisko, Sweden - Bog_T0_3 | ecosystem: Environmental > Terrestrial > Soil > Wetlands > Peat | place: Sweden: Abisko, Stordalen Mire... | reverse complement strand
CTGTACGTGCAGCGCACTCCGTCGGAAATCCTGGTGATGGACATCGCGCTCATACCCGAGTTTCGGGGCAGGGGAATTGGCACGGCTCTGCTTCGGCAGATCCTCGACGAGGGCCAGGCTTCGAGCAGGATCGTCACCATGCATGTCGAAAAGTTCAATCCGGCGCTGAGTCTGTACGAGCGACTGGGGTTTCGGATCGCTGAAGACCAGGGGGTCTACTGGTTCCTGCGATGGTCGCCCGTGGCGCCGGCCGCCATCAGTTGAATATGGCTTCGTACTGGTATCCGTCCGCATCGCGACCCACCGGAACAAGGAAGATCCCGATCGGTTCCGTCCGCGCATTTCGCAAATAGTAGATTTGCTGCGGCAAAAAACACTCGGCCGGACCCTTGAAGATCAGCGAGAAAGGCTCGCGGAGCGCATGCGGGGGCAGCCGCCGGCATTCCGCGAGCGTGAGTTCGATGGGTGATTCCGAGACCTGAAACCTGTCGTTGAGGCGCGATTCGAAAAAGCCAAAGTCGAGAGCGGCATCCATAGCGCGGCTTCGTAATTCTACCAGCCTCCGGATCGCCGGCCTTACCCGGACTACCCGGACTAAAGGGCTTTAGCGCCTGGGCTGTTTGTGATATCCTTTGTCGTACTTCACGTAACGGCATTCACGTAACGGCAATCAAGTAACGACAGTAAAAGACAGTTCAGGAGGACACATAATGAAGTCAGGACGATCCGAGGCTACGCGTCGGACATTTCTCGGCAGCGGCCTGGCAGCGGGTTCGGTATGGGCTTTATCCGGCCCGGCGAAAGCATTCTCCGCACCATCACCCGAACAGGCCTCAAAGCGCGCAATGAACGCAGACGGGACCGTCTTCGGGTCGCAGGACATCAGGGTTTTTTGCAGCGCGAACGGAGCCGATACCCCGCAAATCGTCCGCATGGTGGGGCGCGGGCCGGACGCAGCCTGGATCGGCGGTCTCAACGTGTTCGACAACGGGGACGCAACTCCCCCGGTCGCGGGCGCCTACCAGCACACTCTGGGCGTGGAACGATACACGCTGGTTTTGAGTGCTGCCACGCCTCCCGTTTCCATCGAAATGCGTCCGCGCCAGGTGCACTTGTGGCATATCGTCAACCGTGCCCCGGGCATGAGCGTTCAGTTTCAACCGTTCGGGGATGGCTCGGACTTCCAGTGGCGGCAAGCGGCGAAAGACGACGTGCCGCTGGTGTGGGAGAACTTCAACGCACCCGCGAACCTAAACGCGCCCGTCGCTCTGGGACCTGGAGAACGCGCCGACCTGCTGGTTCAGGCGCCCGCGCTACCGGGATATCACGTGCTCAACACCGTTTCGCGAAGCTCCGGCCAGATCACGGCTCAGGCGGCCGTGAAGGTGAACCCCGGCCACAGCGAACCTCGCAACGCCGCGGGGGCGATGCGGGAGTTCCCATCGTCGGCAGCCCTCTATCCCCAGACACCTGCTGCATTGCTCGACATTTCCGCGGTTGCCGCCCACCGGACCGTTACCTTCACCAGCGCTTCCGCGGGCGCCGCCCTGGGCGCAGACGCGCCGCTGATCTCTCTACCCGCTGCCGAGGAGTGGCGTGTCTCGAACACCACGCCCGTCGCCCGCACTTTGCATTTCCCCGGCATGCCGGTCCAGCTACTGGATATGTTCGATCCCTCCACGATGAGCGGTCCGAAGCTTTACGGCCAGCCGTGGCTCTGGGCCGATACGATTCAGATTCCGGCCGCGAATTCCGTGCCGGGCACCGTCACCCTGCGCCTGCGCGGAGGCCCGCAAGACGGCTCGTCGCCTTATGTCTGGGGCGGGCCGCTGTTTCGTTCGGTCTAAGCAACTGACAAAGCCTCATACTCCTCGTCGGTGAAAATCCGCGAACGAATCAGAAACCGAACCCCGCCGGAACCCTCCAGCGAAAACATCCCCCCACGCCCCGGCACCACGTCCACCGTCAACTGCGTATGCTTCCAGTACTCGAACTGGCTCCGGCTCATATAAAACGGGGTCTCGCCGATCTCCCCGAGCAGCACATCGCTGTCACCGATCAGAAACTCCCCGCGAGGAAAACACATCGGGGAACTGCCATCGCAGCAGCCCCCCGACTGATGAAACATCAGGTCCCCATGCTTCGCCTTCAACTGCTCAATCAGAGCCAAAGCCGAAGGCGAAGCAAGGACCCGCCGGGTATCCAGCATCGCCTAAAAGAACCCAAGCTTATTCGGGCTGTAACTCACCAGCTGATTCTTAGTCTGCTGATAATGATCCAGCATCATCTTATGGTTCTCACGCCCAATCCCCGATTGCTTATAACCGCCAAACGCAGCATGGGCCGGATACAGGTGATAGCAGTTCGTCCAAACGCGCCCCGCCTGAATCTCGCGCCCAAAATGATAGGCCCGATTCATATCCCGAGTCCAAACGCCCGCGCCTAAGCCATAGAGCGTATCGTTGGCCATAGCCAGCGCCTCGTCCTCATCCTTGAACGTAGTTACGCTGACCACCGGCCCAAAGATCTCTTCCTGGAAGATCCGCATACTGTTCTTACCCTTGAACACGGTCGGCTGCACGTAATACCCGCCTGCCAATTCGCCTTCGAACACAGCCCGCTTGCCGCCAGTCAGAATCTCCGCGCCTTCCTGCTTTCCGATATCGATATAAGACAGGATCTTCTCCAGTTGCTCGCTCGAAGCCTGAGCCCCCAGCATGGTATCGGCGGCCAGAGGATTGCCCTGCTTAATCGCCTTCACCCGAGGCATCACTTTCTCGATAAACCGGTCGTAGATCGATTCCTGAATCAAAGCCCGCGAAGGACAGGTACAAACCTCGCCCTGATTCAAAGCGAACATCACGAACCCTTCGATCGCCTTATCGAGGAACGCGTCGTCATGCGCCATCACGTCTTCGAAGAAGATGTTCGGGCTCTTACCGCCCAATTCCAGCGTTACCGGAATCAGGTTCTGCGAAGCATACTGCATGATCAAACGGCCGGTAGTCGTTTCGCCGGTGAACGCGATCTTCGCAATCCGCGAACTCGACGCCAGCGGCTTGCCCGCCTCCAGCCCAAACCCGTTCACCACATTCAGCACGCCGGGAGGCAGCAGATCGCCCACCAGTTCCAGCCATACCAGAATCGACAGAGGAGTCTGCTCGGCCGGTTTCAACACGATGCAGTTGCCGGCGGCCAACGCGGGAGCCAGCTTCCACGTCGCCATCAGCAGGGGGAAGTTCCACGGGATGATCTGCCCCACCACGCCCAGCGGCTCATGATAGTGATACGCAACCGTGGTTTCGTCGATCTCAGAGATCGAACCTTCCTGCGCCCGAATCGCCCCCGCGAAATAGCGGAAGTGGTCGATCGCCAGAGGCAAATCGGCAGCCATCGTCTCGCGGATCGGCTTGCCGTTATCCCACGTCTCGACGGTCGCGAGCATCTCCAGATTCTGCTCCATTCGCTCGGCGATCTGCTCCAGAATGCGAGCCCGCTTGGACACCGAAGTCTTGCCCCACTCGCGTTTCGCCGCATGCGCCGCATCCAAAGCGCGGTCGATATCCGCCGCATTCGAACGAGGAATCTCGCAGAGCACCTGCCCGGTCACCGGCGTGGTGTTTTCAAAGTAAGCCTGCGACAGCGGCGCCATCCATTCTCCGGCAACATAATTGCCGTACCGCCGCTTCAGCTTCAAAGGCATTCCGCCCAACTGCGTTGTTTCGAGAGTCGTCATGGAATCTGCTCCTTCACCGCCCAATATTCTATACGGAAACCAGTCACAACGAACTTCGCCAGTCCCGTCAACAACTTAACGAAATCAGGCCGGCGAGCCGTGCGACACTGCGCACAGGACCGGACATCGAACGCCCGCTCCTGAGCTCTTTGACAATCTGCCAAATAGTGAACATCGCGGCGCCCAACGCGGGGTCACGCCGATGCGCGTACCGCAGCCAGCCGTTCGCGCAAAACCGGCGAAAGTCCGGCTTCGATCTCCGGCGCGATCACTCCCGCCTCATCCAGATCCTTGAGGTGCGTCTGATCCTTCAAGCGAAAGCTCGTAAGCTTCATTCGGATCAGATGCTCGACGGGTACGAGGCGAACGCCATTGAGGACTCTCGCCGCGCCCAACTCGGGAACTGTATCCGCATACTCTGCGCGGACCTTCTCGCCCGCGAAAACCATATGTACCGCGCGTCGCGCCGGTTGCCCCGCCTGAATCAGCATGTCCACCCCAGCCACGTGCCGATGCTGCAGTCCAAACGGCTCAACCGCTTTCGCAATTGCGTCGAGATCCTCACGGCGCACCACAATGTCGATATCCCGAGTCAAACGCCCGGCATCCGGTTCGCGCTCTTCCACATACAAATAAGCCGCCAGGCCGCCGACGACTCGGTACTCAATCCCCGCCGCCGAAAACGCGCGCTCTACGACCGACGCAAGCTCGAACAAATGCTCCACGCGTTCCTCGAAAAAGCTGTTGACGTAAACCGCCACTGGCGTAAAGTTAGCACAGATCGCGCTACCCTGAAACTTCCCGTGAACGCCGTAGAATTCCATCGCGTCTCGAAGACTTACCGGCTCTACAACTCGCCTTCGGACCGGCTGCGCGAACTGGCGGCGTTCAACCGCCGCCGCCATCATCGCGAATTTCAGGCTCTCCGCGACCTGAGCTTCAGCATCCGAAAGGGCGAAGTCTTCTGCATCATCGGCGAGAACGGTTCGGGCAAATCCACCTCGCTCAAACTCATGGCCGGCATCGCGGAGCCGAATTCGGGCGAGGTCGCCGCGAACGGCCGAGTCGCGGCTTTGCTGGAACTCGGCGCGGGTTTCAACCCCGAATTCACGGGACGCGAGAATGCATATCTCAACGCCTCCATCCTCGGCCTGAGCCACCGCGAGATCGACTCGCGCTACCAGGCCATCGAAGACTTCGCCGAGATTGGCGACTTCATCAATCAACCGGTCAAGACCTACTCAAGCGGCATGGTCGTCCGTCTCGCCTTTGCGGTGGCGATCTCGGTCGATCCCGAGATTCTGATTGTCGACGAAGCGCTTGCGGTGGGCGATGCCTACTTCCGCCATCGCTGCATGCGCAAGGTGCAGGAGCTGCGCGCCCGCGGCGTCACCATCGTGTTCGTTTCGCATTCGCTGTCCGATGTTAAAGCGATTGGCGACCGTGTCCTTTGGCTGCGGCATGGCGAAGCGGTCGCGCTCGGCGAAACCGATGCGGTGGTCGCGCAATACCTCGCGGATATGACGGGCCAGCCCGCACGCGCGCCTCAACTAATCGCCGCGCCGGTCGACACGATTCCGAACATCGACCATCGTCATGGCGACGGTCGCGCCGCTGTCGTCGGAATCGCGGTAACCAACGAATACAACGAACCGCTTCATCTGATGATGCCGGACAGTCGTATCGTCGTCCGAATCGCATTCACGGTCCACCAGCCTCTGGAAAGCTGCACCGCCGGCTTCGTTCTTCGCAACCACCTCGGACTCGACTTTGCCGAAAACACGCACCAGACCCGCCCGCTAAAGAAGGGCGAAACCCTCACCATCGCTTTTCAAATCGATATCCCGGAACTCTACCCCGGCTCCTTCTCATTCTCGCCGTTTATTAAGGCGGATAATGAGGTTTGCGACTGGATCGACAACGCCGTCACGGTACAAATGTCCCGAACTGAACAGCCCGTCTACGGCTATTTCCATGTGCCGTGCCGCGTTGAGCTGAACGGGAGCGAGGCCTCGCCGATTGCCTGAATTCACCGGCGAGCGAGTCATCCCCGGGCTCGTCGACTCAGACCTTTTCAACGAGCACCTTGCGCGTTACCGCTTCGCGGGACGGTTCCCGCAAGGGCGGACGCTCGACCTCGGCTGCGGCGCCGGCTATGGCACCTGTGACATTGGCATCGACGTCTCGCATGAGGCTCTGCAGGACGCCCGAACCGGCTTCCCCCAGGCTCGCTTTGTGCAGGCCTCTGCCGAAACGCTGCCTTTCGCCGATGAGACCTTCGATCTGATCACCGCCTTCGAAGTCATCGAGCACCTGGACCGCTGGGTCGACCTGCTTTCGGAAGCGAACCGAGTGCTCAAGCCCGCCGGCATACTGCTGGTCTCAACGCCCAATAAATCCTATTACGCCGAGATGCGGGCGAAGACCGGCCCGAACCCTTTTCATCGCCATGAATTCGACTTCGCCGAATTCGAAGCCGCGCTGTACGGCGCCTTCCCGCATGTTCGAATCTGGGCGCAGAACCATTCCTCGGCCATCGTCTTCGCGCCGCTGAACCCCGGCACTTCGGCACTCGAAGCGCAGGGCGATCCCCAGCCGGAAAGCGCCCACTTCTTTCTGGCCGCGTGCAGCCGCGGCGAGATCGCATATGCGGACCTGTACGCCTGGATGCCCACCAGCGCCAACGTGCTGCGCGAGCGCGAACAACACATCGCGCGGCTCGAAGGTGAACTGGCTCAAAAAGACGAGTGGCTGGCGCAAATGAAAGCGGACCACGCGAAGCTGCACGAAGCTCACGAAAAGGCGCTGGCCGACGTGATCGCCCGCAGCGTCTGGGCCGAGAAAGCGAGCCAGCAGGTGCGCGAACGGGACCGAACGATTCTGGACCTGCAGGATGAAGCCGAAGAACGTCTCACCTGGGCGCGAAGCCTCGAGGCCCGCACCGCCGAACTCGAGACCAGCATCGCGGCCGCCTACTCCGAAATCGAGCGTCTCGGTCATGAACTGCACGCTCGCACCGCCTGGGCGCGTTCGTTGGAACAGCAACTTGAAACACGCACGCAGCATGTGTTGATTCAGAAGCACGAGATCGAAGACAACAAGGCTGCGATCGCGCATCTTCTCGACGAGGTGGCGGCGGCGCGTAAGAGCATCGCGGCTCTGGAGGCCGAACGAACGCTGGTCGCACAGTCGAAGTGGATCCGCCTGGGACAAGCGCTGAAACTCGGCCCGACTCTATGAAGGACGCGCTGAAGCGCTTCTTCACGGCGCTCCCCTGGTATCTGCTCGCTCTGCCCGCGATTGCGATTGCGGCTCTGGCAATCGCGATTGCCGACGCTGTGTGGCTGGTTGCAGGACGCAGGCAAAGCCCCGTTAACGTGAAGCCAGACACACGCGCCGCGTCGCTGGTGATTCCCAACTGGAACGGCAAAGACCTGCTGGAGCGCTTTGTGCCGTCCTGGATCGAAGCCATCGAAGGCCATCCCGGCAGCGAGATCATCGTCGTCGATAACGGCTCCTCCGACGGCAGCGCGGAATGGCTGCGCACGATCCATCCCGAAGTTACGGTGATGGCGCTGCCGGAAAACCTCGGCTTCGGCGGCGGCTCGAACGAGGGCTTCCGGGCGGCAAAGAATGACATCGTCGTGCTGCTCAACAGCGACATGCGCGTCGAGCCGGACTTTCTGCAACCGCTCCTCGATGGCTTTACCGATGAAGCTGTCTTCGCGGTCTCGTGCCGGATCTTCCTCTCCGATCCCTCGAAACGCCGCGAAGAAACCGGCCTCACGGGCGGATGGTGGAGCGACGGTCAGCTTCGGGTTACGCACCGGGAGGATGCGAAGGTGGATCAACTCTTTCCGTGCTTCTACGGAGGCGGCGGTTCGTGTGCTTTCGATCGTCGAAAGTTTCTCGAACTCGGCGGTTTCGATGAGATCCTCGCTCCCTTCTACCTCGAAGACACTGATCTCGGCTTCCTTGCCTGGAAGCGCGGCTGGAAGGTGCTCTATCAGCCCGCGAGCGTCGTGTGGCATGAGCATCGCGGAACGATCGGGAAGAAGTTCAGCGCGGCTTACATCGATTCGGTGCTGAAGAAGAACTACATTCTCTTCGCGTGGAAGAACATTCACGACTGGCGGCGCGCGGGCAGTCACTTCCTGTTCTCCGCCCTCGGCCGCACGGGCACCAAAGGCTTCCTGAAAGCCTTCCTCCAACTGCCCCATGCGATCGGGTCCCGAAGGCGCGCACGCAGTCTTGCGCAGATCGACGACACCGAGGCCTTCCGCCGTTCCACCCCCGCGTACTTTCACGACCACTTCAAAGCGCCGGCAGCCGTCCCTGAGCGGCCGCGAGTTCTCTTCGTCTCGCCGTATCCAATCTGTCCTCCGACGCACGGCGGCGCGGTCTTTATGTACAACACGCTGCGCGAACTGGTGCGCCGCTGCGACGTTTACGCGGTTGTGATGCTCGACTACGAGCGCGAGCTTACCGCCAACGAGGAACTCCGCAGCTTCTGCCGCAATGTGGAGTTCATCGTGCGACGCAACGACCTCGACCCGCACCTGGCATCGATCGCCCCGCATGCCGTTCACGAGTTCCATACGCCCGAAATCGAATGGATTATCGAGCGGGAAGTCCTGCGCCATGGGATCGACATAATCCAGCTTGAATACACGGCGCTTGGCCAGTATGCGAAGCCCTTCAACCGTCTGGTATGCGCGCTGTTCGAGCATGACGTGTACTTTCAATCGATCGGCCGCGCGCTGCCTTACATGAGGAGCATGGAGCGGTTCAAGGCGCGCTTCGAATACCTGCGGGCGATCCGGTACGAACTGAATCTGCTGCCGCGCTGCGACCACATTCAGGTGTGCTCGATCGAGAACAAGGCTTATATCGAGAGCTTTTTGCCTAAGCTTGCGCCGCGCATCGATGCCGGTCTGCGAGCGGGAATCGACACCAGGCAATATCCGTTTCCCGGAGGCCCGCGCCGCCCTTTCACGATGCTGTTTCTGGGCAGTTTCCGGCACCTGCCGAATCAGGTGGCGCTTGACTGGTTCACTCGCGAGGTGCTCCCGTTGATTCTGCACCGGCTTCCGCAGGCCAGGCTGCTGGTCGCCGGGTCCGATCCTCCGCCGCGGCATTCAATTCCCGATCCCGCGAACGCCATCGACCTGCTCGGTTTTGTTGAAGACATTCAACCTCTCTTCTCCTCCTGCGCGCTGTTCATTTGCCCGATCCGCAGCGGGTCGGGCGTGCGCGTGAAGTTGCTCGAAGCCTTCGCCAGCGGCATTCCGGTGGTATCGACGAAACTGGGGGCAGAAGGGCTGGCGCGGATCGATGGCGAGTTCTGCGCGCTTTCCGACGACCCGCGTGACTTTGCGTCGAAAGCGGTTCAGCTGTTGCAGGACGAAGAGACTGCGACGGCTATGGCCCTGCGGGCTCGAAGGGAAGTGGAAGAGAACTGGGACACGGCTGCCATTACAGACAGGCTGGTGTCGCGATACATCGAACTGTTGAGCGGCAAACGTTATTTGCCGAACGACTGAAGCTTCTTCGAAACGCGCTCGGCTTCACGGTCCATGCCGCCGCGCGAGGGCTTTTCATAGTCCGACCAGAGAACCCGGCGCGACTTTGTATCGACCAGAAAAATGGTGCCTTTGGCCGCGCTTGAATGGAAAGAGGGACGAATGTCTTTATCCCTTTCGTTCTTTCCGGTCAGCTTGTCGAGTTGCTGTTCGAAGCCTTCGCCGAGGTGGTCCGTCAGGACTGAATCCGCCGTTTTCGGATCCGCGGTGACCTGCATGACGTGGTCGCGCGCGAGGCGTTCGGCGAGATACTGATCGAGTCCGCCGGCCATCGGGAGCACGTAGACGCTGTGAACTCCGGCGCCCTGCGCAAACATCGGCACCGAGCAAAACAGGAATAACGCTAACCGTTTCATTACAATCTCAGTGTACAGGTGAAGATCAGCGCCGTTATTCCCGTGCACAACCGGGCCGATCTGCTGGATCGTCTGCTTCAGACGATTCGAAGGCAGTCCCTGCCGTTCGACGAAGTTATCCTGGTGGATAACGGTTCGTCGGACGACGTGCGCCGCGATGAATGCCGGTTGATTTCGATGGGTGAAAACGCGGGCTTCGCGAAGGCAGCGAATGCAGGGTGGCGCGCCGCTGCGGGCGAGTGGATCGCAATCCTCAACAGCGATGTGGAACTGGCGCCGGACTGGGCTGAACGGCTGCTCGGAGAAGCGGGGGAAGCCAGTTTCGCGACCGGCCTGATCCTGAGCGCGGCCAACCGAAACTCCGTTGACGGCACCTACGATCTGATGAGCCGTGGAGCCTGCGCCTGGCGGGCGGGCCACGGTGAGGCGGTTCTGCCGGCGACGGCAGCGCCGATCGCGATCGCTCCGGGCACGGCGTGCGTGTTTCGCCGCGAAGTTCTGGTACACATCAATGGCTTCGATGAGAGCTTCGGTTCTTATCTTGAGGATGTCGACCTGGGGCTGCGCTGTCTGCGAGAAGGCTTCACGGGAGTTTATGTGCCCGACGCCGTTGCATGGCATCACGGCAGCGCCACGATGGGCCGCTGGAATCCGGAAGTGGTCCGTCTGATTTCGCGCAATCAGTTGAGACTGGTCGCTCGCCATTACGACGCGGCATTGTTCCGCGCCTGCTTCTGGCCGATCCTGACCGGCCAGCTTCTGTGGGGCCTGGTCGCGCTGCGCCACGGCGCGCCGCTGGCATGGCTGCGAGGCAAGCTCGAAGGTCTTCGGGATTTCCGGCTTTGCGCGGAACCGTCGCCGCGGCTGCGCGAGTTTCTGAACCACTCCGAGCGCGAGATCCGGAAGCGTTCCCGCGACGCGTACTGGCGCTGGTACTTTCGATTGACCGGCAGTGCGGCGCATTGACACATGAGCCGTGTCGCGATTGTCGTCGTCACTTACAATTCTTCCCGTCACATCGGCGAATGTCTGGATGCGCTCAAAGGGTTGGATTCGGAAATCGTAGTGGTCGATAACGCCTCGGAGGATGGAACCCGCGACGAAGTTGTCCGGCGCGGAATTCGTCTGATTGCGAATACGGTAAATCTGGGATTCGCCGCGGGGGTGAACCAGGGCGTCATGGCCACCTCGGCGCCGCTGGTGCTCTTACTCAATCCCGATGTGGTTTTCGATCACGGCCTTGAAGCGTTGGAAGCCGAGTTCAATGACCCCCAGACGGGTGTGGCGGGCGGTCTGCTGACCGACGTCGCCGGCAATCCGCAGACTGGATTCATGGCCCGAAACCTTCCTGCTCCGACCGCGCTGATTTTCGAAGTACTGGGCATCAATGCGGTTTTTTCGGCCAATCCCGTCAATTGGCACTACCGTTGCTTAGGAATTAGCCCGGTGACTCCTGCGCTCGTCGAACAACCCGCCGGCGCCTTCCTGATGTTCCCTCGAAGTGTGTGGGGGCGGGTGGGCGGATTCGACGAGCGTTTCTTTCCGGTTTGGTTCGAGGACGTGGATTTCTGCGCCCGAATCAAACAGGCCGGGTTTCTGGGGCGCTACAATCCGGCTGCTGTCGCGAAGCATGACGGAGCGCACTCTGTCGGTACTCTCAGGCTGAAGATTCGCGAAAGATATTGGTATGGTAGTCTTCTTAAATATGCCGCGAAGCACTATCGTCCGATAGCATTTGGATTGGTGTGCGGAGCGGTTGCTTTGGGCGCAGTTCTGCGCGCGGTGAGGGTGTTCCCGCGTTACGGTTTTAATGCAGTTGTAGTGTACGGGGCAGTTTGCCGCCTTGCGCTGGTTGCTTTGTACAGGCGACTGGTTTGGGGTGTGAGTGAGATTGTGCCGTGAGAAGTACCGGTGTTGTTGTCCCGATGTTGTTGTCCCGATAGTATGGCGTGAAATTCAATGACTGGAGCCAGCCCGCGCATACATGTCCCGTAGCGACTTCGTTTCTGTAACGATCGTCACATACAACAGTGGCCGCTTCATTAAACGCTGCCTCGAATCCGTCCTCGATCAGAAATATCCGTTC
>Ga0302320_10024529_pt1 | contig 11761 bp, 11 predicted proteins | sample Bog_T0_3_FD_202130 | JGI IMG/M metagenome (GOLD analysis project Ga0302320, IMG submission 202130) | Peat permafrost microbial communities from Stordalen Mire near Abisko, Sweden - Bog_T0_3 | ecosystem: Environmental > Terrestrial > Soil > Wetlands > Peat | place: Sweden: Abisko, Stordalen Mire... | reverse complement strand
AGTGGGCCGCAAGAACCAAGCCGACGAATACAGAATCGAACCGCTCAAATCGACGCATGATCGGGCGGCGTTCTCCTGCGGAGTTCAGGATCTTGATGTCTGGCTAGAACGTCAGGCTGGTCAGGATCAGAAACGCAATCTAGCCGCCGTCTTTATTCTCACGCCCGATGGCAAAACCGTCGCCGGCTTCTACTCCCTCTCCGCGCATTCCATTCAGGCCGCTGATCTTCCGCCTGAAATGTCTAGAAAGCTTCCCCGCTTTCCGCTCCCTGTTACTCTGCTGGGCCGCGCGGCCCTTCACCAATCTCTCCACGGCAAGGGGCTTGGAGAGTTCCTCCTTATTCACGCGCTGGAACGGGCCTGGCTAGGCTCCCACCAAGTTGCATCCTGGGCGGTGGTTGTCGATGCTAAAGCCGGAGCACGCGATTTCTACCTCAAACACGACTTCATTCCGCTTCCCTCGCAACCGGAAAGGCTCTTCTTGCCAATGCAAACGATTGAGATGTTATTTGAGTAGCGCTTCATCCGCGGTTATGTCCGGCATAGTATCTTGGATTTGCCGCCATTCCATCATTTGCGACGATTTCGGCGGATAATCATCCGATAGGGTGGTTGTCTGTATTCTTGTGCTTGGCAGACGGCATTCGGCAATTTGGCTCGTCCCAACGGGCCTGGAATCGGGAACCCGTAAATGGCTCTACCCACCCACGTCCTCTTGGTCTACGGCTACCTGGTGCTCTTCGCCTGGGTTCTGGTGGAGCAGCTTGGCCTTCCCCTGCCCGCCACGCCTGTGCTGCTCGCCGCCGGAGCGCTCTCCGCCGAGGGCCAAATCAGTTTTCCGCTGGCCTTCCTGGTCGCCGTAATCGCGGCCCTCAGCTCAGACGTCACCTGGTTCCTGATCGGCCGCAGTTACGGACGCCACGTTCTCCGCATCCTCTGCAAGCTCTCGCTTGAGCCCACCACCTGCGTCCGCCGCACCCAGGTCTCCTTCGGCCGGCGCCGTGCCGTTACGCTCATGACCGCCAAGTTCATACCCGGACTGGCCATGCTGGCCCCGCCCATCGCCGGCCAAAACGGCATGGAATTTTTCCCGTTTGTCTTCTTCGACGGCATCGGCGCTTCGCTTTGGGTGGGCACGCTTCTGCTGATCGGCCGTTTCTTTGGCGACGCGCTCAAACGCGATCCGCGCCTGCTCAACTGGGCTGGACAGTTCTCCGGCGCGCTGCTCGTCCTTGGCATTATCGGCTTTCTCATCGCGCGCATTCTGCGCCGGCGCATGGTGCTTAAGAAGCTGGATGCGGCTCGCCTCGACCCCGAAGAGCTGAAGAGCCAGCTCGATGCCGGCCAGCAGGTCTACATCGTCGATCTCCGCCATCCTCTCGAACTGCTCCCTGAGCCCTACACTCTCCCCGGCGCGCTCCACTTCTCGCCTGAGAGCCTGGCCGAGCGCCACAACGAGATTCCCCGCGACCGCGACGTCGTTCTCTTCTGCACCTGCCCCAGTGAGGCCACTGCCGCCAAGACCGCCATGACCCTCCACCGGCTGGGCATCGAGCGCGTCCGCCCCCTGCGCGGAGGATACGACGAGTGGAAGCGCCTCGGCTTCCCAATCGTAGACGTTCCCATCGCATCCCACATCCTCGGCTCGCACAAGTCGGCCTGATCTCTTTTCTCCGATCTCCGGCTGAAGACGTACCATAGGTGTTGACTCGAACACCGCTACGGAGCACGCCTTGGCCTACGACGATCTGCGCGACTGGATCAAAACGCTTGAGAAGCACGGCGAACTGCGCCGCATCCGCGAGGAGGTTTCGCCGGAGCTCGAAATCACCGAGATCACCGACCGCGTGAGCAAGATCGGTTCGCGGTCCGGCGCAAATACCAGTAAGAAAGAAGAGAAGTACGCGCCCGGCGGTCCGGCGCTGCTCTTCGAAAATGTCAAAGGCCATCCCGGCCACAAAGTCCTCATCAATCAGTTTGGCAGCGAGCGCCGCATGGCGCTGGCCCTCGGCGTCGAGCGCCTCGATGAAATTGCCGAGCGCATCCATGGTCTGATGAACGTCAAAGCGCCTGAAGGCTTACTCGACAAGCTCAAGATGCTGCCCCAGCTCGGCGCGTTAACCAGCGCCTTCCCCAAGACGGTTGCGGCCAAAGACGCACCCTGCAAAGAAGTCATCCGCAAATCCAAAGATCACGGTGGGACCGGCGACTTCGACCTCAACCACTTTCCGATTTTGAAGTGCTGGCCTCACGATGGCGGCCGCTTCATCACCCTGCCCTGCGTCCACACGCGCGACCCGCGCAGCGGCAGGCGAAACATCGGCATGTACAGGATGCAGGTTTACGACGGCCAGACTACCGGTATGCACTGGCAGCGCCAGAAAGTAGCCGCGGAGCACTACCGCAATGCGCTGCGCGCGGCAGCCACGGCCTCTGCAGGCTCTGACCCAACCCTCAGCTCAGCCGCGGCCCGCGTAAACATGATGGCAGAATCGGCCGGTGGCGCGGTTTCCATTCCAGACGGCCCCATTGGCGGTATGCCGCAAATCTCGCTCGGCAATCTCAAAGGCTCGCGACTTGAGGTTGCTGTAGCCATCGGCACCGATCCCGCGACGACGTTTTCAGCCATCGTTCCCGCCCCGCCCGAAGTTGAAGAGTCTATGATCGCGGGATTTCTGCGTGGCAAGCCTGTCGAAATCGTGAAGTGCGAGACGGTCGACCTGGAAGTGCCGGCCCATGCGGAAATTGTTTTGGAGGGCTACGTTGAATTAGGGGAATTACGGCCTGAAGGGCCCTTCGGCGACCACACAGGCTTCTACACGCTCACGGACGAGTACCCCGTCTTCCACCTCACAGCGATCACGCATCGCAAAGACCCTATCTACGCCGCCACCATTGTGGGCAAGCCTCCCATGGAAGACGCGTACATGGGCAAGGCCGTCGAGCGCATCTTTTTGCCGGCGATGAAGATGACCATCCCCGAGCTGGTCGACGTGCATCTCCCGGTCGAGGCCGTCTTTCACAACCTCATGATCGTGTCGATTCGCAAGAGCTATCCAGGGCAGGCGCGCAAGGTGATGAGCGCCATCTGGTCTCTGGGCCAGGCCATGTTCACCAAGTGCATCATTGTGGTCGACGAGGACTGCGACGTGCAGAACACCGCTGAGGTGGTGCTGCGCGTGGCCAACAACATCGACCCCGAGCGCGACATCCAGTTCACGCTGGGTCCGGTCGACTCGCTCGACCACTCGTCGCGCCTACCGAATTATGGGTCGAAGATGGGGATCGATGCCACGCGCAAGTGGAAGGCCGAAGGATTTGAGCGCCCGTGGCCGGCGATGATCGAGATGGACCGGGAGACCAAAGCAAAGGTGGATGCGATGTGGGCCAAGCTGGGACTGTAGGGACCAAAACGCCAGACCCGCAATCGTGATCCGTCACGGGGCAAGCGGATCGTTTTTCGGGAAGGGAAGCCGGGCAATCGGAGGAAAGACGCGCACCCGTTCCACCTTCCGGCTTGTTGATGCCACCACTTCTACTCGCAGCCCGATTGGCTCCAGCAGCAGCGTTTCACCGGCAACAGGAATCCGCCCTTCGATCTCGCTTACCAGGCCGCCAACCGTCGCCGCCTCGTACTCCTCGCCCAACTCCACCGGTTCACCGAAGAGATCCCCGAGCTGATCTGCGGGAAAGCTCCCCGGCACTACCCATGCGCCGCCGGGCTCGCGCTGCGGCTCCTTGTTGACCGAATCCTTTTCGTGTTCGTCACGAATCTCGCCCACAATCTCTTCAAGCAGATTCTCGATGGTGACAAGGCCCGCCACGCCGCCGTATTCATCCACCACAATGCACATGTGCTGCTTGTCGCGCTGCATCTCACGGAGCAGCTCGTAACCCTTCTTGGTCTCCGGCACAAACAGTGCCGAATGCTGGATGCTGGCCACCGTCCGCGTGCGCGCCTCTTCATCGGCAATCTGCAGCAGGTCGTGGGCAAAGGCGATGCCGGTCACGTTGTCCAGCGTTCCCGCGTACACCGGCACGCGTGAAAAATTGTGCTCCCTGAGCAGCTCAAGAAACCGCTCCAGCGTGATCGTGTCAGGAACCGCAAAGACCTCCGGCCGCGGGGTCATAATGTCGCGGATCAGCTTGTCGCCGAATTCAACAGCCGACCGCACCAGCTCGCGGTCGCTCTGCTCCAGGATTCCTTCTTCTTCGCCGGCCTCGATCAGCGCCTCGACATCGACCGCGGACTCTTCTTCAGGGGTGGTGGGCTGCTCAGCCAGCGCGGCCACAGAAAAGAAGAAGCGAATGAAGACCGTGATCGGCGAGACGATCCATAGAAGCAAGCGAATGGGCCACAGGATACGCACCGCCCACAATCCCTTTGTGCGATTGAAGAGCAGCGAGGGCACAAGCTGCAGGCAAACCACCACCACCAGCACCAGCCCCAGGATGGCCTGCGCAATCTCTGCAGCCGCGGGCGGCCCAGTTTGCGTCCCGCGATCAAAGAGCACCGTTCCGAATTCGAGCGCGATGAGGCCCAGCGCGAGTTGCTGCAGGACGGCAGAGGAAAGGGCGGCGTGCTCACGCTCGAGACCGATGTGCGGCTCGATCCGCTCTTCCCACGCGTCCAGATTCTCCTGCTCTTCGCGGCTCAGAATTTTGCCAAAGTCGGAGTAGACGCGGCTGATGTACGAGGCCAGCGTAGCAATCGCCGCCAGCAACAACACCATCGCAATGGCCATTGCGCTCATCGCTTTGCACCCGCACGCTCAATCAGCCCCTGCGGAAGGTTGAGCTTTCCGCGCAAAAGCCTCTCCCGCTTCGCCATCCGTCCGGCGTCGTTTTCGTGATCGTATCCCGCCAGGTGAAGCAGACCGTGGAGCATCAGAACCTTCAACTCTATTCCCAGGGAGTGGCCACACGCCGCGCTCTGCCGCCGTGCAGTATCCACGCTGATGGCGAGATCACCGGCAATTTTTTCCGGCCCCACCGTCCCAGCCGGAAATGACAGCACATCCGTCGCCTTGTTCTTGCGCCGAAATCGACGGTTCAGATCCTTAACCGCCGCGTCGGTGGTCAGCAGCACCGTCACCTGTCCGCGCAGCCCCAAGACATCCTGCGCCAACTTGAGAAACCGGGCCAGGGTACGCGGCGTTGGCAGCTTTAGATTCGGGGATTTAGTCGTGGACGTGGACGCATTCACCCTCTTCGCCGCATTTGAACGCGGCGCAGGGTCAGGCTCCAAATCTGGGTCGAGGAGGATCATCGTGCACGGGGCTGCCAAGGCCAGCGGCTCCGCTTCATCTTTAATTCTACGCGTATCACGCAACTGCGGCGTTGACGGTGCGTCGGAAACAGTATGCAAGATGAATCAGCGTCGGCTTACAGCACCGTCGCAAGCTTAGCTAAAACCGAATCTCCGTAATCCGGGTCTTTTTCCGAGAATTGCGCCTTGCGGTTGATTGGATTGAAATTCAGATAGACACCACTCTCGTCCTTAGCACTCCCGAGGAAAATCTTCATGTCAGTCCAGTTTCCCGGAGGCGTTGCCGAGAAACTACCTCCCTGTTCCTGCGAGTTGTGTTCACCGAAAATCAGATACTCAAAGGGCAAACGCGACGTCCTTTGGACATTCGTAGGGAGATGTTTTGCTTCCAGCGCCTTCTCGAGCGCTACCAACATGGTGCTGGCATCGGAACCTGGCATCGACAGAATGGCGCCCTGGCCCGATGACACCTCAAGACTATCGCCAGCCGCCGAGCCCATTGGGGTCGGGGGAGCGATTTCGATTGTGAATCTAGCGGTCTTGCGCTGATCAGAGTAAGTTGCGAGCCAACGTCGCGAGCCGTTGTTTTGAGGCAACGGTGTCAGGTCGAATCCCACGGAGTTTGGATCGGAGATGTAAGGTTCAGCCGCCAAGGCTAAGTCCTGGGCTGATGGCTTATGGCATGACGATAGCAAAGCAATTATCACGGCGGACGAAAAGAACAACGAGCTGAAACGAATCATCGCTCGCGTCCTTGCGCAAAGAAGAATCCACAAGGAGTCTTCATGCCAAGAAATCACTGCGGCTTGGCCTGCACCGCGACCTGTGCCTGCTCGCGTTCCTCGCGCTGGTCCAGGCTCACCCCTGGACCCACGCGGATCGCCTCGCCCATGGCCAATGGCAGCTCCTGCTGTTGCGGCTTGGCGCTTTCGTAGGCGCGCACGATGCGCTGCACCAGCGCGTGGCGCACTACGTCGGAGTCCTCAAAGTGGCAGAAGTGAATGCCTTCCACGCCGTCGAGAATATTGATGGCGTCCAGGAGTCCGGACCGGCGCGGATTGGGCAGGTCAATCTGCGTAATGTCGCCAGTAATCACGGCTTTGGAGTTGTTGCCCATGCGCGTCAGGAACATCTTCATCTGCTCGATGGTCGTGTTCTGCGCCTCGTCCATGATGATGAAGGCGTCGTTCAGTGTGCGCCCGCGCATAAACGCCAGCGGCGCAACCTCAATCACGTTCTTCTCCAGCATCTTGTCTACTTTTTCAGGATCGAGCAGGTCGTAAAGCGCGTCGTAGAGCGGACGCAGATAAGGGTCGACCTTTTCCTGCAATGAACCCGGCAAAAAGCCCAGTTTCTCGCCGGCTTCCACCGCCGGCCGCACCAGCACAATGCGGCTCACCTTCTTAGCGTTGTATGCGGACACGGCCATGGCCACAGCCAGGTAGGTTTTGCCCGTGCCCGCCGGACCCACGCCAAAGACCATATCGTGCTGTTCGATGGCCTCTACGTACTTGCGCTGATTCACGCTACGCGGCTGCACTGTCCGCTTCACGCCCGCGGAGCGCTGCTTGCCGGAGTCGGCAATCGACTTCAGTGTCGTCGCCGGATCGGCCACCACCAGGCGCAGCATGCCGTTCAGTTCGCCGTTGTGCGGATTCACGCCCTGCCGCCGCAGAGCCTCAAAATCCTGAAAGATGCGCTGCACGCGCGCCACGCCTTCTTCCGGTCCCTGCACATGCACGGCGTCGGAGCGAAGATCGATGCGGACGCCAAGCGAGTCTTCCATCAGCCTTAGGTTTTCATCGCGGGTCCCGAACAGGGGCTCAAGGTTGGGCGTGATCTCCAGTGCGATCTTCAAAGGATTCGATGTCCTCCAAACCGGCGCGTTGCGTTGACTGAATGCCGGCTGCCGCCCAGGAGGGCTGCAACCCGCAGGATCATGGGGAAGCTATCGGCTGCATCTGCCGCAGGGTTGAGGCCCGCGCCGACGGTGGTCATCAAGATGGTTAGATTTGAAGCAGAATTCAGCGCGCCGGGCACGACCCATTCCGTCTTCTGGGCTTCCTGCCGGGGGCGCGGGTTGGCGAGGGCTACCAAAGTGGATATCTGCGCTGAGATTAGCGCGAGCCGCTTCATCCGTCAATCCGCGGCACATTAATTTGGATGATTCCAGTGCCTTGCAGGATACCTGGACCGTCCAGCTGGCGCGGCCGGGGCGGCTCCGTCAAGGGTCCCCGGCAGGAACCTCGAATGTCACCAGCTCCGCGCGAAAGCCGCGGGTGCGGAACGTTCCATAGACGATTCCGGCCGCCAGCCAGGTTAGGCCGACCAGGAATGCCGGACGGCTGAGATGAACCCAGAGCAGGGCGCAGACCAGGAATCCGAGCACGGGTACGGCCAATCCGAGCGCACTGCTGCGGCCGGGCTGGCGCAGTTGGTGGATAAAAGAAGCAGCGTTGACACCCATAAACGAGATCAATGCGCCGAAGTTGAGGGCCTGGGCGCCGATCTCATAGGCACCGCCGCCCAGGCGGTTGGCAAAGAACTCGAGAATGCCCGCTCCGGCCAGCGCCAGTGCTCCCACCAGCAGAATATTGTTCCGAGGGACGTGACGGCGCGGTTCGACGGCGCCAAAGAATGCTCTGGGCAGCGCATTGCCGCGCCCCATGCCGTAAAGCAGGCGACCGGCCGCAAGCTGCGCGCCCATCCCTGAGCCCATGTTGGCCACCAGCAGCGTGAAGTTGATGATCTGGAAGAGAATTATGCCTCCGGCCTGGCGTGAAAGCATGGCGAAGGCAGACTCGACCTGGTCGCTCGGGAAGGGCTTTGAGCCCCAAAGAAGCTGCGCTGCGTAAACTTCTACCGCGGAGAGCAGACCGGCGAGGAGGCAGACCAGGACCGTGGCCAGCATAATATTGCGGCGCGGGTTCTCAACCTCCTCAGACAATGTGGAGACGGCGTCGAATCCGATGTAGGAAAGTACGGCCACCGAGGTTCCGGCCAGGATGCTGGCGGGATGGAAGTCGCCAGGCTGGTAGAACGGGTGAGTGAAGAAGCCGGGATCGTGGTGTACGCCCCAGACCGTACGGGCCACGCTGGCCAAAAAAATGAGAACAACCACCGTCATGCCCACGCAGAGGACTTCGTTCAACTGAGCTGAAGTCTTAATGCCACGCAGGTTCGTCCAGGTGAAGAAAGACGCGAAGAGCAGAATCCAGAGGTAATAGTTGAGGCCGGGAACGATATTCATCGCCGCCTTGGCGCAGAATGCCGTGCATATTAGGGGATTGAGCAGATAATCCATCACCATGGCCCAGCCAACCAGGTAGCCGAGTGCGGGATGCATCTCCTGGCCGACATAGGTATACGCGGAGCCTGCGCTCGGATACACGCGCGCCATGCGCCCATAGCTGATGGCCGTAAAAAGCATGGCGACCATGGCGATCAGGATGGTTGTGACAACGTGGCCATGAGCCTTGTTGCTGATGACGCCGTAGATTCCCATCGGCGCGGTGGGCTGAACAATGACCATGCCGATGATAATCAGATTCCACAGGCCAAGCGCGCGTTGCAGGCGGACTGGGGCGGCCACGGCAGGCGCGACGGCCGGGCCCTCTTGGCTTGATTGATGCAAAGGGAGGCTCCACGAGGAAGAGTACCATTTTCACGGGCGAGACCTGTGCTTATCCGCCCGTCGGGCCGGTCCTGCGGAGCATCCTACCCTGTAAAGTGCCAGATTGACCCTCAGCCGACTTTCCCGTAGACTAAGAAATTGCGAGGGATGCGGCTCAGTTTGCATTCTCGGGTGCATATCTTGCCCGGGGCCACTTTGGTGTCGATCCTGTCCAACCGCATCATTCTCCCTGACAAAGGGCTAAGAGATTAAGGAAGTATCATGGCAAACCATGTATCGTCGCTGAAGCGCGCTCGCCAAACCGAGACCCGCACTGAAGTAAACCGCTCCAACCGCAGCCGCGTTCGTACCAGCCTGCGCTCGCTGCGCGAGGCTCTCGTCAAGGGCGATGTAAAGGCCGCCCAGGTGCAGTACCGCGCTACCGTCTCCGCTCTCGACAAGAGCGTGCAGAAGGGCATTTTGCACGACAACACAGCGTCGCGCTACAAGAGCCGGCTCAACGCGCGGCTCAAGGCCCTGGCTACCGCCAAGAAAGCCTAAGCCTCAAGCTGGAATCCGTCAAAATTTGTGCCAGAAACAAACAGCCGGGAGCGATCCCGGCTGTTGCTGTTTTTGGCCGAGGGACATTTCCGATCTGTTCGCAAGCATGATTGCGGCAATCGGAAAAATAAAAGCGGGGGCCCGGCCTACGCTGTGCGGACCTACGACGCTTTGCCGCGAAGTTCTTGTTCCGCGCGCAGCCAGTCGTCTTCATGATGGCCGTGCTGGTGGCCGCGCTCTGCCCAGAACCTGTGTGCCAGTTGCGCAATCTGTTCGTGGCTAGCCGGCAGCAGGTGAATCTTGCTCTCCGGCGAAGCAGCCATCTTGCTCTTGGTTGCGGCAGGCTTCCCGGTCACGGGCGCTTTCTTAGCCGTGGCGGGTTTGCCGGTTGCCTTGGCTGCGGGTGCTATCGCTTTTTTGACGGTCTTTGCCATTGAGAAATCCTCCATGGGTTGGGGGCCAACGATGCGGCCGTCTGGTGCGGTTCTCAGTCACTCAGCAGGGAAACCATTGCAGTGAAGCAGCTTCTCCGTCCGGGTTGCCCACAGACACCTATCCGTCTGCGGGGCGGAATGAAATGCCACCCCCCACGATTCCAAAGATTCCTTGTGACTTGGAGAACCGGTCTACTGAAAGGATACCGGAGAATGAGGTTCAACTCAAGGCTTGGAGCCCATCTGCTGAATCTGAACGGTTAACGCGCCGGTTGCGGAGCTTAAATGCGGGAGCGTGTTTGCGATGACGCCGGTAGAAGTAACTGTCCTGGACCCGGATGTCCACCTTGTCCGGCGATTGCAAAGCCTCGGACCGCCGCTCTAGTAATCATTGACACGATGAAAAGTGGCTGATAACTTCGTTCATTGCAAATGGGCTAGTCAAATTATCGTCGCGCGAGCGGCTGTACTTTCCTCGACGGGTGCACATTGAATCCATGAGATGCGGCTGATCGCTGCGGCCGCAGGGAAGGGAATCCATGCAACGGGCATTTAGCCTTCTTGCCGGCTGGGTGGTGCGCAGTAGCTGCGCGGCAGTGTTTTTTGGGGCCGTTACCGTGCCGGCATTTGCTCAGCAGGGACATGAAACCAGCTCCGAGCAGATACAAGCTGGATACCGGCTTTATGTTGGCCAATGCCAGATTTGCCATGGCGCATATGGCGACGTTATCGACGGCGTGAACCTCTCCCGCCAGCTATTCAAGACAGCCCGAACGGATGACGATATTCGTCTCGTGATCACCACAGGCAGACCGGCCGGCATGCCCCCCTTTGTGCTTAAGCCGGACGAGTTGGACGAGCTGGTCGCTTTTATTCGTTCAGGTATGGATCAGAGCGGTGTCCCTTTCCGGCTGGGCGATGCCGCGCGAGGCAAGGTGGTCTATGACAGCGCCGGCTGTGCCCAGTGTCACCGCGTCGCCGGCAAAGGCTCACGCACCGCACCCGATCTCACCGACATCGGGTTCATCCGCCGTCCAACCCAGCTAATAACTTCGCTGACCAATCCCAGCAAGGCCACCCAGCCGATCAACCGGCCTATCACTATCGTGACAAAGGACGGCCGCACCATCACGGGCCGCCGATATGACGAAGATACATTTTCTGTGCGCCTGATTGACAGCCAGGAACGGTTGCTATCGATCCAGAAGTCCGATATCAGCCACTATGACGTGAACGCGACCAATATGCCGTCCTATAAGGACAAGCTCACCGATGATCAGATCTCCGATCTTCTGGCCTATTTGGTTTCGTTGAAGGGATGACTATGCAACGGAAACTTCCATTATTCCTCCTGGTTGGCGCGCTGGTTCCCATGGCCGCCATCGCGCAGGTCACCTCGCAGCGCATCGAGAACGCTGCTGGCGAGCCGCAAAACTGGCTCACTTACAGCGGCGCCTATTCCGGCCAGCGCTATAGCACGCTTACCCAAATCAATCAGGCGAATGTGAAGGACCTGGAACAAAAGTGGATTGTGCAGGACCAGGTGTTCGGCAACTGGGAGACCGTCCCGCTGGTTGTTGACGGAATCATGTATCTCACCGAGCGGCTTAATGATGTGATGGCGGTGGATGCGAGGACGGGCAGGCTTTTCTGGCAATACCGCTGGACAAACGATCCCGGCATGCGTACCTGCTGCGGCGCTCAAAATCGCGGGGTGGCAATCCTGGGCGACATGTTGTACATGGGCACGCTGGACGCCCATCTGCTCGCGCTGGACGCCAAGACCGGCAAGCTCATCTGGAACACCACAGTGGCCGACTTTAAAGACGGCTATTCGCTGACCATGGCTCCCCTGATTGTGCACGACAAATTCATAGTGGGCAC
>Ga0302320_10024528_pt1 | contig 11761 bp, 7 predicted proteins | sample Bog_T0_3_FD_202130 | JGI IMG/M metagenome (GOLD analysis project Ga0302320, IMG submission 202130) | Peat permafrost microbial communities from Stordalen Mire near Abisko, Sweden - Bog_T0_3 | ecosystem: Environmental > Terrestrial > Soil > Wetlands > Peat | place: Sweden: Abisko, Stordalen Mire... | reverse complement strand
GGGTCGGGCTGTGCCGGGGCCCATGACGAGGTCCTCGCCCTTGCCGACGCGGTTCAGGCGCCCATCGTCCATGCTCTGCGTGGTAAGGAGATCATCGAGTACGACAATCCCTTCGACGTCGGCATGACGGGACTGCTCGGATTCAGCTCCGGCTACCACGCTATGGAGCAATGCGACACCTTGCTGATGCTCGGCACCGACTTTCCCTATCGGGAGTTCTATCCGCAGGGCGCCACCGTGCTCCAGGTGGACCTGCGCGGTGAGAACATCGGCCGGAGGGTCAGGGTTGACGTACCACTGGTAGGCACGGTGAAGGACACCGTGACGGCGCTCCTTCCCCGACTGAAGCCGAAGACCGACGGTCGTCACTTGGAGCGGATGCGGAGGCATTATGCCAAGGCTCGCGAAAATCTCGACGAGCTGGCGATCAATGACCACAATCGGACCCCGCTCCACCCCCAGTTCGTCGCGAAGACAGTTGACCAGGCTGCCACAGACGACGCGGTCTTCCTCGCCGACGTCGGCACTCCCGTGGTGTGGGCCGCTCGGTACCTCCGTATGAACGGCAAGCGCCGACTAATCGGTTCGTTCACCCATGGGTCGATGGCGAATGCGCTCCCGCAAGCAATCGGGGTTCAGGCGTCGCAACCCGGCCGTCAAGTCGTGACCTTTTCTGGCGATGGCGGGTTGGCGATGATGTTCGGAGAGTTGATTACCCTCCGACAGCTGAATCTTCCCGTGAAGGTCGTGGTCTTCAACAACGGAGCACTGAGTTTCGTCGAGCTCGAGATGAAGGCGGCCGGGTTGGTCAACTTCGGCACGGAGCTACAGGACCCGAACTTCGCGGCGGTCGCCTCTGCTTTGGGGTTGTACGGCACGCGGGTGGAACGACCCGTCGACCTAGCGCCCGCTCTTGAGGCGGCGTTTGCCCACGACGGGCCAGCATTGATCGAGGTCATGACGGCCCGACAAGAGCTTTCCATCCCTCCAACCATCACGTTTGAGCAAGTCAAGAATGTCACGCTCTATGCAACGAGAACCGTGTTGTCGGGGCGTGGTGACGAACTCATCGATCTTGCCAAGACAAATGTCGCCCGCCGCCTCACCGTCTAAGGAGAAATGACCCATGTCCGGATTGAAGACAAGCGAGAGCCCATCTAACCGTTCCTCGCAGTCCGTGTTGCTCCCGCAGGGAGAAGACGAAGCAACGAACACCGAATCTCCGGTCGCCGCTGTGCTCTCGCTTCTCGACCAGACCAGGGTCTGGCAGGAGGACCTGTACCGCCACCTTCACCAGAATCCGGAACTGTCGTTTCAAGAGCACCACACGGCCACCGCGGTGGTCGAACGCCTAAAGAGCCACGGATTTGACGTCCACGAGGCGGTCGGAGGAACTGGTGTGGTTGGCATTCTTCGCAACGGTGTCGGTCCGACCGTCTTGATGCGCTCCGAGATTGATGCCCTTCCTGTAAAGGAAAAGACCGGCCTTCCCTACGCGAGCACAGTCACCGCCGCGGACCAGGCGGGCGACGTAGTACCCGTGATGCACTCGTGCGGTCACGATGTGCACATCACGTGTCTGCTCGGTGCCTGTTCGCTGTTAGCGAGTGCACGGACGTGCTGGAGCGGCTCCGTAGTCGCGCTGTTCCAACCAGCCGAAGAATTGGGTGAAGGCGCCCAAGCCATGGTGGACGACGGACTGGCGCAGATCGTGGGTGACGTCAGTGTGGCCCTCACCCAGCACGTCCTGCCGTTTCCCGCCGGCCAGGTGGCGAGTCGCCCCGGTACCGTTTTCTCTGCTGCCGACAGTATGAAGATCACCGTGTACGGCCGCGGCTCGCACGGCTCGATGCCGCAGTCCTCCGTGGACCCGGTGGTGCTGGCCGCCATGATCGTGGTGCGGCTACAGACCGTTGTGGCGCGGGAGATCGCACCAACCGAACCGGCCGTGTTGACCGTGGGGAGCATCCAATCCGGCACTAAGAGCAACATCATCGGCGATCATGCTGTGCTGCAACTCAATGTTCGCAGCTACAACCAGAAGACACGCAAGACAGTGCTGGACGCCATTCGTCGTATCGTCACCGCCGAGTGCGAGGCATCCGGGTCACCGAAGGAGCCTGACTTCGAGATGTACGGCTATTTTCCGCCGACGGACAACGACACGAAGACAACCGATCGGGTCCGCGCGGCATTTGACGCCTTATTTGGAGACACGTCGAAGGACCTCGCTCTGCAAACCGCGAGCGAGGATTTCAGCGACATCCCCAACGGGCTCTCGGTGCCGTATACCTACTGGGGTCTCGGCGGAATCGATCCCGATCTTTACCGGAAAGCGGAGGCTGCTGACCGGGTGGATCAGGACATCCCGGTCAATCACTCGCCACTCTTTGCACCGGTAATTCAGCCCACGCTCGATACGGGCACAAAGGCCCTCGTGGCCGCGGCGCTCGCCTGGCTCGCTTCATAGCCTTGTTCGGACTTGCCTGTCACCGAAGGGTCCTTTAGGGGACGAGTCAGTCGGATTATTGGCAGCGTCTGATTGCCACAATTCCGGCCCTGCGAATCGAACGAATACGTGCGATAATGAACCAGCCCTAGCCCGGGTTGCAGTCCTTGAGTGCTCTTTACTGGGAGGGTTGGCGGCAATAGGTCGCGGTGCTGCTTCCCCTTTCGTCCGGAGTGTTCGAAGAACTGAGGAATAGCGAGCAAATTGAGGCCACGCGATGCTCCTGTCCGATCGACGAGTTCGACAGTGTCACGGTGACACGTGCTGATCGGGCGGAGCGAGGAGACCGCGCAGTTGAATGCGCTCCTGCAGCAGGTGCGCGGTGGTCTGGGTGGAGCCGTCGTCCTCCGCGGTGAGGCCGGAATCGGTAAGACGGCGCTGCTCAATGCCTTGGTCGATGCGGCCGGAGACCTGTCGGCGGTTCGGCTCGAGGGCGTCGAATCCGAGATGCAGCTGGGCTATGCCGCCCTGCACAGGCTTGTGCGTCCGTATCTATACCGATTGGAGCACCTACCCGAACCCCAGCGCGACGCCTTGGAATCGGCCTTCGGGCTCACGTCGTTGGCTCCGGCCGACCGGTTCATGGTCGGTCTGGCCGCGCTGAGCCTGCTGGGCGACGTGGCCAAGGATGAACCCTTGCTCATCGTCGTCGATGACGCCCAATGGCTAGACCGCGAGTCGGTGGCGGCCCTGGTCTTTGTGGCCCGTCGCTTGCACGCCGACGGAGTGGCGCTCGTGTTTGCCGTCCGGGAGTCCCTCGAGATCGGCGCAGTGTTCCAGGGCGTTCCCGAACTCCGGATCAACGGTCTGGATGAGGAGTCCGCCCGGCATCTGCTTACCGCGACGGTGGCCGCCCCGGTGAGCTACCAAGTGGCGGGCCGGATCATCGCCGTCACCCGCGGCAATCCTCTCGCCCTCGTGGAGCTGAGCAGTGAGTTGACTTCTGACCACCTGATTGAGCACGCGCCGTTGCCCGATCCACTGCCCATCGGTGAGTTGATCGAGGCGCGGTTCTTGCGCCAGGTCCGACAACTGCCGGACGAGACACAAACGATCCTGCTTGTCGCCGCCGCCGACCCGGTCGGGGATCCCGACACACTGTGGCGAGCAGCGGAGGCTCTCGGCCTCTCGGCCGCCGCAGTTGCACCTGCCTCGGACAGTGGCCTCTTGGTACTCGAACCCCGGGTCGAGTTCCGTCACCCTCTGGTCCGCTCGGCCGTCTACGGTGGCGCCACCGCGGCGGACCGACGCCGCGTCCACCACGCCTTGGCGGCCGTCATGGATGTCGAGCGGGATCCGGATCGACGGGCCCTGCATATGGCCGCTGGCGCGCTCGGCCCCGACGAGGACCTCGCTGCGGCCCTCGAGCAATCCGCCGCCCAGGCCCGGGCCCGGGGCGGCTATATCGCTGAGTCGTCGTTCCTCGTCCGCGCCGCAAGCCTCACTCCCGACCGCCAGCGAAAAGCGGATCGACTCCTTCTGGCGGCACACGCCGCATTCTTGGCCGGGAATGCCGGCTACTCCGAGTCCTTGCTGGAGGAGGCGCGACCCCACCTAGGGGGTCCGTTTGAGAGAGCGCAGGCCCAACGCCTCGATGGCCGGCTCAGGCAACCCCTGGGCCAATCCCGCCTGGCCCCATCCCTCCTCCTCGGGGCGGCCAGAGCGTTCGGGCCCATCGATCAAGTCTTGAGCCATCACTCACTCATTGAAGCGTTTGTGGCCTGCGGGGCATCGCTGCAGTTCACCGAGGGAACGACCGAGCCTGAGATCGCCCAGACCGCCCTAGAGTCTCTCAGTGCTCAATCGACGCTCACGACAAAGGCGGACCTGCTCCTCAAAGGGGTGGCCCTGCGCCACGCCGGCACCTATGCCGACGCAGTGCCGGCCATGCGCGAAGCAGTGCGCGCCTACGCAACCATGTCCTTCGAGGAACTCACCCGATGGACTGCCCTCGGTGCCCCCTTAGCCAATGAGCTGTGGGACGAGGGGGGGCTTCGGAGCACACTGGAGCGGCTTGCGGGTGCGGCGCGCTCATTGGGAGCTTTGTCTGCTCTTCAGGTTGTGTTGATCGGGTTGGCCGCCATCGAAGTCCGGGCAGGACTGTTCATGGCGGCACGGGAGCGCTACTCCGAGCTTCAGGATGTGAGCCTGGCGATTGGTGATTACGTGGAACACTACGCCCTGTTCGATGTAGATCTGCTTAGCTGGCAAGGAGACGAGCAGGCCCCGTCCAAGGCTGCCCAGCTGGTGGAATTCGGCACTGCATTTCGGGCGGCGGCGACCATCCACTACGCCAACCTGTCTCTTTCGATTTTCGACCTGGCTGAAGGACGATATGAGAAAGCATTAGCCGCCGCGCAATCGGTAGTCGATGCGGATGCGATGGGGTATAGCTGTCAGGCTCTACCCACCGTGGTCGAGGCGGCCATGCGGTGCAACGACCGTGAGGCCGCCACCGGCGCGCTGGCGTGCCTGACCGAACAGGCGATCGCCTCGGGTACGTCGTGGGGTCTCGGGCTTGTGGCGCGCTGCCGAGCCTTGATGGCCGATGGTTCGAGTGCCGAGGCGCTCTACGAAGAAGCACTAGATCATCTCGGGAAGACCTCGTGGCGCACCGAGGTGGCGCGGACCCATCTTCTCTTTGGGGAATGGCTCCGCCGCCAGGGGCGACGGACCGAGGCTCGAGAGCAACTCCGGCGGGCCTATGAGATGTTCGACACCATGGGAGCCCGGGCATTCTCCGAACGGGCCCGTGTCGAACTCCTTGCCACGGGTGAGCGGGCCCGCACCCGGCGCGTCGAGACAGCCCACGACCTGACCTCCCGGGAGCTGCAGATCGCCCGCCTGGCCGCTCAACGTGCCACCAGCCGGGAGATCGCTGGCCAGCTCTTCATCAGCGCCAACACGGTGGACTATCACCTCCGCAAGGTATTCCAAAAGCTCGGTGTGAACTCCCGGCGCGACCTCTCGGGGGTACTTCTTGAGACTGAGGGTCGGTAGGCGTCGCGGCCTCCAAGTGCCGACTGGAGGCACCGATGGTACCGTCCCCACACACGGGCAGAAGTCGAAACTAATCGTTTGAGCAACTGAGGCGATATGGTGATCCCACTGGACGAAGTAGCGCAGCATCCGGGCGGTGAGGGGTGCTGATCGGGCGGAGCGAGGAGGCAGCGGAGCTTTGCGCTCTCCTTGAGCAGGCTCGCGCAGGAATGAGCGGCACCGTGGTTCTCCGGGGTGAAGCCGGAATGGGAAAAACGGCGCTCCTGAACGCCACCGTCGATGGGGCCGAGGACCTTTCGGTCATACGGCTCGAGGGTATCGAGTCGGAGATGCAGCTCGGCTATGCCGGTCTGCATCGGCTCCTGCTTCCCTACCTCTCCCGCTTGGAGCGCCTTCCCGAGCCCCAGCGTGACGCCCTGGGGTCTGCATTCGGACTCACCTCCGTGGCCCCGGCCGACCGCTTCATGGTCGGTCTAGCCGCATTGAGCCTTCTTGGTGATGTGGCCAATGATGATCCCTTGCTGGTCGTCGTCGACGACGCACAATGGCTCGACCACGAATCAGTGGCCGCCCTCGTTTTCGTGGCTCGGCGATTGCACGCCGACCGGATTGCTCTCATATTTGCCGCTCGGGAGTCACTCGAGATCGGAGCAGCGTTTCAGGGCATTCCGGAACTCTGGGTTAAGGGTCTTGGTGAAAACTCTGCCCGCGACCTACTCGCCTCGTCTGTTGCCGACCCGGTGAGCCACCAAGTGGCAGGCAGGATCATCGCCGTCACTCGAGGAAATCCGCTCGCGCTCAAAGAGCTGGCTCACGAACTCACCTCGGAACATCTTTTGGATCACGCCCCCTTGCCCGATCCACTGCCGATCAGTCAGTTGATCGAGGCCCGGTTCCTGCGTCAGGTCCGACTACTGCCCGCCGAGACACAGATGATTCTTCTCGCCGCCGCCGCCGACCCTGACGGGGATCCCGACACGCTCCGCCGGGCTGCAGAGAACCTAGGCCTTTCGGCGGCTGCTATTGAACCCGCGGTGGACGACGGCCTCTTGGCGCTTCATCCTCGGATCGAGTTTCGCCACCCTCTCGTTCGAGCGGCTATCTATGGGGGGGCCACCGCGGACGCCCGCCGACGTGTCCACCATGCCCTGGCGGGGGCGATGGATCTCGAGCTGGATCGAGATCGAACGGCACTGCACATGGCTTTGGGAGCGGTCGGTCCCGACGAGGAGCTTGCCGCGGCCCTCGAACAGTCCGCCGCCCAAGCCCGTTCCCGTGGCGGCTACATCGCCGAGTCGTCGTTTCTGGTCCGCGCTGCCGGCCTCACCCCCGACCGCCAACGCCAGGCGGGCCGCAGCCTCGCCGCCGCCCACGCGGCGTTTTTGGCCGGCAACGCCGGCTATGCGGAATCCCTGTTGCGCCAGGCCCGCCCCCATCTGGTCGATCCGATCGAGAAAGCGCGAGCCCTGCGCCTCGACGGTGACCTCCGCTACCCACTGGGCGAGCCCCACCTTGCGCCAGCACTCCTCCTCGGGGCGGCCAGGGCCTTCGAGCCCCTCGACCGCGTCCTGAGTCACCACTCACTCCTCGATGCGTTCCTGGCCTATGGAGCATCGATGCATCTCACCGAGGGCACCACCGTGGTCGAGATCGCCCAGACCGCGCTGGAGTCTCTGCGTGCCCAGTCGACAGCACCCGCCGCGGCGGACATCCTCCTCAAGGGAGTCGCCCTGCGTCACTACGGGAACTACGCCGACGCCGTGTCGGCGATGCGAGAAGCGGTCCATGCCCAGGTCTCCATGTCTCCCGAGGAGGTGATCCGATGGCCCCATCTGGGAAGCGAGCTGGCGACCGACCTATGGGACGATGCCCTGCTTCGCGACATAGTGAAGCGGCACGAAGATGCCGCGCGCGTCCAGGGATCGCTTCCAGCTCTACTGCCCCCTCTGATAGCGTTGGCGGCTAACGATATCCGAGCGGGTCGGTTCGGGACGGCACGAGAGCGCTACTCTGAACTTCACGACGTGACGGTGACGATGGGCGGTTACGTCGACCTGTACGACCTTTTCGATGTGCAACTACTCGCCTGGCAGGGGGACCGACAGGCCGCGGTTAAGGCGGCTGAACTGCGGGAGGGCGGCACAGCCTTTCATACTGAGGGAATCGTTCACTTCGCCGATCTCGCTCTCTCGATTCTCGCGCTGGGCGAAGGTCAGTACGAGACGGCGTTGGCCGCCGCACAGTCGGTGGCCAATGCTGATACAGCGGGTTGGGCCTGTCAGGCGCTTCCCACCGTGGTCGAGGCGGGCGTGCGCTGCGGCGACCGTGACGCCGCCACTGGTGCCCTGGCCCTGCTCGATGAGCGGGCAACCCCCTCGGGCACGCGGTGGGCTCTCGGCGTCCTGGCCCGCTCCCGGGCGCTGGTCGCCGAGGACTCGAGTGCCGCCGAGCACTACCAAGAGGCGTTGGAGTACCTGGGCCACACGCCGTGGCTCACCGAGGTGGCGCATGCCCACCTTCTCTTTGGAGAGTGGCTCCGTCGGCAAAAGCGACGAAGTCAGGCCCAAGAGCAGCTGCGCCGGGCCTACGAGTTGTTCGACACCATGGGGGCACGGGCGTTCGCCGAACGGGCCCGGGTCGAACTGCTGGCCACCGGTGAACGGGCCCGCACCCGGCAAGCTGAATCGGCCCTCGACCTCACACCGCGGGAGCTGCAGATCGCCCGGTTGGCCGCTCAACGCGCCACCAGCCGGGAAATCGCCGGCCAACTCTTCATCAGCGCCAACACGGTGGACTATCACCTCCGCAAGGTATTTCAGAAGCTCGGTGTGACGTCACGGCGCGACCTCGACGAAGTGCTCCTCGAGGATGGGAGTCGGTCGGCTTAGTTGCTCGACTCCATAGTAGTGCCCCGCTGTCTTACGTCGTCTTTATGAGACCGCCGTCAATGAGATAGTTCGCCCCCGTGACGTTTGATGTGCGTGGTGAAGCCAGAAGGGCGACGAGGTTCGCCACATCCTCTGGCGTGGTAAATCTCCCGGTAGCGATCCCACCCATACCCTCAACGATGGAGTCCCGTGCTGTGCACGCGTCCGTCCCTCGAGCCGTGGCAACCGTTTCGGCGACCCCACCTTCCCCCAACCACAGATCAGTACTTACAGGGCCCGGCGAAACGGCATTGACGCGTATACCCTGCGATCCGAACTCCTGCGCCAGGGACTTCGTCAGGTTCACCACGGCAGCCTTCGCCGCCCCGTACTCGATAGTGCTTCCGTCGGGCTGAAAAAAGGAGTTGACCGAGGCAATGTTGACGATCGCCCCGCTGCCTTGTTGAACCATCGCCGGCAGAGCCGCTCGACTCGCCCGTAATGTTGTGAAGAAGTTCATCTCCAGCGCCCACTGGAAATCACTATCTGTAAGGGTGAGAAATCCGTCAAGCCCGATCCGCAAGCCTCCGATGTTGTTGACCAGAACGTCGACTCTCCCGTATTTGTCCAAGGCTCGTTGGACGAGCTCGGCCGGAGCGCTCCGGTCGGAGAGGTCGATTGCGACCGCCGTGACATTCTGAAGGCCCTGCAGACTTGAAATCCCACGGGCAGCAGCGACAACGAGAGCCCCTTCGTCGGCGAGCGCTTCAGTCACTGCCATTCCGATTCCCTTGCTGGCACCCGTCACGATCGCAACCTTGTCCAGCAACATCAGATCCACACGCGCCTCCTGAGCTCTTAAGGGGAAATCAGTAAGTGCCCTTTGGTGCGCCTCGGACCTCACCCCAGTATCATTTTGATGAGTTTCTCCCCGTCGTCGAATCCCCGAAAGCATGTAGTCGGGGAAGACGCTGAATCGACCGGCAACCAGTCGGGTGCAATATGGGTTGTAACTCGGCCTGTGCAGCGCGTCCGCCCTCTTTGACGCCCCAAGTGACAGCGACTACCCGCTTTCCATGATGCGAGCCCAGTCCCGACCATTGGCCCGGTGATTCGGGGCGCTCCCAGCACGGAGGGGCTATTGGAATCCGGCCGGACCAGTGGTTCCCAACGGGACCAACAGATGGGGAATTTCGCGGCGTGACCTGGGAGAACTCTTCGAGCAGGGCGCCTGATGCCCGAGCTATCCATCTTCCCCCTGCAAAGCCGCGAACTACTTGGAATCAAGGACCCGATGCGTCTCGGAGATCGGCATGCTGAAGAGCGTGAGAGCAGAGCTTCTCGACGCAAGGAGCGAACAAGTGGATCAGAGATCGATGTTGTGGGATAGCGGTAGGCACGGAAGCGATGGCCTGGGGTTGATCAGCGATTGCAGCGCAGCGTTGTTCTACAACGCTTTCGGGCTCTATGCGGAGGCGTTTGTGGCGGCTGAGCGAGCGAGCCACTATTCAAAGGAGCTGGGCCTCACGACGCTGGTGCTGCCCGAACTTATAGAGGCGGCCATTCGAAGTGGCGGAGCCGAGCGTGCCACCGAGGCTCTCGAGGAGCTCGCCGAGTCAGCCCGTGCCAGCGGTACGGACTGGGCCCTCGGGGTCGAGGCGCGTTCGCGTGCGTTGCTGAGTCCGAGCGAGGTGGCAGAAAGGTTCTATCGGGAGGCAATTGACCGCCTGGGCCGTACACCACTGGAGATAGAGTTGGCCCGCGCTCATTTGCTGTACGGCGAGTGGCTCCGCCGAGAGAATCGGCGCGTCGATGCGCGTCGGGAACTTCGATCAGCGCATGAGATGTTCCTCGCAGCGGCGGCTCACGCATTCGCCGAGCGGTCAAGCCGCGAGCTTCTGGCAACGGGTGAACATGCCCGCAAACGAACGGTAGAGACACGCTTCGAGCTCACCGCACAGGAGGCACAGATCGCTCGCCTCGCCGGAGACGGGCGCACAAATCCCGAAATAGGTAGTGAGCTCTACATCAGCCCACGCACCGTCGAGTGGCACCTACGCAAGGTGTATCCGAAGCTCGGCATCAGTTCCCGTCGGCAGCTGCGTGCGGCATTGCCCGATCGCTTTCGTACGGTCGTATTCACGTAAGCGAGTTTCGGCCATGGATGGCACAGATGAGGGAGGTGGAGATGAGTGAAGCAACGCAGTTGATTCTTGGAGCCGAAACCTTCTTTTCGGACGGAGCCTGTGGCGAGATAACACGGGTCGTGCTCGATCCGGTGACACGGGTGGTGAGTCATTTGGTGGTGGAACCAAAGCATCGGCAAGGCCTCGGACGCATGATCTCAGGGGTGCTCCTCGACGTCTCGACCGCCGGCATTCTGCTCAAGTGCACGTCAGCTGAGTTCGACGCCTTTGACCACGCGGAAGAGACGGTATTCCTGCCGGGTACCGGTGGCCGCGCGGCATATATTGCAGGACACCCTCTTCCGCAGCCCTATGAGGGTCTGGTTGATGTGATCGGTGAGGTCCCTCAGCCCGTGACCTACGACACGATCCCCCAGGGTGAGGTCGAACTTCGAGGCAAAGAGCTTGTCGAGGCGACTGACGGAGAAATAGGCAGAGTTCGGGGCCTGGATGTCGATTGGGACAGCGGCCAAGTGGTGGACCTACTCGTTCACGAAAGTCACGTGTGGGGACGCAGGGAACTTGCCATTCCTATCGAAGACGTTGCGGTGATCGCCGATGGCGTTCGTCTCAGCATCGCAAAGCGCGAGGTGCGAAGGATGTCTGCCGGCATCTCTCACGCGCGGGGCGGAACGGGCCACCACACCTCGGCCGCGGGCTCTCAAGACCGCGCCAGGGATACATACCGGCTCGACAACCCTCCCAGAGTGCGATCGTGACGAAGGAGTATGGGACGTATAGCTCGATGGACTGCGATATCAAACTACGGAGGAAACAGCAATGACGATAACCGCCAGTACCCCACCCCAGTTAGATTCGGTGGCGTCCTTGCCTCGGGGCTATTCGGATAGGTCGCGGCGCGGTGGAGGCAATTCGAAAGAGACGACACAGATCGACGTGACGATGTTTGCGGGATTGCTCGACGATCCCGCGATCGCCCTCTGGGCTGCAGAGGCATCGGCAAAATATCAGGTCTCCGCACTTGGCGCGATCGGACTTCTTGCACATGCCCTCCTCGTTGACGGCGAGCAGTGACACCTCGACCTCTGTGGCTTGAACGTGTGCAGGGCGATGGCAAATGACGGTGAGTGAGGAAGACGCCCACAACGAGGCGCCGCTACTCGAGATCGAACTGATGGAGATCTCCCACGGCTGTCTCGCCCGACTCAGTGGCGACCTCGTCGCGGAAACGAGGGCGG
>Ga0302320_10024526_pt1 | contig 11761 bp, 11 predicted proteins | sample Bog_T0_3_FD_202130 | JGI IMG/M metagenome (GOLD analysis project Ga0302320, IMG submission 202130) | Peat permafrost microbial communities from Stordalen Mire near Abisko, Sweden - Bog_T0_3 | ecosystem: Environmental > Terrestrial > Soil > Wetlands > Peat | place: Sweden: Abisko, Stordalen Mire... | reverse complement strand
GCCGCCGTCCAGTGTTTTGTTCCAGTTCACGCCATAGTCTTTGCGGTTGATGGTCAGGCCGGCCTGGGCGCCGATGCGGGTGTTGCCCCACGGATCTTTGACTGGGCCGGAGACGGTGAAAGGAAGCGCGACGTCTTTCGAGATGCCGTGAATGATCAGCGAGCCGTAGGCAGTGTAATTGTCGCCGCTCTTTTCCACGCGGGTGCTCTTGAACGTGATCTCGGGATACTTAGCGACATCGAGGAAGTTCGGGCTCTTCACGTCCGCGTCGCGATTGTCGTTGCGCGTGCTCAGGCTGCCCGCTTTGATGTGAACGTCGACGGAATCCTTCGAGGCATCCTGGGGATCGTACACAATCACGCCGCTGAAGTCGGTGAAGTTGCCGTTCACGTGGCTGATGACGAGGTGAGTGACGGAGAATCCGACGGAGCTGTGGACGGGGTCGATGTTGAAGGTGTCGGCGGCGAAGGCCGAGAAGGAAAAGACAAGGGCTGAGATGAGTGTGAGAATGGCTCTTCGATCGATGTGCATGGCAATCTCCTTGAAATCTTTATTAATTAGTATGTTGCGCTTCTTTCAAGCCATCCCTAGCCCATCAACATGCCGCCGTTGACGTTCAGCACATGGCCGGTGATGTACGCCGCTTCGTCAGAGGCGAGAAATGCGACGCAGGCTGCCACCTCTTCGGGTGTGCCAACGCGTCCCAGCGGGATGTGTTGCAACGCACCGGTTTTCAATTCTTCCGACAACCCCGAAGTCATGGCGGTTTGGATGAATCCGGGCGCGACTGCGTTACAAGTTATATTGCGCGAGGCGACTTCGCGGGCCATAGCCATGGTAAGTCCGATCAGCCCGGCTTTGGACGCGGCATAGTTCGCCTGTCCAGCCTGGCCAGTTTGCCCGAAAACGGACGTAATGTTAATGATGCGCCCCCAGCGTTGTTTGAGCATGGAACCAATGGCATGCTGGATAAATAAATATGCCGACGTCAGATTAGTATTTAGGACGGCGTCCCAGTCGGCGCGCTTCATTCGCATGACGAGCTGGTCGCGGGTAATTCCGGCATTATTGACAAGAATGTCGATCTTTCCTAGGTCGGCGATGGCAGCTTTGCAGGCGGCTTTGACCTGCTCTTCATCGGCGACGTCTGCTGTATACGCGGTCGCTTTACCGCCCTCGGCGGTGACAGCCTGTACCAATTCGTCCAATTTCTCGCGGTTGCGAGCGACCGCTGCGATCGACACCCCCTTTTCTGCCAGTTTTAATGCGCAGGCATGCCCGATGCCTTGTGATGCGCCGGTGATCAATGCAACGCGACCCGAAAGTCCCAATCGATTTCTCCTATGAATGAAGGCAAATTATAAATGGGCGGAAGCAGTAACGCCTCGCCTCAGCAATTTGACCGCAACGCCGGACACCCATAAAATCAAAAGGCAATCTTTCCCTGACGGCCATCGCGCCGGTCAGCGCGGCGTTGCCCCCTCGTTCAACGGCAGGACAGCTGACTCTGACTCAGCATATCGGGGTTCGAATCCCTGGGGGGCAGCCAATTCCTGCCAGTATTCATGCATGTTTTACTAGTGTCCTATGTTGTTGCTGTGTCCGGGGATACTCCTGTGTCCGTGCCATGTCCGCAAAACTCAAGAAGCCCCGGTATCGACTTTCAGTCGGGAAGGGTCCGAGTTACGAAGGGTTTCTCGCGCTCGGCAACGATTGTCCGATGATTCGTCTTGAGGCATAGAATACAAATTGTGATGGACTCCCCCGATCCTCGCTCATCGGTTCTCGAAGGGTACATCCGCGAATCGGACTTGGCTCGGCAGTTGAACCGTTCCGTACGCACTCTACAGCGCCTCGCCGCCCTTCGACTCGGGCCTCCGCGCACCAAAATTGGTCGTCTCGTCTTCTACAAGGCTGAATCGGTCCGCACTTGGTTGGGCCAACTGGAGCAACCCCGCAAGCCGGTCGCTAGTGTGCGCGCTTCCACAAAAGGCATCAAGCGCGGGTAGATCAAGTCACAAAAATTCACTGGACAAATTTCTCGCTGCTGCGTTATTTTCTCTCCACCAGCAATTCGGCTCTTCCAATACTCGTTCATTTTGGACGCCCCGACCGCTGGTGACCCCTGGGGCTGTTCAAATTTCTGCAAGATAGGAATGGAACGTGATGAATCGTCTCCGCAAGCTAGCGCTGCTATCCAGTTTCCCGTTTTTGCTAGTCTTCGCAAGTTCTGCTCAAAGCAGTCAACAGGCGCTCCAATATGCGGCGCAATCCATTTCTGCGCTAACCGGCGGAACTGCGGTGTCCGACATAACTCTTACCGGCACTGCGACACGCACGGTAGGCACCAGCGTCGGCACCGGCACTGCGACGTTCTATGCCAAGGGTGAGTACGAAAGTCGCATCGACATGGTGCTGAGCACCGGCAATCGTTCGGAAATTATTAACACATCAAGTTCCTCGAACGGGCCGGAAGGGGAATGGATCGACGCTAACGGTACCGCTAACCCTTACTCACCGTTTAACTGTATGACAGACCCCGTTTGGTTTTACGACGCGCTCTCGTCGCTGGCGTTTACCAACAATCCCAACCAAGTTCTTTCTTACATCGGGCTTGAGAATCTTAACGGGGAATCCGTCCAACACTTGAACTCCGTTTGGAACGGCTCTTCCCTAACAACGATGGACTTTTATCTTGACGCGACCACGTTTCTGCCAGCCGCAGCGAATCTCAATATCCATCCCGACAGCGATGCGACCACCAATATCCCAGTGCAAGTTCTGTTCTCGAATTATCAGAGCGTCAACGGAATTCTGGTTCCATTTCATATTCAGGAGTTGTTAAGCGGGACAGTGCTCTTGGATTTCACCACGACAAGTGCGGTCATCAATTCCGGTCTTTCGGACAGTTTGTTCACCATTCAATAAGGGTCAGCTTTGGAAAGGCGCATCGTGTTTAGAAAAACCACTCTAGCAGGTGCAGTTCTAGCTTTTGTCCTTGTTGCCAACGTCGTCTATGCGCAGGTTCCGACTGGCACACCGCTATACAGCAGTCTCGGCGGAGGGCCTTTTGACGTTGTTAATCTGGGAAACCTGAACGTCCATTTCGCCGTTCCCGTGCTGCACAAGGCGGGGCGGGGGCAGTCCTTCACCTACGACCTTAGCTACGACAACTCGGTGTGGTATCCAGTCACGACTGGCGGCACCACCACGTGGACGCCCGTCACCAATTGGGGTTGGAGAGGGCAAACGGAGGTTGCCACCGGTTATCTGGCCTACAAGTTGAGCACTTCCACAACCATGGGATGCACCACATCGACCTACACCTACGCATACCACGATTCTTTTGGTGCAACCCACGTTTTTCCGGGCGCGGCCACGTATCGCTTTAGCCCTACCCACACATGCTCAACATCATTCAGTGGGTTTACAAATACAGCGGTCGATAACTCAGGGTATCAATTGAGCGTTACATCTTTCTCCAATCTGGCGGGAACACTGACCACTCGGGGAGGAAAGGTCATCGCCGCGCCGCTCAATCTCACAACCGGACCTGCCAGCGCTACGGATGCCAATGGCAACGAGATCACCGTAAATAACAGCGGGCAGTTTTTCGATACACATTCTGCTACGACAGCAGCTCTCACGGTTTCAGGCACAGCTCCGAGTCCAACCACATTTGTTTACCCCGAGACTTCCGGCAATGCCACATACACCATGAACTATTCTTCGACGGCGGTAAATATAAAAACGAATTTCGGTTGCCCCGGCGTAGGGGAATATACGGCAACCGGGGTTTACCTCGTCAGTAGTATCGTTTTGCCCGACGGCTCGCAATACGGCTTCACCTACGAGCAAACTCCCGGCTATTCCACCTACACGACGGCCCGCATTAGCAAGGTCACGTTGCCCACAGGTGGAACGATCACTTACGATTACACCGGGAGCAACGATGGTACAAACTGCGCCGACGGCAGCGCGGTTAATCTTACCCGCACGCTGAGTCCGGGCGGCACATGGACCTATGCGCGGTCGGACGTTTCTGGAAAGCACTGGCAAACTACTGTTACAACCCCGCCAGACCCAGACAATTCTAATGTGGCCAACCAAATGGTCATCCAATTCCAGCAAGACGGCGCGACTCCAGCGAGCGCGAATACGAACAATTTCTACGAGACGGAAAGGCAGGTCTACGAAGGCACCAGCACTTCTGGAACGATTCTCGCGACTACTTTCACTTGTTACAACGGAAACAGCATCGGCACTCCCGCGAGTTGTCCCACGACGGCCGTGGCTTCGCCTTTCGGCGAGATAACGGCATTTCGATATTTACCGGACGCTTCCGGCTCGGAATCGGAAACGGATTTATTTTTCGACGCAGTTAACGGACTGGTTTCGAACGAATATGACTACAATTACGGAACCGGGATGGTTGGCGCACTCCTTCGGCACGTTTCTACGGCCTACAATACGACACTCGGCAATGGGATCACAGACCATCCTGCCAGCGTGAAGGTTTATAGCTCAAGCGGCCTGGTAGCGCAGACTACATACACCTACGACGAAACTGCGGTGACCGCTTCCGGCGCAATCCAACTGGTGTCCATCTCAGGTTCGCGGGGCAATCTAACGACTCTAGCTTCACAGGCGAGCACCAGCACCACGCTATACCGTAAGTTCACCTATTTTGACACCGGAATGGTGAATCAAGCGGGCGACCTCAGCACCACCAACGCCATGAGCAACGCTTCGACTTACACGTACTATTCTGCCGGCAACTGTGTGAATGCTTATTCGTTTCCCGCAACGATTGCGGAGCCGCTCAGTCTTTCGCGTTCGGCCACATGGGATTGCAACGGCGGAGTTCCGCTTTCGGTAACGGATGAGAACTCGAAAACGACCACGTATGCCTACGATTCCATGTGGCGCAACACGGACATAAAGTATCCCGACGGCGGGGAGACGCAAAGCTCTTTTTACATTGATAACGTGCCCTCGTATACGCAGGTTCAAAAGCTCATCACGACGGGCGTATGGGACGAAGCGCAGACTAACTTGGACGGCTTCGGCAGGCCCGACAAAACGGCCAATCTTTCCGACCCAAACGGAGACGACTACCGAGACATTACGTATGATGCGCTAGGCCGTCTCGCCTCGGTTTCAAATCCTTATTACACGACGGGCGACCCCACCTATGGCGTCACCGATTACTCTTACGACGCGCTCGGGCGCACGACGAAAATCACTAATCCCGATAGTACATCCAAGACTTTCGCGTACGCGGGCAGCGCCACGAAATCGACGGATGAATCCGGCATTGAAAAGGTCACGCAAACGGACGGCCTCGGTAGAGTAGTTTACGTTTGTGACGGGGTCGGCGCGGGCACGCAGGCAAACGGCGCACCGCCATCGCCGTGCAGTTTACCGTTTAGTCCGACAGGATTTCTTAGTACCTACGGTTACGATCCGCTTGGAAATCTGACGTTGGCTACGGTGGGTGCATACACCGGATTCTCCGGGCAGACGCGATCTTACTCGTATGACGAGTTGTCCCGAATAACCAGTGAGACCAATCCCGAATCCGGCATCACGACTTATACGTATGACACCGGCACCGCGGGTGACATGGCGACACGGGTTCGACCCAAGGCCAACCAATCTAGCAGTACGGTTTACACAACGACTAGCTACACCTTTGATGCCCTCCATCGCCTCACCAGCAAAGCCTACGATGACGGCACTCCGACTGCGCATTACGCCTATGACCAGACCAGCGCCTTTGGGTTCAGTTCGCTGGCCAAGACTCTTGGTCGAATGTCCTCCGCATATGCCGCTTCCGGATCAACTACGCTAGCCGCCGAGGTTTTTAGCTACGACACTGTGGGCCGCGTGCTTGATAATTCTCAGTGTTTCACGACCGGATGCAGCGCCAGCACTACTTTCCGCCCGATGCCCTATGCTTACAACCTTTTGGGAGAAGTCACCAGCTCGGCTTATATCAACGGCATCACGTTCTCATACGGCTACGACAACGTCGGTCGCATGACGAGCGTGACGTCGAGCGCGAACGACGGCAACCATCCTCCCTCTTTGCTGTCGAACACGACCTACAATGCACTGGGAGAGCTTACGGCGGCCGAGTCCGGTACGGTCACAGGCTCAAGTGGCTTCTCGCAGGTGTGGAATTACGACACTCGCGGACGCACGACCTACTATCGCTCGGCGATAAACGGCGGGCCGACGATTCAGATTCAATCCGGCATTACATATTGGGGCAACGGAGACGTGCTCGGCTTCTCCGACGGAATTCTTGGCTACACATGGGGCTATGGCTATGATGCATTTAACCGGCTACAGTCCACGACGCAGACCGGCGCTCCCCAGAATGTCTCCTATACTTACACTTACGATCAGTTCGGCAATCGCTGGCATCAGAACTTGGTATCCGGCACAGGCTCTAACACCCTGCTCAGTTTCGACGCCTACAACCACATTTCGGGTTACAGTTATGACGCGGCGGGAAACTTGTTGAACGATACGGTTCACACCTACACCTACGACGCGGAAGGCCGCCTCTCAACCGTTGACACGTCGGCAGCGACCTACACTTACGACGCGCTGGGCAAACGCGTGATGTCCGTCACCGGAGGCCACACTTACTATTTCGGCTACAATCAGGGTTCCGCAGTGGCTTGGGAGTTGCAGGACACGACCGCCTATCGCGGCGAGATTTATGGCGGGATGGGCAAGATCGCGACTTACAAAGCGGGGCTGACTTTCTTCCCGACGCAAGACTTGGTCGGCACCGTGCGCAACAATGTGACCCAGGACGGCGGAGCCTCTGAGTCCTGTGTCAGTCTGCCCTTTGGCGACGGTCAAAGCTGCTTCGGCAACGCTCCGGGCCAACCCGGCCCCGGCTTCTTTACGGGGCAGGATCGCGATACGGAAAGCAATCTCGACCACTTCCACTTCCGACAATACAATTCAACCGATGGCCGCTGGATGGTGCCCGACCCGGCGGGGATGGCGGCGGTGGACGTGGCCAATCCGCAGACCTGGAACCGCTATGCCTACGTCACCAACAATCCGTTGAGTTACGTCGATCCGTCGGGGCTGAATCGCCAATTCCCCGGTACTTGCGATGCTTCCCAAATTAACTGCGGAGGCGGAGTCGGCGATCCCGGAGACGACGGCGGAGACCCGAGCGATGGGAATACCCTCCAAATAGCTTTTGGGTACGATCCCGGCGATGGTGGGGCTTGGGTTACGACTGGAGTCGAGTTCTTTCAGTTCGGCGGCGGAGGTCAGCAGGGAGGCGGCAATAATCCCTTCACGGGCGGTGGCGGGTTCGGCCAATCTCCATTGGGCAAACCGAAACCGCTTTCAGCTTGGGACAAGGCTGGTCTGGTTCTAGCCTGCCTTGCAGGCATGGACGCTGAAAACGCGGCACCCCTCCAGTTGGAAAGTGCGGGGCCTGTCGATTCGACCGACAGCACAAATACCACCGAAGGACAAGGATCCCCGACCGGACCAAATAATGCTGGAAAGACTGTTCCATACGGAGGGTCAAGAGAAGTCCCCGAAGGGGCTCTAAACGGGGTTGCGATGACTGCCAGCGTCGGTCAGTGCATTACGAATGTCTTTACCGCGTGGCCCACACAGTAATGGAAGTCGAAGGCGGACGGCAGGCTAAATGGTGGGCCGGATTATGGTGGGCCTTCCCGCTACATCAACTCCTTAGCACGGTAGGAGTGTCGTTTTTCGCCACCTGCCTCACGTTTGTCATCTCGCACTCTTCTCAAGCTCGCCAAATTCTGACAGAGACACCCTACTTTCCCATACAGATAGGGCTGGCATTTTTCATCGGTTTCCTGCCTCCGACGCATCAGCGTCAGCGGGTGATGGAATGGGTTTGGGTTCTTCCATTCTTGGTCTTATGCGTTTGCTTTAGTCAGACTCACATACCGCTCCCCATGCGGATTGATCATTATTTTGGCCGGGGTTGTCGGCCTGAACTTCGATGTTTCGTTCAACTAGCAGTCACGCTGCCTTTCTACACATCGTCAGCGTATTCGCTCGCGGCATTCCTTAGCAGGAAATTTCGTAAAAGGACGCTAATGATCTTGTCGCCTTGATCGCTGTCCGACTGGCAATTAAACTTGAAGCGTCAGGGGCACATCATGAAGCTGGACAACTCGGACGCACTGGAGGAGATTCGTGCCAGACAAAGGAATACCGTCTGGCCGGACACGCTACGAAACGGCCGACTCGCGGATGCTTTTATTTGGAAAGGTTCTCCGCACGCAACTCTAGTTCAACGAACTGGAATTGGTCTATTCGGATTATTGTCCTTATGCCCAGCCGTTTTACTCCTGCATTTTGGATGCTTCCAACCAGGCCCGTTACTTTTTAAGGCGTTTATGCTTCTCTGTGCCGTTCCGTTCGTAGCCATAGCATTGAAGTTGTTAACCAACGCGTTTCGACGGTAGAAAAAATCTTCAAAAAACCTCTTGACAGGTTTTTTAGAAAGCCCGCTGTGCGCCCAAAATCGCAGTAGGAAAAACAGGCCCGCTCCGCCTACAATAACTGCCAATGCTGGCAGCAGCCCAAGTCGCAGCTAAAAAAGAAATGTTCTCTTCGTGCTCATCGTTCTCTTCATGGGGAGAGGTGTGCGCCGATCTTCTTTTAGCCGATCTTCCCTTAGCCGCTGGTTCTGACAGTGGGGAAAATCGTGTCCCGGAAAAATCACAGTTACGCGAAAACTCGCGTCAGGGGTTTGGGAGAAAAAAAGCAGCCCTGCATCTGGGGCAGTGGGTTTCTAAGTCCACCACGGCGTTAGGGATAGAGCGAGGGTTGCTGGGAAAGCGCGTCGGATCACGTATACAGACCTGGAACCGCTATGCCTACGTGCTCAATAATCCCGTCAGCTATCGAGACCCGCTGGGGCTGCTTGTGGCAGCTCCGCCTGTCGGCGGGGATGACGACGATGACGATGATGACGGCGGCGGGTGGACTCCGTGTAATCCCGTTGACTGTGGAGGTGGACCGCCGGGAGTCGGTGGCGGGCCGACTGGTGGCGGTGGCGGCGGCGGCACCTGTTCGCAGGGCGCAGCTGTCTTTGGCCCACATGCCATGTTCCAGAAGGGCGGTAACTCCTGCAAGAAACCGGCAACACCCTGTACGCCCGGCACGAAGGGTTGCTATAACTTGCCGGATCCACAGCAGGATTGCTTGAACGCCTACAGCAATTCCATTGCCGGCCAAACTGTCCAATTCTTTAGTCCTTTGCAAATGATTCCGGGCTGGGGGCAAGACCCCTCAACATCTGTCCTTGAGTTCACAGGCGGACTGGCCGCCAAGTACGGGATTCTGTCGACGGCGGCAAACGCTGGCCAACCCGCATTGCAGACACTTGCCACCGACTCATGGAGCCTCGTTGGTCCAATCGAGGCATCTGTCAGTTGGTTGGGAGGAACGGCTCTCAGTTTTGGTAAAGCCGTCTTGCCAATCGCCTACCTATACGCGGGCGGACTCGACGCTCTGGCTCATGCAGGATGCGCCACCGCAGGCCTCGAAGAGGCTGGACAGATGACGCCGACACCCGTTGGCGGAGGAGCCACGCCATGATGGGATACTCAGAATGGCCTTCTTGGGCGAAGACCACAGCGGGTATCGTTAACTTTCTCGTCGTGTCTGTATGTTTTTTCCTCTGGTGGCCCAAGAACCAGCGATATCGTTGGGTGTTCCTGGCCTGTGCGTCGTATTTGTTTTTGTTTTGGCTCTTCATGCACACATGATTAGCCTCCTAACCGGGCAGCGTCAGAAGGCCGTCAGCAGGCTGCGGGACAAATGACACCATTGCCACCGGGTTGGACTCAATAGGCGGGTCAGGAGCGACTATGACAAATGAATTGACCCAGTTTGCGCAGCGTCATTGGGTTCTGGGTGGGATTTTCGTCTCGTTGCTGTGGTTCCTTGCTGGCAAGCAGTCGCTTTCAAACGGGAGGCCCAGCGCTGCCGTCTTGTGGCAGAGTGTGGGGATCGTCATCCTATTGATCCTGTGTGGCTGGGCCGTTGCGGATAGGCAATGGCTCGGTTTGGCTTTCGGGATCGCTGTTTTCTGTGTAGAAGTGTCGTCGATCAGAAGCATTTACGCGACCAGAAGTGGCTCGCGATAGAGGGGCCACACCATGATGGGATACTCAGAATGACCTTCTTGGGCGAAGACCACAGCGGGTATCATCAACTTTCTCATCGTGTCTGTATGTTTTTTCCTCTGGTGGCCCAAAAACCAGCGATATCGTAGGGTGTTCTTGGCCTGTGCGTCGTATTTGCTTTTGTTTTGGCTCTTCATGCATACATGATTAGCTTCTGGCCGGGCAGCGGAATCCGGGATGTGTCCAGTTGACCTGCCCCGTTCACGTAAGGATACGACAAGTTTCAGCTACTCCCTCTCCGGTTCGAGCCGGGATGGGGGAGCGCGAGGGGCAAGGGATGGCGCGGATCTTGGCTTGAAAATGCGTCGAATTCGGTGTTGTCCGTGGCGGAAGAAGTGGGATTTTACTCCCACCAAACTGCTAACTCTCGCCACGACAAGCACATACACCATAACTTCATTTCTTTAAGCGTGTTACGGAAATGTTGCAACCGATAGCCTTCGTTGCATGTGTTGCAGCTGGAACCCCGTTTATCACTATTTTCGGTATCAGTGGTATCACCCCCCCGAGGACCAACTGAATCAGCGCGACGAAAGAAAAGTTAGGCGCGCCAGAAGCCGATCCCTATCGCGTCAATTTCGAGGTCAAGAAACCTAAACCCTTTGGCTGTCTTTTAGGACCTGAAACCGCTCCTCACGCCTCTAAAGTTTTGGCGGCAAGTTGATGCCAAATTGCTGGCAGGAGCGAAGCTGTCCCGCCTCAGGGTTGACACCAGTAATTTACAAACAGGGTGTCACCGGACACACTTACTCCAGCGGTGATTGTAAACGCCGTTGCGGTGGGCGCACCGCTGCCGATTCCGAGGAACGACGTGAAACCATTCAAGGAAGCAAAGCAGGCGGGAGCTGAGGATAATGAGGCCGAAAAAGTTACAGTTGCTATGGTTCCTGTTGTAGCTGTACCGCCAACAATCTTCAAAGTGCCTCGCGTATTATTGCAGGAGTAACCTGTTTCGCAGGCCACCGAAGTCACCCCTGTTCCAGCTGTAAATGACGGTGTGCCTGTGGGGATCGAAAGTCCGAGTCCAACTGTGCCTGCAACAGCCGGCAAGGTCGCAGTATACGTGCTTGATGCGGAAGCGGAGACCAAATTGACTGCCCCACCTCCCGAACTAGCAAGAGCTAGAGTCCCCGTAGTTGTTCCAGATTTGCCAATTGTCAAAGTTGAGGTCGAATTCGAGTATGTAAAATCGCCGCTACCTTGTGGGCAAGTTGTCCCGCCGAAGGGTACTTCCCCCGAGGGTATGTTCGTCAATGCTATGATCGTGTTTGAAGAGGACGCACAAAGGAGTCCTCCGGGCGTAAGACTTCCCGACGGATAAAAGTTGCCATTTACTTCTGAGGCGTTAATGCCCCCAGTGCCAATAGCTTGCAATAATCCTGCAATTGTCATCTGAACCCCGGCCGTGGTCCCTTGGGCCGTAACTTGCAGCGGGAGAGCCGTCGATGAGCCGACGGTGTTGATATTCAACAAAGCACCAGTGCGTGTGTTGCCCGTCGTATCGATGAAGGAAAATGCGTTGGAAGCAGGGCTTCCCGTGTCCG
>Ga0302320_10024524_pt1 | contig 11761 bp, 9 predicted proteins | sample Bog_T0_3_FD_202130 | JGI IMG/M metagenome (GOLD analysis project Ga0302320, IMG submission 202130) | Peat permafrost microbial communities from Stordalen Mire near Abisko, Sweden - Bog_T0_3 | ecosystem: Environmental > Terrestrial > Soil > Wetlands > Peat | place: Sweden: Abisko, Stordalen Mire... | reverse complement strand
CACCCCCGCTCCGTTACCAATTCGGATTCCCACTTATGCCAGTTTAACCGATTCCCATTCGCTCCATTCGCTCCATTCGCTCCATTCGCCTGATTCGCTTATTTTTTTGGAGGGGAGGAAGGGGGTGCGGATGCAGCGCGACGCCGCACCCGCGCTGAACCAGCGCGGGCTACCATTGCACAGGCAAGACGCCGTGTGACAGGCGCGCGGATGTGAAGTAAATTCGTTTCAAGTTTAACTGAAAAAGGGATTCAATATGGAAATTAATAGTAATGGCTCGCAGGCATCGATTAAAGGACCGGGCGACTGGTTTACGGGGACGGTGCGGATCGATCCGTTATTCCAGGCAAACGAAGCGCGACGCGCGAGCGCCGCGACAGTGACGTTTGAACCGGGCGCTCGGACGGCGTGGCATACGCATCCGCTGGGGCAGACGCTGATTGTCACCGCCGGTTGCGGGAGGGCGCAGCGTTTGGGAGGTCCGATTGAGGAAATCCGGCCGGGTGACGTGGTTTGGTTTCCACCGGGCGAGAAGCACTGGCATGGCGCCGCGCCGGGCACGGCGTTGACGCATATTGCGATTCAGAAGCAGCTCGACGGGAAGGTTGTGGATTGGATGGAACAGGTCACCGACGAGCAATACAAGGGCTGAGCGGAAGCAATTTTAACTCAAAGAAAGAATTCAAAATGGAAAAGCGCAAACTTGGAAAGAGTAATCTGGAAGTGTCGGCCATCGGGCTCGGCTGCATGGGAATGAGTTTTTCGTACGGTCCGCCGAAAGATAAAAAGGAGATGACGGCTCTTCTTCACGCTGCGGTCGAACGCGGAGTCACCTTTTTTGATACAGCGGAGGTTTACGGACCGTACACCAATGAGGAACTCGTGGGTGAAGGGCTTGCCGCGTTTCGTGGGAAGGTAGTAATCGCGACGAAGTTCGGGTTCGACCTGAGTGGCAGCGATCATCGGCCAGGCGCGGCGGGGCTGAACAGCAGGCCGGAGCAGATCAAGCGGGTTGCGGACGCGTCGCTGAAGCGACTGAAGCTTGATGTGATCGATCTTTTCTATCAGCACCGCGTTGATGTCAACGTGCCCATTGAAGATGTGGCGGGCGCGGTAAAGGAGCTGATTCAGGCAGGCAAGGTGAAGCATTTCGGCCTTTCTGAAGCGGGAGCGCAAACGATTCGTCGCGCACATGCGGTGCAGCCAGTCGCGGCGCTGCAGAGCGAGTATTCGTTGTGGTGGCGGGAGCCCGAGGCGGAGATTTTGCCGCTGCTTGAGGAGCTTGGGATCGGCTTGGTTCCTTACAGCCCGCTGGGCAAGGGCTTCCTCACGGGAAAGATCGACGAGAACGCGAAGTTCGACAGCTCGGATTTTCGGAGCACGCTTCCGCGCTTCACGCCGGAAGCGCTCAAGGCGAATCAGGCCATGGTTGACCTGCTTGGCAAACTTGCAAACAAGAAGAAGGCGACGCCGGCACAGATTGCGCTGGCGTGGCTGTTGGCGCAAAAGCCGTGGATTGTTCCGATCCCTGGCACGACGAAACTGCATCGCCTGGAGGAGAACATCGGGGCGATTTCAGTGGAGCTGACGCCGGAGGATCTCCGCGAGATTAATGCCGCCGCGTCGAAGATTACGGTGCAGGGAGATCGCTATCCGGAGAAGTTGAAGCTATTGACTGGCCGCTAAGCGCACGAAGCGAGCCGAGCCAGTTTGTTTATCATATATACATCAAGCAGGCTCTAACACGATAGGCCGGTGGCTCGCGCTTTTTCCTGGGCATCAAGGGTCTCGATCTGATCACGAATGAGGGGAATCGTATTTAAAATGGCGCTTTCCCAATCCGTGTGGTCTCCATCAATAAATTCAAATTGGATTTCACCCGTGGAATGGGCATGCCAGAGGGAGCGGGAGACGATTTCAGCTTGCGCGTGATGATAGATAAGCAGCGCTTTGTGGCCGAAGGTACTCAAGGTTCCGCTTTGCAGCGCTCTTAGGTAAGCCAGCTTGGCGAAGTTCTCGCGGCCGCTTTCGGAGCGATCCAAGCCTTTGCGCATGAAAAAATTGTTAAGGGCCCAGAGGAGAAATCCTATTTTGGCTCGCGAATGGTTCCCATGCCGCAGGACCCAACCCTTCCAAGCCGAGCGGTAGGCATGGATCAATCGTTGAAGTCGCGAGCGAGGCGCTGATTCGATCGACTGTACCGCGATATTGACCCCTTTTCGTGGGACAGGCGCATCGTAGATCACCAGGCTGAATGGCGGAACTTTCTGATTTTCCAGTGCGCAGGCTATATGCCACGCCAAAAGTCCGCCGACACAGTGACCGAACAAAACAAACGGACGGTTCTGGACGAGGTTCTCGATTTGTTCGGCGAAGTGGGTTGCAATGCGTCCGGTCGGATCGGCAGGTTCCTCCATCATCAAGGCATAGGGTGACTGCAAGGCATGGACGGCATGATCGGGGAAAAAGCTTTGCGCGAAATTTTTGTACGAGAGCAAGCCCTCGCCGGAGCCTCCCGGAACGAGAATGAGACAGGTTTTATTTCCCGATTCCTGAAGGGAGAGAAAGGAGGTTTGCGCGACAGGTTGCCGGGCTTTCGCCGCATTCACGCAACGCTCGACCTCATGGACGAGATCGGCAATCGTTGAGCTTTCAAGAAGGATCTGGGGCTTCAAACGTATTCGAAATTGCTTTTCGATGGCGAACAAGAGATTGACGGCTGATAGGGAGTCTCCCCCCATTTCGAAATAATCCTGGTCGAGACGAATGGGGCTTCGGGAAAGGTTGCGCTCCCAAAGCGCTTGCATTTGAATTTCCGCCGGCGTGGCGGGAGCGGTTGACTCGGTTGTGGTTTCGATTCCAAGCTCCAAGCGAGACAACGCCTCGCGATCCACTTTGCCATTGGAAGTCAGGGGCAGATCGCTGAGGACGACGAAGTGCTGGGGAATCATCGCGCCGGGCAGAAGAAGCCTGAGGGCTTTTCTTAGTTTTTGTTTTGGAAAGTTCTCGTTATCGGCGGCGAGGTAAGCGACCAAGCGCTTCTTTCCGTCGGCCTCGGACCTGAGATCAACCACGGTCTGGCGAACCCCAGGAAAACTCAACAACGCATTTTCTATTTCCGCCGCTTCGATGCGGACACCATTGAATTTAAGCTGATGATCTTTGCGGCCCAGGAATTCCAATTGGCCGTCTCTTTTCAGGCAGCCGATATCGCCGGAGCGGTACATGCGATCCTCCGAATTTGCTCCAAAACAATCGGGGAGGAAATTGTCGGAATCCTTTCCGGCAAGGTTGAGATATCCACGGGCCACTGAAGCGCCTGCGATATAGATTTCCCCCGGAGCACCCGGAGGCGTCAGGTGGCCGAACTCATCGACAAGGTAAATCCGCGTGTTGGCAATGGGGCGGCCAATAACCCGGCCCCGGTTGCGCACATCCATTTTGCCATTCGGGCTGAGGCGATCCAATAGGACAGCCGCAGTGCAATAGACCGTGGCTTCGGTTGGGCCGTAATAATTAATCACCTTTCTGACCTGTGGCAAGCCGTCAAGTTTTTCCAGCAGATCGGCGGGTATGGCTTCTGCTCCCAAGCCGATTAATCGAACCGAGGGGGGTAATCCCGTTACCTTTAATATGACTGCTAATAGGGAAGGGGTTGTTCCCAAACAGGTAAACTTTTCATAGTAGGAAGAGCTGCTGATGGAAAGTATATCCGGAACACGAACTAAAGTTCCACCCAGGGATAATGTGGTAAATATCTGAGATATGCTGGAATCGAAGCTGGGGGAATCGATGAACGGCACGCATTGCACGTCATCGGGCTGAAGCAGGCATTGCGTGGCATAAGCTAAAAGATTGGCGACTTGCCGATGCTCGACTCCGATAAGTTTTGGACGCCCTGTGGTGCCTGATGTGGGCATCACATAGGCCAGTTGGAAGCCGCGAATTTTAGGGAGCGCTTGATGGGAGGACGGCCCGGCGCTTTCTCTATCGCCATCCAGAAGCAGCACGGGAACTGACAATTCGGGGAGAGTGTGAGAAAGGGCTTCTTCTGTCACCACGGCGCAGGCTTCGCCGTCCTTCAAGAGGCCCTTTGCCCGCTCTTTCGGAAATTCTATATCTATAGGCAGGTAAGCCGCTCCGCTTTTCAGGATTCCCAAGATGGCAATGAGAGACATTGCCGATCTCGGCAGATAAATCGCGACCACTCGATCTGAAGCGGCTCCCAGGGCGATCAACCGTTCGGCCAGCTCGGTCGCCTCTTGGTCAAGTTGTTCATAGGTCAAACTGCGTTCCGCCACAACGGCGAGTGCGTTCGGACTTCTCTTGACTTGATCTTCAAACCATTGGTGTAAACCCTTGTCTTCGGCGAAATTCAATTCAGGTCCGCCAAGCCGTTTGACGACGCTTTGCTTGTCGTCGGAATCCAATAGTTCCAAGGTTCCGATCGGGCTTCTCGGCGACGCCAGAATTTGGTGAAGCAAGGTAATAAAAGACCGGCCTAACTGGCTGATGTCTTCCGCCTCAAATACACGCGCTTGATAAATAAGCTCGAATTGGAGTTGCGGTTTCTCGCTTGCCAATAATAGAAGGGGAAGATTCGACATTTCGCGCAAAGAAAAAGTCCTGGCTCCGTTGTTTCCAAATCGATTGGTCAATTCCTGGGCGATATTGTAGTGTTCATAGAGGACGCAGCTATCATATAGCTGCTTGCTGGCGGCAATTGGAATCGCATTGCGAATGACATCCCACGACGACCATTGATAAGCACGGGCCGCCAGTTGCTGGCCTCTGATTTCCTTGAGAAAATCAACAATGAGAGCGTTTTCAGAAATGCGCGCATGCACGGGAAGATAATTCATCAGCATGCCGATCATCCCTGCAGTTCCGTCAACAGAACCGTGCCTGCAGGCCCGGATGGTGGCGAAAGTCACCGATTTGGATCGATAGTAGCGACTCAAAAGCAATGCCCACGTTCCTTGGATAATCGTATTGACCGTCAATCCGAAATCCGCAGCCATCCGATGTAAGTCTTCGGCTGCTGCAGGTTCTAATTTAAGATTTATCTTTTCCTGCCGACGATCAACTGGCGAGGACGTCCGGCTGATGCTTAAAACCGAATCCGTTTCGTCGTCCGCAAACAACTGTCGCCAATAATCCGCAGCTGCTTTTTCATGAGATTTAATCCAGGCCTGATGCCATGTGATGAATTCCGAGAAATGTTTCCGCTCCGGGAGGATGACTTCCCGCTGGGCGCAAAGGGATTCATAGGAGTCAAAAAAATCGTCCAGAACCAGCAAGAAGGAACGCCCATCCATTAAAATATGATGAAACGTCCATACCCATGTCACCAAATTATCGGCAAATCGGATGACTGTCACCCGCATCAGCGGAGGAGCGGAAAGATCGAAGCCGGCCTGTCGATCCGCCTCAAGCCAGTTTTCAAGGAACGCGTCTCTTTCCGAAGCTTTCAACTGCTGACGATCTTCGACAAGAACGGGCAATTCTATAGGCGACTGGACTTCCTGGTAAGGCTGCTGCTGGTCGTCCCGCTTGAATCGCACGCACAAGACCGAATGACGATTAATAAGCGTTTGCCAGGATTGCTTAAAGGCGGGCAGGTTGAGAGCTTCTGTACTCCTGCATACAATCTGTTCGACATTCAGTCCACGGTGCGCCATGGAAAGCGCATCTTCGAGGAGATTTCTGGTCTGAGAGGGGCTGAGGGAATAGGAAAGCGGCGAAGTGGAGTCACGCATATGAAGCCTCCATCAGGAACCGGGTGCGGATTGCGTTGCTAAAATGCAGCGGTACCGGACGCAGGAGAGGCCGTAATCGTCGCTTCCCTGAGAGGTGTCGAAGGATAGAAGGCGCAATCCGCATTTCTCAAAAAGGGAAAACATCGCTTCCTTTGACCTGAAGAATTCAAAGCGGCCGCCCGATGCGACGACATAAACGAGCTCCGAGGCAGCCTGATTATAGACAAGCTTGCCCATCAAGTAATTTAAAGGGCTTCCTGAAGAATTTGTTTTCTCCATCTCGACTAAATCGTATGCTTCCGGATTCCATGCGAAATTGTGATCGGTCTGGAGGCGGGCTGTAGGCAGCGCGGCATTCAGGTCCAGCGCTTCGCTGCTGGTAAAGCTTATGATGCCTAGTCCTCCCGGCCTGAGAATCCGGCTTACTTCGCTCAGCACCGGCTCGTGTCTTGATGCGGGAATGCAGTTGAGAAGGAAATCCTGAACGACCAAATCCACCGCGCCATCACTATATAAATCATCTAAATGCGCTGCATCGGCAATGTGATACTTCATGGGCGGCATTTCAAAACCGAGGACTTCATATAAATGGGGCAGATCATAAAGATCGACCGTTTCGATTCGCGGGAAGCTCCCGTTGATTTCATGGATGAACTGTCTGAGCGCCCCGGCATTGCCCGGCGTTGAGTAGCCTTCGATCAAGCAAAGCGGCTCTTTAGGCAATCGGCCCAAATGCAGTTTGACGTCGGGCATCAGGCGAACGCGTTCCAGGCTGTGCGAAAGGGTTGGATTTCCGGAGCACTTCTCCGCGGCCGCGTAGGAAAGAACCATCTCCATGATCTGGCTATACCCTTTGCCGAGCGGGCGGGCGGCCTTCTGAGAAAATGATTTTGCCGTGGGCAAGCGATCTGCCGGGAGGCCCGTCGGCATTGGCTCGTGTTTCCTGTCCTTGTTTGGATGGCGCGACATTCAGAGTGGGATTGGCTACCCGTGGGATTCTATCTTCGGTGGTAGCGAAAAGCAATAAACTCGAATCGACAAAACCACGCTCGTTTGCGCAAAAGGCATTACCGGCTATATTGTCGCGGATTGAAGCAATCGCTCTTGTCAGACAGGGCGCGCACCATGAAAAAACCTCTGCACGTTATTCATATCGAAGACTCCCCGGAGGATTGCGAACTGATTCGGCACATGTTGCAGGCTGCCGGCATCGGCTGCGAAGTCGTGCGTATTGAGACTCGGGAACAATTCACGAAAGCTCTCCAGGAATCGGAGTGCGACCTTATTCTCTCTGATTGCAACCTGCCGCATTTTGATGGTTTGGAAGCTTTGCAGATGGCGCGCGCGATAAAGCCGGAGGTTCCGTTTATTTTTGTTTCGGGAACCATCGGCGAAGAGGCTGCCATCAAATCGCTGCAAAACGGTGCCACTGACTATGTGCTCAAGCACCGGTTATCGCGGTTTTTGCCCGCTGTTCGCCGCGCGCTGAATGAGGTGGAGGATCGAAATGCCCGGCGCGTGGTGGAAGGACAATTGCGACAGGCGCGAAAGTTGGAAACCATCGGCACGCTCGCCGGAGGCTTGGCGCATGATTTCAGAAACCTGCTGCAGACAATGAAGTTGAACATTAATCTGCTCTCGATGGTGGCCAATGAACCGGAGCAGGTCATTCACGTTGCGGAGCAGTTGAACAAGACGACGGATCGCGGATACGGCATGATGCAGGAACTGCTTGTCTTCGCGCGAAAGACGGAGGGCCGCCTTCTCCCGGTGGATATAACCGCCCAGATCAAGGAAACGGCGCAATTTCTCCAGGCTAGTCTGCCCGCGAACGTGAGCCTGTCCCTTCAACGACTGGAGGAAGATTTGCCGCCCATATTGGCGGACGGCATCCAACTGGACCGGATGTTATCCAATTTGATCATCAATGCTCGCGATGCGATGCCGCAGGGCGGAGAAATCACGATATCGACGGACCTCGTTCGGTTCGATCACATTCATGCGAGCTCGTGGCAGCTCAACGATGCCCCTTACCTTCGCGTGCAGATATCTGATACGGGAATGGGCATGGATGAGGCGACTCAATACCATGTTTTTGAACCCTTCTACACGACAAAGGCCCCCGAAAAAGGCACGGGCTTGGGGCTTTCGGTGGTCTTCGGCTTGATGGAATCTCATCAGGGTTTTATCGATCTGCAATCTGAAGTCGGCAAAGGTACCACTTTTTCCCTGTTCTTTCCGCTGCCGCCGGGAACGAACGTGGCTCCCGATAGAATCCAGTCCATTTCACCGATACAGCTTTTGGGTAAAACGACTCAGGCGCTGGCCGAGATCGATGCCGGGCAGAGCATTTGAAAACGAGCTGCTACGGGTGATGGTGCCCCGGGAATAACTGAGTTGCGGCAGCCGCGGGCAATACAAGGCTGTTCAGTCCGCAGCAGTTTTTCGGATACGAACGATCCTGGTAACAGAGAGGGCGGGTGGTACCGGCTGTGCTCCGCAGGCTACCTGCCATTTCTTATAATATCCCAATGGAATGGAATCTTCATCCGTTTCCCATTTTGATATTGTACCACGATCAACCCCCAATGTTTGTGCCAGTTTAGCTGTGGTTGTCACCCCAGCTTGTTGCGCCTCAAGACGCATTTGTTTGAGGCTTTTCATTCCGCCGCTGTTGGTGTTCATACAACCATTAGCATGCATAACGCAAATGCTGACAGCAAGAAGTAACGACGCTGTGAGCCGGATGTCTCGTCTATCTGTGTCGGCGCTCAGCAACGATGGTGTGCAGGAAGCCACCAAAGTCTGCGTGACCATCTCTTCCAAGGTCGAGCAGGATACTGGCATTGGATTCTTTCCTGACCTTCCTGCGGAGCTGAGAACGAAGGTGGAGAATGACGTTGAGTCGAGGATGTGGTATATGTTAATAATCCCGCACTTCCTCCAATCAACTCCATTATCTGATTCCAGCTCTCGCAATTCCTGACTTGTATCCTGATGCTCCACGGTATGACGGATGAGGAACGCGAAGGTGATGACCGAGCAGAGAGAGCACACTTCCTGCCTTTTTACCCACTCCAATAATTATGTGTGGGCACAGAATGTTGATTATACCTGTCAGGAACGGAGTACCTATAGCAATTTCTGCAGCGGTCGGCGCTCGATTGGAAAACAGGTTTCCGGTGACATGGGGATGAAATGGGAAAGCATTCCAAAAGGCTGGCAACGTATGGCGTGTGCAGAGGTCCTTCCAGACAATGGTGGCCGTACGTTCCGTGCCCATACCGGTGATGGTTAGCGAAGGACGGATAGCTATCAAAAAGTGGTGGCTACAGGTGGTAAGAACCCGTTCACTTGTAAATGGAATTCCAGTGATAGCACAGCCTCGATAACCAGGTGCTTCACCAACGAGTAAAACACCTGAAAATCTAGGATTGCAGAGCGCGATTAGATAACTGGAGAGATTTGTACAGCATCCAGGTGACAAATATGGGTTAGCCGTATTTGGAAGTGGAAGTGTTCCAAAGGCACTGAGACTATTGACAAATGCTGGGATGAGCCTGGGGTTCATGCGCTTAATCACCATCCTTTACATCAGACTTTGAGCCTCCAAACCCATTCACCTTTCTCTTGGTTGGCGCGGTAGCCAGCAGCCTTGATTGCCTTCTTCGTTTCCTCAGTCGGCTTGCCTTGCAGAACAAACCAATCCTCTCCCCATCTTGGAACGTAATCCGCTAGTCCTTCGATGCTGGAAACGACCTTGTTGGCTGGAGTCTTTGCTTCAGGGGGTGCTGGAGAAAGACCAAATCTTGCTCGCCAATCCCTTCGGCCAGGATTGTGAAGTTCTGCCAGGGTGTGGCCTATTTTGATCAAGGTTTCGCGGCTTACCATCCGGGTGAGCGACATGACGCTCTTGACCATAGTTTCATTGTCGATGTCTTTTTCCCAGGCGGAATGAAAGGCGTCGGCTTTGACATACCACTCTTTGTGATGAGGCGCTTTCAGATGACAACCCGGAGCGACGAGCACACGGCACATGATGTTCTGACGGGGTGCCAAGGCTTTGAGCTGAGGATCGATTTGAAAGCTGCGAGCCAAAACATCCGCATGACGCTTACACTGTTCCAAGGGGGATTCGACTCCGATGATTCGTCCATCCCCAATCGTGCAGGCTCCAGTCTCGTCCACGGTCAGTTGCCCCCAATTTTTCGATTCAAGAACATAGACATCCAAAAACTTGTTAATGATCAGATGATCGATCTGAGCTGTCTTGCCATTACTGAGAACAAGCCGCAGGTCGTGCAAAATGATGGTATTCTTGTATCCCTCAAAGTGAAAATCGAGGAAGTAGGCAGCTTGGTGCTCGCCCCATGCGCCTTTTTTCAGATTACGCAGCTCTTCCTGGATACGCTTCTTCTGGGTTGGGGTGGGTTTAGCCTCTACCAGCAACGCGTTAAGTTCGGCGACATCTTCAGAGCGGTCATCAGCGCTCTTGATCAGCATGGAATGAACGATACCTAGTTTGCATCGCTAGGAAAGCTCTCTTGAAAACAATGATGCGGCGGTTTATACGCGGTTTCATTCCCTGCGGCCTTCAGCTTGGCTTGACCCCCAGCACCATGATCGAAGTTCCCCGTGGATTTGGGAATTGGGGGAGAATTTCAGCGGATCATGGGTGAAAATCGCTCGCTTCGTTTTTCCACGGGCGTGGAAATATTATACAGAAATATAGTGAAAGCTGATGATCCGCATGGAGGGAGTCCGTTACCCGGTAATTGGGCCGGTTAAAAATAAATTTGCTAGACTTTTGCTAGACTCTCCCCTATTTACAGAGGAGAGGCGAGGGCCGGAATCGAACCGGCGCAAATAACCATGCCGCTTTCGATTGTTTTAAAGCGCTATGGCTCAGAGGTAAGTGAGATTTGATTTTATTAAGTTTGGTACGCTTGGTACAGTACCTCTCATGGCCTCCAAAGTTGATCGCAAAGACTCGGCGTTCTGGTGGGTTAAGTCCGTTGACCCTGCAACCGGTAAGCGCGTCTTCAAAAGCTCCGGTTTCCGCAAGGACGACCCGACCGACTGCAAGCGGGCGGATGCTCTCGTCGCTGAGCTACATTCCCGCGAGCTACACAAGAAAACGCACAACGCCGAGGAACAGTGGGAAAGCTGGGTTCAGCCCTTCCTGAAACGTTTCTGCAAGATGCCTCGCACCTACGAGCGTTACATGGGCGCATGGGGATGGCTTGGAATGTACCTCAGGGAGCGCCGTCTTTTGATGCCCAGTGATTTCACCTATCAGGACGCGCTGGGTTACTTGAAGTGGCGCACGTCCTACAAAAAGCGCCGTGGCCGCACGGTGGGCATCAATACCGCCTTGAACGATATGAAGGTGATGCGAATCGTCATGCGTCAGGCTGTCCGGCTGGGGTACGCATCGGGAAACCCCTGCGACCGCCTTGGCGTGGCGCGTGCGGAATCCAAAGAGAAACCTGAGCTTACCGACGAGGACATCGCCGCCATCCGGGAGTGTCTGAAGACCAAACCCCAATGGATGCGTGTCAGCTTCGAGATTGCGATCCATACCGGGTGCCGACAATCCGAGACACAAATCGCAATGCGTGATGTCGATTTCAAGCGCAAGACGATCACTTTCGCCAATCCCAAAGGTGGCAGGTCCCGCGCATTTTCCATACCCCTGCCCCCTGCCCTGGAACCGCTTCTGATGCGTTTGAAAAATGAAGGAGCTACTCACACCCTTGACAACCCTCCGCGCCTGCTGGGAAAGGAATGGTGGAGCTTTTTTAAAAACGATCTTAAGCGTCCCGAACTCTGCTTCCACTGCACTCGCGTCAGCTTCGTCACCCGACTCGCCCGTGCGAATGTTCCGCTTTCGGCTGCGAAGCGAATGGTGAATCACTCGTCTACCCTCGTTCACGCTATCTACCAGCGGTTAGGAGTGGATGATGTGAGACAGTATAGTTCTCTGGTGGCGATTCCACCGG
>Ga0302320_10024523_pt1 | contig 11762 bp, 11 predicted proteins | sample Bog_T0_3_FD_202130 | JGI IMG/M metagenome (GOLD analysis project Ga0302320, IMG submission 202130) | Peat permafrost microbial communities from Stordalen Mire near Abisko, Sweden - Bog_T0_3 | ecosystem: Environmental > Terrestrial > Soil > Wetlands > Peat | place: Sweden: Abisko, Stordalen Mire... | reverse complement strand
GCTCGCTCTGCATGAATAGCAAAGGGGCGCATCCTGTAAGTGGATGCGCCCCTTTGCTGTCTGTGAGGCATCGATCTGCTCAACGTTTGACTACTGCGCCGCGGCCATGATCTCCCGCATCTTCAAATACACCGCGTTGCTCCAGCCGAAGCCAATCTCGTTGCTCTTGTAGCCGGTGGTCACCTGCACATCGGAGTTGCCCGTGACCACGTTGAACTTCTCGCGGATGGTTCCGTCCAGGGCGAAGCCCGCGTCCACGGTGGCGTTGAACTTCCGCGCGATGCGGCGCGCATCTTCGCGGAAGCCCATGGATTGAAGCCCGTCCACGGCAATCCAGTTGGTCGGCGCCCATCCGAAGGGTTCGTCCCATTGCAACCCCGAATTGAAGTTACTCATGGAAAGCCCGCCCGGCCGCTCGAACAAACTCAACTTATCCACCACCAGCTTGGCTTCCTCGCGCGTGGCCACGCCCGCCCACAGCGGATAAAGAGACGAGATATACGCATAACTCGACGGCTTCTGGTGAATAAAGTCGTAGTCCGCAAAGACACCCTCTTTTTCGCGCCACAGATAGCGATGGATGGCCGCGTTGCGCGCCTTGGCCACGCGGTCCCAGTGCATCGCTTCTTCCGGCTTCGACAGCAGGTGCGCCAAGTGCGAAAGGTCCCGTTCATAGCGGAACAGCAGGCTGTTCAGGCAGACCGGCGCATAGTGATGCGTGGCGCCATCGAAGGGACCGAAGCGGAAGCCGGGATCGACGCCCGACTCGCGCATGGCCCGGTCGCCCAGGTAAAAGTCGTGGCTGAGCCGGTAGCCTGCAACCCACGCCCGCTCGCAGACGACACTTGCATTGACATCGCAACTGGTCTCCTTCAGCCGCGCCGCCTCGGCCGCGTCCGGATGCTCGGCCGCCTTCACCAGAAAGCCTTCGCCCTGGTTCGGGTGCGCCAGGAGCCAGCGGATCACGTCGGGATAATAGGTTCCGTCGTCGGACTCCTCCGGCACCGGCCCATGGCCATAGTCGAAGTAGCGCGCCAGCCCGGTTGTGCCGGCCAGATGCTCGGGACGGGACCAAACGGAGACGTCCTTCTCCGCCAGCGTGTACGCGCGTTCAAGCCACGCGTGCGCTTCCGCGCGTCCGGCGGGCGTGGCCGGAAAGCTGGCCGGATTCTCATACACCGCGCGAATCATCGAGCTAAGAAAGGGCGGTTGCGAGCGCGTCAGATAGTAAGTCCGGTTGGCGTTCAACACCGCGCCGTAATGCTCGATCTCGAAAAGGAAGTTATCCACCATTCCCTTGGCCAGCGCGGGGCGGTGATCCGCCTCCAGCCCCAGAACAATGAAGTAACTGTCCCAGCCGTACATTTCATTGAAGCGGCCGCCGGGCACCACGTAGGGGTGGGGCAGGTAAAGCAGCCCCTGCGCCTTCAACTCTTCGGGGCGCACGTCGGCCAGCTTCTCAATGCGGCGCGGCAGAGAGAGCACTTTCACGTTGCACTTGGTCTCAAGCGCGGCGACCTCCGGCGGGATTGGCACGTCGGCGGGCATGTAGAGCACTGGGTTCACAGTGACCTTGATGTCCACCAGCGAGTGGCAGTCGGTCATGGACCGCGTCAGCGTGTCCCAGGCGGCATGGATGTAGCGGAGCGTAGCTTCTGAATTGGGCACAGGTTTTGAGGAAGGGTTGGGTCCGGCGCCAGCATCTTGCGCCTGGAGATTGAAATTCCCGATTGCGGCTGCTGCAAGGAAAAACAAGTGAAACAGTTTCATAGCAACTCCAACGTCGAGCGTTGTGGAATCCCTTGGAGTGTACCGCAACGGGCGCGTGCCTTGCTTCGTGCGCCCTGACCCTTGCAGATTCGAGCCGGGAACAGTTCTTTCGAACGCGGTGTCTACACAACCACAGTGGTTCCGAGAAGGATCTCCGGGGTGCCTTGAGCCCCGCTCCCCGCGCCAGCACGCGCGTCGAGCGGCCTGCTCCCCTGCGCGTTGCAGAAGGCCGATCCGCCTCCCTCCCGGCGCGGCTGAATGCAAAGGAGGCAGGCCATGTTTGAAGACTCCACCTTCGAATCCAATGGAACCATCCGCACCCGCAGCCGCGGCTGGGCGATCGCGGCCCTGGTTCTCAACTGCTCCATTCTGCTGGCGTTGATCCTGGCGCCGCTCATCTACCCTGAAGCGCTGCCGCGGCAGTTCATGACCTTCCTCATGGAAGCCCCGCCGCCGCCCACCGCTCCTCCTGCACCGACGCACGAAGCGCTGCATCCCGCAACCGGGCCAGTCGCGCCGTACGAAGATCCGCTCGCTGCTCCGCGCAAGATTCCGCCCGGAATCTTCATCGCCGAAAAGCCGGAAGTAGCACCATCCAGCAACATTGCGACCATGGATTTGGAAACCGGCATCCCCGGCGCCCTGAACGAAGCATTTCACTCCCAGCCTGCGCCCAGAGTGGTTCCCGCCGCACCCAAAGGCCTCACGCATTTGACCTCTACCATGGCTGCCGGTCTGCTGCTGCGCAAAGTCGTCCCGCAATATCCGGCAGTCGCCCGCGCCACGCATACCGGAGGCACGGTGGTTCTGGCGGCCACCATCTCCAAAGAGGGCACGATTATCAATCTCCGCGTGGTGAGCGGTTCTCCCCTGCTCCAGCAGGCCGCGCTCGACGCGGTGAGCCAGTGGCGCTACCGGCCTTACCTGCTCAACGGCCAGCCGGTCGATGTGGAGACCACCGTCAACGTCATCTTCACGCTGGGCCAATAGACGGCCCGCCGATCCCGAGCCTCTCGGCTCCTGGGTCGCCGCAAACGCCGCGTGCCCCTGCACCTTTGAAGTCTTACCGGCTTAAGGCTCGATAAGCGAATTCAAAGGTGCAGGGGCACGCGGGAGATGGCTCGAACGCGAATCCTAGGGCTATGGCCGTTTGATTTTGTACCACCATGGGGTGCCCCTGGTCTCGATTTTGAGACCAGGGAAAGCACGAATGAGTGGAACTTCTTCATCCGGTCGGATGACCTAGTGCTGCGGCGCGGGTGCAGTGGCCGGGGTCGCCGGCGCGGCAGTTGCCGGGGCCGGAGCCGGGGTTGGTGCCGCAGTGGTTGCCGGAGAGCCAGGCGCGGGGGCTGGAGCAGCCGGGGCCGGTGCAGCGCCGGGAGCCGGCGGCGCAATGGGATGCGGAGCGGCGCCAGGGACAGGCGGGTGTCCGCCAGGCATGCCGGGGCGCGTGGGCGGCGCTGGCATGTCGGCCACTTCGATCAGCTCTACGTCGAAGATCAGGTCGGACTTGGGCGGGATTCCGGGATGCTCCGCGCCGTGGGCGGGCATGTCGCGGGTTCCGTAGGCCAGTTGCCAGGGGATGAAGAGGCGGCGCTTGCCGCCAACCTTCATGCCATGGAAACCCTGGTCGAAGCCCGGAATCAGACGTCCCATGCCCTGGGGAAAGGTCATCGGCGCAGGCGGCCCAAGCTTGGGTTTGCCGTCGGCGCCGTTTTCCGGCTTGCCATCCTTGTCCAGAACGGGCGCGCCGGGGTGGTCGTAAGAAGAGTCGAACTTGACGCCGTCGGCCACGCGCCAACCAGTGTAGTGCACCTTATAGAGCTTGTTGGGCTCAGCGTCGGGGCCGGTGCCAAGCTTGATGTCCTGGTAGCGGAGGGCAAAGGCAGTTTTCAGAATGCCCCTGGCGGGAGGGACTCCGGGAGGAAGTTTGACGCCGGTGGATGCGGCGGCCGAATGGGTTGCGGATGTGGAGGCCGAATGCGGCGCGGATGCCGCCGGGGCAGCCGGCTTGGCAGGAGTTTGGGCAATTGCGGCGCCGGTGCTTGCCGCCAGGACCAGGACCAGGACAGTGTGTCTCATCACTTGTGTTCGCTCCATAGGTTCTTGACCGGAGTGTATCAGGAGCAGCCCGGTGCCATCATCCGGCAAAGCGTAAACACTGGCTGCGAGGATAGCTGAACGCCGCCGGAGAAGCAGGCCCTTATGAATCTTTATGCGCAATGACTTACGTTGGAATATGGCCCCCGTCATCGTTCATCTTCTGCGAGCCGTCTGGCTGCCTGTTGCCTCGTTTCTTGCCGGGGTGCTGAATACCGTTGCCGGCGGAGGCTCTTTTCTGTCGCTGCCCGCGCTGCTGGCCAGCACCAGCGCGGCCGGCGTGGGCGCGGTCACTGCGCAGGCAACCAACACCGTGGCGCTGTGGCCGGGGCAGTTGACCTCGCTGGTGGCCTTCCGCCAGCAACTGCGGATTTACGGCTGGAAGCTGGTGCCGCTGGGAATCGCCTCCGGCGTAGGCGGCTGGCTGGGCGGCTGGCTGCTGCTGCACACGGGCAACAAGCGGTTCCGCGAACTGCTGCCCTGGCTGCTGCTGTTTGCGGCGGTAATGTTTGTGCTCAGCTTCCCGCTGGGCAGGTGGCTGGCCGCTCTGTCCGGCGGACGCCGCTACAGCACGGCCCTCCTTATCGGCATGGTGGTGGTCAGCGTGTACGTCGGCTACTTTGGAGCCGGCGGCGGCTTTCTGGCCATGGCGTTGTTTGGCTTCTGCGGCGTACACGACATTCACGAGATGAATGCGCTCAAGGTGCTCACGGCGGCTGTTTCCATCGGCATTCCGTCGGTCAGCTTTATGGTTGCAGGGCGGGTGGAATGGCGCTTCTGCCTGGTGATGGCGATTCTGGCTGCGCTGGGCGGCTACCTGGGCGCGCACTTTAGCCGGAAGGTCAATCAGCGGGTCATGCGCTGGACGGTTGCCGTGATCGGCTTTGCGACCGCGGGGTATTTCTTCCTGCAGAACTCTTTGCAGCACCCGTAGAAACCTGGTTCAGCAGCCCCGTGGTGAAAGTTCAAATCGTTGAAAGACTTTCCTCAGGGGGCTTTGTCCAAAAAGTGCCCCAAATCGCCTTCTTGCCCAAAAACTCCATGTTCTGCCCAAGAAGGTCGAGCGCTATTCAAGAATGCCTGCGGTCCTATCCTCGATTCGCTGGGTTGGGTCGTGGGCCTATGTTTATGAAATGGTAACTGCCGAGTAGCCGGTCGTCCGGAACCATCCCTGGCCTGCAGATCGCATTCGAACAAGACTTGGCGCCACCGAAAAGCCTGATTTTCCCCCTCCTCAAATTGTGAATCCCGCACTTTCACCCTGCATCCAAGCCTTGTCGGGAGGGTTTTCGCGTGGCCGCGCAAGACATAAAGCAGAGCTGGGAAGCGTATACAAATGCTTGGGCTGACATTGACCCAACTCAACGAGAGCAACTGATGAAGATGAGCGTCTCCGACGACATTGACTTCTCGAATCCGTTGATCGAAGGTCGCGGCCAAGTAGAGCTAATCGAGGCTATGGCGCGATTCCAGAAGCAGTTCCCCGGCGCGTACTTCGAGCTAAAGACATGTATCGTCCACCACGAGCAACTGCTGTCGGGTTGGACGCTCTATGGCAAGGACGGCTCAGAGTTGCTGATGGGACACAACTATGCTCGAGCGAATGGCGAAGGCAAATTGGTCCACACGGCTGGATTCTTCCTGGCCTGAGTGGAACAGTGCTTTTCTTTGGCTCCGCCCGCATGGTCGGCAACTCTGAAGTTGCCATAGAGTTACCCCCACAAAACACGCCGGGATTCGCGCACCTCTGGTGGAATTCGCTTCTTGCCCAAAGAATCATAGTTCTTACGCAAAGCCCCCTCAGGGGCTAAAGCTCATCCTTTGTTTTCAGCTTCGTGCCCTTTCAAAACTCGACTTCCACACGGGCTGTCAGGCCCCGCTCACCCTGGTTTCCAGCGCCTTTGCGGTTACGGTCCAATGTACCTGATCCGCGGAGAATTCCTGCCTGCTCTCGATCCTGCCGGGAGTCACGAAGACATTCACCACGCGGAAATAGGTCGTCTTGCCGCCTTCCGATACCTGCCACGGGAAGGTCCACACGTTGCCGTCGATCAGGAGTTTGCCCGTTCCCGGCTCCTGGCCGCCGGCAGGAATCTGATAACTCGTATAGATGTTTTCCTTTTCGTTGTAGGTAAACACGAGGAGTATCTTCGACTCGCCGTCTACATCCTGGTCGCAGGCGACGTAGGCGCCATCGTGCCAGCATGCATTGCGAAGGGTGGTCGTTTCGTGGCCTGCCTTGCTTTGAGCCGTGTCGTAGTGTTCCATTTCGACCTTCCAGACTCCGGCGTACGCCAAAATAGCTTCCACGCTCTTCGGCGCAGCGGGCGGGGTCGCAGCCGCCGGAGCCAGTACGGCTCCGAATAGCTGTGAAATCAAAGCCAGTCGCAACAGGTTTCGCATGATCGCACTCCTCCCCGTTGTCATCGATTCTACGCAGGGCCGTCGGGAGGGCATCTCCGAAAATAATCAGCTTTTCGACAGCAGCGCGGACAGCAGCGCTGTTCGCGGGGCCAGGTGCTCCAGCACGATCGACTCATGGGTTGCATGGGCGCCTTCACCCACTGCGCCCATCCCATCGAGCGTGGGAATGCCGAGGGCGGAGGTGAAGTTGCCGTCGGAAGCGCCGCCGGTCGCGGCTTCGTCGAGCACGAACCCCAGCTCGGCGGCCAGCGCCCGGGCCTGGCGGTAGAGCCGGACGGTTCCGCGGGTGCGCTCCATGGGCGGGCGATTGATGCCACCGGTTACGGTCAGGGCGCAACGCTTGTCCTTGGGCTTGAGTCCGGCGAACTTGCGCTCGATGCGGGCTCCGTCGGCCTTGCGGGCGATGCGGACGTCCACCTCGGCCCAGGCCTCGGCGGGAACCACATTGGTTTTGCTGCCGCCGCCGGCCAGGCCTACGCTCACGGTGAGGCCGCGCTTGAGGTCGGTCCAGCCGCTGACCGTCTCCACCACGCGGGCCAGCTCGCGGATGGCGCTGGCGCCCTTCTCGAAGTCGACGCCGGCGTGCGAGGCAACTCCCTTTACCTCAATGCGCCAGTCGCCGGTGCCTTTGCGAGCAGTCTTATAGGCCAGGCCCTGGGCCGGCTCCAGAACGTAGACGGCGGCGCACTCACTGGCGATGCGCTCGGTGATGGGGTGCGAAACGGGGCTGCCAAGCTCCTCGTCGCTGTTCAGCAGAAGGACGACTTCGCGGCGGAGCAGGCCAGCTTCCAGCAGCAGCTCGATAGCGGTGAAAGCCATGGCCACGCCTGTTTTCATGTCCAGCGTGCCGGGGCCGAAAAGCCGCCCCTCGGCTGTGCGGAACGGCATGGACTTGAGCGTGCCGAGCGGCCACACCGTATCCAAATGACCGAGCAGAAGGATAGGCTTTTCGCCGCCGGCCCTGGTGCGAGGGCCGAAACGCGCCTCGAGCACATTGCCAAGCGCCTTTTGCCGGTGGACCTTCACGCGCCCACCAAGTTCCTTGGCCTGCGCGGCGGCAAGCGCCCCACAGGCGTCCACGGCGGCCTTCTCGTCGGAGGGCGACTCGGCCTCCACCAGTTTCCGCAGCAGGGAGAGCAGCGCCGGCTGGCTGCGCCGGGCTCCAGCCAGCAGCGCGCGCATGGGAATGGGGGCGTCCGATGGGTCTGAGGGATTCGGAGGAATGGGCATAGGTGGGCCTTTCCGGGGCTCTCCTGACCTTGGGGAGTCCGCGATTCTCTGATTCTACGACGGTTAAGGCGAACCTCAAGCAACGAAACACAGCTTTGGGAAAACCGGCTGCCCGGTGTACCGGGTGGTTCAATCCGCGCAGACTGTGGCAAAAATACCACAGTTCCGATTGATCGTTTGCCGTCTAATCTGTTCAGTGCGCTTTGTCTTGCGCAATTGGAGTGCTGTTTGGCGAGTCTGGCTCACCTGGAACAAACGATTGCCGAACCCATTGCCTTTGAGGGGGTTGGACTCCATTCCGGCGCGCCGGTGAATATGCGGCTCTTGCCCGCGGCGGCTGGATCGGGCATCGTCTTCCGCCGCACCGACCTGGACAACTTTGAGATTGCCGCGAACGGCCGCAATGTGGCCAAGGTCAGTTACGCCACCAGCCTGATGCGCCAGGGCGTCCTCATCTCCACGACCGAGCACCTGCTGTCGGCCCTGGTCGGCATGGGCGTGGACAACGTGATTGTCGAGCTGGACAACCTGGAGCTGCCCATTCTCGACGGGAGCGCGCTGCCTTACGTGCAGGCTATCCTGCAGGCCGGCATCCGCACCCAGCGGCGGCGGCGCGAGACCATTCGCGTGCTGCGCCCCGTGGAAGTGCGCGAAGGCAACAAGTTCATCGGGGTCTATCCGGGGTCCGGCTACAGCATCCAGTACGCCATCGAGTTTCCGGCCCCGATCGGACGCCAGACGGCCATGGTTGACCTGGCGGCGGAGACCTACGGCGAGTTCATTGCCGCGGCGCGCACGTTTGGGTACAAGGCAGACGAGCAGCGGCTGCGGGACATGGGACTGATCCGCGGAGCCAGCGCGGAGAACGCCATCATTCTGGGACCGAAGGGACCCGAAAACGGGCCGCTCCGCTTTGCCGACGAGTATGTGCGGCACAAGGTACTGGACCTGATCGGCGACCTGGCGCTGGCCGGACGCCGCATCGAGGGGCATGTGGTGGCCGAGCGCGCCGGCCATGCCATGCATACGGCGCTGGTGTCGCGCCTGATGAAGGACCGCTCCGCCTGGGAACTGGCCCATGTGCCGGTGGAACCCGCGCCGGCAGAGCATGTGGCACAGAATCCCCTGCCCGAGGGCGCTCTGCCGGCTCCGATGCTGATGGGCGCGTAGGCGAAGGCCGTTTTCAAGAGATCGGATTTCAGAGATCGGAGAGACGACGGCTGGCGTGCGTCGCGGGCAGCCCTGTTTCCGTCTCGCCGGGAACCTCGCAGATATACTGAGGGTTAACAACCTAATTCATGCCCCTTCTGACTCGATTCGCCAAGTGAGGAACGGTCCCCATGGCTACCGGTAAGCCGCAGACGTTCAGGATTCCGCTGGTTCTGTTGGCGGCGGCGAACCTGGCCGCACTGGGTATTCTTCTCTGGCCGGGGAAGCAAGCCATGAGCCTGCCAGTGGGAGGGACCGCAGCGATCGATCCGGCTGTCAGCCTTTTGGGATACATGGGCGCGCTGTATTGGATCGGCGGCGGCATCGAGGAGCCGACCCGGAAAGCGTTGTCTGGGGGAGCGATGCTTGGCTTTGCGGCCGGTTTGCTGCTGGCGGCGCAGGTGGTGCTTGGGGTGCGCCAGGGCGGGGAGGCCGGCTTTCTGCGGCCGATTCTGGTGGCAGGGGCCGTGATTCTGTGGGGTGTAGCCGGGTTGCGGGCCTCGCGCCAGGCGGGAAGTTCCGGGACGGGCGCGCTGGCTGGCTTGTGGAGCGCGATGACCAGCGGGCTGATTGCCTGCATGGCTGTCCTTACCGAACTGCATCTGGCTGGACCGGCCCAGAACTCAGCCGACACATGGAAGCAGTACCAGGGGCTGGCGATCGGAAACGCGGCAACGCAGGGACTGGTCGACGCGCTGAATATGGCGACTGCGTATTTGCTGGTGGGTCCGCTCGCGGGCGCGGCTGCAGGCCTGCTGTTTGGCTACTTCGGGCAACGCCGGAAGGGCTGACCCTGAAGGCCGCATAGCGCGGGACCTTACACGAACAGAATGCACATGGGCGCGGGGACCTGGAAGCCCTTGCCCTGTTCGGCCAGCACGCCGGATTCGGGGTTGCGCGCGAAGACGGCGATGAGGTTGGAGTCCTGGTTGGCCACAAGCATCCAGCGCTCGCTGGGATCGAGCACAAAGTTGCGTGGGATTTTGCCGCCGCAACTGCTGCGCCCGATGGCCGTGAGCGCGCCGCTCCTGGGGTCGGCGCGGAAGCTATAGAGAAAATCGTTGTCGCGATTGGCGAAGTAGACGAAGCGGCCGTCTTTCGAAATCACCGTGTCGCAGGCGCGCGTGGGGCCATGGTAGCCCTCGGGCAGAAGCTCGATGCGGGACTGGAAGGTGAGGCCGCCATCGGTTTTGCTCCAGGCCAGCACATCGACGGTGGAGTCCAGCTCGTTCATGCAGTAGGCCGTATCGCCATTGGGATGGAAGTGGAGGGTGCGGCAGCCTGCGCCGGGGCGCGCGTGGTAGGCGCCGGCGGGGGCAAGTTGGGCTGTCGCCGCGTTCAGGCTATAGATATGGATACAGTCGCCGCCGAGGTCGTTGACGTAGGCGAAGCGGTTGTCGGGCGAGAAGGACGCGAAGTGCGCGTGGGCGCTCTCCTGGCGATCCTTGTTGGGACCGTGGACGGTGTAGTGCTCAGTCCAGACGGCCGGGCTGAGCTTGCCTTCGGCGATGAGGAAGCTGGCCGCGGAGCCGCCGCCGTAGTCGGCCGAGAGCAGCACGCGGCCGGTGCGATCGAGAGCCAAATGGCAGGTGCCCGCCGCGGCCGAGTTCTGCGCGGAGAGCGGATGCAACTCGCCCTTCGCGACGCGGAAGCTGGCCACCTCGCCGGTGGGCTTTCCGTTGAAGCTATCCACTTCGGCCGCGGCGTAGAGAAACTCGCGGCCGGGCGAGAGGGTGATCCAATCCACGTTGGGAATCTTGGCGGCGACGCCTGCCGGGGTGAGCTCGCCGGTGGCCGCGTCCCAGTCAAAGGCGAGGATGCCGTCGGGCGTGTTGGAGCTGACGAAGACCCGCTGGCGGCTGGTTGCGGCGAACAACGGCGAAGCGGTGGCGGCAAGCGTGGCGGCGGAGGCGGTCATCAAGAAGTCCCGGCGAGTCAGTTTTCCCATGGCAACAGCGATTGTCGCCGATGGGGCTCGCCGCGCGCCACCATTGTATGCAGCGGCCATTGCAATGGGGAGAAAGGACTGCCAAATGGGCCGTCAGCGCAAGCCGTTGGTGGAAAGAGAGATGCCGCGCAGAGGAGGGGGGAACAGAGCTTGACGGACGCTTGGGCTGCGGCGTTACGAGCGGCGGCGGTGGCGGCGGGCGTGTTTGCCGCGGTGCGGTGCAAAGGTCCACTCCCGGACGGGACCGGTATCAACGTGGACGAATTGACCTTTGGGGTAGTAACCGACGCCGCCGGCGCCGACGGAAAGCGCAGCGTCGCGCAGCGTTACGGCGGGAACGCCGGGGACGCGGATATCGATCGCATTCCCTTCAATATGCTGTGAGTGCTCGGCCGCATTCGTGGTTCTGCTGGCACGGAGGGCCTCGTTGGTCTCCACAGTGCGGTAGCCGCAAAGGACTTCGATCGCGCTGGTGGATCGATTCAGCTTGGCAAGCATGGTGTGGAGAACGTCGAAGGTGCGGGGATTGTAGCTCTTGACCTCGTCGTTGTGGTTGTCGCGGAGGAATTGGCTGAGCTGGTCGAGGGCCTCGGGGATATAGGCATCGCCCACCCTGTAGATGACGTCGACGATTTCGCCACCCTGGCGGGCGAGCTTGAGCTCGTACTGCGGTCCGTCTTCCGGCACATCGCCGTCGGCAACGAAGCCCATTCCCGGCAGGCTGACGTTCGCCAGCATGTGGCGCATGGTGTGGAGATGCGAATGGCGGGAGCGCTCAGTGTTGCGCGCGCTGGCGTGAGGAGCAGAAGCCATGAGCACAGCGAAGGCAGCGAGCGTGCAAGCTGGACGGGCGGAAGCGAGGCGACGGAGGTAATTGGCGAGAGACAGCATCAAATTGACAGACTCCTGAGTTTCCTTCGCAGCCGTGTCCCATGACGCCTCCCTCATCCAGGCGACAAGGAGGCCGACAGGTTCGACCGCGAGAGGTGATTCACAACACTTGAGCTGTAATGCTCAAGTGTACCGGAGTGGGAGCACTCCTGTCCAAGATTGGGACAGTCGAAATGCCCTGACCGCAGCT
>Ga0302320_10024521_pt1 | contig 11763 bp, 13 predicted proteins | sample Bog_T0_3_FD_202130 | JGI IMG/M metagenome (GOLD analysis project Ga0302320, IMG submission 202130) | Peat permafrost microbial communities from Stordalen Mire near Abisko, Sweden - Bog_T0_3 | ecosystem: Environmental > Terrestrial > Soil > Wetlands > Peat | place: Sweden: Abisko, Stordalen Mire... | reverse complement strand
GCATTACCGGCGCATGTTCGGGGCACTCGGCGGCGCCCGCACCGCCACCTCTGTCAGCTTCGTCAGCCAGTCGGCGCTCGATGGCGATGTGGGCAAACGACTCGGGCTGCGCAAGCGCCTGGTCGGCGTCTCGGGTACCCGCAGATTGCGCAAGCGCGACCTGATCCTCAACGACTACCTGCCGCACATCGAAGTCGACGCACAGACCTATGAAGTGCGCGCCGACGGTGAGCTGCTGACCTGCGAACCGGCGAGCGTGCTGCCGCTGGCGCAGCGCTACTTTCTGTTCTGAGGCGCCCGCGTGCTGCGCATACTCCAACGGCTGGGCGAGCCCCGCGACGCGCAATTGCAGCTGCTGCTGCCATTCGAGCTGCGTTCGCGCAGTCGCTTCCGCGCGCGGCTGGTCAGTGGCGAGGAGGTCGGCGTGCAGCTCACGCGCGGCCAGATTCTGCGTGGCGGGGATCGGCTGCTCATCGAGGATGGGCGCGTGGTCGAAGTGCGCGCAGCGCCCGAATCGGTCAGCACGGTGCGCACGCCGGACGCGCGGCTGCTGGCGCGGGCGGCCTACCATCTGGGCAATCGTCACGTCGCGCTGCAGGTTGGCGATGGCTGGCTGCGCTACGGGCACGATCATGTCCTCGATGACATGGTGCGCGGACTGGGTGCGGAAATTACCGTTGAGCAGGCGCCGTTCGAACCGGAAGCAGGTGCCTACCATGGCGAGCACGGGCACGGACATTGAACCACTGGCGCTGCTGCGCCTGTTTCACCTGGTGAGTCCGGCGCTGCCGATCGGGGCCTATGCCTATTCGCAGGGACTCGAATACGCGGTACAGGCCGGCTGGGTCGCCGATGAGGACGGTACCTTCGACTGGCTGCAGGGTCTTTTGCGCCATGCCCTGGGGACACTGGATCTGCCGATTCTGCTGCGGCTGCATGCCGCCTGGCAGGCCAACGATACGCCGGCGATCGAGCGCTGGAATGGCGAACTCATCGCCGCGCGCGAAACCGCCGAGCTGCGCGCGGAGGAACGGCATCTGGGGGCCGCACTGGCGCGCGTGCTCATGGAATTCGACATGGCCGAGGCGCGCGCGTGGCTGGAGCAGTCGCCGGCATTCGCGACCATGTTCAGCCTGGCGGCCGTCCGCTGGCAGATTGCGCCGCAGCCGACCCTGAGTGGTTATCTGTGGGCATGGATCGAGAACCAGGTGCTCGCTGCCATCAAGCTGGTGCCGCTGGGGCAGTCCGCTGGCCAGCGACTGCTGCATCGGCTTACCGATGCCTTACCGGAAATCGTGGAGCACGCGCTGACACTGCCGGAACAGGCCATCGGCGTGAGCGCGGTGTCGCAGGTGATGGCCAGTGCGTTGCATGAGTCGCAATATTCGCGCCTGTTCCGCTCGTGAACGCGCCGATCTGGTAATTTGTCACGGATGTACATCAAACCCACATCGCCGCAGGGCATCGGTGGCGTTCTCGATGATGCGATCAAGCTCTATCGCGCCTCCTTTCGCGCGTGCTGGCCGGTCGCCGCGGCCGCGGCCGTGATCATGGGCGCCATCGGCGTCTATCTGACGGTCCATCTGCTGGGCGCCGTGGTGTTTAATCCGGGCGCGCCGCTGCAAAGCTTCAATGTGTATCGTCAGCCTGACGTGCTGCTGGTCTATGTCGTAGACGCTGCGGTGCGCCTTGCCGCCTACGGGGCGTTTCTCATTTATCAGAATGCGCTCGCCGAGGGTGATGGCACGCCGTCCATGCAGGAGGCGCTCGGCGAGATGTTGGGCCGGCTGGTCCCGGGACTGCTCGCGACCCTCGCATGGTGGGTGGTCATCACGGTCGGCATCGTTCTTGTATTGGTGCCGGGAATCTACTTCGCTGGTGCGCTGTGTCTCTGGCCTGTCTGCCTGTTCGTCGGACGAGCCGGTCCCCTGAAGTCGCTGCAGCAGAGTATGGAGCTCATCAGCGGACATTGGTGGCGCGTCAGCACCATCCTATTCATAGCCCTCGTCCTGATGCTGGTGCTGTCTTCCATCGCCGGTGTGCTGGTCGGCGCGCTCATCGGGATTTTCTGGCGGGATCTGATGGCGATGCAGCTGTCGCTCCAGGCCGTGGCCGTGATCGTCTCCATCTTTACACTGCCGATGATGCCTGCCGCCCTGGTTGCCATATATCGCGACCTCATATTGCGACGCGATGGTTCCGACCTGGCCGCACGGCTCGGGGCGCTGGCCCCGGGCTGAATCGTGCGGGCACTGCTGCCCTGGCTGATCCTCTTTGCGGGCTCTCCGACGGCGCTTCCGGCCGCATCGCCTGCGCCTGCGCCTGAGGCGGTCCTTGAAGAGTGTGCGCGGTCTCCCTTGCTGATGGGACGACATCCCAAGGGGCTGGGGCAGCTCGAAACGCTTTGTCCGGGTCTGACGAAGGCGCTATCTGACCTTAATTTGACGCAGCAGGTTGGTGAGGAATGGCGCGGCCGGCTCAATCCGCTCGCGCTCGGACAGCTCGCCGATCTGCAGCGTTATTACGATGGCGCGCCGCGCTTCGAAGCGCCCCGCGTCGAATCACTGGCAGCGGCGGTGAGTTCCCTGCGCGTTCAACATCCGCCGCAGTCCTGGTGGGAGCGCTTCAGATCCTGGCTGCGGTCGCTGCTGCGCCAGGATGAGATTCCATCGAGCGCGGATACCGGGTGGCTCCAGCGCCTGCTCGCGCACCTGACTCTCAAGCCATGGGTGGCAAAGGCGATCGGTTACGGGACCATTGCTTTGGTCATCGCGCTGGCGCTTTGGATCATATGGCGGGAGCTGCGCTACGCGAACGTGCCCGCACGGCGCCGCCGGCCTTCCGGCGGCCTCGGGCGCAACGAATGGAGGCCGCAGGCCTTTGCGGCCGAGTTGCGCGCCGGCGATCTGGACAGGCTGCCGCTGTGGGAGAGGCCCGCGTTGCTGCTGCAATTGCTGGTGCAGGCACTGCGGCAGGCGCGGCGGCTGGGTCTTGAACGCGCGCTGACCTTTCGCGAACTCGCCGAGCGCGCACAGCTCGATGATGAGTTGCAGCGTGCACGCTTCGAGCGCATCGCCCAGCTGGCCGAACGTCAACGCTACGGTGCACGCAGCCAATCGCCCACACCGGGCTCGGACGAGCAGCTGCGCGAGTCTCTGGCGGACGGCCTGTCCTTGTATGCGCAGCTGCGCGCCACCGCGATCGCTCATCCATGAAGGAGCGGCTGCAGACCTTCGCTTTTGCGCTCGCGGCGCTCTTGTGCTTCTACGTGCTGGTTGTGCCGCAGCCGCGACCGGCGGCAGAGCAGTCAAAGCCGCTGAGCACAGACTCCGGCGCCGATGGTTACCAGGCGGCCTGGCGCTGGCTGTCGCAGGAGCAAATTCCCGTCGCGAGCCTGCGTGAGCGTTACGATCGGATCACGGATGCCGCCCTCTCTCCCGCTGCCTTCGGCAATGTCCTGATCATGACCCTGCCGTCGGAGCTACCGTTTCAGGCCGCCGAATGGGAAGCTCTGGATCGTTGGACGGCTGCCGGCAACACCCTGGTGGTGCTCGCGGCGATGGACGACACGCCCCGCTGGGCGCTGGGACGGGACCCGCGCATGGCGCTGCAGCGAATCAGCGGCCTGCGCTTCGAAGCCGACAAAACGGCACGCGAGGAAACGAAGACGCAACAGCTGCGCGATTGGCTTGCGCCGCGTCCGATCCCGTTCGGCCCGCAGGGTGACCATCCGCTGCTGCGCGGTGTGGCATCCCTGTATGCGATCTCGGATCTCCCCGCGGAAAACTGGCTGGCCCATCCACTGGATTTGACGGTGGCGCTGGGCGTAGCGCAGCGCCCCGATCTGTATCAGAGCGTGCTGTGGCTCAAGCGCGCGGGAAGCGGGCAGATTATCGTCTGTGCATTCGCGACACCTTTCAGCAATCGCGCCATTGCGCAGGCGGACAACGCGCGGCTGCTCTCGAACATCATCTCCTGGACCCGGCAGCCCGCAGGGCGCGTCATCTTCGACGATGCGCACCAGGGATTGGTGTCGTTCTATGATCCGGCACACTTTTTCGCCGACCCGCGGTTGCATCGAACCCTGCTGTGGATATTGGTCCTGTGGCTGGTGTTCGTACTGGGTCCGCAGCGGCTGCGCAGCGTCTGGGATTGCTGGCATGCCGTCGATGAAACCGCGCTGCTGGAAGCCAGCGGCCGCTTCTACACCGTGGCGGTCGATCCCGCGGATGCGCGCCGCACGCTGTTCGAGAACTTCTTCAATGGGCTGCGTCGGCGCATCGGCTGGGCGCAGAATGGCGAGCCGGTCTGGGAGTGGCTGGGCCTGCAGGCCGCCATCACCGCAGCCCAGCGTTGCGAACTCCAGGACCTGTACGCCCGCGTGTGCGCGCAGGAGCGCGTGAGTTTGCCGCGGCTGCACAATTTTCTGATCAGGCTACAAGGGCAACTTAAGTGACCACCGCACTTCAGGATCTGGAGCAGGCGCTGCAACAGGCGCTGTCCGTCAACCTCGTGGGACTGCAGAGCGCGATCCGGGCATTGACGATCGCCCTGGTAGCACGCGGGCACGTGCTCATCCAGGGGGCTCCGGGCTTGGGCAAGACACTGCTGTCCAAGAGCCTGGCCGCCGCCATCGGCGGCAATTTCAAACGCATCCAGGGCACCGCCGACCTGATGCCATCGGACATCATTGGTGTGCACGTGTACGACACGGCGCGCGGCGAATTCGTGTTTCGCCCCGGTCCGCTGTTCGCCGACGTGCTGCTGTTCGATGAGATCAATCGCGCGGGACCGAAGACCCAGTCGGCGCTGCTGGAGGCCATGGAGGAGCGCCAGGTGTCGGTCGATCGCGCCAACTTCTCGCTGCCGCCAGGGTTCCTCGTCATCGCTACGCAGAATCCGCGCGATTTCGAGGGCACCTATCCGCTGCCCGAATCGCAGCTGGATCGCTTCATGCTGCGCATCGAACTGGACTATCCGGTACGCACGAGCGAAGCGGCGGTACTCGAGCGTTACGGCGCCGTTGCCGTCAACGGTGGAGGCGAGGTGTCTGCGATATCGCCCGTGGCCGACGAACAGCGCCTGGCCGCAGCGCGGGTCTGTGCCGATGAGATCCATGTGGCGCCGGAGTTGCGCACCTACGTGCTCGACCTGGCGCAGGCCACTCGCGAGCATGCGCAGATCGCGCTGGGCCTGTCGACGCGCGGCGCGCTGGCGTTGCTGCGCGCCGCGCGCATCGAGGCCGGCCTGCGGGGCGCGGACTTCGTCAGTCCCGATGACGTCAAGGCAGTCCTGGCAATGGTGGTCGCACACCGCCTGGTGCTCTCGAGCGAGGCGATACTGGAAGGCACCACCGAGTCGGCCATCATGCAGCGCGTGTCCGGGCAGGTCGCGGTGCCGCGTTGAGTCTGCGGCAGAACGCGCTGCTACTGGTACTGCTGGCGGCATTGATCGCCATCGCCGGTGCCTGGAGCGACGATCCGTCGCTGGAGCGCTGGTGGCGCGCGCCGGTGGGGCTGCTGCTGCTGGGCCTGGCCTATGAAGTCGCGATGAATCGCCGCGCAGCGCTGCGGCTGTCCATGCAGGGGGCGTCGCGATGGCTGCTGTGCCGTTCGGCACCACTGCGACTGGAAATGCGCGCAGCCCTCGGACGAACCCTGAGCGCCGACATCGCCGTATCGGCGCCGGACGAATTTGCCATGCATCGCACTGTCGAATCGCTCGGGATTCCGGCCGGGGAGGCGGGAGTGCTGGCCCTCGAGGCCACACCGCGCCGCCTGGGACGATTCGACTGGCCCGGGCAGGAAACCCGGCTGCACGGGGTGCTCGGGCTGGCCTCCTGGCGCAAGACCGTGGCGGCGAATTTCCGCATTGAGGTCGTGCCCGACGTCGTCCACCAGGATGAGCGTGCGCTGGATGCCATCGCGGGCGGCGCGCGTGCGACCGCGCGTGCCGGCGCCGGTGGCGAGATCCTGCAACTGCGCGACTACCGCGCGGGGGATGCGCCGCGCGCCATCGACTGGAAGGCCAGCGCGCGTGCCGCGCGGCTCATCAGCCGGGATTTTTCCGAGGACCAGCACCTCGAAATCATCGTGGCGCTGGACGTGAGCCGCAGCAGTGGACTTGCCGCCGGTGGCAGCGACCGCCTGGCGCTGTACGTCAATATTGCCGCGCGACTGGCGCAACGCGCCGCGATGCTCGATGACCGGGTCGGCTTGCTGCTGTACGCCGATGCGCCCATGGCCGCGCTCGCGCCGGGCCGCGGCTCGGCAGCGGTCAGCCGTGTCCGCAGCCTGCTGTCACAAGCGCGCACGCAGCCGGTCGAAGCCAACCCGGCGCTCGCCGCGATGCGCATTCGCGCGCTGGCGCGCCAACGCTCCCTGGTGGTGATGTTGACCGATCTGGACGATGCCGGCATGGCCTCGGAGTTGATCGGTGCCGCGCGCCTGCTGCGTCCAAAGCATCTGCCGTTTTTTGCCAGCGTGGCAAGCCAGGCGGCGCAGGCCTTATCGCAGCGGCATGCCGCGGACGAACTCGATGTGTTCCAGGCCATCGCCGCGCAGCGCTATTGCGCCGGCCTGTCGCGCAACGTCGATGCGTTGCGGACACTGGGCGCCGGCTGTGTGCTGGCGCCCGCGAACGCGCTCGATGCCGCCGTGCTGGACGCCTATCTAGAGTTTCGCCGCCGGAGGCGCGTGTAATCCGCCCCGCAGCAGCAGCACCATCGCGATCCAGTAGCCAAACCCGATCACCGCGCGCGGCAAGAACGGCACGTGCGGATTGGGAGACACGAATCCCTCGATGAACCCGCACCCGATCAGCAGCAGTGCGCAGGCCAGCAATGCCGGGCCCAGCGCACTGGCGGTGCGCTGAAAGGATTCGCGCCGCGTCGGTGCCGATGGACGTATCAGCGACTCGCCGAGCGCGGTGCCGGCCGCTGCCGCTATGCAGATGACCGATATCTCGACCGGACCGTGTGCGACGACGAACTTGAGCAATTCGCCATCGAGCCCGTGCTGGTGTGTGAACGCCAGCAGGGCGCCGAACATCAGTCCGTTGAGTGCCGTGATGTAGAAGGCGCCCAGTCCGAAGAGAACCCCCGAGCAGAAGGCGAACAGCGACACCACGATATTGTTCGAGAGGATGCGCACCGACATCACCGAGGAGGGCGTGATATTGAAGATGTCGTCGGTCCAGAGCTGACCGGACTCGACCTTCTCGATCATCTTGCCGCTCGCTACCAGGCGTACGAGGTCAGGGTACTGCGACACCAGCCAGTAGCCGGCTGCGGTCGTCAGCACGAACAGCAATCCGATCCAGAGAATGGTCGGTGCCAGCGCGCCCATGACCGCCGGAATGCGCCGGCGAAACAGCTCGCCTATCGCCGCGAGCGTCTGGCGCCGCGAACGATCGATCGACGTGTGTGCGTTGGCATAGAGCGTCTCGAGCGCCGCGGTGGTCGCGCTGCCGGGCAGCATGCGGCGCGCGGTGGCCAGGTCCGCCGCCAGTGCGCGGTAACGTTCCACATAGCGCTGAGCCTCCGCCACCGGCAGATCGCGCGGCCGCTGCCGGTCGCGCAGCCATTGCGTCCAGGAGCGCTGGCGTGAGCGCAGCCACGCATTGGCCAGCGGCGCGCGCGGCTCGCTCATGCCGCGCCTGCGAGCACTGTGCGCAGCCGTTGCCGCAATTCCGATTCGCCATGCGCGGCGAGCGCGTCGCGATCCTGCGCAGGTATCGCACGCGCGAGCAATTCACGGGCTAGCGCTGCGCGCCGTTCCGATGACAGGGACGGCCAGCGCTCCAGCAGTTCCTGGATCAACTCGACCAGGCGCGGATCCAGGCCGGTGTGCACGGCCAGTCCCGGCATGATCTCGAGCACGTGCGCCGCCCTGGCGTTCTCGAGCACGAGCACGGTGCCTGCCGCGAGATCACCGATGCGGACGCGCTCCCTGGTGAACATGCAGCAGCTCAGCCCGATCATGTAGAAAGCGGGCGCCGAGTCGAGAAGGCGAAACACATTGCGGATCAGGATCGCACTGACTGAGGGCAGACCGCCTCGTCGGGTTACCAATCGCACGCCGGCGGTACGCTTGCCCGGGCTTCGCCCCTGCATGAGTATCTCGACCACCGGGTGATAGAGCAGGTAGATCGCCAGCGCCGGCCAGCCGATGAGCGGCATGATTGCGCGGATGTGCAGGCTCCGCAGCAGCAGCCACACCGCGAGCATCCATGCCAGGCTTAAGCATATGCGGATGTGCCAATCTATGATGAAAGCGTAGCTGCGGCTGCCCGGTCCGGCGATCGGCAGTTTGAGCTCGATGCCCGTCAATCCCGCGATGTGAAGCTGTTCGTCGTTCACGGGGCCCAGTGTTACTTACTCGGGGGCGACGCGTCGCGGACGGCGGTCACCGTTGCGCGTTATAGTGTCGCACATCAGTACGGCTCGAGCAGTGATCATCCAATGTACGAAAAGCCCGGGGCGCCCCGTCCGGTCGGCGGGGTCATCGACGATGCGATCAAGTTGTATCGCGAATCGTTCCGCCGCTGCGCTCCGATCGGCGTGCTCGGTGCCATGGTGTCCGCTGCATTCGACCTGATAGTCATCGAATTGGCTCATCGCGCGGGCCTGCCCCTGACGAGCCTGGAATCGCTGGTTCGTGTCTACCAGGAACCGCCCGTGATGGCACTCAATCTGCTGCAGATCGTGCTGTTGCTGGCGCTGTTTGGCGCGTTCATCGTCACGCAGAATGCCGTCTCCAATGGCGAGCCGGGTCCCTCGGTCGCGCAGGCCATCGGTGTCGGCTTCGCGCGTCTTGGACGCTGCGTGATGGCGGCGGTTATTTCTACGCTGCTGATCCTCCTCGGCTGTCTGTTGATCGTGCCGGGTATCTATTTCTCGGGCATCTTAAGCCTGTGGCCCATCGCGATGTACGTGGACGATGCGGGCGCCATTCAATCACTCGATGCCAGCCGCAAGCTCATTCGGGGCAATTGGTGGCATGCGTCCACCGTACTGGCGGTCGCCATCCTCATTGCGCTCGCCTTCTCGATGTTTGCCGGATTCGTGGCTGGCATCGTTCAACTCCTCGCCGGAGCAGACGCCGCGGGCCAGACCATGGTGCAGATCATCGGTGCCGCGGCCAATGTGATCCTGCTGCCGATGCTGCCGGCCGGCATGATCGCACTGGCCAACGATCTGAAGCAGCGACAGCGCGCCGCAGGCGCCACTTAGCTGTCAGGGCGCTGCTTGCGTCGCAAACAGCGTCGCGAGTTCTTCCAGCAACGGTATTTGACTCGCGGATATCTTGACCCGGGCCTGCTCAAGCAGGAACCAGGCGCCGCGATCGACTTCAGGGAAGGACTGCATTCCTCCGGATCCGGGCGGCCACTCCATCGAAAAGAGATTGCTGTTCAGTGCGGAGGGGTCAAGCTCACCCCGCGCTGCCCACGCCCGGATCAATTTGCCGCTGCGCTGTTTGACCGGCTTCAGCGCCGTGAAGGGACCGGCCACGATGCTGCCGGTCTCCTCGTTGAATTCACGCTGCGCGGCCAGCAACGCGTCCTCGCCTTCCTCGATTTCGCCCTTGGGAATGCCCCACACCCCGTCATCCTTGTTGACCCAATACGGACCGCCTGGGTGAACCAGGAAAACCTCGAGCACCTGCGACCGCATGCGGTAGAGAAGAATTCCAGCGCTGGTTTTTACACTTCCCGGCACGGGCGCACGGCTTCGGTTACGACGACGGTGACAGCTAGGGCGCGGGCGCGCCGACCGGGCTCAGCGGCACGTGGTAACTGCGCAGCAGCGCGTCGAGGCGAGGCTTCTCCTGTTCGAGGATGGCATCGACCTGGTCGCGCAGCGCCACATGGTCGCGACGAACGCCGACGGAGATCCCGTAGACCATGGGCCATTGCCCGCCATCGACGCTCGGAATCACGGGCTCGACGCGCATCGGAATGGCCGATCGGTGCGAAAAGTAGCCGGCGGTCGGACCCCATACGAGCGCCATGTCGAGCCGCTTGGCTGCCACGGCTGCGAGAATCGGCGGTCCGGCGCCATCATCACGCGCATAGACCATGTAGCCGTGCACATTGTCGATCAGTCCGCGTCGCGCCAGCGCGTGCGCCGGCGGTGTGTTGGTCGCGTCATTCCCGATCATCTGCACGCCGATGGAGAGCGATCTGAGCCGCGGATCATCCAGCGTCAGGTGCACGAGTTCCCGGTCCGATCGCGTGACGAACACGTAGGTCGATTCATAGTAGGGACGTGTCGTGAGCAAGGTATCCAGGCGAGTGGCAACACCGGGCCACAGATCGCACTTATCGTCGTTCAGTGTCTTGCGCACAAAGCCGCGAACCTGCGGCCACCAGTAGTACTCGAGCTGTGCATGCAGGTCATGGGCGATCAATTGCGCGAGCCTGTTCTCCAATCCATCTCCGGCGCGGTTGGAGAATGGCATATTGTCGGGATCGGCGCACACCACGAGACGTTCGTTTGCCAACACTGCCGAAGAGAGCAGCAGTGCCGGGAGGGCGAGCGGCAGCCCCCGCCACATCACAGCCCTTTTCCCGTCACGGTCCTTTGACCGTCGTCGTGTAGTGATTGGTGGCGTCATCGGGCGCCGCCCAGCCCGCATCCTGTTCGATATCGCGCGGCAGCGCCGCCGGTGTCTGTGAGGGCGTGGGCCCGTTCTGCGCCGCAAGAGTTGCCGGCAGGGACATGGAGCGAACGTAGGCGGTAATCTGCCAGATCTGCTCGTCCGGGATCTTGCCGCCCCAGGAAGGCATGCCATTCGGGCGACCCTGCACGATGGTTTGATGGATCTGTTCGAGGCGACCGCCATAGATCCATTCGTCGTCCATGAGATCAGGTCCCATGCCGCCGCCACCGTTTGAATGGCAGCCATTGCAATTGTATTGAGCGAACAACCGCATGCCGGTCTGCACGGCAGCTGGATTTTCGAGCAGCCCCGCTACGTGTGGATCGGAAGTCACCAGGCTGTGATCGACGCCTGGGTCGAGCGCAGAATCGATGACATCCGGCGTTGAGTTTTGAGCCGAAGCGGGGTTTTGCGCCCGAGACAGTGACGCCGTGCCCTGGCTGCAGCCGCTCAAGGCCAGCAGCGAGATCACCGCGGTTTCAATGAGGAAGCGAGAACACATAGAGCGCCCCTCCGGCGGTGGTGTACTTGGGCAGATCCGACATGACGTTGACCATGCCGAGCGCGGCCGTGCCGTCGCGCGGATCGACCGGCCCTGAAACCACGGCGCCCGACCAGCCGCCGACGCCGGAGAGCACCGCGATGTACTGATGTCCGTCGGGCCCGCGATAGCTGACGGGCTGGCTGATGATTCCGCTATCGACCTTGAATCGCCAGGCGAGCGCTCCGGTCTGCGCATCGACCGCCTTGAACCAACCGTCCATGGTGCCGTAGAACACCAGCCCGCCCGCGGTGACGACGGTCCCCGACCAGATGGGAAAGTTCTCTTTGACGGCCCACACCGGATGCCGCGCGACCGGATCCCACGCCGTGAGCTCGCCGCGATTGCCGCCCGGCCCAGGCTTCATATGGACTGCGGCGCCGACATACGGTGTGCCGGCAATGTAGTTCACTTCGACGTCCATCTTGTCCATACACATGTTTTCGTGCGGTATGTAGAGCAGACCGGTGTCGGGAGAGAAGCTGCTGGGGTTCCAGTCCTTCGACCCGGAAGCGGTGGGGCAGATGTCGCGGACGTCTTCGCCCTGCCTGGTGGACTTCT
>Ga0302320_10024519_pt1 | contig 11765 bp, 13 predicted proteins | sample Bog_T0_3_FD_202130 | JGI IMG/M metagenome (GOLD analysis project Ga0302320, IMG submission 202130) | Peat permafrost microbial communities from Stordalen Mire near Abisko, Sweden - Bog_T0_3 | ecosystem: Environmental > Terrestrial > Soil > Wetlands > Peat | place: Sweden: Abisko, Stordalen Mire... | reverse complement strand
CGCAACGATGGAAACCCCGCGAAGTACTTATCCATCACTTCCTTCGCTGCGCTGACGCTGACGCCGAGGCGTTGGCTCAGCCCGTAGGCTTCCATCCCGTAGGCCAGTCCGTAGGAGACCGCCTTGGCTTGTTCGCGTTGTTCGTGGGTCACGTCGGTGGGCTTCACACCGAACACGGACGCCGCGATGCTGCGGTGCACGTCCTCATGCGACGCGAAGGCGGCGAGTAATCCACTGTCCTGGGACAAGTGAGCAAGGATTCGTAACTCGATCTGGTTGTAGTCTGCGACGCACAACAACCATCCAGGACTCGGCACGAAGGCGTACCGCAGACGTCGACCTTCTTGGGAACGGACGGGAATGTTGTGCAAATTGGGATTCTCCGACGAAAGTCGACCCGTGCGCGCGACAGTCTGGCGAAACTCGGCGTGGATACGTCCATCGGGCGCGACCGCGTCGATCAATGGCGCACCGTAGGTGCTGCGTAACTTCTCCACCTCTCGATAACGAAGGATGAGGGGCACGATCTTGTGTTCGTCTTGTATCGCTTCGAGCGACGAGGCGTCTGTCGAGAAGCCGGACTTGATTTTTTTCACCGCAGTGAGTCCAAGCTCGTCGAAGAGCACCGTTTGGAGTTGCTGGGGCGAGTTCACCTTGAATTCGTGACCAGCGGTCTTTTGGATCTTGGCGTCGAGTTGCGTCGCCTCTTTGGCGAACTCGTCATTGATCGTACGCAACATCGTCACGTCAACACAGATGCCACGTGACTCCATACGCCCCAATACCGCGACGAGAGGTAATTCCACCTGCTCGTAGACATTCACCAATTCCCACTTGACAATTTCCGCACGCAGGGCCTCGAGGAGCTTGGTGATGACCTGGACGTCACGAATCAGCGTCTCGTCATTCGCACTCTCGTCGAACAACGACGGCGCGTGTGTTCCGATCGTCTCGCCAAGGAAACGTTGGGCAACGTCGCTCAGTTCGTACTGACCGCTCGTCGCGTCGATGAGAAACGCCATGATTGACGTATCGTCACTGGGTTCTGCGAGCGTGACGCCCGCGTCACTCGCGTGACGGTACAACTCCTTCAAGTCGTGCCCGCGCAGTAACGACGAGCCCGCGAGAGTGAAGAGCGCACGCTCGCTCGTCACCGCGAGCGCGTTTGTCGTCGCGTTCAGCACCACCACGCGCCCGCCCGCGTAGGCGATCACGAAGGTCCCTTCGGACGAGAGGATCTCCTCAAGCGACTCCACGCGACGAATGTCCTTGGTCGGTGCCTTCACCCGCGTCTTCTCGGCGACCACACCGCCGACGGGCTCGCCCAGTAGGCCATCGCGCATCACTTTTTCGAAACGAGTGCGCATGGAGTTCATTTCGAAACGATCAAAGAACGCCGTCACCTCGTCGCGCTTCCATCCGCCCATCGTGATGTCGTCCAACGTGAAATCGAGCGGCACATCACGTATGAGTCGCATCACCTCAGCGTTGTTGCGAGCGCGCTGCTCGTACGTCGCGAGGTTCTCTCGCAGTTTGGGTGTCAAAGCGTCGAGGTGTTGATAGAGGTCGTCGAAATCGCGATACTGCGCGAAGAGCTTCGCCGCGGTCTTCTCTCCCACACCAGGTACGCCCGGGAGGTTGTCGGACGTGTCACCGCGTAGGGCGGCGAGCAACGCGTAGCGACGCGGTTCAATGCCGCAACGTTCAAAGATGCCCGCTTCGTCGTAGAGCGAATAGTCAGAGACCCCGCGTCGGTTATAGAGCACCTTGACGTACGGGTCCTCCACCAATTGAAACGTGTCTCGATCCCCCGTCACGACGACCACGGGAATCTTCTCGTCGCGACCCCACGTGGCAAGAGTCGCCAACACATCATCAGCTTCGAAGTTCGTGACCCCGAGTACTGGGATGTGCAGGACCTCACAAAGCCCGCGAATCAAATCGAACTGGTGCTCAATTTCGACGGGCGTCTCCGCGCGACCTCCCTTGTAGTCAGGTGTCATGGCGTCTCGAAAGGTCCCTCCGGGAAGGTCGAACGCCACGCACAGCGCGCGCGGTTCTTGAGAACGGATGAGCGACACCAACATTGACGCGAACCCGTGCAGTGCGTTCGTCACTAGGCCTTCGGACGTCTTGATGTCGGTCGAAAGTGCGAAGAACGCGCGAAACGCGAGTGACATCCCGTCGAGCAGGACGAGTGGTCGCTGGTCGTTGCTTGGTTCAACCAACGAATTCACCCTTCAAGATCTGCTGAGCAATGTCACGCATTCGCGTTCTTCCGCGCATCGCCGATTGTTGAATTACCTCGAACGCCGCCGGTTCATCGAGTCCGCGCTGGCTCATGAGGTATTCCTTCGCCCGTTGGACGATCTCGCGCGTTTCGATCTTGTCATCGACGCTCGGCGCGTCGTGGGTCTCGAGGGGTTCGATCGAAAGGGGGTTCACGATCGCGGCGAGCTTGGGCAAGATCTCACTCGAGCGGAACGGCTTGACCAAGTACGCAACCACACCTGCTTCTCTCGCGCTCTCAATCAGCGCACGCTGACTGAACGCGGTCAGCAACACGACGACGGTGCCGCTGTCCTTGATCTGTCGGGCTACTTCGATCCCGTCGAGCCCTGGCATCTTGATGTCGAGCAACGCGAGATCGGGCTCGAGATCTCGAATCATGGCGAGCGCGTCGTCGCCGCGTGCGGCTTCACCCACGACGAGATAGCCGTCCGCTTCGAGGATCTCCTTGAGATCCAGACGAATGATCGATTCGTCGTCAGCTATCACTACACGCTTATCCATGTTCTTCCTTCGGTTTCCATTCCCGCAACAGTTCATCACGCTCGGCGATCAACGTTCGCACCTCTTGGCTACGCCGATGCATTTCGGCGTTCGCCACGGCCACGTGTCGTGAGAGCTCGTCATATTCTTGCTGCTGGAGTGGGGTCTCGGAGACCAGGGAGCGGATTCTGGCGTCCTCGAGCGCGTCATTCCATACCTGTACCTGTTCTTGTAGCACCGCCAGGCTCTCGCGGGCCGCCATCAAACGGCGTTGTAGGTCCTCTAAACGCCGTTCGATCTTTGGGGCCATGGGCACGAGTGTAAATCGGTACACCGCTCAGGTCGCGAGGAGGGTCGCTTTCGCCAGTAATTGCGCACTCGGCGCAAGTCCAAAGCCGTGGGCGAGGACTTCGAACTCGCTGTCGATGCTCCTGCCAACCGTCGACACGTCGCCAATATCGCTCGGCTCGCTGACACAGTGCTGGGCGAGGGTCCGATTGACGTGGCGAGCGAGGGGTGACTCGAAGAACCCCCCTAGGTACGGGCGAAGCCCCAACTGTTTGGCCCGTTCGATCATCGTGCGCGCGTTCGCGTAGCCCCCGGTGCGCGCGGGCTTCACGCAAACCACGTGAGCTGCGTCATAACGAACAACCTGTTCGATATCACGCAGCGTGCGCACTCCCTCATCGAGACTGATCGCGACGTCGCACTCTTGGGCGAGGCGCGCGTGATCAACGAGGTTTCCGGGGGCAAAAGGTTGTTCGATCACGCTCACCACGACGGATGACGAGCCATCGCGCAACTGTCCGAGTTGCTCGAGCACCTCGAGTTCGCTTATCGCCGAACAATTGTAATCGAGTAACACCGGACGATCTAAGCCCGCAAGCTGTTCAATGCGTTGTGCATCGAGAATTCCTGGCGCGATCTTCGCCCGTACCCGCACGGCGCCTGGCTCACGCGCGTCGATGGGTGCATCATCAATGAGTGAGACCCCGACTTGACGGGGCGTGTCGAAATTCTTGGGCCAGAGCGACACCAAATCCGTTTCGCCCTCTCGCAACTCTCGATCGAGCAACGCCATCTCCACTAAGGCAACTGCCCACGCGCTCGCCGCACGGGGGCCCGCGAAACGTGCAATCCGCGTCCAAGACGGCGCCGTCGCCTCACGTTCGAAGGCGCCCGCCACTTGCGTCACGAGCACTTTGTCGAGTTCGTAGACAATCTCGTCGACGCTCGGATCCCCATTGAGGGCGAATGGTTGCGGATCGATCTCGCCCCAGCCCTCAACGCCATTGTGTTCCATACGAAGATAGAGGCGGATGCGCACGTCGTGGCGTTGTTGCGAGCTCTGCACGACGTGCGCCAAATGCACGTCATCGCGCCAGAGCATCATCTTCATCAGACCAACCATAGATAACTGTTATCGTGGTCGCCGCAGCCCGGATGGCGGAATCGGCAGACGCGGAGGCCTCAAAAGCCTTTACTCGAAAGGGTGTGTGGGTTCAAGTCCCACTCCGGGCACCAGTGCAGTCACGCTGTAGCGTTGACGCATGTCTGAAGTAAGTGCGCGTGCCTTTCGTGACGACTGCGTCGCCCTCTTCCCCGGTCAAGGCTCCTTAGGCGGCGCGGCGGGTGTCGCATGGCAATCGTCGCGGCACTGGACCCTCGTTGAAGCGGTGAGCGACGTTACGCATCTCGACGTGGCGTCGCTCTTGCTTCGTGCCAGCGACGAGGACGTCGTACGAACCGATCGAGCCCAAATCGCCACTTTCGCCCTGTCATTGGTGGGATACCACGATTTGCTCGACGTGGACATCCGCCCTCGCTATCTCCTAGGCCACAGTCTGGGCGAATTCTCCGCGCTCGTCGCCTCAGGTCTACTTAGTCTCGAAGACGGCGCGCGACTCATTGGGGTTCGCGGCAGTGCAATGGCTCGCGCCGCCGAAGAGCGACCCGGTTCCATGGTCGCTCTCATGGGTGGCGACGACGACGCGCGCGAGAATCTCTCCAAGCTCGACAACGTCTGGGTCGCCAACATCAACGGTACCGGTCAGATCGTCGTGAGCGGAACGATCGAGGGTCTTGAGCGCTTGCTGGCCACGCACAAAGATCTCGGATGGCGTCGCGCCACGCCTCTCAGCGTCGGGGGCGCGTTCCATTCACCGCTCATGGCGAGTGCTCAACAAGAACTCGACGAGGCGCTCGCGACCGCGACGTGGGGATCCACGGACGCCACGCTGATCGCGAACGTCGACGGACGCGTCCACTACGAGCCCGACGAATGGCGTGCGTTGTTGTCGCGCCAACTCACCTCACCGGTCGAGTTCCTCGACGCCACGTTGGCGCTACCCCCACACGTCACGACGAGCATCGAGATGCCACCCAGTGGGATCCTCACTGGACTGACCAAGCGCATTCGCTCCTTCGATCGTCAGTTCAGTCCCAACAGCCTCGAAGAGTTAGAGGAGATTTCCCTATGAGTCGCCACGTCATCGTCACCGGCGCGAGTCGTGGCATTGGTGCCGCCATCGCGCAACAGTTCATCGACGAAGGTGACCGCGTCGTCGCGTTGTCTCGCTCGGGTGTCGCGCCCGAGGGTTGTGCCATGACGATCGCGGTGGACGTAGTCGACTCCAATGCAGTCAACGCCGCCGTGAAGACTTCGATCGGCGAATTCGGACCCGTTGAGGTGGCGGTCATCAATGCGGGGGTCACCAACGACGGTCTCGCCATGCGCATGTCCGACGAGCAGTGGCGCGACGTGCTCTCGACCGACCTCGACGGTGCCTTCTACTGCGCGCGCGCGATGATGGCGTCGATGGTGCGCGCCCGAAAAGGTTCGATCATCTTCATTGGATCAGTGAGTCCGTTCATTGGCGTGCCGGGACAGGCGAACTACGCCGCCGCCAAGGCGGGACTGGTCGGACTGGCCCGCTCGCTCGCGAAGGAAGTGGCGACGCGAAGTGTCACGGTGAACGTCGTCGCTCCGGGTTTGATTGAAACTGACATGACCAACGACCTTGGAGGTGCAAAAGACCAGATGATGTCGTTGATTCCAATGGGGCGTATCGGGCAGCCGTCCGATATCGCCGGAGTTGTCGGGTTTCTCGCCAGTAACCACGCTCGTTACATCACGGGTGCGGTGTTGTGCGCCGACGGAGGGCTCTCGCTCGGGCACTGAGTGACTAGAGTCGCGGAATTACTTGAGTACGATAGAGCGACACAAATTAAGGGGCACGACCATGGACCGTAACGAAGCACTCACCAAATTCACCGACAACGCCGTTGAAGTACTCGCCGTTGACCCTTCGCAGGTGACCCTCACGACGTCGTTCGAGGACCTGGGCGCGGACAGTCTGGACCTCGTCGAACTCGTCATGGCGCTGGAAGAGACTTTCGACATCGAAGTCGCCGAGGACGAGCTCAAAGAAATCCGCACCGTGGGCGAAGCCTTCGAGCTGGTCTACGCCAAGCTGTAGTGCGCGTCGCCACCACCCCGTCGGGGCCGGTGTCGGGGCGTCGTGTTGCCGTCACGGGACTCGGAGCACTGACGTGCGCGGGCATTGGTGTCGACGCACTCTGGGCGGCGTTGATCAAGGACACGGCGCCACCCTCCAAACGAATTGCTCCTTTTGACGCGACCCACATTGGCGGTCCAAAGGAACTTCGCCGTCTCGACCCTTTCACGCTCTACGCGCTCATGGCAGCGGACGAAGCGTGGCGCCAGAGCGGCCTGACGAGTCCCATTGTCGAAGGTGGCAGCCTCGTCACGACCGGTATTGGCGGACTCCAAACCGTGCTCGAACAAGTACGCGTGCTGAACGAAAAGGGCCCCGACCGCGTCTCGCCGTTCATGGTGCCCATGATGATGCCCAATGCCGCGACCGCTGCGGTGTCGATGCGTTTCGGTCTCGGTGGGCCGTGTGAAACGGTGACGACCGCGTGCGCGGCGGGTACGCACGCCATAGGTAACGCCGCACGACTCGTCGCGAGCGGACGTTGTCCCGTGGTCGTGGCGGGAGGCGCCGAGGCGGTCATCGTCGAAATCGCCGAGGCGGGTTTTCGCAACATGACCGCGCTCTCGAATGAGGAATTCTCTCGCCCCTTCGACGCCCAGCGCAATGGATTCGTCATGGGTGAAGGCGCGGGCATCTTGATCCTTGAAGAGTGGGACCACGCTCACGAGCGCGGAGCCACGATCTACGGCGAAGTGATTGGCGCCGCGTCAACCGCTGACGCGCATCACATCACAGCCCCCGACCCGGCTGGGAACGGTGCGGTGCGGTGCATGCAGTTCGCGCTGGCGGACGCTGGCATTGCTCCCGAGGACGTCTCGCACATCAATGCGCACGGCACGTCGACCCCGCTCAATGACCTCGCCGAAGCCGTCGCGGTGCGGCGAGTCTTTGGCGAACATTCCCCTCCGGTCACATCGATCAAAGGCCACCTCGGCCACAGCCTCGCGGCTGCGGGAGCACTCGAGGGCGTTGCGTCGATCATGACGCTCATGAACCAGCTGATGCCACCGACCGCCGGCACCAAGGAGATCGATCCTGACGTCGGACTCGACGTCGTCACTGGCGCACCACGCGCGGGCAACCTCGACGTCGTGTTGTCGAACTCATTCGGCTTTGGCGGTCACAACGGCAGCGTCGTGTTTCGCCGGTACCAGGCCTAGAAGTTCCGCCACTCCTCGCGCTGTCGCGAGACGTACGCATTCGCGTTCGCCCAGCGCGCGTTATCAATGAATTCGCCCAGTAATGCGGGATCTTTCAATCCGGGTTCAATCTCAACGCCAGAACGTACGTCTACGCCCCAGACGGGATAGTTCTGCACGATGTCGACGACGTTGGAGGAATTGAGTCCACCAGAAGCGATCAGCGGCGTCGGAATACTCAAGTCGGCGAAGACCTCGAGCGAATCGATCAAGACGTCGATGTCGTCGTCCTCGGGCACCAGGAAATAATCAACGCCGTCGATCGCACGTTGCTCGCGCACCGCGTCGCCAGACGCCAGACCACGAATCACGGTATTGACGCGCTCGCTCACCCACTGCAGGGACGCCGCTGAAATGGGACCATCGATTTGGGCGGCCGACAGGCCCAAGGTGTTGGTCACTTCGACGATCCTTTGAGGTAGGTCGTTCACGAAGACCCCCACGCTCAACGCCCCTTGGGGCAGTCGTCGGATAATGTCGTGCGCGCCAGTTGGGCTGATACGACGCGGCGTCGGACCGAAGTCAAATCCAATCGCGCTCGCACCAAGACCAATCGAGAACAGGGCATCCTCCTCGGTCGTCACGCCCGACACCTTGATGAACAGTCCTTCGGTATTAAACCGCACGTGGCGCCTCCTCAAGCAAGGTTAATTGCAAGGTTGCGCCACTTCAGGTAATCGCCTCGAGTGTCACTGAAGCGTCGACGACGTTATCGAGGGCGCTTCGATGCACGAATCCGAGGACGTGGAACGCAGTGCCGTCGCGTAGTGCCGTCGTGATGCCTTTGGGGCCCTCGGGGCCCTTCGCCACGAGTGCCGCGTCGATATCCTCGAGTGACGGCCCGCTCGCTCGTACGTAACGCCACGGCACGCTCGAACCACGTGCGTCGAGTCGACCCACGAGCTCTTGACCCGTGAAACACCCCTTGGTAAACGACACCGTACGCTCGACGAAGGATGTCCCGTACGCCTGGGGGACGAGGCCTACGAATTCGCGAGGTCCGGGCTCTCCTCGCTGCACTTGTTCGCCAATCGTCGCAAACGGACCACTCAGCGCATCCTCGAGCGACAAGGTGCACGCCACGCGTAGATGGAAACGTTTGAGCCGCGACAGCGAAATTTCTGCGACCTCGCGCGCGACGATCAATTCGTAACCGTCATCGAGCGGCCCGATCCAGCACGTACTCAGCACTTCGCTCGTTGGAGTCAAGAGCAGCGACGCCACGTGCGTGTCCCCGAGGTGCCCGACGTCCTGACTCAGTTGGCCTTGGAGGAACGTCTCGCTCTGAGGACCGCGCACGAGGATTCGCGACCAATCAAAAGGCTCGTCCCCGCGGTGCACGCTTTCAAGAATCATCGACCATTACAGTATGGGCGAACGACCACAATGCTCCCAAAGGCCCCCGACGTGTCCATGCAAAACGAACTGAACACCATCACATCAACGATGAATGAACTTTCGACGCGAATCACGCATCTCGTCGAAACCGAGGGCCAAGAAATGGACGGTGACGTGTACACCGAACTCGTCGCGGCCGAGCGCGCCATCGGCACCCTACTTCGGCGACTGAATCGTGTGGCGAGCCGCGTGAAGTAGCCAAGTAGCCTTGGCTCATGATCGGCCCGTGGCAGAGGAGTGCGAAACTCACGAGCGAGCAGCGCCTTGAGGTCTTGAATCTTCTCAATCGAACCGAGGCGCAACTCGGACGCGAAGCGATCGACGAAGGTCGGCGGCGCATCGTCGTGCACGGATGGACAGCACAGCACTGGTTGCACTACCACGACACGGTGCTTGCGGAATACGCCATCGCGAACGGGACCGAGCGTACGACCATCGAGATGTGCGGTGGCGGTTTCGACGAGGGTCTGTTGGAACACGTTCTTCACGAGCACACGTCGGTCGACTGGTGGACGAGGGGCCCAATGGACGTCGCTGGGGCGGACGTCATACGAATTCTACAATTGCTGCATCTGATGCTTCCCGTGCCCGTCGTCGACGTTCCAGAAGGTGCAGTGTTACGTAATTTCGAACCAGGGCGTGACGAAGACGCCTGGATTGCTCAGAACAACGCCGCGTTCAAGCACCATCCCGAGCAGGGAGCTTGGTTGCGTGTCGACCTCGACGAGCGCACGAATGAACCTTGGTTCGACCCGTCGGGATTTTTGTTGCTCGAGATTTCGGGACAACTCGCGGCGTCGTGCTGGACGAAGGTCCACGAACTTCACCCCGATCGCTTCGGCGAGATTTACGTCATTTCGGTGGACCCCGCGTTCCAAGGACGGGGCTTGGGTCGAGTGATGGTCACCCAGGGACTCGCCGTACTACGAAAAAAAGGCGTCAGCGACGCAGTCCTCTTCGTCGACGAGTCGAACACGGGGGCGCGAATGCTCTATGAGTCGTTGGGTTTTCAGCTCGAACGAGAGGATCGACTCCTTCGTTTCACTCGTTAACCAGTCCCCACGCCCCGGCCCACGCCGTAGGTCACGCCCGCGGCGATGCCGGTGATGACGACTTGGCGAATGGCCCAACGCACTGCACCTCGACGAGTGAATATGCCAATCGCGGCGCCCACCATGATCGAACCAATCGCGGCGAGCAAGACTGACCACAGGACTTGATTCCCGCTCGAACTCCACAACCACGGCAGCAACGGGATGAACGCACCCACCGAGAATGTGAGGAGCGACGACGCGGCGGCGGCGAGGGGTTTTCCCGTGGCCGAGGGGTCCACTCCCAACTCCTCGCGAGCGTGGGTGCGCAGCGCCAAGTCGGGGTCACGCATGAGATCGACCGAGAGTCGTTCGGCGAGCGTGTGATCAATGCCGCGTGAAACGAAGAGGTCGCGAAGTTCTTCTCGTTCCGCGACGGGGCTGTCGGCGATTGCTTGACGTTCGACATCGATTTCGTATTCGAAGAGTTCCTTTTGCGCCCGCATCGAGAGATACTCGCCACTACCCATCGAAAACCCACCAGCGACGAGCGTCGCGAGTCCGGCGAGTCGAACGACGTTATGACTGGGATCGGCCCCTGCGAAACCGAGAAGAAACGACGTGTTCGTGACGAGCCCGTCGCTGACGCCGAAAATTCCCGCGCGAATCCATCCCCCAGAAATTTGGCGGTGATGTTCCTCTGGTTGACTGCTCACGACGTAATCCTAGATGTCGGGCTGACGGAGACCGACGTCAGAGCACTGAAAGGTAGAGTCATTCGGGAGGTATTTATGACCACGCACGTGAAGAGCATCGAGGACCTGACAGATCTAGTGGGTATGCATCTCGGATACTCGGACTATAAGACAGTCACCCAAGAACAGGTCAACCTCTTTGCGGAAGCGACCGGTGACCACCAATGGATTCACGTCGATCCCGAACGAGCAAAGAGTGGGCCTTTCGGTACGACGATCGCCCACGGATATTTGACGCTCTCGCTCATCCCGGTATTGCTTGGTGGTGTGATGCACGTCGATGGCGTCAGCATGGGTGTCAATTACGGCACCAACAAAGTCCGCTTTACGAGCCCGGTACCCGTTGGCTCGGAGGTTCGCGCCGGTGCGACGCTTTCGTCGGTCGAGCCCGTCAGTGGCGGCGTCCAGGTCGCCCTCGACGTTACGGTCGAAGTAAAGGACGCTCCTAAACCGAGCTGCGTCGCCCAAGTGGTGTTCCGCTACTACGCCTAACGGACGTGCCCACGACCCCCCTTCCCCAAGGCGAGGAGAAGACCAAACAGGTTCGTGCGATGTTCGACGCCATTGCGTCGCGCTACGAATTCGTGAACAAATTGATGACTTTCGGTCTGGACGTGCGTTGGCGCCGCCGCGCGGTACTCGATCTACGTCTTCCCCCCGCGAGCATCGTGCTCGACATCGCCGCCGGAACCGGTGATTTCACCCGCGAGCTCACTCGTCAGGGACAACAGCCGGTCGCGACCGATCTCAGCTACGGCATGTTGCACGTGGGTCGCTCGATGCAACACCGAGTCCAAGCGGACGCATCGCGATTGCCGTTCCTCGACGCGAGTTTCGACGGCATCACGTGCGGGTACGCGTTACGCAACTTCACCGACCTCGCCACGACTTTCCACGAGATGGCGCGCGTCACACGACCCGGCGGGCGACTATCGATCCTTGAAGTATGTGAACCCGAAGCCGGACTCCTACGCGCCGGATTTCGAATCTGGTTTCGTCGCGTTGTGCCATTCATAGGCTCGCTCGTTTCGAACCGCGCTGCGTATCACTATCTTCCTCAATCGACCGCGTACCTTCCCTCATCCTCTGAGA
>Ga0302320_10024518_pt1 | contig 11765 bp, 12 predicted proteins | sample Bog_T0_3_FD_202130 | JGI IMG/M metagenome (GOLD analysis project Ga0302320, IMG submission 202130) | Peat permafrost microbial communities from Stordalen Mire near Abisko, Sweden - Bog_T0_3 | ecosystem: Environmental > Terrestrial > Soil > Wetlands > Peat | place: Sweden: Abisko, Stordalen Mire... | reverse complement strand
TGCCCAGGAAGCCCATGAGGCCATTCGTCCTTCCCACTTTTCCAAAGATACGGCCGGCCATAACGACGAGCAGAAAAAATTGTACCGTCTCATTTGGGCTCGTGCAGTCGCATCACAGATGGTCGATACGCGGGTGGCAAGGACAAAGATCGTGGCGAATGTAGAACTTGAAAAACCCAAAGGCTATGCGCCGGCGGAGGCAGAAGTCTTTTTGCCGAGTTCCGGAGGGAGGAGGCAAAAAGAACTTGTGCCGCCGCGCAAGGCGCACCAAGAAGGTGATCAAGAGCGCATTCCCGACTTTACTGCTGCAGGTTCGCGTGTCATTTTTGACGGCTGGCTCAAGGCAGATCCCGAATCGACCGGCGAGGAAGTCAACCTGCCGAAATGCTCAAAGGGCGAAAAGCTAGATCTCCTTTCCATAGATTCCCTGGCCAAACAGACGCAACCGCCAGCCCGCTACACCGAAGCCGGCCTCATCAAAGAGCTCGAGAAGCGCGGCATCGGCCGACCTTCGACGTACGCCTCGATCACGAGGACGATCGAGACTCGCGGCTATGTGGAAAAGGAGGGCCGCTCGATCAAACCGACCGACACCGGCGACGTCGTGTCTTCTTTTCTCGAAGAATACTTCCCCACCTACATCAGCGATACGTTCACGGCCGAAATGGAGAACGAGCTCGACGAGATCGCCACCGGCGAGCGCACGTATCTGAAGACGCTGTCGGATTTCTATGGGCCGTTCGACAAAGAGGTCAAGTCAAAGGAAAAGCTGGCCAAAGCGACGAACCTGGGGGTTGCCGACGCTAAATACAAATGCCCGAAATGCGGTGCTTCGCCAATGCAGATAAAGCTCGGCCGCGGCGGAAAATTCCTCTCCTGCTCGCGCTATCCCGATTGCGACGGTGCATTGTCCGAGGGCGGCATGGAATATAAAAAGGACGAGCCGATCGGCACTGATCCGACGACGGGATTGCCGATATTTGTGCTGAACGGAAGATTCGGACCGTATGTCCAGCTCGGGGTAAAACCGCCGAAGGAAAAGAAGACAAGGAAGGCTAAAAATACAACAAAAAAAGAAAAAACTACCGCGACGAAAAAAAATAGTGAGGCGGAGGTACGAAAAAACGTAGCTGAAGGAACGACTAATGCTTTCGATGACTCACAAAAAGATGACAAGAATATTGTCAACTTTTCAGACAAGGAAAAGGAAGCAGGAGCGGCTCATGCTTCCAAAGCATTTCAAAAAAATAACAAGAATGTTGTTAATTTTAGAGATGAAGGAAAAGGAACTGCGGCTCCTGACAACGCATCGCCTGCCGATAAACCTGTAAAACCGAAAATGGCTTCGATTCCAAAGACCATGGACCCTTCAAAAGTGACCGTGGCCGAGGCATTGAAATATTTGAGCCTGCCGCGCATACTCGGCACCGATCCCGCGACCGGCAAGGACATCACCGCCTCTATCGGCCGATTCGGCCCGTACATCGTCCGCGACGGCGACTTTCGCTCGCTCAAAGGAGCCGACAGCCCGTATGACATCACCCTCGAACGCGCGCTCGAACTGCTCGCCATCGCCAAAAAACCTCGAGGCTTTGCAAAGAAGAAGAAAGAGTAGAAAAATAAAAATCAGCGCTCCATTTCGAGAGCGCCGATGTGTTTTTACTTGGCCTAAACCAAGGGTTGCAAATTCGGAACCGGCCAAGGCGGCTGGGCGAAGCGCAGTTTCGAACGGACCATGAGCGTGCCAAAGACGGCATCCCAGAACGGAAGTACGACGTTGAAATTCATCGTCATATACCGATGATGGAGGACGTGGTGCCCGTTCAGGAACGAGAACACGCCGAGCATCTCGAGCTTGCGCTGTTTCGGCAGATGCATGCACCAATGCAGATACTCATAAGCGCCATAGTAGAGCCCGCATCCGATGGCGATGCCCGGGATGATTGGCCACCAATGGCCGATGCCGAGAAGCCAAGCGGCTGCGGCGAACGGCACCGTTCCGATACAAACGAGGGCGGGACCGTTCCACCATGCCATGGGTATGGTCCATTTGTCTTTGTCGTCGATCAAATGGTAGGTCCGGTCTGCCTTGAAGATATGGTGATGGACTCCGGCGTGGGCTCGGAATGGATAGCTGAACTCCCATCGCCACAATGTGAGCTTTTTGTGCATGATGTACCTGTGCAGCAGATATTCAAAGAACGGAGCGTAGAGAACGACGGTAAATGCAAAGGCCAAAAGGCCCATGAGCAGTGAATTGAACATTTCAAGGAACATAGAAAATATTTCTTTTGATTGTTGAGGTTTCTCCGATGATTATCATATCATGCGGGCTTTTTTATACATGGGGGAAAAGACTCCTTGACAAATTACCTTTAATCTGATAGGGTTACACGAAACGTTCTTCAAACAAACCGATAAACATTTCCAAAAGGAAAATTATGAAAATGAAAATGCTCCTCGTAGACGACCAGGATGGGATACTTGTGCTTTATTCGCCGATCTTCGAAGAAATGGGCTATGAAGTAGTGACCTGCAATAACGGCTCGGAGGCGATTGATTGGATCTGGCAAAATCACGAGAAGCCGGATATCATCGTGACCGATCTTGACATGCCGGCGTTCAACGGTCTTCAAGTCCTCAATCAGGCTTACGAGCGTTATGGAAAGATACCGGCCATTATCATGACCGGCGGCTTCCGTTCGCACAGCGAAAGCGAATGCCGAAAGATAACGTCTCATGTCATCCACAAGCCGTTTTTACCGGATGAACTCATCGCCTTGGTCGACAAGGTTCTGGCAGAGGCCTCGCCTCGATCCGAAAAGGCTGTCGAGAAAAATCACCAGGCCGCCTGACCACGCGCAAATTCAAAGCCGCTTCCCCTCCCGGGCAGCGGCTTTTTTATTTTACGCAGGTCGGACCTCCGGATTCCAAATCACAAGGAAAAATCCTTTAGCGAGTACAGCTCCGAATTGTCGTCTCTTTCCTTTTCCTCGGGCGAGCGGTCGTCTATCGGAGCGGCATTTGTTTCGGCGGCGACGTCCTCCGTTCCCTTTCCTTTGTTCAAGAGCTCCAAAATGACGCGCACGTCGGCGTTCGAAAAGAAGTCGATCATGATCTTGCCGCCCTTTTCCCTCTTTTCAATATAGACCTTTGTGCCGAGCGACATCCCCAGCATATTTTCGAGCTCGACCAATTCCGGGTCATTCTTGTCCTTTTTCCTCGCACGATCCTGGGCGATGCGGCGGGCGAACATCTCGGCTTCGCGGACGTTTATTTTGTTCGTGGTGATCTCCTTGAACAAAACTGCCTGCTCCTCCGGCCTGTCGACGAGCATGAGGAGCGGCCGGGTGTGGCCCTCCGAAATCTTTCCAGCTGAAACAGCGTCGAGCATATCCGCCGGCAGGGCCAAGATGCGCAAAGTGTTCGAGACATACTCGCGGCTCTTGCCGATCTTTTCGGCCACTTGGACATGCTTCATGCCAAATTCTTTTATGAGCCGGTCAAAGGCGCGGGCGCGGTCGACTGAATTGATATCCTCGCGCTGGAGGTTCTCGATGATGGCGAGCTCGAGCTTTATCCTGTCGGAATCCTCGGCGGTGCGGACGAGCGCGGGCACGCGGGCGAGGCCGGCGATCCTTGCGGCGCGCAGGCGTCGCTCGCCGGAAATGAGCTCGTAATCGACGATCATTCCGTCTTCGTGCGCCCGTTCGCGGCGCGTCACGACGAGCGGCTGGAGTATGCCGTACATGCGTATAGATTCGGCCAGATCCTTCAATTTGGCCTCGTCGAATTCGCGTCGCGGCTGAAAAGGGTTCGGCTCTATCTTTTCCACTTCTATCCAAAATATCGAGTCGGCAAAATATTTGTTCCCGGGGTTTGACATGATATGATTATATCAGGAGAACAAGCTTATGATAAATGTAAAGAAAGAGACGATACGAATAACGCTTCCGCCGCGTCAGACGAGCAGGCCTCCTAAAACAAGGTTTGCGCTGTTCAAAGATCTCGTTATGTACCCGTACTTTCGAAAGATGAGAGCGGAACGTGGCGACACCAAACCTGTCGCCAAGATCATTCCGGTTTGAGTCCGGTCTCGATGATTCAAAGCCGCACTTCCTTGGTGCGGCTTTTTTATTTGATTTTTGGACAAAAAAAGACTATCCTTGAATCCATTATCGCCGGGATGGCGGAACTGGCAGACGCACACGACTCAAAATCGTGCGGAGCAATCCATGGGAGTTCGATTCTCCCTCCCGGCACAATGAAAATCTCTCTTATCCTTCCTTCTTTGCTTCTTTTCTTTTTTCCTTTATTTTTTGCTCATGCCCAAACTACCGCTTCACCCTACGGCGAACGCATCTTTTATTATTCGACTTTGAAAAGCAATGTCGCGGATTTTACCGCGCACGCGAACGAAATAGATATCATCGCCCCGCAGACGTACGAGGTGACGGCGGCTTTGACGGCTTCAGGTACAGTACCAGCAGACTTGTACCAATCAGCACAAGTGAATCATGTAAAGATAATGCCGCTCATTGCGAACCATGGCTTTAGCCAGACGATCATACACAGCCTGCTCGCTTCCAGCACGGCGCAGACAGCTTTGACCGCCTTCCTCGTCTCCGAAGCCCAGGCCAGGGGCTATACCGGCTGGCAATTCGATTTTGAACATATGGCTTCGGCCGATCGCGACGCCTTCAGCGCTTTGGTCGCGCAAACGGCCGCGGCTCTCCATGCGCACGGCCTTATCTTGAGCGTCGCCGCCGTCGCCAAAGCTCCAGGCCAAGCGAGCGCAGATCCGTCAAGCGCCTTTTACAAGAATTGGAGCGGCGCGTATGACTACGCAGCGCTCGGCTCTGCCGCAGATTTCGTGAGCCTCATGGCATATGACGATCCTGATTCGACCGGAGCATCTGCACCGCTCCCCTTTGTCAAAACCGTCATCGAAAATGCGCTCGCGCAAATCCCCCCTTCAAAAATATCTCTTGGCATCCCTCTCTATTATTGGGGCTGGACGAAGACAGTGCCTCCGATGCGATTGAATTCCGGCGGCACCTACGCCGCGGCGATGCAGAGAATCGCGGAGTATCCATCGTTACAAGGACGGAATGACGCAGTCGGCGTTCCGTGGATCATCTACAAGCTCGGTAAAAAATTCTATATGATATGGTACGAGGACGCCCAAAGCTTTTCCTTGAAAGCCGCGCTCGTCGGGACATATCATCTCCGCGGATTTTCCGCCTGGGTTCTCGGCAGCGAAGACCCGGCGCTATGGAATATGCTCGGGAGATGATATAAAAGAAAGCGCCGAATCGATATTCGGCGCAAAGTGAGCGGACCGTCGGTGAGAGACCAGAGAATTAGGGCATCATGCATATCAAACCAAGTCCGCCCCGAATGGAAGTTTCGGTCTCCGTAGCCCGACGGTCCATATACTATATTCGCCGATGAAACATAAAATGTCAATCAAAAGAAAAGGACATCCTATCCTCGTAGTCGTCGGCCCGACCGCGAGCGGCAAAAGCGGCCTAGCCGTGCGGCTGGCAAAAAGGTTCGGCGGCGAGATCATTTCCGCCGATTCGAGACAAGTGTACAAAGGCATGGACATCGGCACGGCCAAAGTGACACAGCGCGAGATGGGCGGCATCCGACATCACCTGCTCGACGTCGCGGACCCAAAAAAGCGCTTTAGCGCCGGAAGATACCGCGATCTGGCGCGAGCGGCACTGGACGATATCGCACGGCGCGGCAAGCTGCCAATCGTCTGCGGTGGCACCGGATTCTATATAGACGCCCTCCTCGGCGAAAACGTCCTTTCGGATGCACCGCCGAACGAGGCTCTCCAAAAAAGGCTTTCCGGAAAGTCGCCGGCACAGCTCCTCCTTGCCCTCAAAAAGCTCGATCCAAAACGGGCAAAGATCATCTCAAAGAGCAACTCCGAAAGGAACAATGCGAGAAGGCTGATACGAGCGATCGAGATCGCTTCCAGCGGTAAACGGCCGATAGTGCCGCCGCCCGATCGACTGTATATGCCATTTTTCATAGGTATAAAGCCGAGCCCGGCTGAACTGAAAAAACGCATCCTCGACCGGCTCGAAAAGAGATTGGGCCAAGGAATGATCGCCGAGGCGCGCCGACTGCATTCGCGCGGGCTTTCATGGAAACGCATGGACGAGCTCGGCCTCGAATATCGATACATGGCCGGATATCTGCGAGGGAGACTGACGGAAAAAGAATTCAAGGAAAAGTTGGCGACCGAGATCTGGCATTATGCACAGCGCCAGATGACCTGGTGGAGGAGAAACAAGAAAATCAAATGGTTCGAGCCAGATGATATAAAAAATATCGGCCGTTCTATCAAAAGCCGCCTCACATGAAAATCGCCCTCGTGTGGAGGGCGATTTCCGTAGCGCTGCGAGGTGCTTTATTTGTTCATCAAGCTCTCGATAGATTCATAGGCCGAAGCGGTATTTGTGTAGCGTCCATCATTCACGACTGCGAGCGAAGCCTCCGTATTCTCGGCGGCAGTGCAAGCGTTCGCTGTGGGGGCGCAACCGACTTCGACAGAGAGGCCTGTGCCGACATCGGTCGCGGCTGGAACCCAGGTGGCGGAGCCATCATTGGATTTGTTCGCGGCGACAGTGCGCACGAGGACGTATTGGGCGGGATTGTCGGAGACTTTCTTGATCAGGTTGACGCTGACTCCGGAAGGAGCGGCGCCATTCGACGTCCAGGTGACTGTCTGGGTCTGGCCTGCATCGATCGTGCCCGAAGGGGCATTGACGAAAGCAAGAGTGCTCTTTGGCGCAGACGATGAGTTGATGGACGCGATAGTCAGAGGGCCGACATAGCCGGTCGACGGTATGTCGTTCGCGGTCTGATAGTTCTTCACTGCTGATTCCGTCATATTGAGGAAATTTCCGGTTTGAGGGCCGTTAAAGTATCCTTTCTGGCCGAGGAATTGCTGGAGCGATTTTACGTCGTTGTTCGACTGTCCGTAATGCAGATAGCTATTTAGTTGACCGGCCGCAAAAGCAGACGGCGCGATAGCAAAGCCTGATATGGCTATAGTGGCGATAATAATGGCTTTATTCATAGGTTTTATATAAAACATCAACTAATCGTTAATGTCGCTAGTATCCTAGCATACCCATTGACGTTTGTCAATATGCGTTGCTATTCGGTATCCCAGGATAGTCAAGCTTTTCGCCCTTGAATTCTGCGCCTGATGACTTGACAGAGTACATCAAATCATGCTAGGATACAGGAACCCACGAAAGGAGGGTAGCACATGAAAATTAATATTCTCATCCGACAGCAGCCGAAATCGGTCGGCTCGCAGGAAGACGTTCAGCAGTTCTTCATCGACGCATTGCGCGTTCTCGAAGAGGGCGGTATCGAACCGTACCTCATCTTCGAGGGAGATTGCTCCAGGTGTGAGGATCTATTGCCTGAAACGGACATGTTGATCACCGACACCAGAGACAAAGGTTTGGCCTTGGCGGAGAAGGCTGTAGAGAAAGGCCTCCCTGTCATCGTCACGACCACAGTCTCCAGTGCACAACCGCCACCGCAACACTGGATATTTCAACAACGGTGGGTGGAGTTGATGTTCAATCCGCCAACGCTCGGCTCGACAGGCGACGTCGAACACTTGCAGGAGTCTGTCCGCAAGTTCTCGATTTTAGTCGGAATGAAACGCTGCCGTGCGTTGCAACCTGCTTAGCGGCGACTGCTCAAGTTTGTCCAACCATGGTTCCCTGCAGTGCCGGTGACCTCGAGTCACCGGCGCTTTTTCTTGTATAAAAAACGCGCCACACTTCAGAGAGGAGCGGCGCGCTTGTGACTGTCAGATATTTTATGCGGTATTTTTTGCCAGCTTGGCTCGGAGCTCCCGTACGCTCAACTGCCCTTTGATGACAGCTTTACCGAGAGAGCCGTAAACCAGGGCTGCGCCTTCCTTTGCAAACCAGAGCCGCGATGATGGACCGTATTTTTCCCCCGTGGCCATAGGAGCGATTCGCCACTTATTGTTCCGATAGCGCATGAGGGGCATGACCCATTTTCTGAAGCAAGCCATGTCAGGGGCATTCTCGATCAGTATGGCGACTTTAAAGATGTCACCCAGCGCTTTGCAAACGTCCCATGCCCACAGGAATTGAGTCCTGGAAGGCATATGCGTCAGAAAGTGGCAGGAGATGATGACCGGCATGCCGCGCTCTCTGGCCTCCGTGATAACACGCCGGAGCCTGATGGCATTCAGAGCCTCGACGTCGATGATGTCGGCGACATGCAGGTATTCCAACATGAGAATTTGGCGATGGCACAGGCCCCATTCGGGCTTTTGGCCTCCTTCCGCCGGATCACGGACAGTCAGAATGACGAGCTTGCCGAGCCGTCTCAAGTGGTTGAGGCCTTCGATCACCTCGTCGCACAATATACAATCCACCCGCCATTCATAGATATCGGCGATGTCAGGATTGGCCAAAGCAATGTAGAAATCCTCGAGCGTAAAGATGACGCCGACAATCTTAGTCCCACGAAGGAACGTTCTCAACTTCAATTTTTTCATAAAGTTCAATCCTTTCCTCATGCAATACAACCACAGCCGCGCATATTTGTAAAGAAAAAACCGCGCCAACCTCCGATAGGCTGGCGCGATTGAAACTGTCCGAACTTAGAATGTAACCCTTATTCCCGTCCAAGCGGAGACATCTGCCTTCCTGCGATCATTCGTGCTTGTGACCGGCGTTATGAACCTGACACCCGGCATAGACCACGATAGGTGCTTATTCAGTGTCCACACCAACGCTGTGTCGGTCCGGAAGAAGAAGGTTCTGGTATCATCGTGCTTGAACGGCAAGCTGTCTCAAGAGAACCATTCCTTGTCCACCAGCGTGAGGCATCGGAGGCCGAACGGGGCTTTCCATTTGTGAATGAACCCCGGCTGGAAGATCAGTCCTCCGTCGCCGAAGTCGCGGCACCTTGCCAACCATTCGACGTCGAGAGCCGGTTGGATGGTATTGCCCTTCCAAGCCGGAAACGAATCATATGTGGTGAGAAGACCGAAATCGACGTAGTCTTCTCTATCCCTCCAAGACCCGATAGGGTTAAGGTTGAGATAGCGGAACTGTCCGTCATAGGACAATCCACCGATCTTGCCGCGCTTGCCGATGACCAGGTCGAGCTCATTGGCCGCTCGTTGGGAAGGCGTGCCTGTCAAGACGTCACTGCTCCACACATCGAGGTAGACGCCGTGATACGGCAAGTCAACGTCCAATTCGTTCCACCACACGGGCGTCTTGTTAGGCGCGCGTTCCGTCCGATAAGACAGATAATGGTCCCGGATCGAGCTGTCCCAGTAGCCGTGGATGGCCACGGAATTCGTAGGCGCTATGGGCGTGCCGGCGGCGTGGGATACGAAGTTTGACAAGAGAACAACTGCAACAAGCAAACTGCAAGCCTTGATTGGCTTCATATTTTTTCCTTTTGGTTGAATTTTCAAACTACTGATTCAGATGTTAGCACTAAATTATGTATATGTCAAGTGCTTGAATTTTCCTCTTATTCAATTTATTCGGCAATAGAAAAAACCGCGCCAACCCTAGTGAGGGAAAGCGCGGTTCGAATTGATCCGTGTCTGGGCTTTGTTCCGATTTACGGCTGATTCGTAGGACCGCCGATATACGCGGTTTTGTAAAAAGCCGTAGGACCAAGAGGCGGATCAGGATCGATGAACGTCTGCACCTGATTTATGCCGCATGAACTATTCGTGAATATGGGAGTCCACGTCACCATGTTGGTCGTCCTCAAGATGACGACAGTATTCGTCGGCAGGTTCCAGTTGTTGTCAAGGCCTTCAAAATCGACATTTCCCGGAAGCATGTCTATGGCGAATGTATAGCCGTTAATGGTGAACGTGAAGCTATATTCGCCGCTCGAACTGACCAAGACGTTCGGTATGATGTTCCCCCGGATATCCATCGGCGAGTTCGTGGTAGGTATTTTTGTTCCCGCGAAGACCCACGGTACCAATCCCTCGTTCGTGGAAGTCGGCAAGGAAAGACCGTATTGCAGTGCGAAACCTGAAGGCGCTGATTGTTGGTCGCTTTGAGCCATGACCTGCTGTCCCGTCTGTTCGACTGCGGGTGTTACAGCTTGGGACTGGTTATTTGTGGGCGGTGGAGGGTCGATGTAGATTGTCGCGTGATTCGTGCGTCCAGTTTGATCGGGCAGGACCTCGTGGGCCACGCCGATCAATTTGACGACCATGAATCCCCCGACGATGAGGACCAGCAGGCTGATGATGACCCAGATATAGGCCATACACTTCATCGCCATAAGAATAAGGGCAGCCCCGATACCGATTGATGATTTACGCTTGGTATTGCTTTTCATATTGAATCCTTCATTTGTAGTGGTAGTATGCGTAAACGAGACACACATCGACGAGGACGCCGAGAACTATGACCCACTTATATTTTACGCACAGCCGGTTGATTCTCCCGAGAAGCGGCAGATTCTTCTCGATCCACAAATCGACGCCTTTTTCATGTTGCCGAAAGCAATCCCATAGGCCGGGATTCTCCGTTTGATGATTCATAATCTCTCCTTCTAGTTGAGTTGTTTACCGAGTTCGCCTTTGTCGTCCTTAGATTGTCAAAGGTCTCTTAATCACCCTGATTATATCTGCTATCAGACAAAAGGTCAAGCCTCGAATTATTTCCTCCTCAAATACCTCTTCCCTTTCAATTTCTCCGGCAGATAGCTCTCCTTGTCATATTTCTGGTAGCCCTTTCCATATTCCAAGTCTTTCATCAGCTTGGTGGGTGCGTTGCGGATCCGCAACGGTATGGGCAAATTCCCTGTCTTCTTTACATCGGCCAAGGCGGCAAAATAGGCGTCGTAGGCCGAGCGATCTTTGGCGGCCAGAGCCAAGTAAGCCACGCCATGCGCCAAATTCTCCTGTGCTTCGGGAAGACCGATATATTCGACGGCTTGGAAGACGGCATTGGCCACGACGAGCGCCGTCGGCTGGGCCAGACCTATATCCTCGCTGGCGAATACTACCATCCTGCGGGCTATGTATTTGGGGTCCTGGCCGCCTTCGATCATCCGCGCCAGATAATAGAGGGCCGCGTCGGCGTCGCCGGCGCGCATGCTCTTTATAAAAGCGCTAATGGTGTCGTAATGCTCCTCGCCTTTCTTGTCAAAGCGGATGAAGGCGTGCTCAAAGGTATTCTTCAGATTGGGCAAGGTGATGGGGCCATAGAGGCGCTGGCAATTCTCTATGGCGGTGATGGCGATGCGGGCGTCACCGTTCGACAATGCCGCCAGCCATTCCAGGGCGTCCTTGCCCACTTTTATTTTCGTCCTCTTCACGATGGCTTTGATATCGTCCTCGGACAGAGACTGCAGGACGAAGACCCGACAGCGCGACAAGAGGGCCGGAATGACTTCGAAGCTGGGGTTCTCCGTGGTGGCGCCGATCAGGGTCAGCTTGCCGGACTCGACGTACGGCAGGAGGAAGTCCTGCTGGGCCTTGTTGAAGCGGTGTATCTCGTCCAGGAACAGGACCTTTGGCCGGCCTTCGAGCAAGGTGTCCGGCTCCTCTATGATCTTGCGTATGTCCTCCTTGCCGGCGTTGACCGCGGACAATTCATATATCCGGGCATTGACCGCCCGGGCATATATCCTGGCAATGGTCGTCTTGCCCGTGCCCGGAGGACCCCAGAGGATGAATGAGAAGAGGTGCCGGTCCT
>Ga0302320_10024517_pt1 | contig 11766 bp, 14 predicted proteins | sample Bog_T0_3_FD_202130 | JGI IMG/M metagenome (GOLD analysis project Ga0302320, IMG submission 202130) | Peat permafrost microbial communities from Stordalen Mire near Abisko, Sweden - Bog_T0_3 | ecosystem: Environmental > Terrestrial > Soil > Wetlands > Peat | place: Sweden: Abisko, Stordalen Mire... | reverse complement strand
CTTGGGCCGTTTTTGGGGGGGGGTGGTGGGGGCGGATGGGGGCGCAGCCGCCGGCGGGGTTGGGCGCGGTGAGGGCGATGCCGCGGCGGGCGAGGGCGAGGGCGCGGTGCATGTGGGTGCGGTCTTGGTCGGGGGTGGGCATGGGCGAGTGGGTGGAACTCTCAAGTCTACATGTGGGGCGGAATTCGGGCGAGGGGTGGGGACCAGTGTCTTTGAAGCATATGCCTTTGCGACCGTCGTTGAGACGTTCTCAGTGAGCGCGTTGGCATGTTTTCGTCATATGACTTTCGGTCCCTTGTCCTGTGTGCGGCAGACTGCCGGTTTCAAGAATCTGCTGCTCGGGTGGCCGCTGATAGAATTGTCGTCTGAATGCGCCGAGGGTAATTCTGTCCCTAGGCGGAGTTTTGCATGGTATCCGTTGAAGAGTTTCGGACTAAGGTCCGTGCAAACGAATTGGAAGCGTTGTTGGACGAGGTTCTCCTCGCTGACGAGGCGCTGCACGTCAGCGTCCAGAATGTTCTTAAAATTAGCTCCGCACTTTCTGCCAAATATGCAGTGGCATCCAATAAAATCTACGTTCGAGTGGTTGGTTCAGCGAAGCTGGGGTTCTCTATGGTTGAGAAGAGATCGACTAGCGGGCAGGTATTGCCCAGGTATAGGCCGTTCTCGCCATTGTCAGACATCGATGTCGTCGTCATAAGTGCTGAGATTTTCGATTTCGTATGGAACGATCTCTCTTCGCACGCGCACCGATCAGCGCGTCTCCCCTGGGACTCGGGCGTCCTCGGAGACTACTTGGTATGCGGTTGGTTACGGCCAGATCATTTCCCCAATGCGGCCAGGTTACGCCGCTGTGATGACTGGTGGGATGTCTTCCGTCTGCTATCAGCGGATGCGGCTTTCGGACGCCGTAAAGTACGCGGGGGACTCTTCCACTCGTTGGAACACGCGCGCAGATATTTGATGAGAGCGCTAACGGATTGTGCACGTGCGGAGGCACTAGGAGTATGAAGACTGCGGCCACAAACAAGAAAGTTCGCGAAATCATCCAAGCGGTGCGTCAGGGAAAGATCGTGCCGCGTGCTGAGTTCCAGCGTCGCCTGGTTTGGTCGAGAGATGACAAGAATCTCTTCATCGACACTATCCTGCGCCAGTATCCATTTCCCGAGATATATCTCGCAGACGGTGAGGTTGATCTTGAGACGGGCGAGGGCACACAACTCCTAGTCGATGGCCTCCAGCGAGTGAGTACGCTTATTCAGTACTTCGATGGTGATACCGAGCTGAAGCTAACCAGTGTGCCACCCTATCGCGATCTAACCGAGGATGATAAGAAGGCGTTTCTGCAGTACGATGTCGCAGTGAGGGATCTGGGCTCCATCACGCGAGAAGAAGTTATAGAGGCTTTTAAGCGACTGAATGCGACCAAGTATTCGCTCCTTGATATAGAAATTAACAACGCTGTCTATGCAGGCGCACTCAAACGTTTTGCAGAGCGAATGGCCGGTGACACCTTCTTTGATGGGCATCATGTGTTCAACGCTCTCGATCTCAAGCGTATGGGCGATCTGAGATTCGCCCTTACAATTGTCATCACTCTCATGTCGGGCTACTTCAATCGAGATGACGAATTCCAATCCTTCCTAGAGCGTTACAACGATGAGTTCCCTCTCGAAGGTGAGCTTGACGGGCGTTTCCAGGCCGTAGTCGCCTTCATAGAGGAGTGCGGGTTTTCTTCACAATCACGGGTTTGGAGGAAGGCCGATCTGTTGACGTTTATTGTGGAGCTTGATCAGGCTCGGTCCCGCGAGAATCTCAACCTTCAGCCAGGGAATGTTTTGACTCGATTGGAAGGGTTCTATAGCTCAGTTGATGCCACGGGCATTGAGGGGGGGACGATTGCAGGCATTTACTATAAGGCAGCTCTTCAAGCTTCTAATGACAGAATTAACCGGGTCCGCAGAGGTCTGATTGTTGAAGGTCTTCTCGGTGGGCTTACCGATAACCAGATAATTGAGACGCTTCGAGCGCAATCATTCCTCTGAGCGGGCTTTTACTTGGTTCATTTCTTTGAAGCCGGTTTTTTGCGGAGGTTGAGACCCCCGCCTCCCTCCGTGTTGGTGCCGATGGGGCGGATATGCCGGAAGGGCTGGCTGGTCACGAGGGCCTGTACGCGGCTTGCGCCGCGTAAGCGAACTCTTGAAATGGAAGGGGATGGGTTGTGGCCCGGCTGAAGCCGTGCCCTTGTTACAAGGCCCCCTCCGAATTGGGTTCTTCGACAGGGTGAGGGGTCGTGCCCTTTCAAAGCCTTTTGCCGCTGCGCAACGGGGACGGGGCGTTGGCGCGGCTTCGCCGCGTAGGCGAATTTCAACTTCTTGTGGCCGGTTTTTGCGGGGGTTGAAGTTCCACCCCAGCGACGAAGACCTGTCGCCGGGGACCCCGATGGACCCCCGCCTCCCTGCGTAAAGGCAAAGACAAAAGCAAACGCAAATGCAGGTCCTTCGACTCACCACCCCCAAGCTGAAAAGCGCTTGGGGCCCCGTTCGCTCAGGATGACAGATTCGGGAGGGGGGATGCGGAGTTTTAGCTATCCCCGGTCTGAAAATCCAGACCGGTGGCACCCAGCTTGTCACAAGGGCTTGTACGCGGCTTCGCCGCGTAGACGAATCTCAACTTCTTGTGATCGGTCTTTGCGGGGGTTGAAACCCCCGCCTCCCTCCGTAGAGGCAAAGACAAAAGCAAATGCAGATCCTTCGACTCACCACCCCCAAGCTGAAAAGCGCTTGGGGCCCCGTTCGCTCAGGATGACAGATTCGGGAGGGGGGATGCGGAGTTTTAGCTATCCCCGGTCTGAAAATCCAGACCGGGGGCACCCAGCTTGTCACAAGGGTTTGTACGCGGCTTCGCCGCGTAGACGAATCTCAACTTCTTGTGATCGATTTTTGCGGGGGTTGAAAACCCCCGCCTCCCTCCGTGGAGACGAAGACAAAAGCAAATGCAAACGCAGATCCTTCGACTCACCACCCCCAAGCTGAAAAGCGCTTGGGGCCCCGTTCGCTCAGGATGACAGATTTGTGGGGAGTTGAGGGCGGGAGAGCCGGCGTTCGAGGCTTCCCTGGTCCCAGAATCGGGACCAGGGGCATCCAAACTTCATTGGCCGGTTGATGTGTGGGCCGCCCGCCTGGGGTGCATAGGAATAGCGTCTGAGCTCTTGGGGCGCTCGCTCCAAATTGAGTTGCTTGGCATCTCGTCTCAGGCGCTAACTGCATTTTAGGGCAAATGCAGATTCAAACAAGCAGAATCGACAGTCCAACAAGCTCTTACCCGAGCAGGGAATCGACGAAGGCTTCGGGGGAGAACTCTAGTAAATCGCCCATTTGTTCGCCTACGCCTACGAAGCGGACGGGGAGGTTCATCTCTTGCGCGATCGCCACGGCGATGCCGCCTTTGGCGGTGCCGTCGAGTTTGGTCAACAAGATGCCGGTGACGCCGGTGGCCTGGGTGAAGAGGCGGGCTTGCTGGAGGCCGTTCTGGCCGGTGGTGGCGTCCATGACGAGGAGGACTTGATGGGGGGCGCCGGGGATGAGCTTGGCGGCCGTGCGGCGCATTTTGTCGAGCTCGTCCATGAGGCCGGTTTTGGTGTGGAGGCGGCCGGCGGTGTCGACGATGAGCTCGTCGATGTGGCGGGATTTGGCGGCGGCGGCGGCGTCGTAGAGGACGGCGGCGGGGTCGCCTCCGGGGCGGGTCTTGACGATTTCAACGCCGGAGCGGGTGGCCCAGATTTCTAACTGCTCGATGGCGGCGGCGCGGAAGGTGTCTGCGGCGCAGAGGAGGACCGTGCGGTTGCGGGCGCGATACCAGGCGGCGAGCTTGCCGGCGGAGGTGGTTTTTCCGGTTCCGTTGACGCCGACCAAAAATGTCACCTGCGGTGAGGCCAACTGCGCCGGCGGCGCGCCTTGGGTTGTGCTGGCGTTCGTGCCCGGCACCTGCGGTGAGGCATGCGTGCCTTGCGTGCCTTGCGGCGCACTGAGGGTTGTGCTGAGAGCCTGGGGGGTGTCAGACGGCGCTTGCGGGGCGGTGAGGATAGCGACTAGCTGGGCTTTGAGGAGGGAGCGGAGTTCGGCGCCGCTGCTGATGGCCTGGTGGCGGGCGTGGTCGCGGAGGGCGGTGAGGATGGCGGAGGTGGTTTGTACGCCGAGGTCGCTGGTGAGGAGTGCGGATTCGAGGTCTTCGAGGGCGGCTTCGTCGACGGTGCGGGTGAGGGCGACGAGGGAGTCGATTTTGGCGGAGAGGGATTCGCGGGTGCGGGAGACGGCCTGCTTCATGCGGCCGAAGAGGCCGGGCTGGGGCTGGAGGTCGGGTGCGTCCTTTTTGTTGCCGAAGAGCTTCATCATGCGTGGGGGACCAGGTTCTAGTTTAAGGCAAGGGACGTAGGGAGCAGGGACGTTGGGGAGTGGGGGCTATCTGGTGAACGGTGTTCATTCCGCATTGGGCGTCCCCCAGGAGCTAAGCAGACTGCGGGCAGAGGCTTGAATCCGAACATAACGCTGGAAGAAGCCGTAGCAGGGGCTGAAGAGGCTGCGGAAAAAGGCCTGCTTTTGAACGAAATACCCGAAAAGCATACCTCAGGGCCTAAAGGCCACGTTGATTTGATGGGCTTTATACCGGGGATAAATCCCCGGCCTACCGCCCGGACGAGTTTTTCCGCAAGCTGTGAAGCCCGCGCTGATATTGGGGCTTTTTTCGGCACGACTGAAGTCGTGCCCTGTTACAAAGCCCCCTCCACATTGAATTCTTCCGGAAGACGTGAGGTCGTGCGCTTTCAGAGCCGGTTGGCGGGGCGGGGGACTTGGGGATGGTGGGGTTGGGTGGGGACAGAAAAAGCTTGAATGTTGGGGCGGGGATGTTGAAGAATCTCGGGACGGGGCTCGCGGAGGTCCGGCTTTCCCGGCCGGAGCGAGGGACCGGCAAAAGGAGGGGGTCAAAATGAGCAAGGTGCGGGTGTTGGTGGGGACGAAGAAGGGGGCGTTTGTTCTGACGTCGGATGGGAAGCGGAAGGATTGGAAGGTGAGCGGGCCGCATTTTGCGGGGTGGGAGATTTACCACATGAAGGGGTCGCCTGTGAACCCGGAGCGGCTGTATGCGTCGCAGACGAGCGGGTGGTTTGGGCAGGTGGTGCAGCGGTCGGACGATGGGGGCGAGAGCTGGGCGCCGGTGGGGAACAAGTTTGCGTACGACGGCGTGCCGGGGACGCACCAGTGGTATGACGGGACGCCGCATCCGTGGGAGTTCAAGCGGGTGTGGCACCTGGAGCCTTCGCTGACGGATGCGGAGGGGGTGTATGCGGGGATTGAGGACGCGGCGCTGTTTCACTCGGCGGATGGGGGCGCGAACTGGACGGAGCTGAGCGGGCTGCGGGAGCATGGGACGGGGCCGAAGTGGCAGCCGGGGGCGGGGGGGATGTGTTTGCACACGATCATCCTGGACCCGAGCGATGCGCAGCGGATTTATATTGCGATCTCGGCGGCGGGGGCGTTCCGGAGCGATGACGGAGGGAAGAGCTGGAAGCCTATCAACAAGGGGCTGGTGAGCGACATGATGCCGGAACCGACGGGCGAGGTGGGCCACTGCGTGCATCATGTGGCGATGCATCCGGCGCGGCCGCAGACCTTGTTTATGCAGAAGCACTGGGACGTGATGCGGAGCGACGATGCGGGCGATCACTGGCGCGAGGTGAGCGGGAATCTGCCGACGGATTTTGGATTTGCGATCGATGTGCATGCGCATGAGCCGGAGACGATTTACGTGGTGCCGATCGAAAGCGACAGCTTGCATTTTCCGATGGACGGGAAGCTGCGGGTGTATCGGAGCCGGACGGGCGGCAACGAGTGGGAGGCGCTGGGCAAGGGATTGCCGGAGCGGGATTGCTATGTGAACGTGCTGCGGGATGCGATGGCGGTTGACCGGCTGGAGGAGTGCGGGGTTTATTTTGGGACGACGGGCGGGCAGGTGTATGTGTCTCCCGATGGCGGGGATTGCTGGACGGCGATTGCGGAGCACTTACCGGGGGTGCTGAGCGTGGAGGTGCAGACGTTGGGTGACAGTGGACAGTGAACAGTGGACGGTGGACAGAGACTGGGGTGGAGGGTGAGTTGACGATATCAGGGGTTCGGGTGGTGCTGCCTTATCACTTGCGGAATTTGGCGGGGGTGGGGGCGGAGGTGCGGCTGGAGGTGGCGGCGCCGGTGACGGTGCGGCGGGTGCTGGATGAGTTGGAGGAGCGGTATCCGATGCTGCGGGGAACGATTCGGGAGTATGGGACGGGGCAGCGGCGGGCGTTTTTGCGGTTCTTTGCGTGCGAGGAGGACTTGTCGCATGAGTCGATGGATGCGGAGTTACCTGCGCCGGTTGCGGAAGGGAAAGAACCGTTGCTGGTGATTGGGGCGATTGCGGGCGGGTGAGGCGAACGGGGGGCTTCAGAAGCGCCGGAAGGCAACCGCGGGTTCTTCGACTCGCCACCGCAGCGACGAAGACCTGTCGCCGGGGATCCCGGTTCTGCTTTGCTCTGCTCAGAGGACGGATTGTTTGATTGGGTGTTGAGGTATCCGGCTCATGACGCGAGTTTTCCTGGAAGAGGGCGTCAAGGACGGGGCACGGTGCGTTTGCGGCAGGGGGGTCAGGAGGCGGCGAGGGCTTCGTGGGATTTTTGGGGCTGGACGATCTCGTCGAAGATGGCGCGGTACTGGATCATGGCGGCGCGGAGCTCTTCGGTGGTGGCTTCGGCGCGTCCGAGGCGGACGGCGATGGCGTGGGCCTGGCGGTAGTCTTCCATGACGCGGGGATAGGTGACGGAGAGGTCGTCGGCGCGCTGCTCGAAGGGGACCTGGGGGTAGCCGCGGGCTTCGAGGAGGGCGTTGATGAGGTCGTCGGCGTCGGTGACGGAGGATTTGGGGTGATCGACAAAGCGGGACTGTAGGGCGTACCACTCGGTAACGAAGCGGTCGTGCTCGGTGACGCCGAGGTCGCGGATGACGAGGGTTTGGACGCGGGTGGAGCGATTTTCGAGTTTGGCTTCAGCCCGGCCCGAGGAGCCGCTTTGCTTGACGGCGCGGTCGTACTCCGAGCCGAAGCGGGAGCGCAGCTTGATGGTCCTGGTCTTGCGGTGTTCCATGTAGGCGGCAACGGCGATGACGACGAGAAGAGCGAGGATGATGCCGCCCCAGAGCAACTGATCGGATGTGAACTGATAGTTCATGACGTTCATTGGTTTCTCCTGTGCGGGGACCTGGGCGGGTTCAAGGGCGGAGGGCGCGCTGCTTGCTCACCGGGGCGGCCAGTCGGTGTCCTTGAATTCGTTGTCCTGCACGACTTGAAAATAGGTTTTGCGGTCGGGATAGGCGTCATCGGGCTGGCTGAAGAGGCCGTTGCGGAACAGGGAGCGCTCGTATTCGGAGTCGAAGTAGTTGAGGAAGGGCGGTTTTTTCGATTCGCGCATTTCGAAGGACGCGGCGAGGGCAAAGACGAATCCAAGGATGAGGACAAGCGCCCCGAGGAGGAGATCCAGGTTGGTCAGGTGGCCGGGCATTGCGTTCTCCTTTTGCGCGATTTTTTTGAACGGCGGCCAGGGTGCGAGTGAGGCCAGCTGGAACGATAAAGATCAAGCTTGGAATGGAACGGCAGGAGGGCGCTGCTCAGAATTGCTCAGGGGGGTGAGCGGGGCGGGGCTGGCGGCGGCTTGAGAGGTGGTTAGAGGCGATTCTGCTGGGGCTTTCCGGTGATCTGGGTGCGCCAGTCGGCGGGGTCGATGCGGATGGGGCGGAGATTCTGGAAGACCCGGCTGGACTGGTTGAAGGAGACCTGGCGGAGGACGGAGCGGTCGTACGCGGAGTCGAAGTAGTTGAGGAAGGGGGGCCTTCTGTCTTCCCAGAGATCGAGCAGGGCGGCGACCAGAACGATGACGACGATGCTGAGGGCGAAGCTGGCGAGCAGGATCACGGCATGGGTGAGGTGGAAGTGCATTTTGGGTCTCCTCCGGAGAGTGGGGTGGTTCGGCCCGAGTTGGGGGCCGAAGCACACTGTACTCAATAACGAATTCTGGAGGGAAAGGGTGGGTGGGTGCTGTACAAAAGTGCACACCGAAGTAATGTGGGGTAATTTGTGCCCGCCGCGGCGACCACCTGCGGCGGAGCCGCCCTGCTTTCTATAAGACCGGGGGGAAAACCGGGATTCCTCCCGGAGGTTGCTGGCTTTGGGGGGGAGGAGGTTTGGGTGGGGCGGTTGCAGGGGGAGACTTCACGAGGCGGGGGGTCTGCGAGGGTAAGTTGGAATGGGCCAGCGTTAAAGAGAGGTTAGCGTCTTCCGTCCCAGGTAGATGGCCAATATTGAACAAGTTAGTGCCCAAAATCGTCTATGGGATGCCCGGACCCCTGCGGTTCTGGAGGGAATGTTCCAAGCGGCCTGATCTAAGCGTAGAATGTAGAAAATATGTCCACCCTCGATTGGCGTCGAGGGCTCCCCGGTTTGCGACCCACTCAAATCATAAGAGAGGTCGTGGCCAAAATGCAAATAGAGCGAGTGAACCAATGGAAGGAAATCCCAAAAAACCGACTATTTTCGGCTGGGCCGATACGCCGTGGACGGTCGCGGCTTTGCTGGGGGCGTGGGGCGTTATGATCGGCATAGAGGAGTTTTTTCTTGCCGATGTGTTCATGGTGTTGGCTGGCATAGCGTCTACGGCGCGACTAGCTAGAGACTGTTTCCAATATCGCCGCCGGAGATGGATACCATTCACTCTATGGATAGCAATCATTGTGGCCGTTGTCGGGGTAGATATTCATCTAACAGAGAGAAAGAAGCAGTCAAGCGAAGCTAAGGCTGGTGAGATACCGAGGCTGAATACTCAAATCGAAAATTTGAACGCAACGGTCCAAGCGCAGAGTACTGAGTTGAGCAACGCACAAGGCCATACAGATCAGCATGTTCAAGATATCCAGAGCGAGAACGAGCGATTGCGCGCTTCAATTGAGAAGAAGGATGCCAAGCTCGAATCGATAGCTGAGAAGCAATATGCGCTTAATTTTTTGCCTCAAATGTTTGTGGCTTCAAACGGTTCAGCAGACAAGCTGACGTTTATGAACAACGGGAATTACGATTTGACCATAACTAATCTCCTTCTGAATGGCATTCCTCCCAACGCGGGAGAAATGCCAGCGCTTGTTGCGAAGGGCGCAGTATTGCAATTCACATTGAACGACATCGAAAAAAATTACATAGTAGCCGAGGCGCCCGGTGGAAATGCAGAACGCTTACCCATTGAGGGAGCAGCTAATTTAACCACTAAAAATGGAAAGAGCTACGTCTTGGCGTTCACATGGCTCTTCAATATCAAAGATGTCAAATGGTGTTGTGGGGCTTCGCTCGATGTTGGGGATTTGTGGTGTCCTGAAAAAATCTGGACACCTTGAGGCGCGGGGAGGAAAAGCTACTCTGCGCTTCGGTGTCCGGGTGGACACCCGACCTTCGTGACATCTTACCTGTGCCGACCGTCACAGTGTGAGCAAAACTGCTCATGGTATTGGGCGAGCGGAGCGAGCTTCCCGATTCGGCATTGAGGCGTCAGGGCCTGGCCTGAGGGCGAACCATTCTCCCCTTCGCCCGACCGCGACGCGTAGAGACGCCCGGACTTTGGGCGTCGGCGGCGCGGGCAGGCCAGGCCCGCCGGCGGGGAACGTAAGGGGCGCAGCCGGTCTCGGCGTCAACGTTTCGCAGTTTGGCGCTGGCGACCGGCGGCGCTGGGGGAGTTTGAGGGGGGCGCTTTTTGACCCCCTCAAGGAGCCTTAAGGTGGGGGAGTTTGAGGGGTGGCGCAAGTGTCGCGCAGTTTCATCGCGCGATCAGCTTGCGCAGGCCCCTCAAGTAAAACGGAGGGCGGCTGCCCGGAGTTGGTGAAGCGGAGGCGTCCGGGCTGGCCGCGTTCACCAGACGCGGAGTTGTCCAGCCCGGACGCCGGAGCGACCTTCCTTGAACTGCTGCGGGAATGGCGCTCGGGCTTTTGCTTTTCGTGAGGGGGCTTGCCGGGCTGTGGGCCGGCGACGCGGTGGGAGCGCGTAGCGCGGAGCCGCGGAGACACGCGCAAGCGGCCGATGCGGTTGGTTCGCGGCGTGTCTCGTGGCCGCGCTTGCGCGGCTGGGCCGGACCGACCCGGCGGGAAGCGCGGCGTGCGAACCCGGCCCGCGTGCATGGCTTTTGCCCCCGGCGAGGGGCGCGGGCCGCGTGGAGCCGTCCGCGCGTGGCACGCCAGAGGGACGGCCCCCGCGCCGGAGGCGCTTGCCGAGGCGAAGGCTGAGGCGGACGCAGCGTCCGGCGGTGGCGCGGCTGGCCGGGGCACCGCGGGGCCGGTCTGGGCGGCAGCCCAGGGGCCTGCGCCGCAGGCGCGGGCCTTTCCGGGGTGGCTTGCGCCGCAGGCGCAAGCCACATCCGGGGCGCGGCTGGGCTATGCGTGGCCGGTTAGCTCGTATGCTCTGAGCGCGGCGAGTCGGTTGAGGAGCTCTGCGAGGTCGGCGCCTACGCTCGCCGCGTCCCCGAGTTGGCGGGCGAGTCCGGCAAAGGCGACTTCTTTGTCTGTTATCTGGTGTTCCTGGTGGCGGAGGATGGCCAGTTCCTTGACGGCTTGGGTTGGGAAGTGGCCGGCGCGGTGCGCGTCTGCGGCTGCTCTTCCCAGGGTGGCGAAGCGTGTGGTTTTGGCGATCTTGGTGGACTCTTCGAGGTTGCGCATTTGGACTCCGGGGTGGGGGTGGGGGGGGGTGGTTGCTCGTTGGCTCCGGTCTTTACAGGAGGTCGAGGCGGTCGAGTGTGTGGGCGAGTTTGCGGCGGGCGTTTTGGAGGAGGTATGAGAGCTTGCGTTCTGAGCAGCGGAGGGCGATAGCGACGCGGTGGGCGCGTTCGCGGTCGCGGTGCGTCAGGATGAGGGCGGCTTGCTCGTCGGCGTTGAGTGTGGACATGGCCCTCTCGAAGTCGATGACGCGGACTAGGCGGGCGTCGAAGGTTGCGGAGTTGCGTTGTTGCCAGCCGTGCCGCTGGTAATCGACTGTTCGTGCTCCGTTCAGTTGGAGGCGGTCGTAGCACCATTGACGGAGGCGGGCGAGGGCGAGGGCTTCGCTTGTGGACATGGGAGCGATTGCCATTGTGGCTCCTGTTCGTATAGTTGGGCTTGAGTGAGTGGGCGGGGTGGGGGGGTGGGGTGGTTGAGCCATTCGGCGGCCGTGGGCGCGGGTGTCCTGTCGCGTTGCTTGCCGTTCGGTGCGCTGGCGATTTGTTCGGCGTCGATCACGCGGATACTGTACCCCCCTTGGGTAGTGGGGTCAAGGGCTGAGAAACGCCGCGTAGATCTACGCGGCGTTTGTCGGATGGTTACTTCAGTGGGCAGGATGCGAGGATTCGGCCGGCGATGGCGCGCGCCTCTTCCCACATATCGGCTGGGTCCTGGAGTGTGCTGATATCCCATAGCTCTGTGGCGCTGTGATGGAGGATGCGGGCGAGGCGTGCGGCGGGCGCGGGTTGGCGCACCAGCGGGCCTTGCTCGTCTGCGTGGCCGGTGAGGCCGGCGAGGCGGTTAGGCATAGGTGGCCTCGCGTTCTTCGCGGGTCGCCTGGGTGACGGGGTCCCAATGGAGTGTGGCGGCGGTGAGGCAGGTGAGGTTGCAGTATGCTCCGAATTCGGGGTGATCGTCGTGGCCCTTGCCGCATGCGGGGCAAACGGTGTGGATGGGT
>Ga0302320_10024516_pt1 | contig 11766 bp, 7 predicted proteins | sample Bog_T0_3_FD_202130 | JGI IMG/M metagenome (GOLD analysis project Ga0302320, IMG submission 202130) | Peat permafrost microbial communities from Stordalen Mire near Abisko, Sweden - Bog_T0_3 | ecosystem: Environmental > Terrestrial > Soil > Wetlands > Peat | place: Sweden: Abisko, Stordalen Mire... | reverse complement strand
CGACCGGCGTGTTGGCGTCCACCGGGAAGGGCATGGCTCCGGCCACCTGGCCTGAATCGTAGCGCCAGTTCCATCCGGCCCAGAGGCCGTTGAGCAGGCCGTGCCTTGCAAACTGATATTGCAGGTGCGTTGTCTCGTTGAGGCGCTCGTCGTGGTCGATGCGGAATGCCTGGCCTGCGGTGGTGGCGGGGACGGTGCCGAGGCCGCCGACCTGCGGCGAGAAGAAGCGCGCGGCCACGCTGGACATGACCACCTGGGCCGAGAAGCCGTGGAAGCTGGGCATGCTGGCGTTAGCAGCGAAGCCGGGGATCTTGGAGTTGTGCCAGTCAATGGGAAAAGTGATGGGGGTGTTGCCGAGGACGCTGAAGTCGAAGCTGTTGTGGGTGTACTTCCAGATGTATTCGCCGCCGAGGACGAAGTGGCGGCCGAGGGCCTGCTGGATGCCGGCGTGGAATTCGTTGCGGAAGCCGGGCGGCAGCGATGCGGTGACGCAGGGTACGAGGCCCTGGATGACGGCGTAGTTGCAGCCCTCGCTGGAGAGGACAAGGTTCTCGTTGAAAGGCGTCTCGAGGGTGCGGGCGTAGCTGGCGCGGAGGACGGTGCTGGAGCGCTTGACCTTGTAACTGACGCCGAGGCGCGGCTCGGCCTGTTTGGCCACGGTGAGGCCGTTGTAGATGTCGCCGCGAATGCCGACGTTGAAGAGCCAGTTGCCGGCGGTGATGGAGTCCTGCACGTAGAGGGCGAGTTCCTTGACGTCAGCGCGGCCACGGAAGCCGTAGATGCTGCTGGCGGTGAGGGCGCAGTTGTCGTTGGATGAGGGCGTGGGGCGGGTGAGGTCGTAGCAGCCGAGGATGGGGTTGAAGGGCAGCACCGCATTGGGATTCGCGGCGGTGTTGGGCTGATAGCCCGCGCCCGCGCAGTCCGAGGGATCCGAGAATCCGGGGACGGGGTTGTTGTTGGAGTCGAGGCAGGGCGCGTTGAGCGCGGGATCGACGATGGCCAGGCCGTCGCTCTCGCGCAGCAGCGTTTGCACGTAGGCAACGCCAGCCTTGGCGTTCTGCCGGCCGCGGCTCCAGGAGAGATCGGAGTGGACGCCCATGTTGGTGAGGCTGCGCGTTTGCGAGACGGTCTCGCGCTGCAAGTCGGCGGGACCGAGGTCGCTCAGCGGGCTCTTGCTGGGGTAGTAGTCGAACTGGTCCTTGCGGATGTAGGCGCCGGTGTTGAGGACCGAATCGGTGTTGAGCACGTGGGTCCAGGTGGGCGAGACGTTGAATGTGCCGATCTTGGAGCGCTGGTCGGTGGCGGCCAGGGAGCCGGAAGCGAGCGCCGTGTTGAACTGCGCGGGGTTGAGGCTGTCGTATGTGTTGGGTGTCTGGAACCAGGAGCGGGTATAGCCGAGGTTCAACTGCACGGTGTCGTTGGCGCTGATACGGTAGTCGGCGCGGTTGAAGACGTTGGCTTCGTTGCCCTTGTCGTGGAAGGCCTGGAACTCAGGCGGATCGAGGAAGCGGCTGGTATTCAAGAAGTTGGCGGAGATGAAGTTGCCCAGCTTCTTGCTGCCGAAGGCGAAGTTGAAGCCGGTGTTGACCGAGCCGAAGGAACCGCAGGAATTGTTAAGGTTGCCGGTGGGCCGGGGCGTATCGAGACCGGAGCGCGTGGTGACTTTGACCACGACGCTCGTTTTGTCTCCAAACTCCGCTGGGGGCGCTCCGCTGATGACCTCCAGCGACTGCACGGAGTCGAGGGGAATCTGGTTGGAGAAGACCTTGCTCTGCTGGTCGGTGATGGCCTGGCCGTCGACGGAGAAGGAGTTTTCCGCGTGGTCGCCGAGGCCGTGCATCTGGCCGTCGGAGTCAGCGGAGATGCCGGGGGTGGAGAGCGTGACGAGAGAACTTATGCCAGAGGACTCGCTTTCGATGGGTAACTTGTCCATCAGGTCGCGGTCCACGTCGGTGTGGAATGTGGAGTCGTTTTCGATCAGGTCGCCGCTTGCCTCCACGGTGACGGTGGCGTCGGCAGCGGCGATCTGGAGAACGAGCTTGACGCTGGCGCCAACCACCGAGCGAATCTCGACGGACTGGGTAAGGCCGGCAAAACCTGTTGCGGAAACGCTGATGCGATAGGGGTTGAAGGGAACATTGGAGAAGACAAACTGGCCGGAGCCGTCGGTAGTGACTGTCCGGTTAAGGCCGCTCATGGCGTTGACCAGCGTGACCGTGGCACCGGGGATGACGGCGCCCGTGGGATCGCTGACGGTGCCACGCACATCGCCGGCGTTTCCGTTCTGGGCGGGCGGCTCGGCCGCTGAGACAAGAAGAACGAAGAGGGAAAGCAGGAATAGAATTGCGCCGCGTTTGAACGGCATACAAGGCCTCCGATGGTTGGCTGGCTGCTGGTTGGATTCAGGGTGCGGCGGGGAAAAGCCGCTCGGCCTGAGAGGTCCTGGCATCGATCCCGGATTCTGTCGATTTGCCTGATGAGGCCGCATTGGCTGCTCCGGTTGGGAGCGGCCTGCGGTGCAGATCAAGAGGATTTCCGGGAAAGCCTTGCTAACAGCCGGCAGGAGGGGGACGCGTAAAGAGCTTGGGATGCCTATGGCGGACGGCCACCCGCGCTTCGGCGGGCGGGGTGGAGGCGCCCATTTGGACCATGACGACGATGGCAGCCATGGCGGCCACCGGCGCCGCGGTGTGCATGACGATGCAGAGGGGGCAATGGTCCGCATCGCTGCTGACGGAGTGCATGTGGGCCACCTGCACCACGGCCAGCAAGGCGAGCAGGACCAGACATAAAACGGTGACCACCGGCAAAGCGCGAGGCTTTGGGCGGCTTGGTCCGCGGAAGTGCATCTGGAACCCTGTCAAATGACCATCCCTCTTACAAGGATACACAGAATTAGATGAAGAAACCGTATGGAGGTTACAACTTTCGTACCTTCTTCGCCTCCACGATCCGCCAACCACTCGCCAGCAAAACCGTCTAAACTGTGTGCCTATGAACCACTTCCCTCTCGTACGGCGCGTAATGCAGGCGGCCCTTGCGGTGATGCTGCTGACGGGCACCGGGCTGGCGGCGCAGACGCAGAATCCTCTGCCGCTGAAACCCGATCTGCCCGGCATGGCCACCAACCATCGGCTGATCCTGAAGGACGGCACGTACCAGATTGTCAGGAAGTACGAAATTGCAGGTGACCGGGTTCGCTATGTCTCGGTGGAGCGCGGCGGAGATTGGGAAGAGCTGCCCGCGGACCTGGTGGACTGGGACGCGACACGCAAGTGGGAGCGCGACCACGCCAACCAGGCGGCGGAAGAAGCTTCTCCGGCGATGAAGGAAGCTGAGGATATTGACAAGGAAGAGGCCGCCGAACGCAACGAGATGAAGGCGCGCATGCCGGAGGTGGCCAAGGGCCTGGAGTTGCCTGACGAAGACGGCGTGTTCGTGCTGGATACCTTTGAGGGCGCGCCGGAGCTGGTGGAGCTGCTGCCTGCAGAGCTGGGCCTGAACGCGAAGGCCAAACACGGCGTGAGCACGCTGAACCCGCTGGCCGGGGCAAAGGCCAGCCTGGAACTGGATGGGCAGCATGCCAAGATTCACCTGCATGTAAACGATCCGGTGATTTATCTCTCGCTGGCCGCGCGCGACGACGCGGAGAAGGTGCTTTCCCGTGCCATGACGGTGAACACATCCGGCGCCAAGGAGGCTGCGGGACGCAAGCACGGGGCGCACTCTGCGGCTTCAGGGTTTGCGATCGTGAGGGTGGACGAGCGGAGGGCCATGCGGATTGTGGGCGCCATCCACATGAGCGTGACGGGCACCGTGACGCAGGACGAGGATGTGATTCCGACCAAAGTGGAAGTGGTGGAGGGCAAGCACTGGCTGAAGATCACGCCGGCCAAGCCACTGCTGATCGGGGAGTATGCACTGGTGGAGATCATCTCGACTTCCGACATCAACCAGTCGGTTTGGGACTTTCGCGTGGACCCGCAATTGGGGGATAATCCGGGATCGCTGGGGCCGCTTCTGAAGTAACTCGATGCTAACTCGACAGGCTGGTTGAAGTTGGACTATGATTTGCGCGGTAATGCCAGGAGGCACCCCACATGGCCGATGACGACTCGACAGCTCGGTTCTGGTCACTGACACCCACACAGCTTTGCAGGGAATGCCGCGCGATTGCGCAGGCCGCGCCCACGCCGGGAAACGTGGAGCTAAGGGCAGAGGGCGCACGGCTGGCGGCAGAATGGCAGGATGCCATCGACATGCCCCGCAACGATGCCTTCGACGAGTCGCGCCGGGCGTCGTTGATCCTGGCTTTGCGCAAGCGGACGATTGAGATACTAATCCGGGTGAGCGGGAGCCGATAACTCCAGGACGGAGTGCATCGATTTTCTGCAATTCGGGTTGATCCGTTGTAGGACGTTTTATTCCCAAGGGATGACCACGGTTGGACGGTCAAGCCTGAGAAACTGGAGAGCCATGTTCCCGATTCTGAGAAAACCCGTCGCCTTGGGCGCCCTGTTGCTGTGCTGCGCGATGCCGGTCTGCGCGCAAAGGAGCTCGGCGGCCAAGGGCGTCAATACGCTTGCCGCGCCTGTGCCCGCCCCGTTGCTCAACGGCAAGCGGGCGTTTATTGCGTACGAGCTTGGGGATGTGACTGCATTCCCATCCGGCTATAGCGGCGGGCCTGAGCGGGCGTACAGCGAGTTCTATGCCGGCATGAAAGCGTGGGGCCGATTCGAGTTGGTCAGCGACCCCAAGGACGCGGACGTGGTCTTCGCCATTCGGTTCGTCGAGTCGCCCGGGCTGCCCATGCCGCAGATCAGGGTAGGTATCTCTGACCTGAGAACGGGCGTGCCCCTGTGGGGCTTCGTCGAGCAGGTCAACCCGGCGTTCTTCAAGAAGAATCGGGACGCCACCTTCTCGGCGACCGTTCAACTGCTGGTCTACGATGTCGAGAACCTGATCGCGCCGGGCACCGCCCCGTCGGCAAGCCTGACAGGAACCGGAAAGACTCGGTTCGAGCACCAGGGAAAGTAGAGTTCGCCTGTTGGTCAAGAATGAGTGGCGGGAGCGCTCTACAGGGCTTCCGGCGCCTGGGCCCGCGCGAAACGCTGGCGGCGGCGCTCCCACTCTTCGCTGGAGAAGAAGCGCGGACCGACCTCGATGAGGCGCGGAATCATGTTGAAGACGGCGATGCGGCTCCAGGGGCGGCCGTCGCGCTGGCGAAAGCCTTTCTCGTTGAGGTCGCTGACGATGCTGGAGTAGGAGAAGTCCTGGACGAGGAGCTCCATCATCAGCATCAGAGCCTGATGCTCAACGGGGTCGACTTCGAGGCGGGAGCAATCGTCGGCGATGCGCAGGCCGTAGGGGATGTCTTCAGAGAATCCACCCTCGGGGGGCGTTTCGGAGTCGGGCAGCTCGCGCCGCCACTCGATGGAAACCATTTGCCATCCGGCGCTGTTGCGCTGGCGGATGATCTCCGGGCTGAAGGGGCCGGAAACTACGTCGCGGACTCGCTCGAAATAGGGCATTGCAAACCTCGCTCTCGGTTCTTGCGAGATTGAATGCAGCAATTCTCCTGCCAAAGCTAAGCGCTCCCGGAACTCTCGCAAGAGGTTCATCCGCGGGCGGTTAACCTGCAAGTCCCGCGCCAGGCTCAGGCGCCTGCTGTCCGCTAGCGCAACTCTCTGTCCGCTTCCGGACAGGTGCTGCTGGTACGGCTTCTTTCAACGGTGTAACCACTCAGATCTTGCAGTGACTCTCCGGTCTTGTGCCACAGTGGGCGAAGCCCGCGATGCACGGCGCTCTGCGCCGCAAATGCCGAGTTTCCTCGCAGCTACCGAGAGAGCTGCCGCGCGTTGCGGCAGTCACGGCGCGATGTAGCTCGGCGTTGCGCCAATGTTGGGGGGCAATGCCGCTCCACGGCCGGCTTCGGCGGCAGGGCCGTTGTCCACATCCTGATAGCCCTGGAAGTTGTAGGTTCTCGATGCCGAGCCTGCGAGTTCGAAGGCCAGGCCGCGATAAGCCGTCAGGTTGCTCAGGCTCGATTGCAGAGGCGCGGTAAGCGCATTCTGCCCGTCGAACACGCTGCTTCCCGCGTCGCCCCATGTGGTTGGTGAGGGATTGGTCAGCGCGCAGGTCGAGCCACCGTTGCAACTCACCGTCCAGTTGCCACCGTTGACGGCCACCGCGCCGGTGTCGCCAGTAGCCCCGGTGGGGAGCAGGCGGAGGTTACTGACTGTGTAATTGAAATCGTTGGTGATTGGATCCAGGGCAAAGGTGATCGCCCATACCTGGGAGAGGTCCATCGGCAACTGATTCTGGCTCCAAGCCGGCTGCGCCATCTGCGACCAATCCACCTCGACGCGGCGCGGGCCGGGCGAGGGCGTCAGCGTGATATAGGCGAAGTAATAGGCGTAGTCGGGAATGATGCTGGTTGGTTGCACCAGCGCAACTTCGATGGGGAAAGGTTCGCCAAGCTGGTTGTGTTCGGCAATTCCCGCCGACCAATCCGCGCCAATCGCGGTGGCTCCCGGAACATAATTGATTCCCTGATGCTGCACGTCGAGAAAGGTGTTGTTCTCGATGGTGTTGACGCCGGTGATATTGGTTCCGCTCCACAGAATCCGGTTCACCAGGTTGTCGTGCAGATAGAAGTTATGGCTTCCCGCATCCAGATAGATTGCCGCGCCCCAGCGAGCCTGATTGCCCTGCAAGATGTTATAAGCGATCTCCGTGCCCTGGTCATCCCCGCTCCAGGCGTTCAGGTTGCCGCAATCCTCCATGAAGAGGCAGGGGGCTTCCACCAGGTTATTGAGTACTTTCAAGTCGCTTCCCAAGGTCATGCCCGCCAGGGCGGTGCGCTGAACGGTGTTGTTCTGTATCAGATTCTGAGTGCCGTCCGAGGCAACGATGCCCGCGTCGTTGCTCCAGGTCAGGCCCGAATCCTGAATCGTCACTTGCTCGACGGTATTGTTGGAGCCCGCCAGATGAATACTGGCGCGACCGGCAAACTCAATCAGACCGCCATTGATCAGATTGCCTGAACCGGAGACGTCGATGCCGCCGAGAAACTCCGGCGTAGCCGAGTATCCGTCGTAGGCACGCAGCCAGTTGGGCGCATAGAGGAGAAAGTTCTTGATGGTACAAGAGGTGCTATTGTGCAGGTTGAACCATCCGCCGCGGGCGTGCAATCCGTTCACGGTGACATAGGATTTGCCGCTCATGTTCAGGACGGCAGGAGCAACACCAGCTTCGACACGCCCAACTGGCGATGCTCCGTCCTGCGTCCAGACGTAGAGCATCTGTGCGGCCGGATCCCAATACCACTCGCCCGGCGCATCCAGCAGATTCAGCCTGCCGTAGACAAAGAACTTGTTTCCGCGGCGCGGAATTAGCTCGGGGAGTTGGTTGACCGGCTGGTTCCAGGAGAGTTCCCCGGTGGCTTGGTTGTCGGTGGCGACCTGCCGGTCATAACCCACCCAGGCCTCCCCTGCCATGACGCGAATCCACGCGCCGGTCAAGTCCAGGGGCGGCAGGCCAGCTTTTGTCAGCGAAGTGGAGTTGCCTGCGTCGGCGGTCGCGTAGGTCATACCGGCTAAATCTTCAATAGCGGTGTTGGGCCAACGCGCCTCGTTCAGCAGATGGCCGTCGGAGAAGACCTGCATCGGCTGAGTGAGCCATGGCGCCTTGTAGATGGATCCGGCGTGGAGCGTCCATTGGCCGGCCACCGGCTGGACGCCGACGAGCGTTGTTGTTTCACCTGGATAGGCTTGCAGTGTAATGGGAGCGTTGGCGGCGCCAGAACGCGCCAGGGTCACGTTCTCGTGGTAATCGCCCGCGCGAAGGTAGAGCGTGTCGCCCGCATAAAGACGATTCACTGCAAACTGGACGGTAGCGAATGGTTGCGCCTGTGTTCCCGGCGATGAGTCGCTGCCAGCAGGCGAGACATAGTAGGTGGTGGGCGTGTGAGACGGTATAGCCGTGGCCTGATTGGAATTGCCGCTCTCGCCCGCGGCGTTGTATGCGGTAACAACGTAGTAGTAAGTCGCGCCAACAGCCGCCGATACGTCCACATAGACGGTTGCGGTTCCAGAAGCTAGCGGCGAGTAAGGTCCTCCGCTGGCGATGCCGCGTTTGATGTGGTAGCCGCTGGAGTTTGCGCTGCCTGTCCAACTGAGCGAGACTTGCGCATTGCCGCTCGTGGCCGTCAGGGCTGTGGGCGCGGCCGGAGCTTGTTGCTTTCCACCCGTATTGCCGGTCTGATTGCCGCCGCAATTCACTATTCCTAACAAAACCAGGGAGCTAACAAATCCAATCAACTTTCTCATGGACATTCACACCGCCGTGCTGGATTCCAGCCAGCACGGCGGAATTCTAGAATGACTCACCGTACGCCGTCAAACGCTCTTTCCGATCAGAAACAGCTTGGACTTACAGCCCAGAAAGCCCGGGCATTCTCTATGCTCGTGGCGGAGGTGCGGCAACTGCCAGCGAACGGGAATGCCACTTGGCAGCAACCGAGTTGCAGGTGCCTCGCCGCCAAGTCTCACTAGCGCGGCGGGGAAGATGAGAGATAACTTCGGCTCTTCCTTACTCTCTACTCCCGCGCGGCGATGCCGAGCGCTTTCATCTTGCGGTAGAGATGGCTCCGCTCCAGTCCCAATAACTCCGCCGCGTGGCTGATGTTGTTGCGGGCTTCTTCAATCTTCTTGAGGATGTATTCGCGCTCGTAGGCGTCGCGGGCTTGCTGGAGGCTGGAGAATTCTTCTGTCGAACGGGTGCCCGCTTTGTGGGTCAATGGAGGCAGGTGCTTGCGCTCGATGCGCAGCGTGCGGGGATTGAGGATGAGCACGCGCTCGATGACGTTCTTGAGCTCGCGGACGTTGCCGGGCCAGTGGTATTGAGCGAGCGTCTCCAGCGCGTCTTCGCCAATCTCCATGCGGGGGCGGCCGTACTGGCGGCCGAACTCGGCGAGGAACTCGCGGGCGAGGGGCGGAATGTCCTGCTTGCGCTCGCGCAGCGGAGGCACAAAGAACGGAACCACGTTGAGGCGGTAGAAGAGGTCTTCGCGGAAGTTGCCTTTGGCTATCTCTTCTTCGAGGTCCTTGTTGGTGGAGGCGATGAGGCGCACGTCGACGCGCAGGGGCTGTGTGCCGCCGACGGGTGTGAACATCTGGTCGTCGAGCGCGCTGAGGACCTTGGCCTGGGTCTTGAGGCTCATATCGCCGACTTCGTCGAGGAAGAGGGTTCCGCCGTCGGCGCGTTCGAGGGTGCCGCGCTGCTCGGGAGGGCCGCCGGGTTGCGCGCCGTGGCGATAGCCGAAGAGCTCCGCTTCAATGTGGGCCTCGGGAATGGCGGCGCAGTTGAGCTCGACGAAGATCTGGTCGCGGCGGAGGCTCTCGGCGTGAATCGAACGCGCGATAAGTTCCTTGCCGGTTCCGGACTCGCCGTAGATGAGCACGCGGCCGTTGGTGGGCGCCATGAGGCGAATCTGCTGGCGCAGCGCCTTGACGGGGACGCTGTCGCCGGTGAGCACGGAGCCGACGGCGAACTGGCGCTTGAACTCCTGATTCTCCGCGCGAAGCTTGCGCGCTTCAACGGCGTTCTTGAGCACGATGAGCGTACGGTCGAGCGAGAGGGGTTTCTCAAGAAAGTCGTAGGCACCGAGCTTGGTGGCTTTGACGGCGGCTTCAATGGTGCCGTGACCGCTGATGATGACCACCTCGGGGCGCTTCTCGATTGCAAGCTGATGAATGTCGCCGAGCACGTCGAGTCCGTCGCGGTCAGGCAGCCAGATGTCGAGCAGCACCACGTCGTAGGGCGCATCTTCAAGCAGCGTAAGCGCCTCAGCCGCAGAGGCCGCGCAGGCCACGCCGTAACCCTCTTCGCGAAGAATGTCTTCGAGGGAGGTGCGAATCCCCGCTTCGTCGTCTACGACCAGGATGTGATTCATTGGTGCGATCTCCTCTGCGAAGCGTCGGGATTGGCGGACGGCGCGACGGTTCCTTCCACCGGCTCCAGCAACGGCAGGCGCAGCAGGAAACGCGCGCCTTTTGGGCTGTTGGCCTCCGCGCGGAGGCTGCCGCCATGCTCCTGCACAATTTTGGCGGCGATGGAAAGGCCGAGGCCGGTGCCGCGCTGCTTGGTGGAGTAGAAGGGCAGGAAGAGCCGCTCGCGAATTTCATCGGTGAGGCCGTGGCCGGTGTCGGAGATTGCAACCTCGACCGAGCCGCCATCTTCGCTAAAGCAACTCTCGATTCCGAGAACGCGGAGCAAGCTGCCCTGCATGGCCTCTGCTGCGTTGTCAATGAGGTTGGCGAGGGCGCGACGAATGGCGTCGGGGTCGGCCAGCACGGTGGGCAGGCTGGGCTCGAGGTCCCATTTGACGGTGATGCCGTCGAGGCGTCCGCTGAAGAGCGCGAGCGCTTCCTCAGCCACTCGATTCATGTTGCAGGCGCGCGGCTGGGGAGCCGGGAACTGCGCCAGCGCGGAAAACTGGTCAACGAGTGTGCGCAGGGTGCCTACGCAGCCGAGGATGACCTCACTGCACTTGCGAATCACGGAGGGCGAGTCAGGCTGCTGGCGATCGAGATGGCGCGCAATGCGCTCGGCAGAAAGGGCGATGGGCGTGAGCGGATTCTTGATCTCGTGCGCCACGCGCTGGGCAACTTCTTTCCAGGCAAGCTGCCGCTGCGCGCGCAGGAGTTCGGTGGTGTCTTCCACCACCAGCACGGTTCCGTGATGGCCCTTGGCCAACTCAAGGCGCGCGCCGGTGACGGCGATGTGAACGGTGCGGCCCTTCATGTGCAGCTCAATCTCAGTGGAGGCAGCACCCATGCGATGGGCACGGCGCAGGACACCGGCCAGGTCGTCCGTGCAATCGGCGGGAAACAAGTCGCCGATCTTTTCTCCGCGCAGTCCGGCTTCATCGCGGCGGCCAATCAGCGCCGCAAAGGCACGGTTGGACTGGAGCACAGCGCCGGTGGCATCGAGCGTGACCACGCCGCTGGGAATGGTCTCTACGATCGTTTCCAGTTCGCGGCGGCGCTCCTCGATGGCCAGGTTTGCGGCAGTGAGTTGCGCGGAGGATGTTTCCGCGAGTTGGCGGCTGGTGTCGAGGTCGGCGGCCATATGGTTGAATGCGTGGACCAGATCGCCCATTTCACCGCTGCTGATGAGCGCGACGCGGCTATCGTATTTGCCCGCAGCAATCTCATCCATGGCGTCGGCCAGCGCCTCGACCGGGCGTGTGATGAGCTTGGAGAGGAAGAGCGCGAGCCAGATGCTGGAGAAGCAGACAAACACGGTAATGATAAGGAGGATGAGGAAGAAGATGTTACGTATCTGGCGCCGGGTATTGAACAGTTCCCAGTAAGCAGTGGCGCCCTTGCGGATGCGCATGGCCGTCTGGCTGAGGCCGGGCGGCATGGGCAGCGCGACGACTACCAGCTTGCCGGTAGCGGTGGCTGCGATGCCGAGCGCGTACTCGTTGCCCTGGCCGGCCACGCGGATGACCGGCTCACCGGCGCGCTGGGCCGAGCTGAGCAAGCTGGCAGAGAACGGGCCACGCAGTGGAATGGCCTCGCCGCGCTCGCCCTCTTCAAGCCAGGGAATCAGGCTGGCCTGGCTCTGCTCCGGCGGCGCCTGAAAGCTGGCCAGCATCTTCTGGTCCTTGTCATAGACGGCGGCGAATCCGCCGGTGAGCGTGATGCGGTGCGAGGCAAGCTCGATCTCAATTTCCGGGCGGCTGCGGTCGGGAGCGCC
>Ga0302320_10024515_pt1 | contig 11766 bp, 10 predicted proteins | sample Bog_T0_3_FD_202130 | JGI IMG/M metagenome (GOLD analysis project Ga0302320, IMG submission 202130) | Peat permafrost microbial communities from Stordalen Mire near Abisko, Sweden - Bog_T0_3 | ecosystem: Environmental > Terrestrial > Soil > Wetlands > Peat | place: Sweden: Abisko, Stordalen Mire... | reverse complement strand
TTGAACGGCCAAGCTTTGAAGTCGTGCCCCTTCAAAACAGCGGCACTAAGAATTTCTTCCGCAACCAGCTCAGCCGTGGGCTTTTGGTCAATGTCTCGTATCGGCTTGTCAGATCGGCTTGTCAGATCGGCTTGTCAGAGGCGCGAAACACAAAAGCCCGATCATGTGACCGGGCTTTTGTTTTGAATTCATACCCAACCTACGGCGTAACAATCTGTATCGCATGGTTGCCGTGCGGAATAGCCGCAATCGCCGCAGGGTACTGGCCTGTGGGGTACGGCGTGGCCTGGTTGGGAGACAGCGAGCCGGTATTCGGATCGAGATGCGAGCCGGTGATCGAGTTGCCCAGATAGTTGGCCGTGTAAACGAACACGCCCTGCGACGGGTCGACCAAGATCGAAACCGGCTCGGTGTCTGTCGAATAGCCGCCCGACGCGCCCGAAGTGCCGCCGTTTGACGATGGGGTGCCGTTGGAAAGCGTAAGCGTGTAGCCGGAGATCGAGTTTTGCAGCGCGTCGGTCACATAGACGTAAAGCCCGCGCGGATCAATCGTCAAAGCCGAAGGCTCGCTGCCGGTCTTGAACGGACCGTTCAGCATGAAGCTCAGCGCGGTGCCGTTTTGAATGGTGTAGCCGATTAGCTCATTCGAGGCAAAGTCGGTGGCATAGACAAAAAGGCTTCTCGGATCGGCTGTAACCGCATTGGGCTTTACGCCGGCCTGGTAAGGACTGCCGGTAGCGGCAGTCAAGGCTCCTGTCGAACCCACCGCAAAGCCGAACAGCCAGCCAGGATTCGCGCTGCTGGTCACCGTGCCGCCTGGATTGTAGGCCGACTGGTCGTATGCCGTAACGTAAACGCCGGCGTTGTTGGCCAGCACTGTGACTGCGGTTGCAATCAGCACATCGCTGGCATAGCCAGGCACAACGAGCGAAGTGTTGGAAGCCAGTGTGCCGATCTTGCCAGAGGAAAGCGGATACACCGCAACGTGCCCCGGCGTGGAGCCGCCGGCGACATAGAGATACGTACCTGCCGTGTTGACGGCGATCGAAGCCGGAACAAAGGGCACGGTCACCGCGTCACTCTGCGTGAGCTGGCCGAAGTCGCCGATGGTAAAGTGCACAACCGAGCTGTTGCTCTGGTTGGCGACGTAGAGGTTGGCGTAGTCCGCTGTAGCGACCAGCGAAACCGGCTGCGAGCCGCCGGAAGCCACCGTGGTGCCGCTAGGGCGCAAGGCGCCAGAGGCCGAGTCCACCGCATATATCTGTATCTGCCCCGTGCCGTTGGTTCCGGAGCCGCCCGAACACGCCACATACACAAAATCTACGGTGACGTACAGGCACCCGGACAGAACCGTGGCCAGTACCAGGCCGATTGCCGAGACCAGAACAAGCTGGCTCACTTTACTCAACTTCATGCGTTTCCTTCGTCGCGGGCCGTCAAAATTGCAGCCCCGGAATCTATTCGTTTGCCTCTAGCCATTGTAAAAGCCGGCAGCGAGGGTGTTATTAGCTCTCGAACATCAAGCTTGCTATGGGGATATACCGGACCCAGTGCCGGCGTGCGGAATTGCCACCAACGCGGTCGGCAGTTGATTGGTGCCAAACGGCGAGCCCTGGCCTTGTACCAGCGTTCCGATCGTCTGGCTTAGCTCGAAACTGGAAAGATTGTCGCCAAGGTAATTTGCCGTGTAAAGAAAATGATTGGTCGAGGGGTCAACGCCGATGGCTACCGGCTCAAGGCCCACCTGGTACGTGTTGGTGCTTGCCGAACTGGTTCCAACGCCGGTCAACGTGCCGTTGCTGATCGAGTAGGCCGAGACGGTCGCGTCCTGCCCGTTGGCAACGTAAGCAAATGCGAAGGAGGGATCGACGACGATCGAAGTCGGCTGGTTGCCGGCCTGGAATTTGTTGGTGCCGCCCGTGCCCGTGGTCAGCGGAACCAGCTTGCCGGTCGAGCCTGTCGTCGTGGAGATCGCGTAGGCCAGCACATCGTTGCCCAGAAAATCCGTTACGTAGGCGTATGCGCTCTTCGCGTCGCTCGCAATCGCCGAGGGCTGGGTTCCCGCCGCATATGGGGAGCCGCTTAGCGCGGTGAGCGCGCCGCCCGAGCCAACCGAATAGCCATACACATAGCCAACTGTCGGCGATACTGAGGAGTCATAGGCCGTTACATAGACGTAAGCGCCGGAGGCAACAACGTTCACCGCCGTTGCCACGATGATATGAGTTGGATTGGCCGGCAGCGTGAGCGGCCAGTAGGCAGCGCCGATGGCGGTATTCGTTGCTGGCGCCCCCAGCGCTGCCGGGGTTGCCGTGGTGCCCTTGCTCAGCGGATACACGGCAATCGAGCCGGTGCAGGGCTCCGCCGCGGAACAGGTAGGCAGCGGCTCGTAGGTATCCACAACGAAAAGATTGGTTGCCGAGGTCGCAACCGCCAGCGGAAATACTCCCGGCGTGTTCACGGTGTTGAATTGGTAGATCTTGCCGTCGCTGCCGATGGTGAACTGCACGACCGTGTTGTCATCATGGTTGACCACAAACAGGCTGCCGTTGTCGGCGGAAACGGCCTCCGCTACCGGGTTGCGCCCGCCGGAAGGGAACGGGGACGAGGGAATCTGGCGCATTGCTCCGGATTCTGAGTTCACTTCGAAGACATCGATCTGCCCATAGTTATTGGTTCCGGCGGCTCTTGCACTGGCCACGAAGACAAAATCAACGGTCAACGTTTGCGTGAACTGGGAGCAGGCGGTCAACAGCGATGCCGCCAGCAGGCTGGCCGCGGAAACCAGCATCAACTGGCTCGATTTGTGGAGCTTCATGCGCATCTTTCGTTAACCAGCCCGTCCCCGGGGCTATTCGCGGGTCTGATTGCGGACCTCTCAATAACAAATCTCAAAGTCGAACTCCCGAGTCACTTTCCATAAGGCGCGCCCGGCCTGCGCGTAACAGCGTTCGAATCTCATGCCAACCGGAGACCGTCCGGAAGCCGAGAGCCATTGGGAAATCCGGAATTCACGTTTCCCGATTTCTCAATGGCTCAGCAATTCAATCTAGCTCGTGCGCCCATTCATCAGGCACCAGGTCGCCGGACCGGGCAGAATATAACGGTTGGTGTTGCGCAGGTTGTCAAGCACGCCTGTATTCACGTCGATCGTCCGGCCGGTGATCGAGGAGTCGTTGTAATTCGCCGTGTAGATGAACTGGTTAGACGGGTCCTCGACGATGCACTGCGGGCCCGCGCCAGTTCCAAACGGCTCACCGGCGATAAACGTAGCCTGGAAAGCGGGTGATGTGGTCAGGAAGTATGCCGAAATACCGCTCTGCGTGTTATTGCCCAGCGCGTTATTGCCCTGGTTTGCCACGTAGAAGAATTTGCCCTTGCTCTCCTGAACGACATAAATCGGATTCGCCAGCGTCGGATCGTCGGGGATAATGCCGCTCGTCTCGGGCTGCAGCGCTCCATTGGTGCCGATCGTGTAAGGCAAAAGCTGGCTCACAGCGCCGGTCGTATTCGGATTGGGTGCCTCGTTATCCAGAACATAAAACGCACTGGACAGGTTTACGAGTGCCGTGCCTTGCGCGATGCCCAGATTCTGTGAGCTGTTCAGGCTCAATGTCAACTGGCCGCTGCTGCCGTTATAGGAATACGGATAGACGGACGACCCGCCGGTATACGGATACGTAGTCTGAATTGCCGCCGAGCTCATGGTCAGGACTGTGTTGGATGCCAGAACAAAATCCACCGGGTTGGCAGGCACCGGAAAATACGTAAGCGGTGCTACGCTGCCGGCGGCTGTAACCTGCTGGTTCTGGATCAGCGAAAGCCGGCCGGTCGTGCTCGCCACCGCGAATATCGTAATATCGCCGCAGGTCTGCAGGTTGCCGCCTAGAGCCTTGGCGCAGTTCGGGTTTGGGTTGGCAGCCGTCGCCGGGTTCACGCCGTCCTTACCGATCGAGTCGTGATCGAGCACCAGCAGGTAGTTGCCCGAGGGATCAAGCGCCATGCGAAAGGGGTTGAGTCCCTGCGTAAAGTAGGCCGTGCCCTGCGGCGTAAGAATTCCGTTGCCGCCCACGGCAAACAGCGTGATGTTGGCGCCCTGGCAGGGATACTGCGTGGTGCAGATATTTGTGCCCGCCGGATTGGTGCTCACGCCGCGGTTCAGGACGTAAAGGTACGTGCTGCCTGGATACAGCAAGGCACGCACCGGATTGGAGCCTCCTGAGGAGATCGGCAGTCCATTGACTGTCGACATCTGACCTGTATTATGGTCGATTTTGTAACCGCTTATGATGCCTACACCCGAGGGCTGGGCCGTATCCGTGCCCGTCACGTACATGTAGCCCACTATATAGCTGACAACGCAAGACGATGTGCCGAAGACAATGCCGATGGAAAGAGCGCCCATCAGGAGTGCCTTGCCGAATTTCGTAAACTTCATGCCAATCCTTCATCCCGGTCAGGCGTCTGCCGCCAGGTTTGATCGTTCCCAGGCTAATCGTTCCTGGGTATGTATGATGGTTCCCAAACAGTGCTGGGCCAGGGATGGGTCCCGTTTTTCATTGTAAAAGCCGAGGGTAGGTTATGCCTAGCGTCTGCCGGAAACCCTGCAAATACATGCTTTCGGCTTTTCATCCCCATGTCGTGAGGGGCAACACGGAGCAGGGAACGAGAATGCGATTTTCCACGGCTGCGTGGAAGAGAAGTTTATATAACCGCGGCGCGAGAGCTATGGAATCTGGGCCAGCATAGCCTTTGCATCTGCTGACCCCTGACACGTGACACCTGACTCACCACACCCGGCAAGACTTCACCGGAAACATCGGCTGGCCCCGCTTGCAACTAAATGCCTTGCCGAATGCATCCAGGTTCTGCACGGCGCCGTTCGTACGCCATTTGCCGGGCGAGTGCGGATCGACGAGGGCCAACTGCCGGGCAGTGGCGTCGGTTGTGTTCTGGCACCAGACCTGGGCAAAGCCGATGAAGTAGCGCTGCGCCTCGGTGAATCCGTCGATCTTGTCGTCGATGGATTTGCCCTCATCTTTCAGCGTGTCGAGCAGGGCCATGTAGGCGATGTGCAGGCCGCCGTTGTCCGCGGTGTTTTCGCCCAGGGTGAGCTTGCCGTTGAGGTAGACAGCGGGGGAGTCCGCTTTGGCGGGCGCGGCCTGGAATCCACTATATTCATCGGCTTCACAGTCCGTCCTTTCGGTGAACTCCTTGCGGTCTTCCGGCGTGTACCACTCGCGCAGGTTGCCCTTGCCGTCAAATTGCGAGCCCTGATCGTCAAAGCCGTGCGTCATCTCATGGCCGATGACCACGCCGATTGCGCCGAAGTTTACGGCAGGGTCCGCGTTGACATCGAAGAACGGCGGCTGAAGAATTCCGGCGGGAAAGTTGATGTCGTTAAAGCTGGGGTTGTAGTAGGCGTTGACGGTGGGCGGCGTCATGCCCCATTCCTTCTCGTCCACCGGCTTGCCCAGCTTGTTGTAGTTGTAGTTGCGGTCGTAGACGGTGACATGCTCCATGTTTTCAACCAGGTTTGTGCGGCTCACCTTGATGCTGGAATAGTCGCGCCACTTCTCCGGATAGCCGATCTTGTTGCGGAACATGGCCAGCTTTTCTTCGGCGGCTTTTTTTGTTGCATCGGTCATCCATGGCAGAGTCTTGATGTCGTCCCCAAGAGATTTTTCAAGCGCTGCGACGAGCTTATCCATGCTCTGTTTGGCGGCGGGCGGAAAGTTCCGCAGAACCCAGTCCTGGCCCACAGCTTCGCCGAGCGCGCCGTCCGTGGCGATGGTGCACTGCTTCCAGCGCGGCGTGGGTTCCTGCTGGCCGGAGAGCGTCTGCGAGAAGAAGGCAAAATTCTCATTGAAAAATGGAGTGGAGAGATAGGCGGCTTCCCCGTGCAGCACATGCCAGCGCATATAGCTCTTCCACGCAGAAAGGGGCTGGTCTTTGAGCAGAGTGTTGAGTGCTTTGAAGTACTCCGGCGTGGCCACGTTGAGCGTATCGAAGTGGCGCATCGGGATCACTTCGAGAAATGGCTGCCAGTCGAAGTTCACGATGAGCTTTTGAAAATCGGCCACGGAGTAGATGTGATACACCTTCTCCGGATCGCGTAGCTCGGTCCGGGTCAGGAACGCCTTGGCCATGGCCGTTTCAATCTCCATAACCGCGGCGGCTTCATTGGCAGCCTGCTCCGGCGTATCGCCTGCCAGCGCGAACATTTTCTTCATGTGTTCGACATACTGCGCGCGTATGTCGGCGAAGTGCTTCGAGTCGGAGAGATAATAGTCGCGATCGGGCAGCGATGTTCCGCCCTGGCTGGCCTCGGCAATTTGTTTCGACGAGTCTTTCTCATCCACGTCCACGCCGAAGTCGAAGAAGCCGTAATGGACGCCCTGGTTCTCAAGCTTGCCCAGCAGCTCGGGCAACTGCTTTAAACTCGCCAGTCCATCGATCTCAGCCCATGCGGGCCTGATGGGAGAAATGCCCGCTTTCTCGACGGCGGCAGTATCCATGCAAGCGGCGTAAAAGTCCCCGTACTGCTTTTGCAGCGGAGATTTGGGGTCTTTGGCGGCGGCTGCAAGCTCCTGCCAGAGCAGGTATCGGTTGCGCTCGGCAACGACAGAGAAAGAGCGCAGCCAGCGCGTCTGATCCGATGGGATTGGATTATTCGCCATCCAGTTGCCACACGCGTACTGGTAAAAATCCGTGCACGGGTCGGCGCTCAAATCCATTGCCGTGGTATCGAAGCTCTTCACGACTGCGGGAGGCTTGGGCGTGGAGGTGACGTCCTGAGACACAACCGGCGTCTGCGCCAAGGCTGTTCCTGCGGCCACTACAAATACGAAAGGGACAACGCGAAATGAATGCATTTTGTTTTCCTCGGAATGGAAGTTTCAGCGCCCGTGAATACGGCTGAAGAAATGATTTGAAATTGCGATCAGAGCCAGCCCGGGGTTTGCCGGATCGATCGAAACTGACTGGAAATCAGGCTATCACGATCAAGCAGCGCCTTCGCGGTTACAGTAACCGCGCACCCATTGACAGCATGTACAGAAAGTCTGTACGTTTAATGGAGAGGCGAAAATGGCAATGGAAACCACCTACACCGCGCTACGCGAAAACCTGGCCTCCTATCTCGACCAGGTAATAGACGACCGGGAGATACTGTTGGTAAAGCGTCGCGGCGCTCGCGACGTTGCCATCATCGCCGCCGATGAACTTGCTGGGTTAGTGGAAACAGCTCACCTGTTACGTTCCCCGAAGAATGCCCAAAGATTGGCTGAGTCTCTGCGTGAAGTGGAGCGGGGCGGTGGAAAGAGAATGACCGTAGAAGAACTTCGCCGCTCGGTTGGTTTGGACAAGGCAAGCTGACCAAACCTATGAGCAAGGCTACGAATCGCATTGCCGTCATTTCAACGCATTCCAGAGAAGATTTACGTCATTGGGTCGCGACAGACCGTAAAGCCGCCCTCAAAATTCTCGAATTGATCGATGCGATTCTCGCCGATCCATTTACAGGCATCGGCAAGCCCGAGCCGCTTAAATTTGCGCAAGCCGGTTGCTGGAGCCGCCGCATCACGCAGGAACACAGGCTTGTGTACCGCGTTGCCGCCGACAGAGTTGAGTTTTTGCAGGCGCGGTATCACTACGAGTGAGGAGAATGCGAGACCGATTCCCCGTTGAATAAATCGAGTGTGTTAGGCCGAGCGGCGCTTTTCATCTTCGAGGTTGTAGATGCGCTTGTCGAACGCGAACGACTGTTGGATTTGCTCAAGACGCTGCACAACTGCTTCGTAGCGGATACGATTTACCTCTTCACCAGCGTCGAACCGCTTATCAAGGCTCGCAAGTTGTCCCCGAATTTCGCGCAACTCCGGGGCTAAGAAATCCTGCAATACTTGGCGGACATCTTCGACAACGCCCATGGGAAGCAATACCTCTTTATATAAATTCTACACCTGCTTGCAACGTATCGCACGAGCAGGGTGTCCTTCAGAATCGCCTTTACATCCCTCCCCGCCCCCTGCCAAACTGAATCGTGGACACCCAGACAATTGTAATTCTCGACTTCGGTTCGCAGTACACCCAGCTCATCGCCCGTCGCATCCGCGAGCAGAATGTTTTCTGCGTCGTGTTGCCCTGCACTGTGCCTCTAGCCGACGTTCATGCGCTCCATCCCATCGGCATCATTCTTTCCGGCGGGCCTTCGTCGGTTTATGACGCCGATGCCCCGCCCGCCGACCCTAAAGTGCTCGATCTCGGTGTACCTGTGCTGGGCATTTGTTACGGGCTGCACTTCATCATTCATCATCTTGGCGGCAAAGTAATCTCCGCGCCCAAGCGCGAGTACGGCCACGCCGCGGTCAGCATCGAGCAGTCGCACTCTCCCTTGTTTGTCGGGCTGCCCGCCTCCATCGAAGTCTGGATGAGTCATGGTGACGAAGCGGGTGAGCTGCCGGAAGGCTTTCATCGCACCGCTGTTTCGGACAACGCCCTCGCGGCAATCGAGAACCTCACCCGCCGCATCTGGGCAGTGCAGTTCCACCCGGAAGTGCATCACACGCCACGCGGCGCGGAGCTGATCAGAAACTTCGTCTTCAATATCTGCGGCGCAAAGGGCGACTGGACCCCGGCGCACTTCATCGAGACCACCGTGGCCGCAATCCGCGCCAAGGTTGGCGACGGGCATGTGATCTGCGGACTCTCCGGCGGCGTCGACTCCTCCGTAGCTGCTGTGCTGGTCCACAAAGCCATCGGCAAACAGCTTACCTGCATCTTTGTAAATAACGGCGTCCTGCGCAAGAACGAATTTCTCACCGTGCAGAAAACCATGCGCGACTCCCTCGGCCTCAATGTGGTCGCCGTCAACGCCAGCGTGCGCTTTCTTGAAAAGCTCGCCGGCGTGACTGACCCCGAGGTCAAGCGCAAGCGCATTGGCAATGAATTTATCGCCGTATTCGACGACGAGGCCCACCGCATCGCGCAGGAAACCGGCGGAGTCGATTGGCTGGTACAGGGAACGCTCTACCCCGACGTTATTGAATCTTCGAGCGTCAAAGGCCCCAGCCAAACCATCAAGAGCCACCACAACGTTGGCGGTCTGCCCGAGTTCATGAAACTGAAACTCATCGAGCCGCTGCGCGACCTCTTCAAAGACGAAGTCCGTCGCATCGGCCGCGACTTGCGGATGCCCGAAGAGATTCTGGGCCGCCAGCCCTTCCCCGGCCCCGGCCTCGCCGTCCGCATCCTGGGCGAAGTCACGCCGGAGCGTGTGGCCCTGCTTCAGGACGCCGATGAAATCGTCATCGCCGAGATCAAAGCCGCCGGCCTCTACACAAGCATCTGGCAAAGCTTTGCCGTTCTGCTTCCCGTCATGAGCGTAGGCGTCATGGGCGACCAGCGCACCTACGCCTACACCTGCGCCATCCGCGCAGTGAACTCGGAAGACGGCATGACTGCCGACTGGGCTCCGCTGCCCTACGCTCTCTTGAAGCGCATCTCCAATCGCATCGTCAACGAAGTCCGCGGCATCAACCGCGTCGTCTACGACATCACATCCAAGCCCCCCGGCACCATCGAATGGGAATGAGGACTGGCCGTCCAGGCGTACGCGCCCTTCGGGCGCCATTGGTGCTGGATTGGTGATGGCGCGCGGTCTGTATCAGAGGGGAAGCAAGATCAGCGGGAAACAAACCCACAAATGACTGATGCCCATGTCCCTCGCACTCGGAGACATGGGCACCAACGATTCTCAACCTTAATCCTATTTAGCAGGAGCCGGGATCGGAGCATTTTTAGTGGAACTCAGGCCGACAGCATCGATGCCAATCTGCGCCAGCATTGGGTCCGCCGCTTCCTTCGAATCCGCGCCGCCAACGCCAATGGCGCCGATCATCTTTCCATCTTTATAGATTGGCAATCCGCCGCTCATGGTCGTGATCGGTCCCACAATGCCACCCACGGGTGGAGCAGTCACCTGCACGGAGATTGGATTGCGCTGCGCGGATGCAACCTCCGCAGTGGGGACGCCAAACATCAGCACCGCTCGCGCTTTCCCCTCCGCCGTTCCAACTGGAATCCGGTTGGTCTCATCGATCCGCTCAAAAACCACAATGTCGCCATTCGCGTCCATGATGCAGATCGCAGCCTGCTCGCCAGCCGCCTCCATGGCAACTTGCACGGCATCCGCCATCTTCTGGGCCGTGGCAAGATCCATCGTTTGCTGACGACCGCCTCCCATACCGCCGCCACCGGGGCCGCCGCCAGGCCCGCCACCGCCGGGCCGGCCCTGCCCGCCGCCACCGCCCGGCAGACCTTGCTGGCCGCCACCCGGCTGGCCTTGCCCGCCCGGCATGTTCCCCTGAGCGTTCTGCGCAATAGCCTGTGAGGCGGTACATGCCGCTGCCAGAGCGAGTGCGGTTTCAGCAAATAGCATTCTTCTCATCGATCTACCCTCATTTCTCAAATCTCTAAATAATGTGTAGATGCACGCCTGGCAGCCTACTCTCTTCCTACTTCGAAGAGGCCAGGCCGGCAGCATCGATTCCAATTTGCGCGTACTTTTCATCCTGATTGGAGAGCGACCCGCCAACGCCGATGGCCCCAATCATTTTTCCGTCCTGAAATACCGGCAGTCCGCCGCGCGTGAGCGTGATCGGTCCGCCAACGGCTCCGATGGCGGGAGAGGCAATCATTGCCGTCACCGGCTTGTTCGCACGCTGTGCGTCGGCAATCGTGCCTGTCGGTATGCCAAACAGAAGCACGGCGCGCGCCTTGCCCTGCGATGTGCTGAACTGATTGGAATCGGCCTTGTCCGTGCGCGCAAAAGCCACAATGTCGCCATTCACATCCATCACGCAGATGGAAATGTGTTCTTTCTGTGCCTCCGCGGCGGTCTTGGCGGCGGCAACCATCTTCTTGGCGAAATAGAGCGTCATAGCCTGCCGAACTCCGGCAGCCTGAATCACCTGCGGAGTGTCGGGCGGCATCACCGCACCCGCCTTCACCCAGTTTTCGATGATCGCGATTTCACTATCGCTGAGCTTGTTGCGGCCCAGTGGCATGTTCTTCGGATCGTCGCCCGAGCTTTCTTGCCGGATCAGCTTGATGAGCATGCTCTTCCCAGGATCACCGGGAATAACATCTTTAGCTTTGTCTCCACCTTGCAGCGTGTCCGCTTTGCTGCCCAGGCCAAACCCGCCGCTAAAGTTCCCGTTCAAATGACACATGCCGCACTTCTGCTCGAAGATCGGCCGAACTTTCGCGGAATAATATGCCGCGGTCCCCGCCTCTTCCTGGGCTGCCGCCGGTCGCGCGCTCAACCCCGCCAGCACGGCGGCTACGCCTATTCCCACTACCGTGAAAGCTTTATACATATGTACCCTTTATTGAAGCAGTATTTTTATTGCAACTCGTTGAATGATACACCCCGGCACAACAAAATCGCATCGTCTTTTGGCCGATATATAGCTGTCATTTGGCCGGTGGCATACTGGGATACTGGAATAAAGTGCGCTCATTTTGGTGGGGCGAATACTGGAATACTGAAATACAGGGTGCATTTTTTGGGGGCAGGCAGTTTGTGTGAGTTGCCGCTGCCGGTAGATTTCGGGAGTTCGCTTAAGGAATAGTTTGCGGGAATCGGGGAAATAATCCGCAAAACAGGGAATGAGGGAATAGGGTTTGAATAGGATGCGGGGCTGGGAATGTGCGGCGACCTCCCCGGTCCCAAAAGGCGAGGGACCGCAGGCACCGTCATCA
>Ga0302320_10024514_pt1 | contig 11766 bp, 13 predicted proteins | sample Bog_T0_3_FD_202130 | JGI IMG/M metagenome (GOLD analysis project Ga0302320, IMG submission 202130) | Peat permafrost microbial communities from Stordalen Mire near Abisko, Sweden - Bog_T0_3 | ecosystem: Environmental > Terrestrial > Soil > Wetlands > Peat | place: Sweden: Abisko, Stordalen Mire... | reverse complement strand
GCGACGAACTTCAACGCTTCTGGCGGAACACCTGCCGAGTCCGTTCCCTGGTCTTCAACTGGCTGCTAGCTCAAGTAAACAATTCCTCTCCAACCGTTATACTACATTATTAACGTAGTTGGTATAACTCAAGAGAACCGGCAGAAGCGGTTTTAGTTCGGTGAGTTCAGCCGTGTGCGGCACTTTCAACTCCAGCACCATGATGGTGATGATGATGGCGATCACGCCGTCGCTGAAGGCTTCGAGCCGGTTCTTTTCCATGCGCTGATTTTAGGCCGCCCGCAGTTTGACGAGCAGGTCCTTGCTTTCCACCGTGTCGCCGACTGCCACCCGCACGGCGTCAACAATTCCATCGGCGGACGCATAGACGGCGGTCTGCATTTTCATAGCCTCCATCATCAGGAGCTTGTCGCCTTTGGCGACCTTGTGGCCGACGCTGGCGGCGATGGAGACGATGAGCCCCGGAATCGGGGCGCCGATCTGCAATGGATCGTGGGCGTCCATTTTGAGCCGCGTCTCGGCGAGCGGTGCGATTTTTTTGTCGGTGATGACGGCTTCCCGCGTCTGGCCGTTCAATTCATAGGTCACGGTGCGGCGGGCGTCCTTGTCCGGTTCGCTGACGTTGACCAGCCGGACGATGAGCGACTTGCCCTCCTCAATGGCGATGTTGATTTCCTCACCTAGGCGCAGGCCATAGAAGAACGCGGGGGTCGGCAGCACGCTGACGTCACTGAACTCGCGCGCGTTTTTGGCGAACTCGGTGAAGACCTGCGGATACATCAAGTAAGAATACAAGTCGTCTTCCGACGTCTCATGTTTGAGCGTTACGGAAATTTCCCGGCGGATTTTTTCCAGATTCGCCGGTATGGCGACCGCGCCGGGGATGACGCCCTTTTTGAAATCCTTCCGCGCCTGGGCCGCGCGTTTTTCGCCGAGGACGACCCGTTGCACGTCGGCCGGCCAGCCGCCCGCCGGCCAGCCAAGGCCGCCGCTCATCATGTCCACGACGGATTCAGGAAAACTCTGCGCGCCGGGTTCGAGGTTCACGACGTCGGCGGGCTTGATGCCGCGCGAAAAGAGAAACAGCGCCATGTCGCCGACCACCTTGCTGCTCGGCGTGACCTTCACGATGTCACCGAACAACTGGTTCACCTCGGCGTAGGTGCGCGCAATCTCCGGCCAGCGGTGCGAAACACCCATGCTCACCGCTTGTTCCTTGAGGTTCGTGTATTGGCCACCAGGCATTTCGTGGAGATAAACCTCCGCGCTGCCGGTCTTGGGCGCGGTGTCGAACGGATGATAATATTCGCGGACCTTCTCCCAGTAATCCGCGAACTCGTTCAGCGCCGGGAGATCCAGCCTGGTGTCGCGCGGCGTATGCTCGAGCGCCGCGACAATGGAATTCAGGTTCGGCTGGCTCGTGCTGCCGCTCATGCCGGCAAGCGCGAGATCCACAACGTCCACGCCGGCTTCGCTGGCCTGGAGGATGGCGGCGGCCTGGGTGCCCGCCGTGTCATGCGTGTGGAAATGGACCGGGATGCCGACGGCCTCGCGCAATGCCTTGACGAGCACTTTCGCGGCGAGCGGGCGGCAGAGGCCGGCCATGTCCTTGATGCCCAGGATATGCGCGCCCATTTTTTCCAGTTCCTTCGCCAGCTTGACGTAATACTTCAGCGAATATTTGGCGCGCTTCGGATCAAGAATGTCGCCGGTGTAGCAGACGGCGGCCTCGCACACGGCGTGCGTCTCCTGCACGGACTCCATTGCCACGCGCAGGTTCGGCGTGTAGTTCAGCGAGTCGAAGATGCGGAAAATATCTATGCCCGAGGCGGCGGCGTGCTTCACAAAACCGGCGACGACATTTTCCGGATAATTGGAATAGCCCACGGCATTCGAGCCACGGAACAGCATCTGAAAACAGATGTTGGGGATCCGCACGCGCAACTGCCGCAGTCGTTCCCACGGATCCTCGTTGAGGAATCGCATCGAGGTGTCGAACGTCGCGCCGCCCCACATCTCCAGCGAATACAATCCCGGCGCGCGCCGCGCCAGCGCATCCGCCACGGCCAGCATGTCGTAAGTCCGCACGCGCGTGGCCATGAGCGATTGATGGGCGTCGCGCAGCGTGGTGTCGGTGATGAGCAGACGTTTTTGCTCACGCGTCCACGCGGCAAATTTTTTCGGCCCGATCTTCAGCAGCAGATCGCGCGTGCCCGGCGGCGGCGCGAGCTTGTGGTTGAAGGCCACCGGCGCGGCGGGCGTGAGCGGCTTCACCGGCTTGTAGCCCTTGGCGTGCGGATTACCGTTGACGATGACGTTGCCGAGGAAGTTCAACAGCTTGGTCGCGCGGTCGCGGCGGGGTTTGAAATTGAACAGTTCCGGCGAGGTGTCAATCAATGCCGTCGTCGCCTGTCCGGCGCGGAATTTTTCGTGCTGGATGACGTTTTCGAGAAAAGGGATGTTCGTCTTCACGCCCCGGATGCGGAATTCCGAAAGCGCGCGGTGCGTGCGCTGCATGGCATCCTCGTAGGTATGCGCGCTGGCGATGAGCTTGACGAGCAGCGAATCGTAGAACGGTGTGATGACCGCGCCGCCGTAACCCATGCCGCCGTCCAGCCGGATGCCGAACCCCCCGGGCGACCGGTACGCGAGAATCTTGCCGTAGTCCGGCATGAACTTGTTTTCCGGGTCCTCGGTGGTGACGCGGCATTGGATCGCGTAGCCGTTGCGCGGAATCTCGTCCTGCCGCGGCATGCCGACCACCGGGCCATGAAGTTCGTGGCCCTGGGCGATCAAAATCTGCGCGCGCACCAGATCCAGGCCCGTGATGACCTCGGTGACGGTGTGCTCGACTTGGATGCGCGGGTTCATCTCGATGAAGAACCATTCGTGCCGGTCGAGATCGTAGAGAAATTCAATCGTGCCGGCGTTGTCGTAGCGGATGGCGTGGGCCATGCGCGCGGCGGCGTCGCACAATTCCCGGACGACGTTTTTCGGCAGGCCGAAGCTCGGCGCGACTTCAATGACCTTTTGATGCCGGCGCTGCACCGAACAGTCGCGTTCATGCAGATGGATCACATTGCCGTGCTGGTCGCCGAGAATCTGCACCTCGATGTGCTTGGCGTGCGGAATGTATTTTTCCAGGAACACGGCGGGATTGCCGAACGCGCGCTCCGCCTCGGACTGCGCCTCGTCGAGCAGGCTCGAAAGATCCGCCGCCTTTTGCACCACCCTCATGCCGCGGCCACCGCCGCCAAACGCGGCCTTGATGATGAGCGGAAAGCCGATGTGCTTCGCGGCCTTCATCGCCTCCTCGCGGTCGGAAATGGCCTCTTCATTGCCGGGCAGGACGGGGACGTTGATTTTTTGCGCCAGCGCGCGGGCGGCGGTTTTGTCGCCCATCATGTCGAGCAGTTCCGGCCGCGGCCCGACGAAAGTGATGCCGTTTTCCGCACACGCGCGGGCGAAGCCGGCGTTTTCCGAGAGAAATCCATAGCCCGGATGGATCGCGTCCACGCCTCTTTCCCGGGCGAGGGTGACGATGCCTTCAATATCCAGGTAGGCGGCGACCGGGCCCTTGTCCTGGCCGATGAGATACGCCTCGTCCGCCTTGAAACGATGCAGGCAGAAGCGGTCGGCCTGGGCGTAGATCGCCACGGTGCGGAGGTTCAATTCCGTGCCCGCGCGGAAAATGCGGATCGCGATCTCGCTGCGGTTCGCCGCGAGCAGTTTCTGGAACGGACGGATTTTTTCCGGACCGGTGCCGGACCTAACCTTGACGTTGTTCGATGAGCTCATCAGGGCTGTTTATATAGTCGTTTAGCCCGCCAACTGTAAAGATTTGGTCAGAGAAAAATGGAGGGCCGCCCGGTGAGGGCGGAGACGCGGACTTCGGGCCGGTAAATGACGCGCGCCAGCAGGTCGCCACGTCCGCCGCGCGGCCGGGGCAGGCCTTCGCCGGCAACGCGAATTGTTTCATTGCGGCCGACGCCGCGCGGAATCTGCACCCGGAGCCTGGAACCGGCAATGCCCGGGATCATTTCCGTGCCGCCGTGGGCTGCGCGCCGGGCGCTGATCTTCAAATCACAACACACATCGGAACCGCGCACTTTGAACCGGAAGTTCGGCAGGGCCCGCACCCGGAGCTGCACGAAGCCGCCGGCGAACGGTTCGGGACGCGGCAGCCGGAAGCGCGTCCCAGGCGCGGTGTTTGGAGGAATGACCAGTTCGTAAACCTCCAGGCCGTTTGGATTGGCCGGGTCATGGACGCGCACTTCGCGCATCGTGCCGCGCAAGAAATCTTCGAGCCGCAGGTTCACGTCCCGCGAAACCTGGCGCTGGATTTTTCCGGCGCGCGTTGAAACCACAGGTTTTTTGGGCGTATCAAGTTCGCGGTCGTGGGCGCGGCGGCGTTCCGGGTCGCTCAAAATTTCATGCGCGGCGTTGAGCTGCTGCGTCCGTGTTACGGCGGCGGACGAGTTCGGATGGAGGTCGGGATGATGCTGCCGGGCGAGCGCTCGGTAGGCGGCGCGGATTTGGGCGGCGGTGCAGCCGCGGTCAAGGCCGAGCGTGGCATAGTGGTTGGTTTCAGCGCGTTGCAATCTCCCAGCTTAACGGGCGGTGGCGGCGGCGTCAGCTTCTTTGCGCGCGGGTGGGATTTTTTTCGGATGGAACAAGTTTCGCCTGTTTGAGCAGGCGGCAGAAATCTTTCTTGCTCGTCTGATGCAGCGTACCTTCCTTGTTGCCGAGGTTGGGCAGGGATTTGTAGGCCACCGCGAGCCGCTCCAGTTTCACGATGCGGATATACTCCTTGCCCGATTTCCAAACCTGGCCCTGGCAGAGTTTCATGTGCGATGTGACAGTTTGAAAAAAATCTGTCTCCTCTGATTTTGCGTCAAAGGAGACAGCATTAAGCGGCCGGCTACTTTTTCTTTTTCTTGGCGGCGGGCTTTTTTGCGGCGGGCTTTTTGGCTTTGGATTTTGTGGCCATAGTTTTTATTTTTCTACAGGTTGACTCACCGGCGGAATTTTTGTTTCTCCGCAGATGACGCATCATGCGTTCCGGCGCGGCCTTTGTAAATGGCGGACATGACTCATTTTTACCGTCGGCCGCGCCGGCAGATTTACAGGCTGCGCATAATAGCGTGCTATTTTCCGCGACTCCGGCACAATGACAGCATGTCGTTTAACGCACTGGGTCTAGACCCGAACATTTTGCAGGCCGTCAAGGAGGCCGGTTACACGGAACCCACGCCCATCCAGGCGGCGGCCATCCCGCCCATTCTCGCCGGGCACGACCTCATCGGCATCGCCCAGACCGGCACGGGAAAAACCGCCGCGTTCACGCTGCCAATATTGACCCGGTTGGCCTCCGTCGTCGGTGATGGCCGCCAGCGCGGCACGCTGGCGCTCGTGCTGGCCCCGACGCGCGAACTCGCCCTTCAGATTGATGAGAACGTCCGCGCTTACGGCAAACATCTGCCGCTGCGCGTCGCCACGGTCTTCGGTGGCGTCGGAGAACATCCGCAGATAAACGCGCTCCGTGCCGGCACGCATCTCATCATCGCCTGTCCCGGGCGCCTGATGGACCTGATGCAGCGACGTTACGCCGATTTTTCCCGGCTGCAATATCTCGTGCTCGACGAGGCCGACCGGATGCTCGACATGGGTTTCCTGCCGTCCATCCGCCAGATCGTCCGTTCGCTGCCGCCGAAGCGCCAGACGCTGCTGTTCTCCGCGACGCTCTCCAAGGAGATCGAAACGCTCACGCACGAATTTCAGCGCGCGCCCAAAATGGTGCAGATCGGCCGCCGCGCGAATCCCGCCGAGACCGTGACCCAGCTCGTCTATGAAGTTCCCAAAAGCCTCAAGCCCGCGCTGCTGCTGCATTTGCTCAAAGACCCGGCGATGAACATGGTGCTGGTTTTCTCGCGCATGAAACACGCCGCCGACCGCGTCGCGCGCAATCTGGAATCGGCGGGTATCCGGACTGCCACGCTCCATTCCAACCGTTCCCAAAGCCAGCGGCTGCGGGCGCTCAAGGATTTCAAGTCCGGCGCGGTGCGCGTGCTGGTGGCGACGGATATCGCGGCGCGCGGCATAGACGTGGACGGCATTTCGCATGTCGTGAATTACGATTTTCCGATGCACGCCGAGGATTATGTCCATCGGATCGGGCGGACGGGCCGGGCGCATGCGGTGGGCGACGCCATCAGTTTTGTGACGCACGAGGATCAGGGGGAACTGCGTGCGCTCGAACGGTTCATCGGCCGGGGCATCGTGCGGAAAAAGGCGGAGGGATTTAATTACGCCGCCGTCGTGCCGCATGTCGTCGAAGATCGCCCGCGCCATCCGCAGCAGCGCGGACAACAACGCAGTTCGCAACATTCCTCAACGCGCCCGCCGCAGGGTGGCCGTCCGCAACATGGCGGAGGAGGCCGGCCCCAGCAGCCGGTTAGCGGCAATCGCGAAGGTGGCAATGAGCGGTCTTTCAGCGGACGCTCGCAGGGCCGCGTTCGGCGCTTCACCCCGCGTTAATGATCCTTGGTGCGGTGCCGCTTCTTGTGTTCTTTTTTGCGGTGTCGGTGAGTGTCAATGACCAAAAGGGAAAAAATAATCAGGCCACCGACGGCAAGGACGATGATGATTGGCTTAAAATGCCATATGTCGCCAATAAATTTGGACAAGTCCGAATCCATGCGCATTGAACCTAGAATCTATCGCCCAAAAATGGAGACGGTGACCATTTTTGGTGATGCATTATTTTGAAATTTCCCTTCATTTTTACCTTCGGCCATCCAAACAGCTGCTCCCAATTTGACCATCGCTGACTCCCGTTGCAACGAAGCAAAAACCCATGCGACGCGAGCCAATATACACAATCCCTCTTTGCACTAGTAGCAAAATCTGGCGCAGGCCCCGGTTCGGTCTGCTCGCACTTCCGCGTGATTTGAGCTAAAGTGGCACGGATGAAAGAAAATGTGACACCCCAGCCGGTTGATCCCGCCGTCCGCATCGGCCATGTGCATCTGAAAGTGGCCGATCTTGATCGCGCGCTGAAATTTTATTGCGGTGTGCTCGGCTTTGAATTGCAGCAGCGATTTGGTTCGCAGGCGGCGTTCATTTCGGCGGGCGGTTATCATCATCATATCGGGCTGAACACCTGGGAGAGCGCGGGCGGATTACCACCGCCACCGCGCAGCACAGGGCTGTATCATCTGGCCATTCTATATCCGACCCGCGCCACGCTGGCAGATGCGTTGCGCCGGCTGCTGGCGGCGGGGATCGAACTGGATGGCGCCTCAGATCACGGCGTGAGCGAGGCGTTCTATCTGCGCGACCCGGACGGGAATGGCGTGGAACTTTACTGGGATCGTCCGCCGGAAAAATGGCCGCGTTCACCGGATGGCACCGTGGCGATGTTCACGCACGCGCTGGATTTGGCTGGTTTGTTGAAAGAAGCGCCGTGAAGCACAGGCTGGTCCTCACGGCGTCTTGAGCCATCACGGTTTCAGCAGGCTGGCAAACGCACTGCGGTTCCGCCAGAGCAGGAACAGTGCAAGCGCGGCGACGACGAGGGCCAGCGGCAGGCCGGTCGAATCGAGAAAGAGGTGGAAGCAGAGGATGTTCACGATGACCGGGCCGAGTAGCGTGAGGGCGAGCGGGGTGAAACGCCCGCTCAACAGGAGGAGTCCGCCGCCGACTTGCAGCACCGCCACGACGTAAAAATAATGGCTCGCAAACAGCGCCGTGAAGAATTCACCCGGCAGTCCTTCCGGCGGCGGCATCGGGATGAAGTGCAGAAACGCATTGGATCCGAACACGGCGAAGATGAGGCCGAGCAGGGTGCGGGCGATGAGGGTGGTGATTTTCATTTTTGGGTTTTTGGTTCTGGTGGGTCGCGGTTGGACAAAATTATTTTTTCAATTTCAAAGCGTATTCCGCCACGCGCTTGCCCAGCAGTTCGCCGGTCAGCTTGTCCGCCGCGTTGGGCGCGATGTCGGTTGGTTCCTGTCCGGCCTGAGCCATCACGCCGCTGTAACTGCTCAAGCGGTTGATGCCCTTGTCGTTCATCGGCAGTTCGGGCAGGCCGATCCAGATCATGCCGAGCTGCATGGCGAGCGTGAAAAAATAATGGAGCGTGCTCAACTTGTCGCCGCTCGGTCCGCTGGAAACGGTGAAGCCTGCCGCAATCTTGTCGCGCCACGCGCCGGCATACCATTTGGCACCCGTCGCATCGGCAAACGCCTTGAACTGCGCGGCGGGGCCGCCCATGTAAGTCGGACTGCCGAAAATGATCGCGTCACTCGCGTCGAGCTGCGCCAAGACGGAGTCGTTTTGATAACGGCCCTTCACGATGTCGTCGCCGCTGATGGCGATGAGGTTGGTTTTGACGCCCGCGACAGACGCGGCGCCTTGGGTGACGGCTTCGGCGAGTTTCGTCGTGTGGCCGGAGCCGCTGAAGTAGATGACGGATACAGTTGGCATAGTTTTATTTTTCGTTTTGGATTTGGTTGTTTTTAGTTTAGGTCGAACAAAAGCACCTGCGACGGCTTCGCGGCAACCAGTTCAATCGCCGATTCATTTTCAATCCCAGCCGCATCACCGCCAACGAGCGTCTTGCCGTTCACCTTCACTTCGCCCTCGGCGATGTGAACCCACGCGTGCCGCCCGGCATTTAATTTATGCGCGACGCGGTTTTCCGGTGCAAGTTTGGCGAGCCAGAGATCGGCATCCTGATGGATGGCGATGGAGCCATTGCGCCCGGTTTTGCTCGTCACCAGGTTCAGCGCGCCGGCTGGCGCGTCTTTGAACGACTTCTCCGCATAACGCGGGGTCACGCCTTTTGCGTCTGGTTGAATCCAGATTTGCAGCAGATGAACCGCCTCGTCTTTCGACGGATTGAATTCGCTGTGCTGCACCCCGGTGCCGGCGGCCATGTATTGGATGTCGCCGGTCTTGATGACGCGGCCGTTGCCTATGGAATCCTTGTGCTCAAGCTCGCCGCTCAAGATATAGGTTATGATTTCCATGTCACGGTGCGGATGCGCGCCGAAACCCATGCCCGGCATCACAAGATCGTCGTTGATGACGCGCAGGCTGCGGAAACCCATCCATTCCGGATTGTAATAATCCGCGAAGCTGAAGGTGTGATAGGTGTCCAGCCACCCGTGGCTCGCGTGACCACGTTCATTAGCTTTAAGTATTTTCATTATGCAATGAGCTTAACGGCATTTTCGTTCCTGCGGAAATACCATGTTTCTTGCCTCACTATGCTTTCAAGGCATACTTACCCGCGCATGGAACTGCGCCATCTCCGATATTTCGTCGCCGTCGCCGAGGAGGAAAATGTTTCGCGCGCCGCGCTGAAGCTGCACGTCTCGCAGCCGGGCTTGAGCCGCCAAATCCGTGATCTCGAAGACGAAATCGGCTTTCAACTTTTTGAACGGAGCGCCAAATCAGTGCGCCTCACTGCGGCCGGCAAGGTTTTCCTGACCGAGGCGCGCGAAGTTTTGCTGCGGGCCGAAGCGGCGGTGAACACGGCCCGCGCCGTTGCTCACGGCGGCAGCGGTGAAATTCATGTGGGTTACGCGCCGTCGCTCACGGTGCAGATTCTGCCGCTGATGCTCCGCACGTTTCAAGGCGAGTTTCCCCATGTGCGGGTAACGCTCCATGATTTGTCCTCGGAAGAAATGCTCGCGCAATTGGGCGAAAAAAAGTTGCAGCTTGCGCTTACCACGCGGCCACCGGGTAAAATGTCGCGGGGGCTGTCCTTTGTCGAGATCGCCCGCTACGCGATGGTGGTGGCGGTCGCTCCCAATCATCCGCTGGCAAAATTGAAAGCCGTCACCCTCCAGCAAGTCGCACCTGAACCTTTGATCGGTTTGAATCGCAAGGATTATCCTGAATATCACGCCGAGATGAAGAAGCTGTTTGTGGCGGTCGGCCTCAAGCCGAACTTTGCCGAGGAACATGAAGGCGGCACTGGCATAATCGCCGCTGTTGAAGCTGGGCGGGGCATCGCGCTGGTGCCGAGCAGCTTGGCGTGCATTGTCGGGACGCGGGTGAAATTGATTCCACTGCAGCCGGCGTTGCCGCCGATTCCCGTCGGCGCGGCGTGGTGCAAGGAATGTGAAACGGAACTGGTGAAAAATTTCATTGCGGCGGCGGGGTCGAAACCGCCAGGACAAAAATGACGTTTCAGGAAATCAAGGCCGCGAGACGAACGGGTTGTCTTTGATGTAAAACCGCAGATGCCGTTTCGCCCAGTGCTTCGCGTAATCCACGCCGATGCGCGGACGTTTGACGATGACGAACGGCTCCATTGTCGCCGGCGCGGTGATGAAAAAATCGTCGCTCAACAAATCCGCCGCGTTAAGCCGGCGGTCAATCCCCATGGCCCGGCAGAGCAGCCCCGGTCCCTGGGTCCGACCTTCGACGTTTTTTAACGGTTCAATGGCGCGCAACAAGACGGCGGAGGCGTGGCCCTCGCGCTCGGTTACGACGTTCATGCAGTGATAGATGCCATAAATGAGATAGACATACGCGTGGCCCGGCGGGCCGAACATGACTCTGGTGCGGCCCGTCAGGCCTTTGGCCGAGTGGGCGGCCAGATCATGCGGGCCGAGGTAGGCCTCGACTTCCACGATTTTGCCGGCGCGTTTCATACCGTGCGACCGGTGGACGAGGTGTTTGCCGAGCAGTTCGCGCGCGACCATAATCGTGTCCCGGTCATAAAATGAACGTGGCAGTTTTCGCATGGCGGAAGGGTAGCAGAATGCCGCCAAAGAAAAACCTTGCTATTCCGCCGCAATAAGCTATTCTGGCCCCATCTGTTAGATAGCTTGTCAGTCCCACGGCATGGTAAATCTTCAAGTGAACTCCGTTCAATGATGATTTGAAATCCGAAAATCGGAAACAGTCTGGTGAGTGCAGTGTTAGTCGGACAGTAAAACATCAATGAGCAATAAATTATTTGTCGGAAATCTTTCCTTCAATACCACTGAAAACGACCTGCAGGACGCCTTTGCGGCGCACGGCACGGTCACGGAAACGAACCTGATGATGGACCGCATGAGCGGCCGTCCGCGCGGTTTCGGTTTCATCACCATGAGCACGGCCGAAGAAGCGCAGAAAGCCATTGCCGCCTTGAACGGCGCGCAGTTGGACGGCCGCGCCCTCACGGTCAACATTGCCAAGCCGCGTGAAGAACGCGCGCCCGGCGGCGGCGGCGGCGGTCGTCGTGAATACGGCGGCGGCGGCGGCGCTGGTCGTCGTGAACGCTATTAATCGCGTTTGAGTTTTTCAGGCGGGGCTCGGGTAAAACCGGGTCCCGTTTTTTTTGTTGGAAAATTTTCGTCCGTAAGCCGGCTCGGCATCAGATCCGGGTTGGTAAAGCCCGCATGCCAAAACTGCGAACCGCGTTTGCCTCCTGTAAGAAAATCAGCCAGTCCGGACGGCTGGCAACGACCTTCTCGGTTTCCAGTTCTGACAAAGCCATCGCCGCCGTGGACAAGGCGTCCGACTCGGCGGCGGCATTTGTCAGCGCCCAGGCGCGATTTTGCCGCTGCGCCGGCCGGCCCGTTCGCGGATCAATTATGTGTTCCCCCTTCACCGTCAGACCGGAACCACTCAAGGAACAATTTTTAAGCCAGTATCGCTGCCTTGAGCCGTCGTCACCCAGGCCACAGGACCAGCCCGGTGTTCCTGACGGCGCGTCGCCGGCGAGAATGCTGCTGCCGCCGGCCACGAGCAGAAAGGCCGGGC
>Ga0302320_10024513_pt1 | contig 11767 bp, 5 predicted proteins | sample Bog_T0_3_FD_202130 | JGI IMG/M metagenome (GOLD analysis project Ga0302320, IMG submission 202130) | Peat permafrost microbial communities from Stordalen Mire near Abisko, Sweden - Bog_T0_3 | ecosystem: Environmental > Terrestrial > Soil > Wetlands > Peat | place: Sweden: Abisko, Stordalen Mire... | reverse complement strand
ACGCCTCGCCAGCCGTATTGGGTCTCGAGCAACCAGGAGTTGCTGATGGTCTCGCCGTCGCCGGCGCCGAAGTCGACGAACCAGCCGCGCCGCTTTTCGCGCAGTTCGAACAGCACCCACAGGTCCTGTGATAGCTGAGCTTTCGATTCGGCCGCCCGAGACAGAGCGCGCGTCAGAAACGCGAAATCTTCGCCGGGCACGAGCGGGGTCCCTGCTTCCTTGAATCGCCGCAGATTGTCCATCACGATCTGGGTGAGCGGCGGGAGGATTTCGTCGTCGAAGGAGAGCGATGCAGTCAAAGATGGGCCTCCTCGCGGGCCGTCGCGGCGCGCATTTCGACGATCGTTTGATAGAAGTCGTGATGGAGCGCCGCGATGCGGCGCCAGGACAGGGTTTCGGCGCGACCCCGGCCGGCGCGGCCCATCTCGGCGCGACGCTCCGGCGCCGCGGCGAGCGCGCCGACGGCTTCGGCGAGGGCGGCAGGATCTCCAGGCGGACACAAAACGCCGGCATGCGCGCCCAGTGTCTCGGCCACGCCGCCGACGTCGGTTGTTACGACGGGAAGACCGCAGGCCATTGCTTCGAGGATGGCGTTGTTCGCCGTCGCGTCTGTCAGCGGCAGCAGCAGCAGGTCGGCGTCCCAATATGCGCAGCGCAATTCCTCGTCCGACAGGCGACCGAGCCGCCTCACCGTCGGATCGGACATATTTGCCGCCGGGTCGGGCGAAATCAGCGTCAGCTCGGCCTCCACGCCGCGGGCGCGCAAAATCGCCAGCGTCGCCAGCGCAGCCGGCGTGTCTCTGAGCCAGTGGCCGACCATCAGCAGGCGAAGCCCGGCGCTGGGCGACGTCTCAATCCGCTGCGCCGACGGATGGAAGAAGTCGGTATCGACGCCGTGCGGGATGATCCGCAACCGAGCCGCGTCGATGTGCGGCGCGAGGAAGCGGCGCTGCGACTCGCAGAGCGCGACAATTCCATCGAACCGCCGTAGCAGACCGGGATTGATCGAGCGCGCGAGTTCCGATGGCGGTTGATGGAAAGTGGCGACCATCGCCGGCTGCCGGTCGCCACGGAACAAGCGCGCCGCCGCGCGCGGCGCCAGCACGCCGGATATGTCGGCGTCGATGAAATGGACGAGGTCGACGTCCCCGGCGGCGCATCGGACCAGCGCCTCCGTATCCGCCATCCAGCCGTTGCCCTGGCGACCGAAGGCCGGCGCGCCCATCAGCGCCCCCGCCCTGCGAAACAGGTCGTCCGATCCTGTCAGCAAAGTCGAGTTGAGCGGCGTCGCCCAACTGCGCGTCTCGTAGGCGTCGCTGGGCAAGTAGCGCAGGAACTGCGCCGGTCCCGAGTGCTCGGCGTGGTGGTCGTGATCGACTCGCAGCGCGAGCATTCGCGTTCGACGCGGATCACGCTCCTCTCTCGTCGAGAGGTCCGCGCCCCACCGCCCGCGCTGAACGCCGGCGTCGACGATGCGGGCGCGCAACGCATGATTGAACGGGAAGGCGAAGAAATCGGCCCCCGGCGTCTCGTCCGGCGCGACGGGCGTGGCTCGGAAGGCAGCGAACATGCGCGCCTCGACCGACGGGTCTCCCCCGGCGAGCGGCCTCCCCAGCGCCTCTTCGTACAGGGCGCGCAACTGCCGGCCGATCTTCCGCGGATCGTTGTCGGCTTCGACCGCGGCGCGGCACGCCGCGCGCATCGACTGCGAACCGAAGTGGCGCCGGGAGAACTCGACGAGCGCCTCGCGCAGCGCGACGGGCGAGCCGACAGGCGAGGCAAAGAGCCCGGTTCGGCCGGGCGCGATCATCTCGCTCAAGCCGCCGACGTCGAAGCCGAGCGCCGGCGTACCGCAGGCGAGACTTTCCAGCACGAGGTTGGGGTAATTGTCCTCGAGCGAGGGCGCCAATGTGAGGTCGGCGAGACAAAGGACGTCGGCGAGCACGGAATCGTCGTCCAACGCGCCGAGCGCGACGACATTCACCCCGTCGCCGATTTCGAGATTGGCGCCCTTTCCCACGACGATCACGTTGATCGTGGCGCCCGGCGACAGACTTTCCGCGAGAATGCCCTCGGCCGCCGCGGATTGCAGCGCTTCGAGCAGGATCTGTACGCCTTTGCGTTGTTCGGCGAGGTCGAATCCGCCCAGCATGAGCACCAGATCGCGCTCGTCGAAGCCGAAGGCGCGGCGCAGGGCGTCGCGGTCGGCTCGCGGCGCGAAGACGTCGAGTTCGATCGGGTTGCGCACGACATCGATGCGGCGTTCGCCGAAGATTGCGCTTCGCCCGGCCAGATCCGCGAGCCATCGTGTCGGGGCGAGGATGCGCAGCGACCCGCCACGCCCATAGGCTTGCTTCTTTTCCGCGAAGCTATTGGCGACGAGGCCGTGATCGTCGCGCAATTGCGGGCAATCCAGGCACAGGCTGCGGTGCTGGTCGCAGCCCGCAGGATAATGGCAGCCGCCAGTGAATGGCCACAGGTCGTGCAACGTCCAGAACAGCGTTCGCCCTTGGCCGAGCCAACGCGCGATCGTCGTCGGCGTGACGCCCCAGCTCGTCCAGTGCAGGTGCAGGATGTCTGCGGTTTCGAACAGCCGATGGCGCGAGACGTCGGCGCCGGGATAGGCGATCGAGAACAGCGTGTTGGTGAGCGGCGTGCGCCGGTCGGGTATGAATTCCTTTTGGATGCGCTCGGTGAGCGCTCGCGCCAGACGTCCGCGTTCGCCGGGCTTACCCGCGTCGCCGACCACGAGGCGGGCGGAGCCCTTCGCTGACCCGTCGACATGAACGAACTGCGAAGACATGCCGTCCGCAGCGCAGGCGAGACTCGCTCGCCGCGCAGCTCTCCCGGCCCCGCCTGCGGCTGTTTGCGAGAAGTGGAGGACGGCGCTCGCCTTCGTCGCTGGGGCTGAGGAGTTCATTCGGGCGTCCGCGGAACGACAAACCCGCGGCCTCGGCGTCCAAGCGCCGCCGCCGCCACGCGCCAGCCGGCTTTGGCGTCCGCGGATGCGTGCAGTTTCGCTGTGGTCGTGGCGACGATCGCTTCCAGACTTTGGAACAGCTTCGCGAGGGTTCTACGGTCGCTCTCGTCGGCGAGTTTCGGCGTCGCGCCGGACTCCAGATTCGGCACGCGCAGCACCCGGCCGAACTTGTCTTCGGCCCCGCCGGGCCAGACGCGAAACAGTCGCGGCCATCCCGGCGCTTCGCGGAATTCGAGATAGGCCGTGCCGCGGTCGACGCAGATCTTGAATTTGATATGCGGCCACGCGTCTTCGCCGGCAACGACGTCGAACAGCGACAGGTCGAGATGCCGGTAGCCGTTGCTGAGAGCGATATGTTCGTCGATCTTGATGGCGCCAATGGCGATTTGTTCGCCTTCGGCGCCAGACTCGTCGGCCCCGGGATCCGCCTTGGCAAAGTCCTGCGCGCGCGGCGGCACGCGTTGCGACGACTGTTCGAAGCGCAGCGCATCGACGATCGGCGCGTCGTCGTCGTGCAATCCCGGTTCGCGAACCAGGTCCCATTGGGCGCGATAACCGCCGCGCGCCAGCAGAGCGCGCGCAATGTCCCCGGACACCGACCAACTTCCGCGGCCGTCGCCCACCGCCCGCAGTCCGATCGGTTCGCCGTTGACGAACAAGCACACGGAGTGGGCGACGCGGGCGCCGAGGAGCGTGTTCAATCGGAAGCGGACGGACGCGTCCTGAAACGGATCCAGCGCCGCCATGCCAGAGACGACGCCCGCAAGATGAAATCCCGACCCCAATTTGTTCCAGGTCAACGGGGTGTCGACGACTACGGGCGCGATCTCGTCTGGCGTCCCGCCGACGGCCCTGCGGCGCGGCCCAAGGTCGATGCGGCGAACCTGTATTCCCAAATCGCGAATGTCGTCTTTCGGCGCCCGGGTCCACGGAAGGACGATCCGGACCGCGACATCTTCGTCCTGGCCCCATGGGCGTTCGCCGACGACGATCAGCCGCGCGCTGGTCCCATTCGCTTGCAGGAACGTTTGGAGTGGCTCGCCCGATAAATTTTCCGCGCGCAGATTGAACAGCTGCTCTGCCTCGATGGAATTCGACACGGCGATCGATAATTGCCAGGGCGACTGAAACCGCCAGGCAAAATGCACTTCGAACGTCCGTTTGGTCCAGCGGACCGTTTCGCCGTCGACGATTTCCGGTTCGTACCAACCCAGCCCATTTTGTGCGTCGAGCGGCAGATTGCGTTCCGCCATGCCCTCGCACAACCGCGCCGCCATCAGGCGTCCGGCCCAGAGTGCGCCGATCTGGTCGAACAGCGCGTCGGGACCGTTGACCGCGCGATAGGTTTTCGCTGCCGCTTGCGCTTGGATTTGCAGGGGCTTGAGACGGGCTTCCAAGTCGAAGAAGGCTTGCCGGACGGCTTCTGCGCTGTGACGGCTGTAGGCGACCGCAGCGCCGCCCCACGCTTCGACCTCACGCGACAGCCAGGTGTCGGAGGGAACCAGAACAGGGACGCCGAGCGCGATCGCCTCCCACAGCAGACCCGATGATTTATGGGCATAGGCTACGGGATCGTAAGCGCAAACGACGCAATCGACTTCTTCCAACATCCTCTCGTAAACGGCGCGGTCGAGCCGCCCGATACGCAAATCGAGGTTCGAACGCGCATTGGCCAATTCGGGCAACCGATCGAGCGCCGACGACAATTCGTTCCACGCCGTGCGGTCGTTGGCGTGAATCACGAAACGCCAAGCTGGCCGTTCTCGGGTCAGCATCTCGGCGATTTCCGGCAGCAGGGCGAAACCCTTCTCCGCCTTCACGTCGCCAGCATAGAGCAACGCAACGCGTTGAGATCCCGCCTTGTGCGCGCCAACCCGTAGCGGCAACCAGACTGTCGGGTGTGGTTCGATGCTGCGGCCGACCAACTGCGAAAAATCGCGCGCGATCTGTCGTCCGCCCGCAAAGAAATGGATTCGCGCGCCCGGCTCGAAAGCCCGCTGGAACGCGAGGCCGTAAAACAGCGCTCGCTCGGGATCGACGGTTTCCGGCGGAAGGCCGGGCGTCGCCGAGACGCCGCAATCGAACATCAGATGAACCACGAAGAGCGGCGCCGTCGCCTCCGAGAAGCTCTTCATCCAACTGACGTAGCCCAACAGATGCTGCTCAGTCGTGGTTGGAACGAACACGCAGTCCGTCGGCTTGAACCGCTCGTGCTTCAGACCGGACAGGTCGTCGGCGAGCGCGTCGTTGTAGCGGCGAAAGTCGTCGAACCGCCCGGTATAGGGATTTTCGCTGGAGCGCTCGTACGTCGTGTGGCGGAACCAGGGTTCGATCTGCGAGCCGCGCAGTTCCTTCGCCTCGCAGTCGTGGTGGGCAAAGATCACAACCGACTCGCCGCGCCGTCGCGCCGTCTCGCCGATCATCAAGTCCCAGTCCGAGTGATGGCCCGAGTCGAGGGTCAGGTTCGGGTCGAGGATGAAGAAAGTCACGGCAGGTCCCCGAGACCCGCGAGCGCTCCCGCGAGCGCGGCCACGCGGTCGTCGCGATGTAACGGATGCTCGGCGAGATAGCGCAGGACGAGCGCGGCGCCGGCCTCCAGCGAGGGCGAAGCCGCGGCCAGGCAGAGTTCCCCCAGGGCTTCGAGCGCGCCCCCAAGGTCGCCAGCGTCCAGCCTTTGCTCAATAGGCGCCGCATGGAAGGCGGGACGCCGACTTTCGCCGGAAGGATAGAAGCAGCGAGGCAGCACGCCACGCGAAGCGACCTCGCGAGCGCCTTTCGGCCCTGGCCCTGACGTTTGATCCGCGGCGACTGAAGCGACCGACGTGACGGCGGTTTGCGACTTGGGAACTCGCAAGGAACGCTCCGTTCCCGCCACTTCGTGCCGCCGGCCCGAAGGCGCCATTCGATCGCGCGCTCGGTCCTGATCGCTGCTGATGTTTTCGCCCGCTTTCACTCGACGCCGCTCCGAACACGTTGTCCGATCCACGAGTAGGTCATTTCCAAGCCAATGCGCAAGGTCAACGCCGGTCACCAGGAAGGAGCGGCTCGTCGCAATCGCGCCCCGCTACGCCATCGACATCTCGATGCGGCGCCTCCCGATCTTTTCGCCGACGCGTCTAAAGCATGATACATCGGCCTATCGATAGAAGCTATTTGGCGATCGGCTTTCGTTGTCCAATAGAGGAAGGTGAAAGCCGAGCTCGGCGTCCAGCAAATTGGCCGCTTGCCGCGTAATTCCAATTTCTCGAACGTGGACGTAGATTCGCGCCTCAGGCTCGAAATTCAAGGTAACGATCACTTTTGTTGCAGGATCGTCGAAGACGGCGCCATCGACTTCCAGGGCGGCGATGTTTCCTCGAACCGAGCGAGCGGCGGAGGCTTGGCGCCCTTTGCTGAGATTCCGTTATCCGTCGTAAACCGAGTTCGTAGCCCTGGTCTCAGGTCGTTTTGGATTGTACTCAGCTCAAGCAGATGAGAGTATGATCGCCTCGAGCGTCAAACGCAGAGGTTCTCTGCACACCCGAACCTGGAGCCTCGATCTTGACGGAGTCGGGACTCAGCCCGGAGTTTCTGGACGCCGCACAGCGTGAGGCTTTTGCCTATTTTCTCCACGAGGCCAATCCACATAATGGATTGATTGCAGACAAGTCCGCTTCGGGATCGCACGCCAGTATCGCCGCTGTCGGCTTCGGCCTTTCGGCCTATCCGGTCGCCGTCGAGCGCGGTTTCGTTTCACGAACGGACGCCATTGCGCACGTGCTCGCGACGCTCAGATTCTTCGACTCCAGTGTTCAAAGCGCCGAGGCTGACGCGACCGGATACAAAGGCTTCTATTACCACTTTCTCGACATGGCGAGCGGCAGGCGCGCTTGGGATTGCGAGCTTTCGACGATCGATAGCGCGATCCTGCTGGCGGGCATGCTGACGGCCGCGGCGTATTTCTCTCGAGATAGCGGCGAGGAGCGCGAAATCCGAGAACTTGCCGACCGACTCTACCGCCGCACAGATTGGAACTGGGCCCGCAACGGCGGCGCGACCGTGACGCATGGTTGGAAACCCAAGAGGGGTTTTCTTGCCTATCGTTGGGAAGGTTATTGTGAGGCGCTGATCCTCTATCTGCTCGGCTTGGGCTCGCCGACGTATCCGCTTCCCGCCCAGAGCTATGCTCGGTGGACGGAGACTTACGAGTGGCGCAACCTATATGGTCATGAGTTCGTCTTTGCCGGCCCGCTCTTCATCCATCAGTTCTCTCACATTTGGATCGATTTTCGCGGCATTCGCGACGAATATATGCGTGCAAAGCAGAGTGACTATTTCGAGAACAGCCGTCGCGCGACGTTGGCGCAGCGGCAATACGCGATGGCCAATCCGTTCCAGTTCAAAGGCTACGGCCCCAACGCCTGGGGGATCACCGCGAGCGACGGGCCGGGGCCGGCGAGCCATACGATCAATGGTTTGAGGCGGCGATTCTTCGGCTATCGGGCGCGAGGCGCGCCCGATGGTCCCGACGACGGAAGCCTTGCTCCCTGGGTCGTCGCCGCCTCCCTTCCGTTCGCGCCGGAAATCGTCGGGCCAGCGCTCCGCCATTTCGCTTCGCTCAAACTGCGAGAAAACAATCCTTACGGCTTCGACACGACTTTCAACGCCACGATCACGGAACGGTCGAGCCCAGAGGAAGTGTGGACGTCTCCGTTTCATTTTGGAATCAATCAGGGACCCGTGGTCCTGATGATGGAAAATCACCGCACGGGTCTCATCTGGAGTCTGATGAGGCGTTGCCCCTATATGATTGACGGGCTTCGTCGAGCCGGGTTCTCGGGAGGCTGGCTCGCGCCGGAAAGCAGCTAGCGTGGCCATCGCCGATATTGTCGGAACGCAATGCGAGCGTCTCTGCGGGACGCTCGGGGATGTTCTGCGAAGATGGCGTTTCAAACCGCCGGACGCGGGTCATGCGCCCTGCGCCTGCCGGCGTTCTCATAGGGCATTGCTTTGGTTTAATTTCATCGACGCCGTCGACACTCTGAAAGCCGCTGGCGCTGTTGCTGCGAGATTGCCTGATCTTTTGCGATCGGCTTCCCGTTTCCCGTAGTCGAGCCCTCCGAGGCGTACTCCGTCAAGCGGTTGAGACGAACCGTCTATTGGTCCAGCTGGGGATCGGGAGAGATCAATCAGCCGGATGCGCCATCGTATCTCGCGCTGCTAACGCGAGGCGAGCGCGCGTGGCCGTGACCGTGGTTTCGACCGGTTCCGCCGTCCTGCCGAAATGGGTTTCGCGCCCGTCGCGTAACGGAGCGCGTCGATCTCACCGCACCGGACGATCGATCCAGAGAAGATCGCCTCCCCCGATTTGTGGGCCGCGCCGATTGACATCTCGCCCGTATGGTTCTGTGCGGGGGCGCTCAGAAATGTGCGTCTCTACCGCGATCCGTTTCAGGCTGTGAGAAAAGTTGACGAAAAGTGCGCCAATGATCGGGCGGAACGAGATTCTTCGCGAGTCTCCAGAGTCTGCGAGATCCCCGGCCGCGAAAAGGCGAGCGAAACAAGTTCGTATGAAAGCGTCGGGAGTTTTCCTACGAGCTGCTTCATGACGACCTCGCACTGCAGAGCGTAGCCGCTACTGCGTGTGAGAACCTGCCGGCGAACCCAAACAGGCGCAGACGGCCTCGATGACCCGTTTGGTTTCGTGCGGGTCTTTCACCCGGATGGATTCGCAACCCGCTTGTTTGGCAGGATAGTCATTGCCGCCGGGAAAGATGGCGTCGCCGACGAAAATCATGTCGGCAATAGGTATGTGGAGCGTTTCGCAAAGCTTCCTGACCCCGTAGGCCTTGTCGATGCCAGGACGTGTGACGTCGATCGAGGTTGCGCCGCCCAGTTCGATCGAGAAGTTCGGGATTAGAGGCGCGAGGATCGCTTCGATCGCCTTGCGCTTGACGAAGTCCGGATCCCATTTCTGTTTCTCAGCCAAGGGCGCCTGCTGGCCCAATGCGGAGAAGGTGATCTGACTGTCCCGATCCTCGATAGACTCGCCCCAATGTTTCTCCGAGTCGAAGCCGGCTTGGCGAACCGCCTGAGTCAGGGCGCCGATGATCGACTTCTTTTCGTCCGGGCTGAAGTCTTCGGAGTAGAGTTTCTTCCACGCGCCGTCGAAGCGATAGAATTTGGTTCCGCAGGTCGGCAGCAGCGAGAGGTTCGTCAACCTGTCGTCGTGAGGCAGAAGCGCCAGCACCTGCTTTTCAAACTGCGCCCAGGCGCCGCCGGAAATGACGGCGACTTTGGCGATGCCGAGCAGACGGGCCATCAACCCCGCCATCTCCGAGTCGAGTGACGATTTGCTTTCGGCCAGCGTACCGTCGAGATCGAAAACGATCAAGGTTTTCATGAGAAGTCCTTGTCTTGGAATGCGCGCCAGAAGTTCGTCAGTTCCTGGCCAATGCCTCATGGATGGCCTGCGGTTCCGCCTCCCGCTTCGCGCTCGCCTTGTCTTCGTCCTGCCGCATGGGCGCAGCCTTCTTTGTCGCGTCGAGGATCCAGTAGGTGAGCAGTTTCAGCCGATCATTGACGAGGAACCACGCCAGGGCGTAACCCCAGACGAACAGCGCCCAACCCCAACCCAACGGCGTCATCAGGTTGACGCCGTAGACGGCGACCAACGTGGCCACCATCTGAGTGCCGAGCACCGCGAACCACAATATGCGCGCGGGTCGTATCGACCAGAAGGGTCCGCGCGTGCGCGTCAGGAATATCGTGAGATGGCCAGCCACCGAAAGTTTCAGATACATCAGAGTCTGGATATGCGCGCGGTCGAGATGAAACACGCGCTCGCCGAGATAGAAGAGGCCGAAGGCTGCGACGACGCCGATGACGCCGAGCACGGTGGAGATGCTCAGCACCGTGCGCATGTCCCAGGACTCGGGCGTGTCTCGATACAGGACGTTGTCATAGGCGATCGATAAAATCGCCCCGTCGTTCAACAGCGCCAGCATGACGATCATGACCGCCGTGAGCGGATAGAAATTGAAGACCAGGATTGCCAGGGTCATGAAGAACAGCACGCGCAGAGTCTCGGCTATGCGATAGATCGCGTAGCTGTTCATGCGTTGAAAGATCCGGCGGCTTTCCTTGATCGCGTCGATGATTACCGACAAGCCAGGGGTCACCAGAACAATGGACGCCGCCGCGCGCGCCGCGTCCGTCGCGCCGGCGACGGCAAAGCCGCAATCAGCCTTCTTCAGCGCGGGCGCGTCGTTGACGCCATCGCCGGTCATGCCGACGGTGTGGCCGTGCTTTTGCAGCACATCGACGATATGAAATTTATGCTCGGGGAAGACCTGGGCGAAACCGTCGGCGTCCTCTATGGATTTGGCGACCTCTGGCGTTTCGTCCGTCTTGGAATCGCCCAGCGCGGCGCCGTCGAGGATATTGGCCCCCATTCCCAGGGTCTTGGCCATCTCTCGGGCGATCGCCAGCGCATCGCCCGTCACCATCTTGATCTTCACGCCCATTTGGGCGGCGGTGGCGATCGTTGCTTTGGCGTCGTCACGAGGCGGGTCGAACAGCGGCAGCACGCCGAGAAACTGCCAGGCGCCGTCAGCGTCGGCGCGCGCGACGCCCAGCGCACGAAAGCCCCGCGCGGCGAAGTCGTTCACGGCTTTGTCGACGGCGCCCTTTACGGCGGCGGCGTTTGCCGACATGCCCTGGATGACCTGGGGCGCGCCTTTCGTCACCTTGAAAGTCTTTCCGTCCGCGCTCTTGACCGTCGCCTCCGTGCGCTTGTGCACGGGATCGAACGGCGTGAAATGCGTGACCTGATAAGACTTCAACGCATCCTTATTCTTCAGGCCGCCGAAAACCGCGAGATCGATCGTATCGTCGTTCTCCCGACGCGAGGCGAGCGCTCCAACCAATATGAGGTCGTCGGGCGTGATCTCTCCGATGCAGAACGGCGCTCCGAGCGTAAGTTTGTTCTGCGTCAGGGTGCCCGTCTTGTCGGCGCAGAGCACGTCCACGCCGGCCAGCTCCTCGATGGCGACCAGTTTGCTGACGATCGCCTGCTTCTTCGCGAGTTTGCGCGCGCCCACCGCCATCGTTACCGACAGTACCGTCGGCATCGCTACGGGAATGGAGGCCACGGTGAGGACGAGCGCAAATTGCAGCGTCGTGAGAATGGCTTCGTCGCGATAGATCGCCACCCCGATGATGATGGCCACCATGAACATCGCCAGCAGGATGAGATAGTCGCCGATCCTCAGCACGGCTTTCTGAAAATGGCTGACTGTGACCGCCGTCTCGACCAGTTCGGCCGTCTTGCCGAAATAGGTTTTTGCGCCCGTCGCGTAAACGAACGCGTCGATCTCGCCGCGCCGGATGATCGAACCGGAGAAGATCGCCTCCCCAGATTTGCGGGCGGCCGGCAGCGATTCGCCTGTCAGCGCGGACTGATCGACGGAGATCTCGTCTCCGTCCAGCAAGCGGGCGTCGGCGGGCACGATGTCGCCCAAGCGTAGACGTATCACGTCGCCGGGAACCAGGTCCTTTGCGGGCGGCGTGACCCATTTTCCGTCTCGCTTCACGCGCGCCTTAATCGCCAACCGCGCCTTCAATGCCTCGATCGCATTGCCGGCTTCGCGCTCTTCCCAGAAGCCGATGACCGCATTGGCGAGAAGCAGGACGAGAATGATTGCGAAATCGGGCCAGTGGCGAACAACCGCCGAAAGCACGACGGCGACCTCGATCATCCAGGGAATGGGACCCCAGAAATAGCTGAGGAATTTGACGAGTCCGTTG
>Ga0302320_10024512_pt1 | contig 11767 bp, 9 predicted proteins | sample Bog_T0_3_FD_202130 | JGI IMG/M metagenome (GOLD analysis project Ga0302320, IMG submission 202130) | Peat permafrost microbial communities from Stordalen Mire near Abisko, Sweden - Bog_T0_3 | ecosystem: Environmental > Terrestrial > Soil > Wetlands > Peat | place: Sweden: Abisko, Stordalen Mire... | reverse complement strand
AAAAGGTGACGATGAAATTCGACTCGAACCAGTCGTCGCGCTGGCCCTTGTCGAGAACGACTTCGAGACAGCCGAAGGCGAGCGCCACGAAGATGATGCCGACAAAATCGATTTTAGCTCCGGATTCCCGCGTCTCTTTCATCTCCTGCTTCATGCGGTCAGAATCGGTGACGACGAGGTTCGACAGAAAGAGCGAGAGCAGGCCGATGGGAACATTGATGTAGAAACACCAGCGCCAGTCGAAGTGGTCGGTGATGTAACCGCCCAGGGTCGGCCCGATGGCCGGGGCGGTGACGATGGCCATGCTGTAGAGGGCAAACGCGCCGGAGCGTTTTTCGGCGGGGAAAGTATCGACCAAAATCGCCTGTTCGCAGGGGGCAAGACCGCCGCCGCCGATGCCCTGCAGCACGCGAAAGAAAATCAGGATGCCAAGGCTCGGTGCCAGGCCGCACAGGAAAGAGCTGATGGTGAAGAGCGCGACGCAGGTCATGTAGTAGCGTTTGCGGCCGAAATAACGGCTGAGCCAGGCGCTGAGCGGCAGGACAACAGCGTTGGCGACGAGGTAGCTGGTGAGAATCCAGGTGCTCTCGTCGATGCCGGAACTTAATCCTCCTGCGATGTGGGGCAGCGCGACATTGGCGATGGTCGTGTCGAGCAACTCCATGAACGTCGCCATCGTCACCACGATCGCGACGATCCAGGGATTGATGGCGCGGGGCCGGGCGGGCGAATTGGCGAAAGCGCCCGGGTCCGCCGTGGCGGCCGAGCTCACGGATGCTGCTCTCCCGGCTTGACGGAGATATTGACCTCCGGCACGACGGAAAGGCCCGGGGCAAAGGCGGCCTGCACCTCGGGAGCTTCGTCGAAGCGAATTTTCACCGGCACACGCTGCACGACCTTCACGTAATTACCGGTCGCATTTTCCGGCGGCAGCAGACTGAAATAGGAGCCGGTGCCGGATTGCAGGCTGTCCACGTGACCCTTGAAGACCTTGCCGGGAAAGGCATCGATTCGGATCGTGGCCGGCTGTCCCGGCAACATGTAGGTGAGCTGGGTCTCCTTGAAGTTCGCGACGATCCAGATGTCGTGCGGCACGATGGAAAAAAGGGTCTCGCCCGTTTGAATGTAATCGCCCGGCTCCACGTTCTTGCGCGTGATGCGTCCATCGACCGGCGCGGTGATGCGGGTGTATTCGAGATTCAATTTGGCTTGTTCGAGTTGCGCCGCCGCAACATTGAACGTCGCGCGGGTGGCGTCGAGATCCTGCTTCGAAATGGCGCCGCCGGTGGTGGATAGAGCCGCGTCGCGGTCGAAGTCGCTTTTAGCTTTGTCATAGGTGGCCTGCGCCTCCTGCAACTGGACCTCGTAATCGCGCGGGTCGATCTGGACGAGAAGTTCACCTTTTTTGACTTCGTAGTTGTCGTCGATCAACACGTCCTGGACCGTGTTGGAAAGCTTGGTGCCGACCGTGACCACATGCGCATCGACGAAGGCATCGTCCGTGGATTCGTAATAGAACGAGTGGATCAAGACGCAAAGGCCCCAGATCGCCGCGATCAGGACAACGAGGCCGAGAACGCAGCGGATGACCAGCACCCGGGTTGACGTCGGGGCCTTGGTCTTTTTTGCTTCATCGGTTTGGCGTGGTTCGGTAGTCATGGGAAACCCTTATAAGACCACGCTCCGGGCGGCTGTCAAACGCGCCACGAAGAAGTGGTAGACCTGCCCGGTCAGGATGCCTTCGGGAACGGGCAGGATTGTCTCGGAGATCGGGACAAGGCCGAGATCAAGGGCCAGCTTTTCCAGTGCGCGGCTCGGTGTGCTTCTTCGTTCGACGGCATAGCCGAGGAGGGCGCCGTCGCGCAGCGAGGAAACGATCTGCGGCAGCGCGAGATAGTAGGGTACGTAATCGCCCATCAGCCCCATGGTGATGGCGAAGTCGTAGGGTTGCGCCAGGGCGGGGCATTCCTGCGGCAAAAGTAAATTGGCGCGATGCAGATGGCGGTAGCAGCCGGTTTCGCGGGCGAGATCGAGCATGACTGGGGAGAGATCGATGCCGTCGAGAAGCGGATGCAGCCCGGCTGCTTTCAAGGCCATGCCGAGGACGCCCGAGCCACAGCCGAAGTCGATGCCCTGCGCGTCGGGATGCAGATGGGGCATCAGGGCCCGGGCCGCGCCCGCCGGTGCGCCACTGGCCAGGATCGCGCGGTGATACTCGGGGCCGAACCGGTCGAACGCCGCCTGCACCGCCGCCACGGAGCCGTAACTCGCGCCCCAGATCGTGTCTTCGAGGGGTGATTTCATGGATGGCCGAAAGTATCATAAGCCCCAACGGGGCGATCTATGCCAGCCCCAGGGCAACGCCCTGGGAATATGTGGCGGAGTTGAAAGCCCTGTAAGGGCGTTTTAAAATTAGGTCGCCCTTTCAGGGCTTGGCCTTTAGCGATATTTTTTCCCAGGTCGTTGCCCTGGGCTGCGGTTGGGCTGCCCCGTTGGGGCTTCTTGCGCATTTCCTTTAGGTTTTTCTTAAATTAACTCGCTTGTCAGAATGTACACTCAGACGGAGATCAGCCTATAAAGCTTTCTTGCTCGAGAAGTGCTTAAAGCCTTTCCCGGCATCGCTCATTTTCAAGATTTTGGCGGTGAGATGATTGGGGGTGGAATTCATGGAATGAATCGTTCGAAGTTTGGAATAAACCGGCCCTATCGCGCGTCTGATTATCATGTAAGTTTTCAGGAACAACAACGACTTATCACCATGCAAAAGATCATCAAAACGGACAAGGAATGGAAGAAGCAACTTACGGACGAGCAGTACCGCATCACGCGCGACAAGGGAACCGAGCGGGCTTTCTGCGGCGTTTTTTACGATAATCACAAGGAGGGCGTTTACCACTGCGTCTGCTGTGACCTGCCGCTGTTTGCCTCCGGCGCAAAGTTTGAGTCAGGCACAGGCTGGCCGAGCTTTTTCCAGCCGGTGGCGAAGGAAAATATCGAGACCATCACGGATCGCAGCCACGGGATGATCCGCACCGAAATCGTCTGCTCGCGCTGTGATGCCCATCTCGGCCATGTCTTCAACGACGGGCCGCGTCCCACCGGTTTGCGCTACTGCCTCAATTCGGCGTCGATGACTTTTGTCGAGGCGGCGAAGGAAGAAAAAGCGGGCGTGCAGGCGGGGCTGGCACAGGCCTCCTTTGGAGCCGGGTGCTTTTGGGGAGTCGAGGCGGCCTTCCGGGAACTGCCGGGAGTGCGCGAGACGGCGGTCGGTTACCAGGGCGGTACGCTGAAGAACCCGGGCTACGACGATGTCTGCTCGGGCCGGACGGGTCATGCTGAAGTCGTCCACGTCGAGTACGATCCGTCTGAAGTTTCCTATGACAAATTACTCGAGCTTTTTTGGGCCGAGCACGACCCGACAACGCCGAACCGGCAGGGACCCGATGTGGGCACGCAGTATCGCTCGGTGATCTTTGCTTACACGCCCGCGCAGAAAGAAGCGGCGGAAGCATCCAAGGCGAAGCTGGAGGCGTCGGGGCGTTTCAAGAGACCGATTGTGACGCAGGTTGTGGACGCACCCGAATTTTATCGCGCGGAGGAGTATCATCAGCGTTACCTCGAAAAGCGGGGCCAGCGCAGTTGCGCCATCTAAATTCCGTGAGGATATGCGAAGGCAGATCCAGCTTACGCAGGACCCAGCGCGATGTAAGTCGCGCTCTGCTTTCTCCTTGTCCACAGCCTATCAGAGGTAGCGGAGGCTTCTTCGCAATCCACTGGCGCTCAAGTCGCGCGGAATCGGGCCATTGATCCCGAGGAATAAAGCGTCTTATGGGCCGCTTTCAATTCCTTTCTTTTCGGCACGGTTACTGGGATGAAGCTGACGCCACATCATCGCGTGGGTCAAAATGTTTGTCGGCTGCGCACCCAAAAGATTTTGACCCAGGAGCAATTGGCCGAAAAAGCCGATATCAGTCGTCGCTATTTGCAACGGATTGAGTCGGGAGAAAGAAATCCAACGGTGGACATACTTACCCGGTTGCGTCGGGCGCTCGATTGTTCCTGGAACGATTTGTTTGAAGACATCTTGTGAACAAGGCGTCCCATGGCTTCTCCCTGCTCGAGATGCTGGTCGTTTTGGCCCTGGCGGCGGCCGTGTTTGCGCTGGCGGGGTCGGGTTATAGCGCGATGATGCAATCGACGGCGGTCACGACCGGAGCCGCCCTGATCAGCGATGCCTTCTCGGAGGCGCGGACGAGTGCCATGGCCCAGAACACGAGCGTGGAAGTCCGGATATATGACCTGCCCCCGCAACCGGGCGCGGCACCGGTTTATGACGCGGTGCAACTTCATTGGATCAAGAGCGACGGCACAACGCCTCCCGTGGCGGGTCCGGTCCTGTTGTCGGCGTGGGTGGCCATCGACGCCACGTCGGCGCATTCGACGCTTATCGGCTCGAACTCTCAGACCGCCACGCCGGACCCAAGCGATGCGCGGCTGAACAGCAACACGCGCGTTTTTCATTTTCTGCCGGATGGCACGACCGATTTGAATCCAGCCACGAACTGGTTTCTGACCGTGCGCCCGGCCACGCAGTCGGACCCGGCCCATTTTCCCTCGAACTGGGCCTGCGTGAAAGTCGATGCCACGACCGGACGCCCGCAGATTTACCGGCCCTGATTTCCGGTCGATCCCAATTTGTTACGTGTCCGCCACAAAATAATCGCGAGTCTTCATTGCATATTGCTGCACACGATTTATAGAAGAGGCCAATGGGATCACCGTCTGAACCGTGGGATGTCGCGCGCGCGCTCCACACTTACAATATCGCCCGCTGGGGCAACGCCTATTTTGGCGTGAACGACGCCGGCAACATGACGGTGCGTCCGGTCCAGGATCAAGGCCCGGCACTTGACTTGATGTCGGTGACCGAGGAGGCGCGCGATCGCGGGCTGACTTTTCCGCTGTTGCTCCGCTTCCAGGATTTGCTGCGCCATCGCGTGCAGGTCTTGAATGAAGAATTCCGCGCGGCGATTGCCGAGGCCGGTTACCAGGGTCAGTACCGGGGCGTTTTCCCGATCAAGGTAAATCAACTGCGCGAAGTCGTGGAAGAAATCATGGACGCGGGTGCCCCCTACAAATTCGGCATCGAAGTGGGCAGCAAGCCCGAGCTGTTTGCCGCGCTGGCGATTCATCGCGACCCCGAGTGCGTGCTGATCTGCAACGGCTACAAGGATGCGCTCTACATCCAGATGGCGCTGCTGGGGCGCAAGCTCGGCAAGACGATCATCATGGTGGTGGAAAAGGTGGAGGAACTCAAGGCCATCATCGACGTTTCGCAGCAGATCGGCGTGCGTCCGATTGTGGGCGTGCGGATCCGTCTCCTGGCGAAAAGCTCCGGCAAGTGGGCGACCTCGGGCGGCGAAAATGCGAAATTCGGGCTTTCCACCAGCGAGGTGATGGAGGCGACCGAATTACTCAAGGCGCATCAGATGGAAGATTGCCTCAAGCTCATGCATTTCCACATCGGGTCGCAAATTCCCGACATCCAGACGGTGAAGCGTGCCGTGCGCGAAGCGGCCCGCTACTACGCCAAGTTAAAGCTGCTCGGCTTTCCGCTCGAATATCTCGACGTGGGCGGCGGCCTCGGTGTCGATTACGACGGCAGCCGTTCCTCCAACGACAGCAGCACAAATTACACGCTCGGCGAATACGCGCGCGATGTGGTCTATAATGTGGCCGATGTCTGCAACGAGGAAAAGGTGGCGCATCCAATCCTCATCAGCGAGAGCGGACGCGCCATCGTCGCGCATCATTCCGTGCTCATCGTCGATATTTTTGGCGTCATTGAAAAAACCAAGGCCCGGCCTTTTGTCGTGCCCGAGGGAAGCAAACCGCCGAAACCGGTGGCTGATCTCCTCGAATTGCGCGCGACCTTGAACCGGAAGAACCGGCGCGAGCATTTTCACGATGCGGTGCAAATCCGCGACGACGCGCAGGCGCGGTTCGATCTCGGCCTGCTCGACCTGGCCATCAAGGCGCAGGTGGAGACTCTATTCTGGGAGATCGCCGAAAGCGTGGTCGGCCTCTATGTCGGCGCGAAGACGACGCCGGATGAAATTGTTGAGTTGAAGGATTCCCTGGGCGACCAGTTCCTCTGCAATTTCTCCGTTTTCCAGTCGCTGCTCGACCACTGGGCGCTGGGCCAGCTCTTCCCCATCGCGCCGATCCACCGGCTCAACGAAGCGCCGGAGCACAACTCGACGCTGGTCGACATCACCTGCGACTCGGACGGAAAAATCAGCAAGTTCATCGACAGCGACGGCGAAGTCAGCCAGACGCTGCCGCTTCATGCGCTGAACGGGAAGCCCTACTACCTCGGCATTTTTCTGCTCGGCGCCTATCAGGACATCATGGGTGATCTGCACAATCTTTTCGGGCGCGTCAATGAGGCGCACATCTTTCTCGATCCGGACGAGGAGAGCGGCTTTTACATCGAGGAGACGATTCCCGGCAGCACGATCGGGGAGGTGCTGGCCGACGTGCAATACCACACCACGATGCTGGAGCGCGCCATGAAGGAGCAGATCGACCGCGCGATCAAGGCCGACGTGCTCAAGCCCAACGAAGGGATGCGCCTGCTCGAGTCTTACGAGCAAGGTCTGAAAAGTTCGACCTACCTGCAATTTTAGCCCGGCGTGGTGGGGGCTGACCCTACCGTCTGGCCGGGGCGATAGCAGGGTTCAAAACAGAGGTCGGTCAAGGGTTCACCGGTCAGGGCCGAGCGGCTCAGGGCCTCGGCGGCGCGTTCGCCGGCGTTGAAGAAATCGAATCGCGCGGTGGCCAGCGCGGGCTCGATGAAACTCAGGTAGGGCCAATCGTGAAAGCTGATGATGCTCAGGTCCTCGGGCACCTTAAGCCCATCCTGCCGGCGCGCGTGATAACTCAGCATGGAACCGAAGCTGTCGTCAAAGGCGATCGCCGCCGTGGGACGCGGGCGGGAATCGAGCAACGCGCGCGAGGCGTGGAAAATCCCTTCCTCCTTGCCACCCGTGGAGAATTCGGGGACTTGGGCCGGATCAATCCCGGCATGGCGGAGCGCCTCGTGGACGCCCTGGCGTTTGGGCGCATCCAGGCAGACGTCATAGCCGGTCAGCAGCGCAATCCGCCGATGCCCCAGCCTCAGGAGATTCTCCGTCATTTCCCGGGCCGCTTTTCGCTGGTTCAACTTAATGCCGGGGCCGGGCAAATCTGACTCGGTAAAAATGAGATAGGGCAGATTCCGATTCTTTATAATTTCAAGATCCTTGGTGGTAATGTCTTGCGGAACGACGATCACGCCGCACAAGCTGCTCGCCTTTTCCGGACGCCATTCTTCCGGCGGGGTGCTGATGAGCAAAATGGCGGAATGGAGAGAGGCCATGGTGCATTGCGCCCCGCGTATCATTTCGGCGATGGGGCGATGAGCGGCGGCATGGGGAGACCTTGTCAGAATCCCGAGATAGCGGTGAATGCGCGTCGCTTTTCCGTGGGCGAAGGTGCCCTTGCCATGCTTCCGATAAATCAGACCCCGATTTTCGAGATCACTTAACGCCAGCCTCACTGTAACACGACTGACACCAAATCGCCGACACAGCTGATGCTCGCTGGAGATGGGAAAAGACGTTTGTTCGTTCCTGTTCAGTATCTCCTCGGTTACAGCAGCAACCAAGCGGGCTCTGGCAGTGGACGAACGTTGTGAAGGCACTAATGGCTATTTTAGTCAATTTTCCTGAAAAGCAAGTAATTTTAATTGCTGTAAAAGATAAAGGCCTTGTAGATACAGGATTTGCCTAGTTCCGCGATCTTGTTTCATGCCGAACGGGATCGTCAAAACGCGTGTATGGAGCGTGGAAAAGGATATCGAGCTTGTCCGTGGGCCCATTTCGCTGCTTGGCAATGATAAGAGAGTAGGGAATGACAGGGCCAATTTGTCGCTCGTTCCCATCTTCATCCTTATCCGCATCGGGGCGATGAAGCAGGAGCACGACATCCGCGTCCTGCTCGATGGCGCCTGATTCGCGCAAATTGTGCAGGGCAGGTTCTGCCTTGGCCTCCTCGGAACGACGATTCAACTGGGCCAGGATGATAATGGGGATTTCGAGTTCCTTGGCCAGCGCCTTGATGCCGCGTGAGATTTCAGCCACTTCGTTCTGGCGATTATCCTTGGCCTGGGCCGATTCGGAGCGGAGAAGCTGGAGATAATCGATGACCAGCATCTCGATTTTGTACCGGTCCTTCATCCGACGGGCTTTGCCGCGAAGCTGGTTGATGGTGAGAAAGGAGGAATCGTCGAGATAGAGCGGCCATTCCCGCATGTCGCCGGCGACCATCCGCAATTTTTGCATGGCGTGATCGTCGAGCTCGCCCGAGCGGATGCGCTGCAAGCTTTCGCTGCCGTACGAGGCGAGCAGGCGAAGCATGAGCTGCTCGTTGGTCATTTCGAGACTGAACATGCCGACGGCATGGCCCGGCTTTCTCCACGCGTCGGTCGCCTCATCGTAGCGTTGGTCGAGCGCGTGCCGCGCGAAGGTGAGCGCGAGCGCGGTTTTGCCCTGGCCGGGACGCGCGGCGAGGACGATCATCTCGCCCGGTTTCCAGCCTGCGGTAAGTTCGTCGAGCTTGTGGAATCCGGTCGGCAGCCCCTGGAGATGTCCTTTGCGATTCTGGAAATTTTCGATGAGCTTGATCGCCTTGTCGATTTCCTCGCGCGCAGGCACGGTCGATTGGGTCAGGCCGAGGTTCGTGACATGAAAGATCGCCGACTCGGCGCGGTCGAGCACCTCGGCGACGGAGTCGGGCATCTCGGCGATGTCCTGCACGATGGTCGAGCAGGCCGACTGGAGGCAGCGCAGCAGGCTCTTCTCCTTGACGATCCGAATGTAGGAGCCGACGTTGAGATGCGTGGCGAAGCCGACCAGCAGTTCCGCCAGAATGCCGGGGCTGCCCACCGCTTCCGCCAGCTTGCGGTCCGTCAGCCACTGGTGGATCGTCATCACGTCGATGGCCTGGGTCGTATTGTACATCTCGCGCAGCGCGCCGAAAATTTCCTGGTGCGCCGGGACGAAAAAATCCTCCTTGAGCAACGCCACCGTCGCGTCGTTGATGACCTCGGCCGGTTGCGCCATCATACAGCCGAGCACCGCCTTTTCGGCCTCGGCGCTGTAGAGCACCGTGGGTGAAAGCATTTCGGAGGTCGAGTTGGCGCGGCTTCTTTTGGAGGCAGGCTTGGGGTGGGCGGTATCTGATGCGGGCATGATCATCGAACCTGATCTTCCGGTAATCTGCTTGGTGATTAAAGCAGAGACTTATTTTTTGTTATTCACAATCTTATGCACAAGCAGATGGGAGCGAGGCCTGAGTCGAACTTAAGTTTGCTAACCGGGCGGAGAAGTCAAAGTGACCTTCCCGTTTGCAACTCAGGCGGACAATGTTAAAGTTTCTGCGTGGCTTTTAAAAAGCAGAACAAGAATAAGTCCGAAGCTGAGTTGTTGCTGGATCAAGCGACTTCGCAGTTACTTAAAGCGCTGAAACCGAAGCCGACCAAGCCCGCTAAAATTCCCGCAAAACCGGAAGATTCGAAGCAGGATTAGGGCGTTACGTGAAGTTCCGATTCGAGAAATAGACCTCAAAGATTTCCTTCGACTTCGCCAGCTCTTCCTCGGCGAGCGTCGCGAAATCATGGCGTTTGCCGAATTGTTTGAGCCAAACTATTTCCGGGGTTTGCTCCAGCGTTTCTAAGGTCAGGTCGGACTTGAGGAAGATGTCCATGCCGCAGATGTCGGCAATTTTATCGCAGACGTTCATGACCACGCTCAGGAGGTTGGCGTTCCTGGAGAGTTCGACGGGATTTCCAGGATGGACGCTTAGTGGAGTGTGGTGATGGATAATCGCATTCACGGCCCGTAGCGGCAGCATCGACCTCGCCGCCATCGCCGCCGATATTTCGGCGTGATCGAAAGGCATGAATTCCTTCTCCGCCTCGCCAACCGGTTTCCCACAGCTGAAGATTTGCGTATATTCGTTGGGAAAATAAGTCGCCAGAAAAAGCCAGCCCATGTCGTGGATCAGGCAGGCCAGGTATTCCGAGCCATTGGTGAACTCATACTCGCCCGCCAACCGGTCGCACAACCTGGCCACAAAAATATTGCGCAACCAAAAAAAATCCCATTCCACCGGCATCACCCAGCCGGAGTATTCCTTGAACACGCCCGCATTGAAGACCTGTTCGCGTACGAATTTAATCCCCAGATGGAGAATGGCCTCGTTGATATTGGACGCTTGCATCCCATAAGAGCCCGAGTTCGCCACGCGAAAAATCCGGGAGGCCAGCGCCGAATCGAGTTGGATGACTTCTGCGCACTCCGTCAGGGAGCTATCCGGCGAATTGACCAGGTGCCACAGCTTTCCGCGCGGACTATTGGCTGAAGGCAAAATCTCGCCCTTGGAATTCAGGACTTGAATGAGCTTGTCGCGAATCGCCGCCTTGCCGGGATCGCTTTGTTCCGGAAGCAGGTCTTCGAAACGCGGGAGTGGCGGCATTTAACGAAGTTAACCTACAGGCAGCATTGCCCGCGAGTAAACTGCAAAAGCTGGGGCGTGTCTTCAAAATCAGCGTTCAACCACCCACAGCCGTATATTGATGCAGGCCCCGCTTCCAGAGAATGCCGCTGAGCACATAGAAGAAACCGATCCACGCCCATTGCCAGAGAAAGCCGTGGATTAGTTCGTAGCCGTGCACATGGCCGATCAATATCGCCGCAGGAAAATAGGTTTCATACGCAAACGGAAGACGCAGACAAATCACCTGCAGCCAGGCCGGAAACGCGTCGACCGGAAAGATATGACCGCCGAGCAGGAACTCGATGGAGTAAAGGATGAAGGTCACGCTGCCGATATCGAGAATCCAAAACGCAATCATCGCCAGCGCGAAACAAAGGAAGAACTGGATGAGCGCCGCGCCGATCGTCGCCAGCAGCGTCAGGGGCAGATTTTCGAGCCAGGGCAGGCCGCTGTAATAGTGGCCCAGCCAGAACATGGCAACGCCGAGCGGCACCAGGGCGAACGTCGCATGCACGATCCGCGCCGCGGCGTAAAGATGAAAGCGGTAAAGACGGTAAGCAATCGGCTTGAGCAAAAGCGTATTGATGCGCCCCTCACGAATGTCCTCGGCGATCTGGAAATCGTCCTCGTTCGGCACCGTCAGCGTATCGATCAGGATCAGCGTGATGAAGTAGGCCACCATGGCGCTGAAGGTGTAGCCGGCGAACGCCTTCTTCCCGGCAAAGACTGCGTTCCAGAGAAAAACCGAGCCGAGCAGCGGCACGAAACTGACGAGCACACGCAGTAAAAAATTCCAGCGGTAGATCAGATTGCTCTGCACCCCGAGATTGAAAATCTGGGCCTGAAGACGAAGCGTGGAAATGGACATGCGTCCCATGACTTTACCCCGCCCGCCGCGTCGTTGGCGAGTTTTGCGCCTCCAAAAGCGCGACGGATTTGCTTGATCCCCCATTTGAACTGGCCATAATGCCCGTCCCCAGGAGCTTAATCCGGAGTAGCTCAGTGGTAGAGCGATCGGCTGTTAACCGATTGGTCGTAGGTTCGAGCCCTACCTCCGGAGCCAACTTACTAAGTCCTTGCGATTGCAAGGCGTGGCTCTGGAAAAAGGCCCTCCAAAGCTCCGACTGTCAAGTAAACTGTCAAGTTGGCCCCTCTGAAAACCGAATCT
>Ga0302320_10024510_pt1 | contig 11767 bp, 10 predicted proteins | sample Bog_T0_3_FD_202130 | JGI IMG/M metagenome (GOLD analysis project Ga0302320, IMG submission 202130) | Peat permafrost microbial communities from Stordalen Mire near Abisko, Sweden - Bog_T0_3 | ecosystem: Environmental > Terrestrial > Soil > Wetlands > Peat | place: Sweden: Abisko, Stordalen Mire... | reverse complement strand
TGCGGATTTGGCTGTATTCGATTGGAAGCGGGTGTAGCCTTCGGGCAGGTCCGGCGGCATACGGCCAGGCCGTTTGCCCAACAACTGGACGAACAAATCTGCTTGCGCGATGTCTGCCTGAAACGCCACCATGAAAGCTTCGCCACCCTGGGGATAGCTTATTTTCGGAAGTATCGCAATTTCGTCCTCGTATTGCAGAAGAAAACTGCGCAGTTGATCGACCTCGTCTTCGACATCATCTGTGGTTTGAGCAAGAATGACCGTTTTTCTACGACGAGCGGCGGTCGCGCTTTCGCCGTTACTCTTCGACGAAAACGATGAAGAGCGCTCGGCCTGCTGTCGCGTTTTACCCGCGCGAGGAAAGAGCCGGAGGGCAGACAATTTATTACCGATGTCTGCCGCCAGGGTGTGAACGAGCATCGAGAATTCATCCCGGTCCGCGTGAAGAGAGAGCGGCACCGGAATGTGGCGGGGGCCAGATGGTTTCCAAAATTCGACGCGTATGTTCTCGTCCAGCGGTGGCGGATAATTTTCTCCGCCGTTAAGAGGCAACAACTCGACCAGAAAAAGACGGGACAGATCCTCATTCTGTTGAATAAACGAGGCCAGTTCCCGATTGGTCCACTCCTGTGCTACGTAACTGGGAGAGCCGATAGCCAGAAACAACGCCGAGTTTCTTGTTGCCGTAAGCAAATCAGGCAACCTGGAGTTCGCCCGGATCTCATTGTCATCGCAGAAAATCGTCAAATCTCGTGCGGCGCCTAAGCGCTGACCCAACGTTGCTTTGAGTCGATTGACGAACGAAGTGATCCAACCTTCGCGATCCTCCCCGGCAAAGTTATCCGCATGCGCGTAGCTTACGAAAAGGTCGTATTCCAGACCCGGTACTATTGCCATAATCTATCGCGTCTCCAAAACCCAGGACCTCGTCAGCCGCGGGCATGAATACTTATAATCCACCCAAGGCATAGTTCCAATAGCTCAGTCCGGCGAGACAGGTAATATTTTTCATTGAACGTGCATACAATAATTGCTATGCTGCTGCCTTTTGGGGATTGCACTAGCTAGTCTCGGTGAGCCAGGGCAGAGTCGTAACCGCAACCGGTGTAACTCTTAGAATTGTGTGCGCACCCGTCTGTGCCGATTTCTCGCTTCCGAATTTACTTATCCTCCCACGCTGCTGCGCTCGACAATCCACGCAGATCCCTTTGGTTGACTCTTTTTGTTAAAAACATTTCTGAAGCATGGGATCGAAAGGTATCTACGCGACACAAACCTGGCGAATAACATTCGCCTAAGTGCGCAGCAACTTCCGGATGCGTACCAGCACCTTCCTCCGATTGTGAACTCCTTGACATCGAAGAACCCAAGCCATGGGACAAACTCGATTTTGTGGCGAGGGCAAGAAAAGACTTTGAGCAAACCGACTCGTTGGTTCGCTTCTAAGCTGCGTACTAACTCACTCGCCGCTGTATCGAGGGGGATTTCAATTGGGAAATCGGCGATGCAGGCACCGTTCTACAATTTCGGCACAATCGATGTGGACGGAAAACCAGAAGTGCGGTTTACGTGCTTGAAAAGATTGGTCGGGGAGAGAGGATTTGAACCTCCGACTCCTTTGTTGGACAGCAGGTGCTGTTTTCGAATGGAGAGTCGAGAAATTGGCTCATGCAGCGCGATCCCGCGATTTCTCTGGAGGGCGGTCGGGAACGAAAAAGTAGGTCTTCATAAAGTCCTCGTTCCGCGTATATGGATGAGGGAATTCCACTTCTTTCTCCAAAAACCAGTTGTTTGGCAACCTGTCAAAAGGGAAAAGGATGTGTGGGACTTGTGCCTTCGCACTCTCGGGGAAGTGCCTTGGCCTCGCGCCGTGCACATCGAGCCTATCACCGACGAGAATACTAAGGTTGGACAAGACTCTGTCCCCCATCCGGCAGGTCGAGATCAGCTTTACGCTGGCAGCTTTCGGGCCGCTGATATCGACTTCGTGATAGGATTTTTTGCTCGCGTTAATATGTTTGTCGTCGAAGCCGAGAGCCTGATTAACCTCCTCTGGCGCAGCATTTGCGAATATCTTGCCCAACGGAGCGACGACATAAACCTCATCCGCACAAGTGATGAGCGCCTGCTTGAAATGCAGGTGACTGTACCCCCGGACTAGCGGTACGGGACATGCGGGCGGGGAGCGCCGCAGACGAATCCAGTTCCCCGTAACAAGCCCGATGAATACCGTCTTCTGCACCCTTGTGGTGCGGAGTCTCTCTAGCGCCTGAACCGTCTCTTCGCCAACCACGGCCGAATATACTGGCAGGGGAACCCCGGGCAAGAGTCTACATTCGAATGCGAGTTCGGAGTACGGATCGTTAGGGTTAACACGCCCAAATTCGATAAGAGATTCTACACCGGGGAGATTGTTGGTAACGACTGCGAACTTATCCAGCCACCTTTCGCTATTCAAACGACAGCGCACAGTTTCTAGGCCAAGCTTCTTGAAGAACGGGAAAAGGGTCGTCCCCGAATCGACCAACAAACATACGTTTCTACCATTTTCGATAAAGAATTTGCATCGCTCCAGAAGATAGGGAAGGAACTCTTCAGCGATGTATTCTTTTTCGTCGCGAAAATGGCCCGACCGCTGTCCAAATAAAGAATCCGCATATGGGCCTAGCTTTGCTTTGTTGAGAGCCTCTACAGCCCAGCCGATATCCCTTTTCATACTCCCAGTAATATGCTCTCCTAACAGTTCCCCAACGTTTACCAATTTCAGAGTCTCGCGCTTTAACCATTCGAGTCGCTCTTCCCGTTCTATCTGTGCTTCCTCAAATTCTTTCTTTCGAAACTCCAACTCCTGCTCCATTAGCTTCCGCTTGAGGTAAAGCTCACGGCCTAGAAGCAACGTTGCCAAGAGGGCCGGGATTAAAATCACGATGGAGCTTAGCATGTTAGATTCCGCCGACAAGCATATCACTTTTGGCGTGCCTGGGGTCCGAATCAGGGCGATCATATCAAGTATCGAATTTGTCTCAGAAACTCAGTTCGATAGGTCGTCGCCGCTTTGCACACAAAGCGCTAGAACTAGCTCGACGAATTTTCTGATGTCGTTGACCACCCGGGGGCTGGCCCACCTTATTGTTCTTGCGCCGAAAGAATCGACACAAAATGAGGCTGCCCATCCTTGCGTCTTTTGCAAGGACGGGCAATTTGAACGTGTGCGCAGTGGGATGTTACAGACTAAATCCAAAAGATTGGTCGGGGAGAGAGGATTTGAACCTCCGACCCCCTGGTCCCGAACCAGGTGCTCTACCAGGCTGAGCCACTCCCCGACGATGCTGCGCGCGGCAATACGGAAGGACTCCGCTCGCGCTCTGTTTTTCTGGACAGCACAACAATTATAACATCGCCGCAGCTGACGGCTCCTTCCCCGCTGGCGCGCGAACAGTTTCGCGCTACACTGGTCACGCATCGCAGATCACGCATTGAACTGGACGGGCCCGTTCTTACGCCTATGATCGTTTTCTCCGCACATCGTCTTTATTCCCCGCAAGAAGAAATTCTGCACCCTCTGGTTTTTGTTGAGGATGGGATCATCTCCTCTGTCAGTTCGAGGGCGCACCGGGAAGCTCCTGCGAATGCCACAGTAGTTGATCTTGGCGAAGCCATTCTCGCGCCGGGCTTTGTAGACATTCACATACATGGAGGCGCTGGCCTCGACGTTATGCGAGCCTCTGCGGACGAACTGCCGCGACTTAACAATTTCTTAACCAGGCACGGCGTCACCGGCTACTTCCCCACGACCGTGGCGGCGCCGCTGGAGCAGACTTGCGCGGCATTGGGACGGCTGGCCGATGCCATTGAGTCCGGTCAAGAAAATCTTTCTGTCGGCGGTGCTGCCGTGCAGTCGCTTCCTCTCGGCATCCATCTGGAGGGACCATTTCTCAGCCATAAGCGGCGCGGAGTTCATCCGGCGGAATATCTGGTTGAGCCCACAGTGCAGATTTTCGAACGCCTTTGGCAGGCCGCGCGCGGTCATGTGCGCATGATGACCATCGCTCCCGAACTTTCCGGAGCGCTCGAAGTGATTGCGGAAGCAGCCCGCCGCAATGTCCTGGTGAGCATTGGCCACTCCGATGCTTCGCTCGAAACGGCGCGTGCCGGTGTGTATGCGGGCGCTCGGCATGCCACTCACACCTTCAATGCCATGCGGCCGCTGGATCATCGCGATCCCGGAATCCTCGCGGAGGTTCTGACGGACAACCAGATCACAGCCGACATTATCGCCGACGGAATTCACGTGATGCCGGAAGTGATACGACTTTTCCTGCAGGCAAAAGGCAAAGACCGCGCCGTACTCGTCACGGATGCTATTTCCGCTACAGGTATGCCGAACGGCACTTATCAACTGGGCCCGCTGCAGGTTGAAGTGAAAGACGGCAAGTGCACCATGGATGGAAAACTTGCCGGCAGTGTTTTAACCATGGATCGAGCGGTTCGCAATGTAACGCAATTCGGCGGCTGGAGTTTACAAGACTCGGTCGGCGCCGCAACTCTGAACCCGGCGCGGGCTGCGGGACTCGCTAAACATGGACGGATTATTGCGGGGGCTGAAGCGAATCTTGTCGCGCTGAATTCAAACGGCGATGTGCTGCAGACGTTTGTTCGCGGAAGATCGAGCTAGATCATTCCTGGTGTTCAGAAGCCGTTGTAAAATTTCTTCATGCCTTATCCTCGAAGCTCCGGAAGCAAAACTCTATTTTCCAGCGAAGCTCCTCGCGAAAATCCTCCCGCACATTATTTAATTGCGCACAGCGACGGCGGGGCACGCGGTAATCCCGGTCCGGCTGGTTACGGAGTTGTAATTAAAGATGAGGCTGGGAAAAATGTCGCGCAGCTCAGCGAATATCTTGGGCACCAGACCAACAACTTCGCGGAGTATCAGGGCCTGATCGCGGCGCTTGAATACGCCATTCAACATGGGCCGAAAGCGCTGAAGCTGATCAGCGATTCTGAATTGCTGGTCCGGCAAATCAAAGGGATTTACAAGGTAAAAAATCCTACGCTGCAAGATCTTCATGGCCGCGCGAAAGAATTAATCGCGAAATTGGAATGGTTTTCCATCGGTCACGCCTTCCGCGAGCAAAATACCGACGCCGACCGCCTGGCCAACGAAGCCATGGATAAAGGCATGGGCAAGAGTGTGGCGCGGAATTCCTCGCCGCCAATCACAGCACCCAAGCTACTTCCGCAGGAGCTGGAAGGCGTCATCCGCAATGGAGTCGTAGAGTTAACAAACGGCAAACTGCCCGAAGGCACTCGCGTGCAGGTTCGCGCGAAGCGGTAGCAGCGCAGAGTTAAAAGCCGTCACTCCGCCGCCGAAGTGTGGTCGTGAATAATCTTCCATCCGTCGGGAAACTTGCGGAAGACGAGCGTGAACAATCCATGCGGCTTCTTGCCATCGGACATCGTCAACTTCCAAGTTCCACGCACGAACGCCGATTCTTGTCCCAGAATTTCAACTCGCAAGCCGGAAAAATCCAACTGCCCCATCTCGCGGCCTGCGCTCGCATAGGTCGCGAGGTAGCGGTCCATGGTGCCCTGCCAACCGTTTTCTTCGCGCGCCCCCGAGAAGAACGTCAGGTCCGGCGAGTGCCAGTAGCCAGCCATGAAGCCTTCGAGATCGTGGCGGTTCCACGCCTTCTGCTGCGTCTGCAGCACGCGCTCAATCGCCTTGACGTCGGTTCCGGTGTTGTTCCCCAGGGAATCCTGAGCATCACTATTCATGGAAATAAAATTAGCGAAAAAGAACGGCACGCAGTAGGTGAGGAGAAAACAGAAGAATCGGCTGTGCATGAGAACTCCGGCACTCGGAAAACGAGAGCGCACCAGTTTCGCACGACAGCCAAAATTGTGAAAGGAGTTCTGCGCCACGCCGCGGAGCTACGCCCGGCCCTTCTTAGCGGCGACCGCTTTGACCGTGGCCGCCTTACCAGCAACTTCCCAGGGCCGCTTCGGACGATCCACCGGCGCCTTATCGTCATTTTTCAGGCGATCGTAATGATACGAGTCGCTCACGGTTCCCAGCGATTCGTTGTAGAGACTCGGCAATCCCAAGCCGACTTTCAGTTCCTCGGCAAATGACTGCAGAGCTTTGAGATGCTCAGCCGTCGCCGGAACTTCTGTCTTCGAGGTCTTCAGGAACTGCTGATAACCGCGGTTCACCAGTTTCGAAATCTCGCTGCCGATCAAGTATCCGGGATAGGCGAATATTTTCACGGTGTCTTCGGGGGTCTTCTGGATCGCCGCCGACACATTATATTTTCTGAGGAACACGCGCCCGGCCGTACCCGGCGCTTCGATCAAGTCGAACCCATTCTCGCGCAGCCAGGCTAGCGCTTCTTCATAAGTTCGGGCTTCAATTGCTTTCGGCATTTTCTACGTTTCCAATCTTGTTAGGTGCATTCTTTAGATGCGACCTTCATGCCAAGCGAGTGCAGCTTTTTTGCAGCATCGCGCCCGCATCCTGAATCATCTAAACACACCATACTACATAGCGCGTTTCAACCGCTCTTGCATAATTACGATAGTCATCAGCCAAAGGTTCGCATGGATCAGACGTTAACTCGTTTCGCAGCGGCAGACCTCGCGGGACCGCTGCCGGGGCCCGGCCTGACTCTTCTCGAACGAATCGGGAATACCCCGCTTTTGCGCTTCGACCAGCTCACGGCTCATCTTCCCGGCGTCACGCTTTTGGGAAAAGCGGAATGGCATAATCCTGGCGGTTCGGTGAAAGACCGCGCGGCGGGGAACATCGTCGCCGAAGGCCGCCGCAGCGGAAAGTTTAGCGCCGGCAAGATTCTGCTCGATGCCACCAGCGGTAATACCGGAATCGCCTATGCCATGTTAGGCGCTGCCGAGGGCTTTCCCGTGACGCTGTGCATGCCGCAGAACGTTTCCGCCGAGCGCAAGAAAATTCTGCAAGCGTACGGAGCGAACATTCTTTATACCGATCCCGGCGATGGATCGGACGGAGCGATTCGCCTGGCGCGCGAACTCGCGGCCAAGCATCCCGATCTTTATTTTTACGCCGATCAATATTCGAATGACGCCAACTGGCTGGCCCACTATAACGGCACCGCCAACGAAATCTGGCAGCAGACGGAAGGCCGAATCACTCACTTCGTCTCCATGCTCGGCACCAGCGGAACTTTCATCGGCACGACCCGGCGGCTTCGCGAGTTGAATCCCGCGATCCGCTGCATCTCGCTGCAGCCTGATTCTTCTTTTCACGGTATCGAAGGCGCCAAGCATATGGCTACGGCGATCGTTCCGAAAATTTACGATCCAACTTTGGCGGACGATAACCTGGAAATCGCGACCGAGGAGGCGTACGCCATGTGCCGCCGGATCGCGCGCGAATGCGGACTGCTTCTTGGAATTTCGGCCGCGGCGGGCATCGTAGGCAGCTTGAAAGTCGCCGAGCAGATCGATCTCGAAAAACAAAAAGAAGTTGTGATCGTTACCATTCTCTGCGATAACGGAGACAAGTATTTGAGTGAGAGATTCTGGACGGAGAAATGAGATCGCTGATTGATGATGTCGGATTGCTGATTGAAACGATCCGGCGCGCGGGTTCTCGATCAACAATCAGAAATCAACAATCATCAATTCCCCTCACAATGCTCAAGTTCACCCACGCTCATTACACCGCGATCCGGCAACACGGCGAAGAGACCTATCCCCACGAATGCTGCGGGATCTTGCTCGGGCGTTTCGACGATGACGGCTCCCGCACCGTGATTTCGACCGCGCGCTGCGGCAACACGCGCACCGACTCTCCCCAGAACCGGTACAACATCGATCCCCGCGAGCTCGTGAGAATCCAGCGCGAAGGCCGGGAGCGCGGAGAAGACATCGTCGGCTTCTATCATTCCCATCCGGATCATCCCGCGCATTGGTCGCCGACTGATTTTGCCGAAGCGCATTGGATCGGCTGCTCGTATGTCATCACCAGCGTGGATCAAGGAAAAGCCGCGATCACGAACTCGTTTGAATTGACCGGCTCCGAGGAAGCGGATAAAAAGTTTGTCGATGAGCCGATCGAGATCAGCCGCGGGTAACGGAAAAGTGTTGAGATGCCTTGTCCAGCAAGGATTCCGCTCAATATCCACACGCGGTTTATCGTTACTGATCCCGGCGGAGACGCACTCTGACCGGAATATAAGTGCGTAAACCGCTTCCAGCACGGCTGCTGCATAATCTCGTTGGACCGGCTGCACCAATTCCTGTCACCCGCCTGTGAACAGGCTGCACTCGTCTGAAAAGACGCGACTTACAAATGCACAATTTTCATTGACTCTAAAAATAGAAAGAGTAAAAACATAATCGTTCTTTGACAGCTTCTAAAGTTTTTCCGGTTGGTGCGGCGTCCGGGGCCCAAGCACAGTCACCCTCTTCATGCAAATGAACTGGGAGGGCGAGCAAGGGTCGATTGCAAAGCGCTGGTCGAGGAGAACAAGAAGAAACGTCGAAGGCAGGATAGAGTTCCGAGGCGTTGGGTAGGTTTTTCCGGTTGGCGGTAAGCCCGGAGCCCGAGCGAAGATCGCATGAGCCGTCCCGCAAGGGAAGCCGCATCGCAGGTCGAGCAAGGGTCATAAGCGAGCTACTGGCCGAGACGAATGGACCCAACACCACCTCGGAACTCTTATTTTTTTGGTGGCACCGTTCCCAGTTTTGTGGTGGGAACGCCTTACCGGCCGAGGGTGCAGTCGCGGTGCAAGGGATCATCAGCCCTCCCCGCTTGCCGTACGCTTGTCATGTTCGGTAACCCACGGTTCACCGCCCAGAGCCACTTAAGCCCAGGAGAATGCAAGGTCGTAGTGACCACGCCGGGGGGCGCGCTTCCCAGCAATGTAAGTTTCAGAATCGTCAACTAACCGTTCGGTGGCGTTTCCTGCCCGCCGCGAAGAGGTGCCAAATTTCGGATTCGAGCATTCTTCGCCCGATGAGCTCCCTTGGAGGGAAAACAAGAAGCGCGGTTAGGAGCCGTCCCCTTCTAAAACTCGCAGGTTTGCTCCCGCGCCCTCCCTATGCTAACGTCCCATTGATTCCTCAAAAAGCCTGCTAATCCCAAGGAGGGCCGCTCATGTTCGGCATCATCTTCCTCGTACTGCTCGTCATTATCGCCGTCGTTCTCATCGGGATGTACAACAGCCTGGTGCAGTTGCGGGTGCGTTGCGACTCGGCGTGGTCGGATATCGATGTGCAGCTCAAGCGGCGGCATGACCTGATCCCGAATTTGGTCGAGACCGTCAAAGGCTATGCGGCGCACGAAAAAGGGACGTTCGAAAACATTGCCAAGTTCCGCTCGCAGGCGATGCAGGCGACCACGCCGGAAGGCAAGGCCGAGGCGGAGAATCAGCTTACCGGCGCGCTGAAGAGTTTGTTTGCCGTGGCCGAAAATTATCCGGAGCTGAAGGCCTCGGAACAATTTACGCAGTTGCAGGGTTCGCTGAGCCAGACGGAAGATTCCATACAGAACTCGCGGCGTTATTACAACGCGGTGGTGCGCGATTTGAACACGAAGATTCAGACTTTCCCGACCAACCTACTTGCGGGCATGTTCAGCTTCCAGCCGCGCCAGTTCTTCGAAACCGCCGACGCCGCCGACCGCGAGCCAGTCGCGGTGAAGTTCTGAGAGTATGATTCGAAAGATTCATGTAGAAAAACTCTGTCATCCCGACCGGAGCATTGCGATTGGTTCCTCCAATCGAAATGCGGAGTGGAGGGGCCTGCTGTTTCGTCGGGCGGTGTCGACAACGAATGCGCTTTTAGTCGTCGTCGCAACCGTCGTCTTCCTCGCGCTTCCCGCCGCGGCAAAATCCTGGCACGTTTCGAACTTTCAAGACACCATCACCGTGAATCCCGACGGCAGCGCGCTGGTCAACGAAACCATAACGCTAAATTTCGACGGCGTCTTCCACGGCATTCGCCGGACGATTCCCATTCAATATCCCGGACCGAACGGCACTAACTACCGACTCTTCGTCGACATCAGGAGCATCACCGACGAGAACGGCGTCAAGCTGAAATACGACTCATCCGACTCCGGGGACTACCGCGATCTGAAAATTTATATCCCCAACGCGGTGAACACTACGCGAACGGTGGAGATCGCTTACCGCGTCCGCAACGCCACGCGTTATTTCGACAACAAGAACAAAGACAAAGAAGAGGACACCGGCTTCGACGCGCACGACGAATTTTATTGGAACGTGACCGGCAACGATTGGGAGGTGCCCATCGATCACGCGTCGGCCGTGGTTCACTTCCCCGCCGAGGCCAGTGGATTATTAAAGACGCAGGCGTTCACCGGCGTCTACGGCTCAACCGAGCAGGATGCCACGGCCAAAGCGAACGGCGCAGATGTGGAGTTCGCAACGACTCACCGCCTGCCCATGCGCGGCGGCCTGACCATCGATGTCTACATTCCCAAAGGGATTTTGAAAGAGCCGGGAGCGCTGACACAGTTCCTCTGGTTCGTCGGCAGCAATCCGGCTATTTTTCTGCCGCTGATCACGCTCGCCGTCATGCTTCCGCTGTGGTGGTATAAGGGCCGCGATCCCGATCCCGGCATGTCCGTGGCGCCCATGTACGAGCCGCCGGCAGGAATTTCTCCCGCGGAAGCGGGAACCTTGCTCAATGATCGAATCCATCCCAGGGACATTACATCGACGATCGTCGATCTTGCCGTGCGAGGATTTTTGAAGATCGAAGAGACCGACGAAAAAGGACTGCTCTTCCATCACAAAGATTACATTTTTCATCTGCTGCAAAAACGCCAGGACTGGCATGGTCTCGCGCCGCACGAGCGCGTCATGCTGGAAAATATCTTTGTCGGGGACGCTCCTGAAACCCGCCTTTCGAATCTCAAGAATCGCTTTTACACCGCGCTGCCTGTCGTCAGGACGGACATCATGTCCGCGCTGAAGCAAAAGGGAATCTACGCGCTCGATCCGGAATCGGCCAACGGTTACAGCGCTGGGGCGGCCTTCGGCCTGGTAGTATTTCTCGCTCTGTTGCAGTATTTCCACTGGGTCGATTTCTTCAGCTCCATTCCTGTGCTTGTGATCTGTCTGATCATCTCCGCCATTATCTTTTTTCTTTTCGCCCGCGTGATGACCGCCAAGACTCTAAAAGGCTCCCGCATTCACACCGCCGTCCTCGGATTCCAGGAGTTCATGAACCGCGTCGACGGCGAACGCCTGAAGACCATGCCTCCCGACACATTCGAAAAGTTTCTGCCCTACGCGATGGCGCTTGGAGTCGAACATCACTGGGCGCAGGCCTTCGCCGGCATTGTGAAAGATCCACCGACTTGGTATGTGGGACCCGGATACGGCTACGGCATGGGTTTCAACCCGATATTCTTCTCCTCATCCATGCACGGCATGGCGACGGACATGCACCAGGTATTCGTGTCGTCGCCGCGTGCCAGCTCTACGGGATCGGGCTGGGGCAGCGGTGGAGGCGGGTTCGGCGGAGGCGGAGGATTTTCCGGTGGAGGGTTTGGCGGCGGGGGCGGGAGCGCGTTCTAGGACTCGCGAAAATTCTAAGGTAAAGTCTAAGGCGGGCAAGAGTGTCCGGCCCACACGACCTATTTACCCACACCATCAAACCAACGAGCGAGAATCTGGTGCGCCCGGAGAGACTCGAACTCCCAACCCTCTGCTCCGAAGGCAGATGCTCTATCCGATTGAGCTACGGGCGCCAC
>Ga0302320_10024508_pt1 | contig 11768 bp, 9 predicted proteins | sample Bog_T0_3_FD_202130 | JGI IMG/M metagenome (GOLD analysis project Ga0302320, IMG submission 202130) | Peat permafrost microbial communities from Stordalen Mire near Abisko, Sweden - Bog_T0_3 | ecosystem: Environmental > Terrestrial > Soil > Wetlands > Peat | place: Sweden: Abisko, Stordalen Mire... | reverse complement strand
GAAAACGTTGAGGCTGATCCTTGGGATTCTGAAACGCATACTGCAGTTCTCCCGGTGCAATATTGTATACATTCTGCCTGCATCGATAACGAATTTGGCCTGGATATAGATTGCCGTCGAGCGTTTCGACCTTGAAGGCTTTAAGCGTCTCCTCCACCTCTTGTGCAGTAAGCTCCGCGAACTCCAAGTCCGTTGCGATTCGCCAGCTTTCACTCGGCTGAGGGTTTCCGTATTGGTAAATCTCGGAGAGCGCTAGACTCTTTCCCGAGTTGTTCGGACCCACAAAAACAGTCAACCCACTCAGTTCAAACTGCTGGTTTTTCCCGCCGGGGACTCTGCCAGGTCCGAGTGTGAGCCGCTTTATAAGCAATTCATCGAACATCAATACCTCGCTCAGCAATTCCCAGCTTTTGTATGAGGCTATCAGATTGAGTCGGCGCCAATTAGGTTTACCAAAATACCTATTCCGTCAGAATGGGTTTTGCATTGTTGCAAAATCGCCAATGCACTCACCGAGCAGAAAATCTAGTTCCGGTTGTATCACCGCCAATCCGGAAACCACTGGCTTAACCCTGTGGATTCATACCGACCCACTCCCGCAAATCGCGCAGCATTTCCCCCCTGCGCTTCCCCTTCCCCGCGGCGAACCGTCAAAATAGGGCGTGGCCTCTCGGACAATCCGGCAACGTCTCTGCGCCTCGCTCTGCGCCGCCTTCCTCGCGCCCCTGCTCGTCGCAGCCCAGGACGCCACCCCGCCCGGCCAATTCTCCCCCGCCACCCAAGCATCCGTGGCCACACTGCACGGCGTGGTGCGCAACGCCGCCACCGGCGAACCGCTGGCGCGCGCGCTGGTGCGCATTGAGGGCGACGCCGACACCGGCGCTCTGACCGGCGGCGACGGCCGCTTTGAGATTCCCGGCGTCGCGGTGGGTCCGCAGCTCATTCAGGTGCGCAAGCCTGGCTTTCGCGACCGCCCCTACGCCGCCGGAGCCGTGGTGGTGGACGAGATCGGCCCCGCGCACAACGTCTGGGTGGCCGCGGAGATGCCCGATGTGGTCTTCACGCTTGCGCCCACCGGCTCCATCCAGGGCCAGATCGAGCTTTCCAGCGGCGATCCGGCGCAGGACATCGTGGTGGAACTGGTGCGGCGCACGGTCGCCGACGGGCGGGCCATCTGGCAGGCGGGCGGCTTAACAAAAACCAACAGCGAAGGCGCCTACCGCTTTGCCGGGCTTGCGGAGGGAACCTACGTCCTCTACACCGATCCGGCACAGGACAGCGACGCGGCCTCCACGCTTGCGGAGGCGGGCAGCGGCGGCGCGGCGGCGCGCGCGGGCTACCCCAGCGTCTTCTATCCCGATGCGCGCGATCCGTCCGGCGCAGCGCGGATCAGGCTGCGCAGCGGCGAGCAGGCGCAGGCCAACATGACGCTCACGCTGGAGCCCTTTCACCTGGTCACGGCCACGGCTGTGCTTCCCCAGACCTCGGCTTCAACCCCCGCGGACCACGCAGCCATGAGCTACACCGCCCTGGTCATGGACACCGCCGGCCACCAGCTTGCTTACGGCGCGAAGTTCGACGGGGAGTCGCACACCGTTCAGGCCCTGCTGCCGGATGGAAACTACTCGCTGCTGGTCTCGGCCGTTCCGCGCATGGGCCGCAGCTCCGGCGACGATGCCGACGCCGGGCCGCTGGTGGGAACGGTGGATTTTTCCGTCGTGGGCCACCCGGTCGCGAACCTGCGCGTCCCGGTTTCAGCCCCGCGCCCCAATCCTGTGCAACTCACCTTGCTGCGCGGCGAAACAGCTCCGGTTGCCAATCAGAACGGCCTGACGACGGTGCTGGTGAGCCTGGCAGGCGGCTGGATTGACGATGCGATGGTGAGCGCCTACGCCAGCGGCTCAGCGCCCGGCCCCCTGGCCGCGGCCTACACGCTGCCCGGCGCCTATTGGGTGCACACACACCTCCAGAAGGGCCTTTGCGAGGCATCGTTTACCGCCGGCGGCGCCAACCTGGCCCGCGAACCGGTGATCATCGGCCTCTCCGGCTCCACGGCGCCCATGGATTTAACGGTGCGCGACGATTGCGCCCGCCTGACCCTGCGCCTGCCGCAGAATCTCACCACGCTGGCTCCCGGCGAGGAGCCTTTCTACACCATCTACGTGGTTCCCGATTTCGACTCCACGGCAGACGTGGAACCGGTCACCCTGCGCCCTTCAACGGGCGGCTCCATGACGCTGGAAGACCTCGCTCCGGGCAGCTACCACGTGTACATGTTCGACGCGCCGGTGCAGCTGGAATACCGCAACCCCGCGGCACTGGCTGCGCTGCCCAACCCCGGCCAGTCAGTCTCGCTTTCGCCCGGGGTCGCCAGCGATCTTGTTCTGGAGGCGCCAGGCCCGTGATGCAAGCAAACACAACTTCGCGCCTCCCATTGTTCTGCCTGCTGCTGGCGCTGGCCTCTCTGCCGTCCAACGCGCAGACCGCCGGCCTCTACCGCATCGCCGGAACCGTAGTGAACGCGGTAAGCGGCGAGCCGGTGCGGCGGGCCACGGTGGCCGTGCTCGGCCAGGAGGACGGCCGCACCATCCTCTCGGCTCAGAGCGACAACGACGGGCATTTTTCGCTGCCCAATCTGCCCGCCGCCAAGTACCAGTTGACCGCCTCCAAGCGCGGGTTCCGCACTGCCTTCTACGACGAACACGACGAGTTCAGCTCCGCGATCGTCACCGGGGAGGGTCAGGATACAAGCAATCTCACCTTCCGCCTGACGCCTGCCTCCGTCCTGCACGGCGTGGTCACCGGGGACGGCGGCGACCCGGTGGCCAACGCCAGCATCCTGCTCTTTCTGAAACCCCACGGCCACTCGCCTGGCGCGCGAATCGCCGAGGCGGACTCCACCACTACGGACGACACCGGCGCCTACGAGTTTGGAGATCTGGCCTCAGGCGAGTATCTGCTGGCGGTCAAGGCGGAGCCGTGGTACGCGCTGCACCGCTCCGTCAGCCGCGCCCTTTCTGACGGCGGCGCCAGCGCGGCGCTCGACGTGGCCTACCCGGTCACCTTTTACGACTCGACGACGGAGGAAGCCTCGGCAACCGCCATCATGCTGGCCGGCGGCAATCGCGAGGAGGCCAACCTCAGCCTGCACGCCGTTCCCGCCCTCCATCTCGTCGTGGAAGCCCCCCGCAACCAGGCCGGAGCAGTTGCCCAGCCGGAGCTGCGCCAGTCCATCTTCGGCAAGCAGCTCTCCACAGAAACCGCCAGCCTTCCCGGCGCAAGCCCCTCGGGAACCACCGAGTTCACCGGCGTGGCTCCCGGCCAGTATGAGCTGACGCAGGGCGATCCGCCCCGCCTCGCCAATCTCGACGCCTCCGTAAGCCAGCAGGTTGACCCCAGCCTGGGTGCGCCCATCGTAACCGTCAGTGGAACCCTGCGTACGGCCTCCGGCGCGGTGCTGCCCTACGATGCCGTGTTGACCCTGAACCGCCTCGACGGCCCCTATAGCCAGGAGCCGGTGCGCGTCATCTCCAGCAACGGCGCATTCTACTTTCCTGCTCCCGCGCCCAGTCTATGGGAGGTGTCCGCCGAGGGCACCGGCAAGATGCAGGGCCGGCCTCTGGCTGTCGTTTCCACCACCGCAGGCAGCCGGACGCGGCAGGGTGACCGCATCACCGTGCGGGACCGGCCGCTGTCGCTGGAGGTGACGGTCAGCGAGGGCGAGACGCAAGTCGAGGGGTTTGCACGTGATCAAAATAGAGGCTTCGCCGGAGCCATGATCGTGCTGGTTCCCCGAAACCGGCCGGTGGCCGCCCTTGCCTCACTCCTCCGGCGCGACCAGTCCGACTCCGACGGCAGTTTCTCCCTGCACAATGTGGTCCCCGGCTCCTACACCGTGGTAGCCATTCAAGACGGATGGGCGCTGAATTGGTCCCGCCCCGAGGTCATCGGCCGCTATCTACCCGGGGGAATTGCGGTTACCGTCACCGCCGAATCCGGCAAAATCGTCCAGCTTTCCCGCCCGGTTCCCGTCCAAAACCGTTAACCGGCGCCCGGGACTTCTTGGAACCGGGGTGGAGAGGATAGTCTATGAAGGTAGCGCTTTACAGTTTCGGCGGCGGCTCAAGGGATTAACCCGGGGCGAGGTCTGCCAGCCACAGTACGGTTTTGAGGAGTCTCACGTTGAAGAGGACGTTCTTGCTTTCGATTTTGGCCGTGAGTGCGGCCGCGCTTATGCCCCTGGCGGCCACATGCCAGGTTGAGGAGAGTGGATCGGCCAAGCCCGAGAAACCTGCACCCACCTATAAATACGAGGCCTACGTCGGCTATGCCTACACCAGCATTAACATGGTCAATCAGGCGCGCCACGGCCTGCAGGGCGGCGAAGCCTCTCTCACCCGCGAGTTTGGCAAGCACTACGGCGTCATGGCGGACGGCGCGTACTACAGGCTGGCCATGGGGTCGGGCAACCCCGGCAATCCTACGGTGACTTCGATCCTGCTTGGGCCGGAGTTCCACATGGTCGTCTGGGGACCCATCACCGCCTACGCCCATGGGCTGCTGGGCGCTGAACACACCGGCGGAGAAAACCAGACTCCCAACTTCTCTTTTGCCGGCGGAGCGGGTGGCGGCGCCGAGTACAGCCTTGGCCAGCACTTTGCCATTCGCGCCCAGGGCGACGACATTGCCTCGTCGTTTACCGTCATCAATCCTGGTCCCGGCTACTCGCCGCACAGAACCAGGAGTTCGCGCGCCACCTTCGGCATCGCGTACAGGTTCTGATTCAGACAATAGAAATTTCAGCTGATCAAGCAAAAGAGGCGTCCGCCGCGGCGGACGCCTCTTTTGTTTTGACTGAAAATCCAACCGCCAGCGCCGCTCTCTGAGTCGGCAGAACGCAGGCGATCTCAGGCTTGTAATTCGCGCTCAACTTTCGCCCAGACATCGGACGCAGGCACGAAATCCCCGCGAGCGGCGGCCTCTTGCCCGGCCAGGACCGCGGCATGAAAGCGGGCCTCTTCCGTAAGGTAGCGGTCCACAGCCTCGCGCGCCAATTCATCCACTCCCCGGCCCGCCTGTGCGGCCATCTGGGAGAGTTGCGCTTCCTGCTCGACGCTGAGTGGCACTTCCATGTCCTGAGATTAGGAGGGTATGGGGCGGGTGTCAACCCATTTGGAACAGCAAATCCTTAGCCACGAACTCCGATTCTGTCTTACCCCTCTTCCGCCTCCCTCAGTTTGGCGATCACCGTGAAATCCTCCAGCGTCGTCGTGTCGCCCTTGATCTCCCCATGCGTGGCCAGTTCCCGCAGCAGGCGCCGCATGATCTTGCCGCTGCGCGTCTTGGGCAGAGCTTCGGTAAAGCGTATGTCGTCCGGCCGGGCCAGCGAGCCAATCTCCTTTGACACCCACTTGCGCAGCTCGTCCTTCAGTTCATCCGAGGGCGGGTAGCCGCTTTCCAGAGTCACAAACGCGGAGATGGCCTGCCCCTTCATCGCGTCGGGACGCCCCACCACCGCGGCCTCGGCCACCTTGGGATGCGCCACCAGAGCCGACTCCACTTCCATGGTTCCCAGCCGGTGGCCGCTCACGTTGATCACGTCGTCCACGCGGCCCATCAGCCAGAAATAGCCGTCCGCGTCCTTGCGAGCGCCGTCGCCGGTAAAGTAGCAGCCGGGCACGTCGCTCCAATACGTTTGCTTATAGCGTTCCGGGTCGCCAAAGATGGTGCGCGCCATCGAGGGCCAGGGCTTGCGCACCACCAGCAGTCCGCCGTGGCCCGCCGGCACCGGTTCCCCTTCCTTGGTCACCACCTCCGGCTCGATGCCGAAAAACGGCCGCGTCGCCGAACCCGGCTTGGCCGCGACGGCCCCGGGAATGGGCGCAATCAGAATCGCTCCCGTCTCCGTCTGCCACCAGGTATCCACAATCGGGCAGCGGTTGTGGCCAATCTTCTCCCGGTACCACATCCACGCTTCGGGATTGATGGGTTCTCCCACAGTGCCCAGCAACCGCAGCGAGGCAAGGCTGTGCTTTTCAACGTACTGGTCGCCCCACTTGATAAACGCGCGAATCGCCGTCGGCGCGGTGTAGAACACGCTCACCTTGTGGTCGTCCACAATCTTCCAGAATCTTGAAAAATCGGGCCAGTTCGGCGCGCCCTCGTACATCAGCACTGTGGCCCCGTTCTGCAGCGGCCCGTACACCACATACGAGTGCCCGGTCACCCAGCCGATGTCCGCCGTGCACCAGTAAACGTCCTCGTCGCGCAGGTCGAAGACGTACTTGCTGGTCAGATAGGTCTGCACCGCGTAGCCGCCCGTGGTGTGCACCAGCCCCTTCGGCTTTCCCGTGGTCCCGGAGGTGTACAGGATATAAAGCGGATCTTCTGAATCCATCGGCTCGGCCACGCACTCGGTCGGCGCATTCTCAATCAGCTCATGCCACCACCAGTCCCGCCCCTCCACCATGGGAACCGGCGAACCGGTGCGCCGCAGCACCACCACATGCTCCACCGTGGGGCAGGCCGCCATGGCCTCGTCGACCGTCCGCTTGAGCTGGATTTCGTTGCCCCGCCGGTAGCTGGAGTCCTGCGTCAGAATCGCCACGCAGCCCGAATCGTTCACGCGGTCGGCAATGGCGTTGGCCGCAAATCCTCCAAAGATGACGGAGTGAACGGCGCCGATGCGCGCGCAGGCCAGCAGGGCAATGGCCAGCTCCGGCGTCATGCCCATGTAGACGGCCACGCGGTCGCCCTTCTTGATCCCCAGCCCCTTCAGCACGTTGGCAAACTTCTGCACCTCGGCGTGCAGCTCGACGAAGGTCAGCCGCCGCACCTCGCCCGGCTCGCCCTCCCAGATCAGCGCCGTCTTGTCGCGCCGCGCTCCAAGCGCATGACGGTCCACGCAGTTATAGCTCAGGTTCAGCTTGCCGCCCACAAACCACTTCGCCCAGGGCTCGTTCCACTCCAGCACCTTGTCCCAGCGCTTGAACCAGTGCAGCTCGCCCGCAGCCTCCGCCCAGAACGACTCCGGATCGGCAATCGACTGCTTGTACAGCCGCTCGTACTCTTCCAGGCTCTTGATGTGCGCCTTCCGGCTGAACTCGGGCGGCGGCGGAAAAACGCGGTCTTCACGCAGCGTTGAGTCTATGTCCTGGCTGGCAACGGGAGGCACGGGCGAAGAATTCTGGCCGGCAACGGGAGGAATGGGCAAAGAAGACATGAACAATCCTTTGGGGAGAAAGAATGGACGCTGCTCCGAGCTTGCCGGGGAACGCATCCCTGCACAGGCCACGTGCGACTCACTTTACCGAGCCGGGCGTACAAACGGCAAGTGGCCCGCTGAAGGGTACGGGCTTCAGCCCGTACATTCAGTCCAACCGCAACACCGCAGGCTTCAGCCCCCGAGGCAATCGACCCGCCGCCGCGCCCGCAGTCCACCGGAGGAGAACGCGCGGGGATGTTGCTGAAATAGTAATTTCCGAGTTGGCGGTGATACGTCCGGAATGTGAGTGCGGCTCAAAGGAAAAGATGTCCCAAGCCCGTTTATGAGGACTCGAGCCCAAATCTGCAGTCGGTCTACTATCCGATGGTAGTCTGCTGTGTATGATGCTACCTTTCACCATCTGGTTTCTGTTCGCCACGAGTCATGTAACGCTACCGCAGCGGAGCATTGACCGCTGCGCACAGGACGGAGCCGACTTTTACGCCATGAGCGATGATCCTGCCCAGCCCGTGCAGGTCGAGCGGGACGGAGTGGCAATCCGGATTGAGCACCCTGATTCCAAAAGCCCCGATGCTACAGTCAGCTTTTCGAAAGCGAACCGCGTCCTAGTTCAGAAGCATAAAGATTTCGAAGCTGCTCTGGGTTGGTTGGCTGTGTCACCGACCGGAGCGTTTGCTACAACATGGAAAGTGAATGCCTCCAGCGCAGAAACGCAGCTTTTCCGAGTGACATCCAGCGGCGAAATCATAGAGGACATAGAACTGATTGGACTAGCAGAGAAAACATTCACCATAGACGCCAAACGAATCTGCAAGACTCCTGGGGCAAATACGACGGCGATCAAGTGGATAGATGATGATCACCTGCTACTTGCGATTAATGCTTGGTCATCAGGGTTCTGCTCTTCAAACTTCACCGAAGGTTTCATTCTTTCGCTGTCAAAGCGAGAAATCGCTAGGAAGCTGTCGGACCGGGAACTCATCAATTTGCCAGCCGTCTGCACATGGAATCTTGTTCAGGTTAAGCCGCGTTGAAGAGGTCTCGGGCGATCGGTCGCCCATCCTTCCCCACCCTGATCCGCCCCACATTGGTTCCAGCTAACCGTCGACACGCCCGCAATCCGCAAAAAGGTCCCTCAATCGATCGAAAGAACTTTGACGGTTGCGCGCGCTCTATCGGTATGATTGGTTTCTGTTCTCCAATATGTCGTACGGCGATCGATGGAGGTTAGACATGAAGGCACTCTACTTTCTTGCGGCAGTTCTCATCTCAACGGCTGCCGGCGCGCAACAGGCTCCCGCGCCCCCTGTGCCGGCGGGCAATGCGCCTGCCGCCGTCCCGGCGGTGCCGCGTACCTCCATCACCATGGCTGAGATTGCCGATCGCATCAGCCAGGCTCAGGCTGCGTTCAAGGCAGGCACGCGCTACCGGGGTACGCCGCTGCTTCAGTCAGGCCCGTTCCGCGCCGGCATGGAGTACCACACCGTCGCGGATACATCCTATGCCGTGCATGAAACTGCCGCCGAACTCTTCGTGGTCCTCGATGGCTCCGGCACGCTCAGCATGGGCGGAACGCTGGTCAGCCCAACGACCCGCCATGGAACCAATTTGAGCGCCGCCACCGCCGAAGGCGTCATCGCGGTCAAGCTCGTCAAGGGCGACATGGCCCTGGTGCCGGAGAACACTCCCCATGCCATCACCGAGGTCGATGGCGCGTTGGTGTTGATGACGCTGCACATGCCGGTCCCGCCGCCAGCCCCTCCGGCCGCGGTGCCAGCGCCTCCAACTGCGCCCGTGCCCGCGACCCCCGCTGCACCGCCAGTTGCGCCCCCCGCCCGCTGAACAGGGTCACAAGAAAATATCCCCGCAACAACCTCCGGGTGCCCCATCCTTGAATCGATTTTGATTCAAGGGTGGGAATCCGTGAACCCTTCCCCGCGTTCCCCATTCCAACCGGCCGCCCTCTTTTCATCCAATCAAAAACAAATTCCGCGCAGCCCGAAAAACCGATTGACATCCACAGCCAATCGGTTTTACAGTCGCTCATGGATATATCGAACATCGATATATCCACGAGACCTCCACCATGCCAAAACGAAAGCTCAGTCCATTACCCTCGGCCGCATTTCAGATTCTGCTTTCGCTGGCGGATTGCGATCTGCATGGCTACGGCATCATGCGCCAGGTCGAGGAGCAGACCGGCGGCCGCATCCGTCTTGGGCCCGGGACACTCTATAGCTCGATCCAGGCCCTGCTTGAAGAAGGGATGATCGAAGAGGTGGACCAGCCCGGCGCACCGCAGCCCGGCAACGAACGCCGGCGCTATTACCGTCTGACCGCGGGCGGGCGCAAGGTGGCGCGCGCTGAGGCCGAAAGGCTCGCTGACATGTTGCGCGTGGCGCGCGTGAAAAAGATCTTCAGGGGGGAATATGTTTGAGAAAATATTCGCCTGTCTTCTTCGCCTTTACCCTTCGCACTTTCGCAACCAGTACGAAGAAGAGGCGCGGCAACTGCTCCGCGAAAGGTTCCGGGATGAGCGAGGCTTCTTCCCAAGATCGCGGCTCTGTCTCGATCTCCTCGTCGATTTTGCCGCTGGCCTACCCCGGGCTTATCAGACAGCTCAGCGCGAAGCCTCCGCGGCTTCAGTTCTTCAGAACGTTGAGGGCATCCCTTCCTTCCATGTCCTCGACAACGGGAAAACCGGCCCCGGCACCATTCTGGTCGCCGGCGTTCTTTCCCTGTCCGCGCTCAGCATCTTCACGTTCTTCTTGAGCCACACCATCCCCTCCACACCTCCTGCCGCCTACAACGGCCCCATCTCGCCGATTGAAGCAGTAATGCAGCGCCTGAATGCGACTTTTGCGGCAACTGCGGCCGGCAATCCGCGGCGGCAGGCCGTCAGTTCCGATGCGAAAATAGCCGCTGCACCCGAATCGAAAGCACCTGCCCCGGCGGTCGCGCCCATGCCGCCTCAGGCGCAGGCGAGCCGCGCGCAACCCATTCGGCAGTACAGTGTCGTGCGTAATGAAACAAAACCGCCGGCAACCGGAATCGTGATCGTCCAGACAGATAGCGCTTTAAGCGGCCCGCAAGTGAGACCACAGCCCGGCGCATGGGCCGTACCGGCCCGGAACCTCGGCGGGGAGGGCGTTCATCCCACCGCGGCAAGCAGCGCAATCTTTGGCGTCTGGCACGGGATGCTGCGTCTTCCGCAACACGATCGGCGCACAGTCGTAGAAATTAGCCAGGCGGGCGCAGGACAACTCAATCTTGTGTTCCACAGTCTCGACCTGACTGCGCCGCCGCTTCCGGTCACCTCGGCCAGCTTTCAGGACGGAAATCTGACGTTCGCGATCCAATCGATCAATGGCAAGTATGAGGGCAAGATGGCGCGCGACGGCATGTCGATTGCCGGAACATGGACGCAAGGGCCGATCTCGCGCCCGCTGCTGCTGACCCGCACGACCCCATAGCCGCCGCCCCCGCTGACCGCCGCAGGAGGGCACGCGGAAATGTCGCTGAAACAATACCTGCCGAGTTGCCGGTCAATCGCTCGAAGCTGGCTTGATACGGGATTTCCATCCCTGCCCAACCTGAAAACTAATAGATCGCATTCCTTTGCCGCCACAGGCGATGAGGCAGCAAATACGTAAAGCCGACAATCCCCTCCCAGTCCGTCGACGTCCCCGTCAATCCATGATCGAACCCGGCGTCCAACACCAGGTTCCTCCGCACTGCATACGAGACGCACCACAGGTTTCCCACCGCCGAGCCGTGGACCAATGGCTGCGCAAAGTGCCACATCTCCCCCGAGACAACCACCTTGCCCACCGGATGCGACACCGTCAGTGTCTGGGCAAATTGCGCCCTGCGCAGCTTCGTTGTGTCATCCTGCTGCTCCATCACCAGCCCATTCAAATCGTAGTGAAATCCCAACGGGTCGCCGCTCACAAAAATGCCCGCGCTCTGCACAAAAGTTCCCAGGTCCAGCTCCGGCGCCGGGCTCGCATAGAGCCGTCGCAGGTACTGGGCTGCAACGGTTGGCCGCCTGCCCTTTCCGGGAACAATCACATCCTGCATGCCTGCGAACACTTCCCCTGGACGTTGGCCCGGAACCGCCGCTCCTTCGCTGTATGTGTAAGGCTCAAACTCTGCCAGGACCTGCACCCGCGGGTCGACTGTAATCTTGGTCACCTGCTCGATGCCAAAGCGTTTTGAAAACTCCGGTGATGTCACCGCATACAAGCCCCCGTTTTCAAATTGCAGATACCCGGGAGGCGTGAGGGTTGCCGGAGTGGAGACCGTGGGCCGCGCGGGATTTGCTTCAGGCACTTCAGTTGGTTCGTCTTGTGCGTAAAGAAGAATTGCGGATGAAAGAGACAGGGCTCCGAGAAGAGCCAGTATGGCCAGCCTTGACTTAGGGAGACTCTGCACAAGTCCCCGATCCACAGCCAGCTTGAATAAAATTGAAGCATGAAACGGAAGGCGCATTTTCAGCGGACGTTGGCGGCCCAGGCGAGTTTTGAGAAGTATGGCCGGAAGA